>Ga0208048_1001623_pt1 | contig 11441 bp, 8 predicted proteins | sample Malawi_45m_30L_FD_184163 | JGI IMG/M metagenome (GOLD analysis project Ga0208048, IMG submission 184163) | Freshwater microbial communities from Lake Malawi, Central Region, Malawi to study Microbial Dark Matter (Phase II) - Malawi_45m_30L... | ecosystem: Environmental > Aquatic > Freshwater >... | reverse complement strand
CCCTCGACCTCCATCAGACGCGACTCGAACAACTCGCGTTTGTGTCTCGCACCGACCGCCTTCCAGACGATCAGATTGACGTGACCGGTATCGTCCTCGAGCGTGACGAAGGTGACACCGCTCGCCGTCGACGGCTTTTGTCGCGTCGTGACGAGACCCGCCACGCTGACTCGCGCGCCATCGTCGAGTTGCGAGAGCTCCGCCGCGCGAACCACGCCTCGTCGCTCGAACGGCGCACGCAGCAAGGCAAGTGGGTGTCTTCCTAAAGTAAGCCCGAGATGCCGATAGTCGGCGACGAGGTTCTCACCCTCGGTGGGCGTCGTGAGCATGGGCAAGGCCTCCTCGCGAGCAGGCGGCGCCAGAGGCAACTCCACTTCAGTTCCTGCCACCGCCCAAAATGCGCGATGACGATTGCCAGTGAGTGTCGTACACGCACCGGCTGCCGCGAGCGCTTCGAGATCACCGCGATCGAGCGCTGCCGCAGCCGCGAGATCTTGTAAATCAAAGAATATGGACTCACGGCCCTCGGACCCTCGTCGCGCTTCGGTGTGTAGGCCTCGAACCTCGACGATGCGTACCGCCACGACCTGCGCTAAACCGCGCACGAGTCTGAGCCCGAGACGGATCGCAGGTCGCGCACTCGTCGATCGATCGTCGACAGCTTCGAGCGTGCAATCCCAGTCGCTCACGCAGACATCGACGGGCCTCACCTCGACACCATGCTCGCGCGCATCGCGGACGAGTTGCGAGACGGAGTAGAACCCCATCGGTTGGCTGTTGATGAGCGCTGCGGTGAAAGCTGCAGGCTCGTGATGCTTGAGCCAGGCCGACACGTAAACGAGTAACGCGAAACTCGCGGCATGCGACTCGGGGAATCCGTATTCGCCGAAACCTTTTATCTGTTCGAAGATGCGCGCCGCAAACTCCTCGCTATAGCCCCGCTCGCGCATGCCGGAGATGAGGCGCTCACCGAAGTGGCCGAGCCCTCCGTATCGTTTCCAGGCCGCCATTGCACGACGCAACTGATCAGCCTCCCCCGGCGTGAAACCTGCCGCAACGATCGCCACCTGCATCACCTGCTCCTGGAAGATCGGCACCCCGAGCGTACGCTGCAATACGCCTTTGACCGCTTCGCTGGGATAACTCACCTGCTCTTCGCCGCGACGACGACGCAGATAGGGGTGAACCATGTCGCCCTGAATCGGCCCCGGGCGCACGATGGCCACCTCGATGACGAGATCATAGAAATTGCGTGGACGCAGACGCGGCAGCATCGCCATCTGCGCACGCGACTCGACCTGGAACACCCCGACCGAATCCGCGCGGCACAGCATGTCATAGACACGCGGATCTTCAGGCGGCACCGAGGCCAGGGTGATCGATGACTCACCCCGTGCGAGTCGCCATTGCGAGGCGAGATCGAGTGCGCGGCGGATCGCCGTCAACATACCGAGCGCGAGCAGGTCGACCTTGAGCAACCCGAGCGCATCGAGGTCGTCTTTGTCCCATTGAATGACCGTGCGATCGGCCATGCTCGCGTTCTCGACCGGCACGAGTTCCTCGAGCAGGTCGCGAGCGATCACGAATCCACCGACATGCTGCGAAAGGTGCCGTGGAAATCCGAGCAATTGCGGCGCGAGCTCGAGCAACAAAGAAAGCCGACGTCGCAACACCGGATCGTGGATGTCGAAGCCTGCTTCATCGAGCCTCTCGAGGAACGGCGTGAGCGCGCGCTCGTGCACCGCTCCATCGTGCTCGCGAGGCGGGTGGTGACCGAGACTGCGGTCCCAGCGACTCACTGCCGAAGCAATTCTTTCGACGGCAGGCAACGGAAACCCCAAGGCCTTGGCCAGATCGCGCAACACGCTGCGCGGTCGGTAGCAAATGACCGTCGCAGCGAGCGCGGCACGATGCCGACCGTATTTTTGATAAACGTACTGGATGACCTCTTCGCGACGCTCATGCTCGAAATCGACGTCGATATCGGGTGGCTCGTTACGTTCTCGCGAAATGAAACGCTCGAATAGCATCGACATGCGTGAGGGGTCGACCTCGGTGATACCGAGGCAATAACAGACCGCAGAGTTGGCGGCCGAGCCACGGCCCTGGCAAAGAATTCCGCGGCTGCGCGCAAACTCGACGATGTCGTGCACGGTCAGAAAATACGGTTCGTAGGCAAGTTCGCTGATCAACGCGAGCTCGTGCTCGACGAGCGTTCGTACGTAGGCCGGCATGACATCACGCGTTGCGCTACCGCCCCAGCGACGCTCTGCTCCGCGCTCGACCAGCGTGCGCAACCAAGACGCCGGCGTATGTGTTTCGGGGACGATTTCGCGCGGATACTCGTAACGCAGTTCATCGAGCGAGAAGCGACAACGCGCCGCGATGACGAGCGTTTCGGCGAGCAGCGCAGGCGGATAGAGCCGCGCGAGACGATGGCGCTCACGCAGGTGTCGCTCGCCGCAGGGCAACAACTCGAGTCCTGCCGCATCGACCGTGGTGTTGAGGCGAATCGCCGTCAGCGCATCGTGCAGTCGACGTCGTGCGCGCGAATGCATGCAGACACCACCGGCGGCCACGAGCGGCAACCCCACCTCGTTCGAGAGGCGCGTGAGCGTGGCGAGATGGGCGCGCTCGGTGCCGTCACGCAGCAACTCCACAGCGATCCAGGCGGCGCCATCAAAATGCTCGCGCAACCAGGTGGCAGCATCGTGGGTGTTCAAGTCGGCGGGTCGCGGCGCCCACAGCACGAGACAGTGCATCGGCGAGAGGAGCTCGACCACATCGCTTCGGGTCAGGCGATAACTACCCTTCGGCGCGGCACGACGACCCCGCGTGATCAGGCGGCACAACTGACCATAACCCCGACGATCCGTCGCTAATACGATGAGCGGTAGCCCGTCATCCAGTCGAAACTCGGTGCCGACGATGAGTCGGGTGGACCGACCCTTGAGCGCTGCATGAGCCCGTACGACGCCGGCGACCGAACATTCATCGGTGATGGCGAGCGCCTCGTAACCGAGCGCATCGGCCTGGGCGGCGAGCTCTTCCGGCTGCGACGCGGCCCGCAGGAAGCTGAAACTGCTCAGGCAGTGCAGCTCGGCATAACCGGGTGGATTCGGGGGTTTCGGGGCTTGCCCTGACATACTGTTTATTTATACAGTATCTACAAGCCGACGTAACCGGAAAACTAATGCCCCATGACCTTCATCGACCATGCAGGCACGCCCCACCCTCGGGCCACGGGCTCTCGACGCATCGTCTCCCTGGTGCCGAGCCTCACCGAGCTCGTGTGCGCACTCGGTCTTGCTGACGAGCTCGTCGGTCGCACGGGCTTCTGCATCCACCCGCGCGAGCTCGTGCGCCGCATACCCAAAGTCGGCGGCACCAAAGCCGTCGACCTCGACGCCATCCGCGCGCTCGCGCCCACGCACCTCATCGTCAACGTCGATGAAAATCGTCTCGAGACCGTCGAAGCCCTGCGTCCCGTCGTGCCGTCCATCATCGTGACGCACCCGCTCGGGCCTCTCGACAACCTTCCGCTCTACCGCCTGCTCGGCGGCATCTTCGATCGCGAAGCCCGTGCCGAGGCGCTGTGTCGCGAGTTCATGGCCGCCTATGCCGGTAACACCTCCGACTCCCTACGCGCTCGAGTGCTTTATCTCATCTGGCGCGAACCCTGGATGACCCTCTCGCGCGACACCTACATCTCGCGCACGCTCGCCGCATTCGGCTGGCACACCTGGGCGTCCCCGCGCCCACAGCGTTACCCCGAGCTCGCCTTGGAGGAATGTCGCGGCGCCATCGATCGAGTGCTACTGAGTAGCGAGCCTTACGCGTTCCGCGAACGCCATATCGCCGAGGTTGAGCGCGCGCTCCCCGGCGTGCCCGTCGATCTCATCGATGGCGAAATGGTCTCCTGGTACGGTTCCCGCGCGATCGAGGGTCTGCACTACCTCGCGCAGTTCACGCGCGAGCGTCAACACTAACCCTTGCAACGAGACGTTACGACTAAACGTTACGTCGGAACTGTCCGCCCACCGCATAGAGCGCGCGCGAAATTTGGCCGAGAGACGCCACGCGTACGGCATCCATCAACGACTCGAACACGTTGCCGCCGCGCGCCGCCGCCGACTGCAGCGATGACAACGCGACCGTCGATTTCTCGGCGTTTCGCTGCTGGAAGTTGCGGACCGCATCCACCTGACCCTGCTTCTCTTCCTCGGTCGAACGGATGAGTTCGACCGAGGCATGCTCGGCCGAGGCGTCATGCTCGGAAAGGAAGGTGTTCACGCCGATGAGCGGCAAGCGCCCATCGTGCTTGAGGGTCTCGTAATACAGACTCTCTTCCTGGATCTTGCCGCGCTGATACATCGTCTCCATCGCGCCGAGCACACCGCCCCGCTCACTGATCGACTCGAATTCTTTGTACACCGCCTCTTCGACCATGTCGGTGAGGTAGTCGATGAGCAGCGACCCCGCCCACGGATTGTGGTTCTTGTTGAGACCTAACTCGCGATTGATGATCAACTGGATCGCGACCGCGCGCCTCACACTCTCCTCGGTCGGCGTCGTCAGCGCCTCGTCATACGCGTTGGTATGCAAGGAGTTGCAGTTGTCGAAAAGCGCATAGAGCGCCTGCAGCGTCGTACGCGTATCGTTGAACTGAATCTCGCGGGCGTGCAGCGAACGTCCCGACGTCTGGATGTGATACTTCATCATCTGGCTGCGCGCATCCGCGCCGTATCGCTCGCGCATCGCACGCGCCCAGATACGCCGCGCCACGCGACCGATGACGGCGTACTCGGCATCCATGCCGTTCGAGAAGAAGAAGGAAAGGTTCGGCGCGAAGTCGTCGATCTTCATGCCGCGCGCAAGGTAATACTCGACGATGGTGAAGCCGTTCGAGAGCGTGAAGGCGAGCTGACTGATCGGGTTCGCTCCAGCCTCGGCGATATGATAACCCGAGATCGACACCGAGTAGAAATTGCGCACGGCATGGTCGATGAAATAGGCCTGCACGTCGCCCATCATGCGCATCGCGAACTCGGTCGAGAAAATGCAGGTGTTCTGCGCCTGATCTTCCTTGAGGATGTCTGCCTGCACCGTGCCGCGCACTTGCGCGAGCGTCGAGGCGCGAATCTTCGAGTACTCCTCGGCGGTGAGTCCGCGACCGACGAGGTCCTCTCCGCAAAGGCCGAGCAGCGCGAGCCCGAAGCCGTCATGACCCTCGGGCAAATCGCCGCGATACTCAGGCGGCGCAGTGCCTTGGCTGCGAAGCATGGTCCGACGCGCATCGATGAACTTCGATGCGTCATCCCAACGACCATTCGCCTTCAAAAAACGCTCGACCTGCTGATCGATCGCCGTGTTCATGAACATCGCGAGCAGCATCGGCGCCGGACCGTTGATGGTCATTGACACGGAAGTCGTAGGCGCACAAAGATCGAAGCCCGAGTAGAGCTTCTTCATGTCATCGAGCGTAGCGATCGACACACCCGAGTTGCCGGTACGCCCGTAAATGTCGGGACGCGTATCCGGATCCTCACCATAGAGTGTGGTCGAATCGAAGGCTGTCGACAGACGGGTCGACGCCTGACCACGCGCGAGGTAATGGAAGCGACGGTTCGTGCGCTCGGGGCTGCCCTCACCCGCGAACATGCGAATCGGGTCTTCCTGCTCTCGACGATAGGGATAGACACCCGCTGTGTAGGGGTAAGCCCCTGGCAAGTTCTCGCGCATCACGAAACGCAGGATGTCGCCCCAATCGCGCGTCTTCGGTGCGAGCAGCTTCGGAATACGATTGTGGCTTAACGTCTCCGAGTAGTTCTCGCCGCGTACTTCGCGACCGCGCACCTTGTAGACGTACTCGGGATCGGTGATGGAGGTCACACGCGCCGGCCAGGCTCGCAACTCCCCAAGGCCCTCGGCGCCCACGGCGGCGAGTGCGGAGTCGTACTCCTCTCGCAAGCGCGTGAGCGCGGCATCGCCACCGGTCGGCGCCGAGCCGTAAGGCTGCGCCGGCGCGGGCAGCGCCGGGTCGCGAAGCGCCTTCAAAGATTCGTAGAGGGCATAAGCACGACTCGCCGAGGACGCGACTCGCTCGATGTCGGTGTCGGCCTTGCGACCACCGGCTGCGATTTCCGCGAGATAACGCGAACGCGAGCCGGGGATGAGCGGGTCACGGGAGGTGAACTCGGTCGGGCCCGGATCCTGCACGTTCCAGGAGCGGGCATTGACGGCCTTCGATTGCAGACGCGAGCAGATGGCAGCAAACAATCGATTGACGCCCGGATCGTTAAAACGCGAAGCGATGGTTGGATAGACCGGAATGTCGACGTCCGGCGCGGCGAGCTGATCGGGATGATTGCGTCGCCACTGTTTCTTGACATCGCGCAGCGCATCTTCGGCGCCGCGACGCTCGAATTTATTGAGCACCACCATCTCGGCGAAGTCGAGCATGTCGATCTTCTCGAGCTGACTCGCCGCACCGTACTCGCTCGTCATGACGTAGATCGGCAGATCGACGAGGTCGATGACTTCGGTGTCGCTCTGACCGATGCCGGCCGTCTCGACGATCACGAGGTCGAAGCCCGCAAGCTGATAGAGCGAGATGACATCTTTGAGTACGGCAGAGGTCGCAAGATTGCGCCGCCGCGTGGCGAGCGAGCGCATGTACACGTTCGGCGCCGAGAGACTGTTCATGCGGATGCGATCACCGAGGAGCGCTCCGCCCGATCGGCGACGGGTCGGGTCGACCGCCACGACGGCGATCTGCGCATCGGGGAAGTGACGCACGAAACGCTGGATCAACTCATCGTTGAGCGAACTTTTGCCAGCTCCGCCCGTGCCCGTGAGGCCGATGACCGGAGCCTTGCGCGTATTGCGCGCGATGGCGCGCAGGATGTGCTCGCGCGTGGCGGCGACCGCGCTCGCCTCGTCTTCGCGCACAGAACCTTCGAGAACGGAGATCGTCCGACCGAGGTGCCGATGATCGCGGGCGTTGAGCGGACCGAATTCATAGGCGGCGCGACGGCTCGCCCCGACACGACGGATCACGTCGCTGATCATGCCGACGAGGCCTAGCGTTCTCCCATCCTCGGGCGTGTAGATTTTTTCGATACCGTGGCGCTCAAGCGCTTCGATTTCGTGTGGAGCGATGGTGCCACCACCGCCCACCACCACCCGAATATGCTCGCAGCCACGCTCGCGCAGCATGTCGACCATGTAGGCAAAGTATTCGTTGTGGCCACCCTGATAGGAGCTGACAGCGATACCGTCGGCATCTTCCTCGATGGCGGCGCGAACGATGTCCGCGACCGATCTGTTGTGCCCAAGGTGGACGACCTCGGCGCCCTGCGACTGCAGCAGGCGACGGATCATGTTGATGGCGGCGTCGTGGCCATCGAAGAGCGAAGCTGCCGTCACGAAACGCAGAGGCGGCGCGGTAACGCCCTCACCCGCATCGGCCCCTGGATGTTGAATCGATTTCCGGTTCGCCTGGCTCACGGTTCGCTCCTTCTTAGGAGTGGACGGCCCGCTGGGGCCAAACTTTACTCATGAGTATATTACGCTTTACCCGAGAATAAACTACACTCCGTTTCTATGAAAGCCACGTCGCGGTCCACCCCCCTACCCTGGAGCGGAGCCGATCTGCGCTCACGGGAGCGCGATTGGAAGCGTAACGCGGTCATTCTCGCCGCCGCGCGGGCCTTTGCGACCCGCGGCTACCACAACACCAGCCTGGATGATTTGGCGGCTGCCCTGAACGTCACCAAGCCCACCATCTACAGTTACGTCGACAGCAAAGAAGAACTGCTCTTCGAGTGCTTCAAACACGGTGTCGATCAGATCCTCGCCGGCTTCAGCGAAGCCGAGACCCGCGGCGGTAACGCGCGCGAACGCTTGATGACCGTCGCCCGGCACTACGCGATCGCCGTCACGGGCGATTTCGGTTGGTGCATGGTTCGCCTCGAGGAAGAAAACCTCGACAAAGCGATGAGCGCCAAGATCAAGACGTTGAAGTCAGACGTCGATCAGGGGCTTCGCAAGCTCATTCGTCAGGGCGTCGCGGACGGATCGATCCGTAGCTGCGACCCCAAGATGGCCGCCTTCGCGCTCGCCGGCGCCCTCAACTGGATCGCCCACTGGCACCGCGCCAACGACGCCCTGTCTCCCGAAGAGATCGCCATCCGCGTGCTCGAAATATTTGAACTCGGCCTCGCGCCTCGCTGAACATCCGCCCATCTGACCGGAGTCCACCATGAACTTCTCCACTCTCGAGTTCTCGATCGATCATGGCATCGCCCTGATCACGCTCAATCGCCCTGAAGCGGCGAATACCATCAGCGTCGAGCTCGCCGAAGAATTGCTTCAGGCCGCCATCCGTTGCGAGAGCAATCCTGCCGTGCGCGCCGTCGTATTGACCGGCAAGGGGCGTTTCTTCAGCGGCGGCGGCGACGTTCAATCCTTCGCCAACGCCGGTGAGGGCGCCGGTGAACTGCTGCGTCGCATCACCGCACCCCTGCACGCCGCCGTATCGAGATTTGCGCGAATGGACGCGCCGCTCGTCACGGCCGTCAACGGCACAGCAGCGGGCGCAGGCTTCAGTCTCGCGATCGCCGGCGATGTGATCGTGGCTGCCGAGTCGGCCAAATTCACCATGGCTTACACCAAGATCGCCATGTCCGCCGATGGCGGCGGCTCGTTCAATCTGCCGCGAATTGTCGGAATGGCCCGCGCCAAAGAATTGATGTTGCTCAACCCGGTACTCAGCGCCGCCGAAGCCCAGCAACGAGGGCTCGTGACGATCGTCGCGCCCGACGCCGAGGTGCTCGCCAAAGCCAAAGATATTGCGACCTCGCTCGCCTCCGGGCCGACCCGGGCGTTCGGCGAAGTCAAACGGCTGCTCGCGGACAGCCATACCAACTCACTCGAGGAGCAACTCGCCCTCGAGTCGCGCTCGATGGCCCATCTTGCCGAGCGTACCGAGGACGCTCGCGAAGGCTATACCGCGTTCGCCCAGAAACGCGTCCCGAAGTACCACGGACGATAACTCGAATGAGCGAAGTGACATGGCACGTCGCCGGTCATCTCTCTCAGCTTGCCGAGGGAAAGATGATGGGCGTCGAACTGAACGGACGAGCAGTCGTGGTGTGTCGCACCAAAGACGGCGTCAATGCGCTGGATAACGTGTGCTCCCACGCCTACGCGCTGATGCACGAGGGTCGACTTCGCGGCAATCGACTCATCTGCCCGCTTCACGGAGCCTCGTTCGACTGCCGCACCGGGGCCGTACTCGGCGCTCCGGCAACCTCCCCGCTCGCCACATTCGCCGTACGCGTCGGTGACGACGGTACGATCGAGGTCGGTCTACCGGCTTGAGCTCATCAAGACGCTCGTCATTCAGCGACGTCGCTCGATGAGATTGACGCTGAGACACGAGAACACCGTCTCGCCATCCTGATTGGTCAGGCGGTACTCCATTTCGATCACGCCTCGACGCGGATCGCTCGAAGACTCGCGCTTCGAAACGCACTCCCACCTCGCGCGCAGACGATCACCGGCTCGCACCGCCTTCGGCCAACGGGTCTCTTTCCATGCCACGCCGCAAATCCAGGCGATATCACCGCTGATCTGATGATCGAGCCGACGCCATACCACCGTGGTGAACAATCCAGACGCCACCACGTCACCGAACACAGACGCTTTCGCCGCCTCAGGATCAGTGTGAAAATATTGGGGGTCGTAACGACGGGCGAAATCCAGCATCTCTTCCCGATCGACGACCTGCTCGCCGGATTCGGCGTAATCGCCAACGGAGATATCTTCGAAGTATTTTCTACTGGACTGAAGCATCATCAAACCCTACGCCATGGATCTTGAACAAAGAATTCGTCATCTTGAGGACCGGGATGCCATTCGCACCCTGATCGCCCGCTACGGTCGTCTCGTGGACGAGCGCGACATCGAAGCGGTCGGAATGCTATTCACGCAGAACGGCTCTTTTCGATCGGTTGACGGCAAGATCGCCTCGACCGGTCGCCATGCCGTCATCGATCAATTTCATAAACGTTATGCGGTTCTCGGTCCGAGCAACCACTTCACCCACGATATCGTCATCGAGCTCGATGAGTCCGACCCCGACCTCGCCTCCGGCTGGGTCAACTCCCACGCCGAGGTGGTACGCAACGGTGTCACGCTGTGGACAGCCTTGCGCTATCACGACCAATATCGACGAGAAGACGGCGTGTGGCGATTCCAGGTTCGCGAGCTGCATTTCTTCTACTACCTGTCGCCCAAAGAGTATCCGGACATGCTCGGTCAGATCATGAGAAACCGCGCGTATGCCGAGCCTCTGCCCGCGGATTACCCCGAAAGTTCGGCGACCTGGAAGGACTACTACTCGAAAAACCCTCAGCGAGGCTGACGTCCGTCGCGCAGTTCGCGCAACTTACGCTCGAGGTAATCGACGACGCGCCGATCGCGCTCGGTCTCTTTGTGGACGAGGAAGCTGATCGCCATTCCCTCGAGCACGTAACGCGTCAAATCGAGCGCCACATCAAAGGTTTCATCGTCGGTGTGCCACTCGGTAAACACCTCCCGAGCCGTGCGATGCCATTCATTTTCGAAGGCTTCTTGGGCGGGACGCAGAATTTGCGCGAGTTCCGGATCCGTACGAGCGGCGACGACGAGCTCAAAGAAAGCTACAAACATCGGATGCCGAACGTGTTGCCAATACGCCTCGAGATTGGCGCGCAACCGATCTCCCTCCTTGTTGCTTGGGCCGCGCTGCGCGGCACGACGAAACGCCTTGAGGCGCTTCGCATGCAGGTATTCGACGGCGGCGCGGACAATATCCACTTTGGAGGGGAAGTGATGAAGCATGGCCCCGCGAGATAAACCCGCGCGAGCGGCAATCACCGTGGTTGTGGTTCGCGCATAGCCGAGGTCGACGAAGCACTTGGTCGCCGCCTCGATGATGAGCGTCCGCGTGGCGGCGCTTTTCTGGGCCTGCCATCCTGTGAATTCGGGCTCTACCGGGTCGATTTGCTTAGGCATGACCGAGACCTTGCCGGTAGGAGAAAAAAAAGTCAAAGGTGATTGAAACCGACAGCCGTGCTTGATACCGTTTTCGGGGGTCGACTTCGGCCAGTCCGGCCGTGCACGCTTATTCTGTCACAACCCACTTAACTCACCCGGAGGACAGGGACATGGGACGCGTCGAAGGCAAAGTGGCAATCGTCACCGGGGGAGCTCAGGGGCTTGGCAAGGCGGACTGCGAAGCGCTCGTCCGCGAAGGCGCCAACGTCATGATCACCGATATCAAGACCTCAGAGGGCAAGGCCCTGGCCGCGTCGCTCAATGCTCAGCGCGCCGGAGGCGCGGCGTTCATGGAACTCGATGTCCGCGACGAAACGCGCTGGCAAGAGGTCATCGCC
>Ga0208048_1001621_pt1 | contig 11442 bp, 8 predicted proteins | sample Malawi_45m_30L_FD_184163 | JGI IMG/M metagenome (GOLD analysis project Ga0208048, IMG submission 184163) | Freshwater microbial communities from Lake Malawi, Central Region, Malawi to study Microbial Dark Matter (Phase II) - Malawi_45m_30L... | ecosystem: Environmental > Aquatic > Freshwater >... | reverse complement strand
ACTGCATGGAAGACATGCACCGGCCGTCCGCGGTCGCGGAAAAGATAACGCTGGAACGGAATGCGGAACCCGTTGGCCTCGGCACCCCACGGGGGCAGGGGACTTTCCAGTTCGAATCCCGCGGCGCCGAGACAGACGCGCGGATCGTGCACGATGAAGGCCGATTGCACCGAGGTCGGGCCCGGCGGCCAATGGAAATAAAACGACTGCCATTGCCATCCTCTGTCATCGCGCCATTGCTCGGACTTGGCCACGTCCGGATAAAGCAGGATATCGAGCGTGCGCTCGGCGATGGGAATTTCGCGCGAGTTGTCGCCCGGTTGCGGGGAAGAGATGGTCCAAATCGACGGGACTGCCGCCGCTTTGCTTTCGTGCCAGCGGAACCATCCTTCGCCTCCGACCAGGGCCGCGGCGAAGAGCGCGAGCAGCGTGATCGCAGCGAACTTTGCCCGGGGAATGTTCCAAGGCAAAGCAATGCCGGCCGGTTGCGTGACAACTGGCGTTTTTTTCGGAGCCATCAGTCGACCGGCGAGCAAGACAACCGCCGAGGCCCCGGCCAGGACGGCCAAACCGGTTCCGTCGTGGATCGTATCGACCGCATCGGAACCGCTGCGGCAGGCCGCCACCGACAAAGTGAGCGAGCGGATGCTGTTTCCGGCCAAGGCCGCACCAAGGCCGAGGAACAGCAGCACGATGCGGCGCGGCCAGGTGAGTCGGAAAAATTCACCGATGGCCAGCGACACCATGATCATGCTCTGCAGCGAGCGGATACCGCTGCAAGCCTCTTCCACGCCGAGCAGGGCGCCCGGAATGGCGATGAGATTTCCGCGTTGCTCCGCCGCATAGCCCAACCAATGCAGCGCTTCCACGCACAGTGCCGTGTTGTGCGACATGAGCCACGACATGGTCGCGTTTTCCTGCGGACGCGGCCATGGCACCGCGACGAGAAAAAACAAAACAGGAAAGGCAAAATGCCGCAGCCAAGGTGCGCCACCGGCGATAAAGATCACGGCAAGCGTGAACGCCGCGCCGCTCGTTGCCGCGATGGCCGGCACCATGCGCCAATCGGCATTGGAAATCACCACGGGTTGCAAAACGGCGAGGACCAACGTGGGGAAGGAGAGAGCGGCAACGGCGGCAATTTTTGCGAGGCGCCCCGGATTTTCGGGCGCCGGCCGATCCGGCCAGCGCCGAGCCAAGAGCAGAACCGAGAGGGTGGGAACCAGCACCCCATAGCTGTATTGCGGGTTAAGATTCCACTCCCACCAGCAGGCCCGCAGGACGAGCGCCCAGCTCGCAAGGAGGCCTAGGGCTAGCCAAATCAACGCACCATCAGGAGTGCCTGGGCCGCCCTTTTCGTGGGCTGGCTGGATGTGTGAGTTGTCTGGCATTGGATGGCCGTTACAGATACAAGGCTCCTCGTCCATGGGCAACCATGCCCGGTGGGCTACCGCCCCGTAAAAAAATGTTACGAAAAAGTCGCAAATTTCTGGCAAAAATCTCTTGCAAGCCGCTGCTGATGAGCTAGTGTTTGCTCAACCACTATGAAATTAACACCTGTTCTCCTCGTCGTCGGTCTCCTCCTCGCAATCTCCTCGGCTCTGCTTGCTCAGCGGCCGTCGCGCGGGGGGACTGTACCCGCGCCTCCGCCGCCAACCAACACCGGCACTAACACGGTTAGCCCCCGATAACTTTTGACTCAACTCGTTCCCAACTCCCACCACAGCCAAAATGAAAAACAAGATCAAAAACCTAGCCATCGTAGCGATTGCTATCGCATCCTTCGTTTCCTCGCTCGCCTCAGCGCAAGCGTTGACCGAGACAAATTACAATTCTCAATACTTTAGCACGATCGCCGGCTATAACCGCGGCTTTGGGATCATTTCGACGTTGCAGCCTGCCGCACTCCGCTGGCAAGGCAACGACCCCTACAACCCCATTACCCAGTTGGGCGAAACCGACTTAGTTGCGAGGGTTACTGGCTACACTCCTTCGCCCATTTTCAGAAGCAGCGTTATTCAGGGCGGACTCGGTATTGGCGATAATGTCTTTCCTGGGACCAACAATGTGCAGATCTGGAAAACCTTCAGTCCGTCGACATCTTTGGCTACTCCCACGGTGACTTATGTTAATGAGTGGTCGCTTATTCCCTCCCTCGAGGACGCGCCTTACAATCTCAACGACACCTTCTCTTTTGATCTTCGCAATGCGGCAAACACCCAGAGCCTCCTGAAGCTTCAACTCACTCCCAATATCGCTATCCAAAGTAACTCCTACACGCTCCAAACAATAGCTAGCGGGGTTGGCACGAGTACGCTCGCAGATCTTGCTTACCAGGCGCTTTTCCAAATACAGGTCGATATAACTGGTTCCTCCTACAACATGCAAATTTCGCAGATTAATTCCACGAACCGCGCTGTGATTACAAACATCACCCTTGTTACAGGTGCAAGCTTGTCCAGTGGTATGACGGCTTCCGACCTTGCCACCATCGGCATCGGTTGGAATCTGACGAGCGGTAACGCGGCGGAGCCAGGGTCCAACTACCTGATTGCTAACCAGTTTCAGGTAACCACGTCGGGCACACCAATTCCTGAGCCTGGAACTTGGGCTTCGGCGGGCCTCCTCCTGCTCGCTGCCGGCTACACCCTGCGTCGCCGCTCCTTGGCTCGCCCGAGCTGACGTCACTCTCGGGAAGCACTGTGCGTCAACGCCAAGTAGGATTTCTTGGCACGGCTTTACTTCTAGGCGCTGTTCTTGCACCCGCTAGTAGTCACGCACATACGAATTACACGGCGCAAAATTTCAACATCAACGCGGGCTACAAGCGGGGGTTTGGCATCATTAGCACCAGCCAACCAGTCGCACTCCGCTGGCAAGGCAACGACCCCTACAACGCGACAAGCGGCCTAGGTGAAACCGACTTAGTTGCGAGGGTTACTGGCTACACTCCTTCGCCCCTTGCCAACAGCAGCGTTATTCAGGGCGGACTCAATATTGCCGAGAATGTCTTTCCGGGGACCAACAATGTGCAGATCTGGAAAACCTTCGCCCCTCCCGTCTCGGGTTCGAGCGTCTTCTTCGCTGAATGGTCCCTTATCCCTTCTCTGGAGGGGCGCCCTACAATCGCTCCGATATCTTCGCCTTCGATCTTCGTAATGCGGCAAACACCCAGAGCCTACTGAGTCTCCAGTTTACTCCAGGGATCAATGTTCAACCGACGTCTTACACGCTGCAGACCATCGCTTCGGGATATTGAACCAACACGATTGCAGATCTAGCCTATCAGGCGCTCTTTCAAGTGACAGTTGCCATGACAAGCTCCAACTGGAATCTCTCCCTGGCGCAGATAAACAGCACCAACCGAGCCGTGATCGCCAGTTACACCAACCTGGCGAGTGGCAATCTCGCTATTGGGACTACTGCTTTGGATTTCGCCACAATTGGACTCAACTGGGACTTGGCCAGCACTAACAACCTCGAGCCAGGCTCCAACTACATCATAGCGAACCAGTTCACCGTGGTTCCTGAACCGCGGATTTGGTCTTTGCTTGCGTTGGCTGCTGCGGTCCTCGCTATTCTTAAGTGGCCGCGGCGTCTTTCATAAGACGTCTCAGCATCCGATCGGTTATCACTGCCCGAGACCTTTTGGTGCCGCAGGCGCCTCGGCTTTCATGCGCGAACTCAAAAGCAATCTTCCCTTACCCAACCTGTGCTTGCTGGTTGGTGCGGCTTTTTCCGTCACGATTGCGGGAACAGAGGAAACGTGGGCCATCGTCGTCTTTCTCATGTCGGCAGGCGCCTCCCTCCTTTTTCTCCGCCCGCTGTCGCGTCCGAGTTTCTTTCCGCTGGTCCTTATTCCGCTTTTTTGCTGGTTGTGCCTCCTCACCTTTTTGCCCCTGAGTTACTTTCCTGTGCCTCAGTGGAGATCGGCACTGATCGAATTGGGGACGGTCCCGCTTGCTGATTCAGTTTGCCCGCAACCGTGGACGGGGTGGTTTTGGTGGTGGCTGCTGGCAGCAACATGTCTGGCTTTTGCGGCTCTGCTCACCGCGCCGCTCGAAACGAAGTCGCTCGCATTTGTCCTCCAATCGGCGGCGATCTTTGTTGCTGTCTACGCGTCGCTCGCCATCTTTGCTTCACAAACCGGTTGGGAATATCCCTTCCACGGAGGGGCGGTATTCGGATTTCTTCCCAATCGAAACCACACAGCCACGCTTTTAGTAGTCGGTTCGGTGCTTTCCTTCGGACTGATGCAATGGCGCCTCGCACGCGGCGACAGCGGAGGAGCCGCTTTGGCTGCGCTTTGCGGGGCGCCTTCATTGGCCGCCCTTCTCTTTTTTTCCACCTCGCGCGCAGGGGTTGTGTTTCTTGTCGTGGGTCTTGCTTTGTGGGCGACCGGTGCCTCGCGCTCGTCGATTATGCGTAAGCGTATCGTCTCGACCGTCCTTGTTCTGGCGCTTTTTGCCGGTGCGCTTTTCATCCTCGGAGGAAGCACGGTCCGAGACCGCTTGGCAATGCTTTGGAAGGACGCGACTTCCGTTCAGACCGGCGAGGGTGATAGAGACGTCGATTTTCGTCAGCCCGTCTTCCGCGATACAGCGCGCATGATTGCAGACCAGCCTTTGTCTGGTTCGGGACTTGGTCAGTTTAGCGACGTTTTTCGTCAATATCGGAAGGACTCGGCACGGGGCGCGACCATTCTCCATCCCGAGAGCGATTGGCTCATGGTTGCGGCAGAGACGGGTGTTCCCTCTGCGGTGGTGCTCGCTGCTTTGCTTGTTTGGTATGTCGCGGTGTGTTGGCGATCGCGCGCGGCCTCAGGTGGAGTTTTACGCTGGACGGCAGCGAGCGCAATCGCTGCCGCTGCTTTGCACGGTATGATTGATGTGCCGTGGCACCGGGCTTCGCTTGGGTGGTTTCTCTTGGCCGTCGCGGCGTCCAGCGTTCCTTCCTCCGGTCTCAAGGCGCGGGTGCCCGGCTTGAGTCGGTTTCTCTTTGCACTGGGCGGCATTGCCATCATGGCGGCAGCCGGATGGATTGCATACGAGAAGCGGGGAGGACGCGAGCCTGCGCCCCTCAGCTGGGCTCCGATTTCCGCGGAGCTGGAAAAACTCGGACGGGAACGAAGGTTCGCACAGGCGGAAGGGGTTGCGCGCCAAGCCATCGATCAGTTTCCACTGCGCCCCGAAGCCCACTACTGGCTGGCCGGCACCTTGGGCATGTTCCAAGGAACGGACAGCGAGATTCATGCGGCCGTGCGGGCTGGTCAAGCTGTCGAGCCGGTCTTGCCGGTAGTGCCGGCCGAGCAGGCTGTGATCTTGCAGGACATCAATCCGGAGTGGGCGATGGAGGCGTGGGTCGAAGCGATCAAACGGGCCTCCATACTCGACGAAAAAGAGCGGCGCGGAATTCACTCCTTCGCCGCGGGATATATCTCTCGTGCTATAGCGGCATTCAAAGATAGCCCGCAATGGCAGCTTGGGCTGGCTGCTGAACTGCAAGACCAATCGGTGCTTTTGGCCAATTGGATCAATGCTGCCGATCGCGAGGCAGCGGGTGCGAAACTGCGTGACTTGCCGAACGAAGAGGAATTTCTCGATGCCTTGTCGCCCGAACTTCGCAGGCAGGTTCTCTCCAAATGGATCTCGGTGCCGGATTCGGCCCGCGCGGTGGAATTCATGGAGCAGCGCGAGGCTGTTTCTTCCGCTGGCGAATATTGGCCTGTCTTGGCGCGACATTATGCGGCACAAGGCGATTTGCCGCGTGCCGTGCGGCGGGTTGCTTCGTCCAACGGCATTTCTCTGGATGCCCCGCGATCCGGCGATGCGGGCCTGCGCGGGGAAATGGCCGAGGTGTCGTCACAAGGAAATCCGGTGGCGGCACGGCGTATGGCCAAAGAGGCAGTCGATGCGCAAGAGGCTGACCAAGACAACCTCGCCGCGGCAATGGCCTACTTTGCTTCCCAGAACGACTGGGAATTCGCGTGGAAGGCCGCCTCTCGTCTCGCCACCGAGGCAAAGAGCCTGCATTAAGGAGTGCGGTCATGCTTGCCACAGCCCGTAAATCGTCTTCGCACTCCGCTGGGCTGCAGGTCGCACGCATAGTCTGTTTTTGCGCCAGCGGCATCTCCTGTGCCATGGCGCAACAGGGGGTGTTCGCGCCGGTTTACACGGTCAACGAAGCGGTTTTTCGCTCCCGCTGGGCCGGACCGCAGGTTGACGAAACCGGTGCAGTGGCCCTCACACCGGCAGGCGAGGGGGTAAGGGCGGTGACAGACGCCGCCACGAAGCTGCGACAAGGCTTGTATCTCGGAGGCCTCCGCTTTCGCCCCGGGCTTTCGCTCGGATGGGACTACACGGACCGCAACTACGAGGGGCAAGTCACGACGTCTCCGCAAAACAACCAGAGTTATTACATCGCACCCTCGATTGGTCTCGAATACGCGCGTGAAACAGGGCCCTGGGCCGGAAATTTCGGCTTTGGCGGCAGCTACACCTATTATCTGAACCCCGACTACAATGCCTACGGCAGCGGCAGTTCGCGCGACCCTTTCAACAGCACGCTCTCGCTCGGCTTGGGGCACTCGGGAACAAGGCACTCTGCGGGTGTCGCGGTCGCCGGTTCTTATGGCAACGGGGAGAACGTCCAGGCCAATGGCTTCACCACGAACTTCAATGGTGGCGCAACTCTCAGCTACGACTACCTGGTCAACGACTTTCTCACCGCGGGAGCTTACGCGAGCTATAAGTCCCAGCTCACACGTTACTCCGAGGACAACCAGAGTGACAGTGATCTGACAAGCCTGCGCGCTGGTGCTTACCTCGACTGGCTCTTCACGGGCAAAACAACCGTTGGACTGAAAATCGACGCGGGAAGGCTCAGTTCCACAATTGTCCAAAATGCAGTCGTAGCTGCGCCGACCCCGACTCCCGATCCTCTGGCCGTCGCGGGTGCTTCGTCACCCCCGACGCCGGCAGTCCTTACTACCAATCAGCAAAGTGTGACTCAGTCGCGTCAATTCGCGGAATTGCTCCTGGTCGGAGCTCACAACCTCACGGCGAAAATACTCGTGACCGGCGGAGTCGGTGCAAGCTACACGGTCGATGAGGGTATCACCAACGCCAACTCCCAATACACCGGGGTCAGGCCTGCCTATTTGCTTGGCCTGAAAGTCGATCCATCGGAGAAAACCAGCGCGCGCGCTTTCACATCTTTCCAAGGGGCGGACTTGGTGCCTTCTTACGGGGTGAGCTTCACGTGGCGTCCGAGGCTCAACACTTCGCTTAATCTGTCGGTTTATCAGAATCAGAACTTTTCCATCAGCGCCGTCGGCCAATACCAGATCAACCGCGGATTTGTTATCGATGTTCAGCAAGTCTTGTTTTCCAAAGTCACAATTGGTCTTTCCGGCGGATGGCAGCAAACGCGGAATGTCTCCCTGAGTTCCGACTCCACATTCATTTTGCCGGACAATGACTACGCGTTTGTCGCGGCCAATCTGTCGTGGGGCATCAACAGCTGGGCCTCTTGGGTGGCCAGCGTGCGTGCCTCGACGGGCTATCAAAATGGTTCGAGCAATTCCACTACCTCGTCGGGATTCCTTGATTTCCCGGAGACAACAGCCTCGGTGGGTTTGAACTTGCTATTTTGATCAGGCCACAGCATACGTGAGGGTCGCCCGAAATGAGACAACGCTCCCGCTTAGCCGTCATCTTCCTGCTTATCACGAGCGGGTCGCCGATTGGCGCACAAGAAACCGCTGGCGATGAGAGCAGCCGCGCACAACCTGCCGCTGCGGCGACGCCTTTGCCCGCTCCCCCGTCCGCGCCCTTATCCCCGAGTAGTGTCGGGCCGACTATCATCAGCGCCGGCGGAAGCCTTTCCAGCGGAGAGAGCGACTACCTTCTGGTTGTCGGCGACGTTGTCGAGTTGAATGTCTTTCGCGAACCCGACCTGACCACCCAAGCAACAATCGCCCGCGACGGCACCGTGCAGCTTCCGCTCATACGCGAGGTCACGCTTGCTGGTCTTACTATACGCGAGGCCCGCGAGCAACTGCGCGGAATGTACGACAAACAATTTCTGGTCGACCCGCAGGTGTTCCTCAATGTCGTCAAATACGCGGAGCGCAAGTTCACCATCATGGGTCAAGTCGCGCGCCCCGGCAGTTACGAACTCCAGGGCGGTGAACGCATCGACCTGCTCGAAGCGATCGGCCTGGCCGGCGGCTTCACCCGCATTGCCGATCGCGGTCGCGTCATCATCCAGCGCAAAGAGGGCGGGGAAGTGAAGGCGATCAAGGCCAATGCCAAGCGCATGGCCGATGGCAAAGTCGACCCGCTCGAAGTCCAACCCGGCGATGTCATCACGGTGAAGGAAAGCTGGTTCTGATTCCCATGCACAACGCGCCCGCACCCGACCCTTTCGATCCGCTCCAGCAGGAAAGCTCCGAGCCGTTCGATTGGCGCCACTATCTCCACATCGTTGTCGAAAAATGGTGGATAGTGTGTCTCTGCCTGCTTCTCGGCGCCATTCTCAGCATCTTCCTCATCAGCCGCGAGAAGTCCCTCTACGGCGCGCGCGCCGTCTTGTTCATCGAGCAGAAAAAGGAGCAGGTCCTCAATGACCGTCTGCGGTCCGTGCGTGACGACGAAGTCCGCTCGATCGACATGATCAATACCATCGTCGAGACCTTGAACAGCTACCCGATGGCCCTGCGCGTGGCCAAACGTCTCGAGTTGGCCAAGGACAAAGCCTTTGTTGAGGCGTCCGACTGGAATAGGGAAAAGGATGGAGAAATGACCGCCAATGCAGCGGCAGGGAAGCTGGTCGCGCCCTACGGATTTGTTGTCTCCAACTACCGCGAGCTGACTCGCCTCATCGATGTCATCGCCCGCACCACGGACCCGGAGTTGTCCACCAAGTTGGCCAACGGCTATGCCGACGAATATCTGCGCATGCTCTTGGAGCAAACGAGCGACGCCACCAAAGCGGCTTCGCAATTCCTCATGGAGGAAGCCGAACGCCTCGGCAACAAGATGCGTTTGGCCGAGGAGGCCATGCAGAGTTTTCGTGAACGCGAACGCGCCGCGTCTCTCGAGACCATGGTCAAGGAAGCCCAGACCGGTGTCGACGAAAGCAGCCAGCAGATTCAGGAACTTGAAAGCTTCATCCGCCAGCTTGATACCGACTTGGCCGCAGTCTCGGGATCGGGCGGCGACACGGCCCTTCTCCTGCGCTTGCCCAGCGTGAGCAACGACGCGCGCGTGGCCCAAATGAACGCGCAGATTTCCGCGCTGGAACGCGAGCTCGATGAAATGTCGCGTCGCTATCGTCCGGGTCACCCCGCGCACACTTCGACCAAAACGCGCCTTGATGCTCTGCGCAACGAGTTGTCCGCACTTGCGGTCGAAGTCGTCGGCCAACTTGAAGCCCGCCGCGCCCAAGCGGAATCGCAACTGGAGAGCCTGCGCGCGCAGCGTGCCGAGGAAGAGAAGCGGCTGCTCGAAACCACCGGCAAGTCGGTGGAATACAACCGGCTCGCCCGCAATCTCGAAGCAGACAGTGCGCTTTATGATTCGGTTATTGCCCGGCTTAAAGAGGTCGATGTGACCAGCGGTCTCACCGATCAATCAATCACGGTCCAAGAGCGCGCCCTGGGCGCGGGACCTGTTCCCAGCCAGACCCTGAAGTATCTGATCCTCGGGCTATTCGGCGGACTCGCCGCGGGCATTGCGGTGGTTTTCGGGCTGAATTACCTCGATCCCTCGCTGCGCACCATTGATCAAGTCGAGCAGCGCACCGGTCTCGGCGTGGTGGCCGCCATTCCGCAGATCAAGGATCGTCCGCCGCTCGGAGGCGGTGGAGCGCAACTTCCCACCATGAGCGATCGCCGCGGCGTGGTGGCCGAGGCTTTCCGCACCATGCGCGCCACGCTCGCGCTCATTTCGGGTCGCGACAAAAACCGCGTGTTTCTCGTCACCAGCGCCATCCCGGGAGAGGGGAAGACGTTCACCAGCACCAATTTTGCCGCCACTCTGGCGCAGCAGGATTTGAAGACGCTTCTCATCGATGCCGACCTGCGCAAGCCCTCCGTCTCGAAACTGCTCTTCAACGAAAACCGCAAGCCGGGCCTCTCCGAGGTCCTCCTCGGTCAATGCGGCGTCGAGGACGCCATCCTTCCCACCGCTGTGGAAAATCTCTGGATCATGCCGGCGGGCGGGATCGCGCCGAATCCGTCCGAACTTTTGGCCCAAGGCAAAGTGCGGGAGCTGGTCGAATCACTGAAGGACAAATACGACCGCATCGTCATCGATTCGTCGCCCGTCTTGGCTGTGCGCGATCCCTTGCTGCTTGCTCCTTTGGTCGATGCGTGCTGCTTGATTGTCCGTGCGGGACACTCTCCGAGCAAAGCGAGCACCACCGCCCTGCGCCTGCTTTCTGAAGGCGGGGTCCCGGCCAGAGGTATTGTTCTCAATGCCGTGCGCCAGGGCAGTGGAGCCTACTACTCGTATGCCTACCGCACCTACGGAACCTACGGGGCCAAAGGGGTTTACGGGGCGACCCAAGAGGTCGCCGACCCGAGCGTTTAGAGATCGCCCAAGTCCGGCGGTGCTTTATTACGGTATTGTTTCATTCAGTTTTTCTTGAATAAACCGAACCGCGTGGCACATTTGCCCTCGTGCAATCTGCCCGCTACTCCGGGTGGCTTCGCAAACCATCATCGAAGCAGGGGAACGGCCGGACTCCATCTTCCGACCGTGGGCGGCAGCTTGTCCCGTCCCGACTATGAGCAAGAATCCATCCGAAGGGGGAATTCGCGCCCTCAGCGAGTTCCAAGTGGAGGCCATCGCGCTCTTTGTCCGCGCAGCTGCGGTCTTTTCCCTGCCGCGTTCCGTCGCCCAGATTTACGGGCTTCTTTTCACCACGCCCGAGCCTCTCAGCATCGACGACATCAGCGTTCGTTTGGGGATCAGCCGCGGATCCGCTTTCGAGGGGTTGCGCTGGCTGCGCGACTTGGGCGCGGTGGAAAGTGTTTTCCTGCCGGGAGTGCGTAAAGAGCATTTCCGCGCCGAGTTCCAGCTGCGCAAGCTGGCCACCGGATTCCTGCGCAACCAGATCCAGCCGCATGTGGACAACGGCACGGAGCACCTCAAGCGCCTGAAGGAAACCATCGATCCGTCCTCGAATGACGCCGCGTTCTACCGCGACCGGTTGCAACAGATCAACGGATGGCACCGGTTCTTTTCCAGAGCCTTGCCGGTCATCCGCGCCCTCGCCGGCAAGCCGCATTTCCAGCTTTCCCGCAAGGCCTCATGACCTTAGTCTACCGGCCTTTTGCCCATGAGAATAACCTGTCTAGGAGCCGGATACGTCGGGGGACCCACCATGGCCATGATCGCGGCCAAGTGCCCCGACATCGAAGTCACGGTGGTCGAT
>Ga0208048_1001614_pt1 | contig 11457 bp, 11 predicted proteins | sample Malawi_45m_30L_FD_184163 | JGI IMG/M metagenome (GOLD analysis project Ga0208048, IMG submission 184163) | Freshwater microbial communities from Lake Malawi, Central Region, Malawi to study Microbial Dark Matter (Phase II) - Malawi_45m_30L... | ecosystem: Environmental > Aquatic > Freshwater >... | reverse complement strand
GCACTGACCTGAAGTGCAACAACCGATTGCAAAATTTGCTTGGTGAGGTCCCGGTTTTGCGCCTCTACTCGCGGCACTTGCAAACAAAACGCGCTCATCAAGGCCATCAGCATGGCAAGAAACCACCGGGGCATTCCACTTGCTGGCGCTGCCGATCGTGTGCCTCTAGTGGCTTGATGTTTAAGGTCGCATATGAGGGTTAGCTGCTTCATGGTTGGACTCAATAACCAGATGACTGCTTAAATCTGAAAAGAGACTAAGCAATGGGTTGACCACAAGACCCCTTAGAAGGGCCATACGTGCCAAGATAGGCCATCTTGAAATGAAATGGAAGCTTGTCCCCCCTTGAGCGTTGCAGTTATTGAGAATCGCTGCGCTGCGGTGTTTTGCTTTCGCTATGCTTTAAGGAGGTGCCAATAAGGCGTGCCTATCAAAAGGAGATTTAATGAGTACAGATCAAGCAGTTGTTGAGGCGCTCGAGGCGATAGAGGCAAGACGCTGTGATGCCTTGCTTAAGCAGGATATCGACGCGCTTGAAAGCCTGATTGGCGATGATTTGCACTATGTGCATTCTTCGGCCACAGCCGAGGATAAAGCGTTATACCTCTCAAGACTTCGAGATAGGTATTATGTTTATCACGGTTTGCAAAATCTTGCCCGTGAATGGCGGGTTTTTAATGATCTTGCGCTTTGTAACGGTGATGTTTTGATCGAAGTCGAAGTCAAAGGCACTCGTAAGAGCATTAAGAGCCGTTACTTGCAGGTTTGGGCCAAGCGCGCCTCAGGCTGGCAAATGATCTCATGGCACTCCACGCCGATGCCAGCCTGAGTGATTGCCTTTGCCAAGGCGTTAGCTTACGCAAGGGCGCGCGCTACCCTGCTGTATGGCGGCCGCCTATCGTGGCGCCATGCGGATAGCACCATCGAGACGAATACATTGACCGTTGAAATATGTATTGGTTAGTAATTGGAGAGCGAGGCTGCCGAATTCTTCGGGTTTGCCCAAGCGCTTTGGAAACGGTACTGAGGCGCTTAAACTTTGTAACACTTGGGGTGATGCGCCAAGCATCAGTGGTGTTGCAAAAATGCCCGGCATGATGGCATTGACCCGGATGCCAAGATCCGATAAGTCGCGCGCCATCGGCAATACCAGTCCATTCACACCCGCTTTGGCCGATGCGTAAATGACCTGACCGATTTGACCGTCTTGCGCTGCGACTGAGGCGGTGAGTACGATGCTGCCGCGTTCCTCGTCTTCAAGCGCTGGCAGACTGGCCATGCCTTCGGCTGATAAGGAAGCGAGACGATAGCTTGCGACCAGGATTCCTTGAACGCCAGCTTCGTAATCTTCGGTCGATAAGCGCTTGAGTTTTCCAGCCGTTTTGTCGAAGGCGAGTGTTTTCCCGCGTCGCGAACTCATTGCGCAGTGGATGAGTGCGCGCTCTTGCCCGTGCTTGGCGCGAGATGTTTCAAAACCAGCCAAAACGCTGGCTTCATTGTTGATATCGACCCTGCAAAAAAGGCCTCCAAGGCGTGTGGCAATCTCAAGGCCTCTATCCTCATTGATATCAAAAATAGTAACTTTTGCACCTGTTGACGCGATTGCCTCAGCGGCCGCGAGCCCAAGGCCTGATGCACCGCCTGTAATAATGGCACTGATCGAGGAGTCAAGTTTCATAGGCGCAACTCACTTTGAGAATTTGATAGGGCAGCTCGCGAAAGACGAACCCTTTTGCTTTCGAGGCTTGCTCAGTGCACATCGCCGGATAATTGTTGGATCGATCCTAGACTTGTAAGCCTGGCAAGCTGATCAAACATTCGCTTGCCATCAAGGCCATGCGCGCGAGAGGCGCAGTCGAGAAACTTATTCTCCAACTCCTCAATGCTTAAGGGATTCATGGCGTTGCCCTTTGCAAAGCGTATCTCGCCTGTATCAAGGATCGAACCGTTGCGTAATTTGAGGCGAACGCGATCGGCATAAGAAAATGCAGGCTCAATAGGACAGTTTTGATCATTAATCGAAATTTTCAGTTTCGAAAATTGTTCGCGGACCGTGGGCTTGGCAACCACCTGGTCGGTCAACTGATTAAGTCCGACTGCGCCCTCAACAAGCGCGGACGCGATGGCAAATTCCAGACTGAACTTTGCCTCAAGACCGGTGCTAGGTGTGTGATTGCGCAACATCGAGGCCTGAGCTACGCCAATAACCGCTTCAACCGACTCGACATCCTCGGGCTTGATTTGATGCTGGTCGCGCAAGGCCAGTACGCCATCGATGACGCGATGGGTTGCATAGCAAAGCGGGTAGCGTTTAATGCTTAGGCCTGCGTGCAATATCTTCCACGGTCTGCCGAGCGAGTCAGCAGGACTCATACGGTCAACCTCGTTATATTCTGAAATCGCTTTCAGAAAACCCGCATGGTGTTCCATCGCATCGGGGGTTCCGGTCATCCCCAGTCGAGCAAGGCGCATTGCGCTGATGCCATGGCTTGCTGCCATGCCAGCATGAAAGGGTTTGGTCATGGTGCCAAAATTAGCAACAAGGCCGGCGGCAAACGATCCGGCAATGGCCAGTCCCATTTGGCAAACAAGCGCTGTGTCTCGGTTTAAGAAGCCACTGGCGGCTGCTGCGCCGATCACGCCAAATACAGCGGTCGGATGCCAGCCTTTTAGATGATGTGAGCCTTTCTCGCGATTGACAAGATCAGCCCAAACTTCATAACCAACCAGATAAGCGGTAACAACATCGCGGCCGCTACTGTTTAAGCGTTGGGCTTCAGCAAGAATGGCCGGCACTAAAACAGTGGAAGGATGCCCGCCGAGTGCCACATCATCAAAATCGAGCGCATGAGCTGCTGCGCCATTAATCCATGCCGCAACCTCGGCACTTGCCTTCTCGCTGCTGAATAAGATGCTTGATGCAGCCGGTCCCTGCGCTGCTGAGCCGGCGCCAAGCCATTCACGAACGATTCCCACGACGGGCTCACTTCGTCCAGCGATCATGGTGCCAATGGTGTCGATAAAGCCTGTCACCGCGCGCTGGGAGGCTTCAGCGGGTAAATCGAGTGATGAAGCGCTCTCAATAAAGACCGCGTATTGATGCGTTAAGGGGGCAGCCTTGTTTGAAGCGCCCAGACTTGGACTTAGCCCCGTATCAGGACTTGGGCTTGGCCCTGAAGCAGAACTTGGCCCTGAAGCAGGACTTGTAGTCAGCTTGTCGCTTGCCGGCTTATCGATGTTTAAGTTTGTACTCATATTCATTCTCCTAATCGCGAGCCTACAGGCTGAACTTTCGCAAAGGGTTTGTGTTTGACTGAAAATAACGTTCTATTAATAAGACCTTGGCATGCCTAAAACATGTTCGGCAACATAAGCAAGGATTAAGTTAGTAGAAACTGGAGCGATTTGCATTAAGCGGGTTTCGCGCCACTTGCGCTCAATGTCATATTCTCTGGCATAACTGAAGCCACCATGGGTTTGCATGCAGGCTTCACCTGCGTGCCATGCAGCTTCTGAGGCAAGCATTTTGCCCATGTTGGCAGCATCCCCACAGGGAAGGCCTGCTTCAAAAAGCGCCGCAGCCTTACGCAGCATCAACTCTGCCGCGTCGGTCTCGGCGTGCGCCCTTGCAATTGGGAACTGTATGCCCTGATTCATCCCGATAGGCCTTCCAAACACCACACGATCACTGGCATAGCGGCTTGCCTTGGCGATAAACCATCGTGCATCACCAATTGCTTCTGAGCCGACCAGGATGCGCTCTGCATTCATGCCATCGAGGATGTAGCGAAAACCTTTACCTTCTTCACCAATCAGGCTTGAAGCAGGGATCCGCATGTTGTCGAAAAATACTTCGGTGGTGTTGTGATTAATCATGGCATCAATGGGTCTGATGCTTAGTCCACGATCAAGCACATCGCGCATGTCGACCAAAAACACCGATAAACCTTCGGTTTTTCGTTGGACCTGATCCAATGGCGTGGTTCGGGCCAAAAGCAACATCAAGTCTGAATGCCTTGCCCTTGAAGTCCAAACCTTCTGGCCGTTCACCACATAGTGATCGCCATCACGTTGGGCTCTCGTTTTTAGTTGCGTGGTGTCTGTGCCACTCGTGGGCTCGGTGACCCCAAAGGCTTGCAGGCGCAGCTTGCCCGAAGCAATTTGGGGCAGGTATTGTTCTTTTTGTAACGGCGATCCATGCCTGAGCAAAGTGCCCATGATGTACATTTGTGCATGACAGGCGCCTGCGTTACAACCGTTAGCATGAATTTCTTCGAGAATCGCCGCTGCAGCGCCTAACGGTAGACCTGCGCCGCCGTATGCTTCAGGAATCAGCGCTGACAAATAGCCTGATTCGGTCAGTGCTTGTACAAAGTCTGTCGGGTAGGCCTGTTCATCCTCAAGGCCTCGCCAATACGACCCTGGAAAATCGGTACAAATTTTGCGAATTTGCGTTCTTATATCAGTCCAGTTTTCACCAAGATCGATGCGAACGGCTGTTTGCCCAAACTCTTCATTGACTGCATTCATGCAAAAACCTCCACAGGAAAACCGGTGCCCAGGCGTTGATAGCCTTTGGGAAGGCCGGCTCTTGCAAGACCGCCATGCATCGCTATATCTGGCAAGGCCCCGGTGACAATCTCTCGAACCGCAAGAAGTGCCTCTAAATCAACACCGGTTCGCAAGCCCTGGCCATCGAGCATGAAGCACAAATCGTCCATCACAATATTGCCCGTTGCACCTGGGGCAAAAGGGCATCCCCCAAGACCAGCAAGTGATGCATCAAAGCGGCTGCACCCTGCCTCGAGTGCTGCTAAAACATTTGCGAGCCCCGTGCCTCGGGTGTCATGAAAATGAGCGACCACGGGTATCTTACCTGCGAGCTTAATGACTTGCTCAAAAGTGTTACGTACAAGCTTAGGCGTTGCAAATCCAACCGTATCGGCAACAACAATTTCATCGGCGCCAGCCTTGATCAAAGCCTCTGCGTAGTGGAGAACCGAGCTTGTTGAGACAGGGCCTTCGTAAGAGCAGCCTAGTGCAGTCGATAAGCCGCCAACAATTTTTGGACGGTTCGCTGGCTCGACCGCATCGCGCATCGCACAGATCCGCGCAAAGTCAGCAAGCGAGTCCTCTCTTGAGCGACGCACATTTTTCTCGTTATGTGTTTTAGATACTGACATCACAAAATTGAGTTTGTGAACTTTTAGATCGAAACCCCGTTCGGCGCCACGTGTGTTGGGGATCAACGCGGCAACCACCAGTGAGGGAATCGTTAAGGATTCGAGGCTAAGCGTTTCAGCGTCGACGAATTGGGGAATCAATTTGGCTGGTACGAAAGAGGTTACTTCAATTTCCGGAACGCCTGCTGCGGCTTCAGCGCGAACCCAGGCAAGCTTTGCCTCAGTGGGCATAAAGCTAGGATGAATCTGCAAACCGTCGCGCAAGCCAACCTCGCGGACCAATACGTCGCGATCGGGGTCTTGGGTTGATTGCATCGCTTTTTTTCTCCTGGTTTGGTAAGAGGGTGCTTAATAAGTCGCTAACCGTTTGTTTAGCGCCCTTTGCGTTTGCTCATCGCCCTTTGAATTGCGGCTTACGCTTTTCATTAAAGGCTGCTACGCCTTCGCGACGATCTTCGGTATCGACTAAATGGTTATAAGCTTCAACCTCAAAACGAAAAGCCGTTCGCAACTCCATTTGCATGCCATAGCGAATTGATTTTTTTGCCTGTTTTACTGAAAGTGGCGCATTTTCTGCGATTCTTTGTGCGGTTTGCAAGGCTTGAGAAACAAGCTCGTCGGCTGGAAACACTGCATTAAGGACGCCCCACGCAAGCGCTTGCGTCGCATCAAAGGGTCGGGCTGTAAGAATGATTTCTTTGGCTCTTCGCTCGCCGACCGCCCTTGGCAGGTTTTGTGTGCCACCCGCACCGGGCATAATCCCAATGCTCACCTCTGTGAGCGCAAAGCGAGCATCTTGCGAACCGTAGGCAAAGTCGCAGGCAAGCACGATTTCAAGCCCGCCGGCGTAGGCATGTCCATTGACTGCTGCGATGACCGGTATGGGAAGATCCGTCAGTGCCCAATACTGACGCTCAAAAAGTTCGTGTTGTTTTTGCCAGGCTTCTCGGCTCATTCCGTGACGCTCCTTGAGGTCACCACCTGCGCAAAAAATCCGATTACCGGTCCCCGCTAATACGATGCAGCGAATGTCTTCGGCATCTTCGGTCAGCATGGTCCAAAGCTTGAGTAAATCACGACCCATTTGGGTGTTGATCGCATTGCCCACCTCTGGCCGATTCAAGCGCACGAGCAGCACATGCGCTGCTGCAAGCTGACAGGTCAGTGTTTCAAAGGAAAGGGTCCGTATGCGCTGTGCGTGAGGGAGCTGATCGGTTTGGGTCATGACGCTGTCTTTTTAGTGGTTACTTGAGGTTGCCCGATCGTCTGAATGATCTGCCCGATTCGATCGGTCGAGGTCCTGATGCCTTGCTGCCCTGATACTTTCAGTGATGCTTTGCCAATGTGCGTTTGCCTCGCCAAGCGCAGGAGCTGCTGATCGGCTCCTTGGTCGTTCGCCGTTAAGCCTAAGCGGCAGGCCGATCGTTTGATAACTTGCATCGGGTATTTTTTGAAGTAATCCCATCGCTGCCATTTGCGGATGTTCAAGCAATTGTTCTGTGTTTTGCACCGGTGCACAAGGAATGCCTGCCTCATCAAGCACGGCCTGCCATTGGCTGCTACTTTGCTTGAGCATATGTGTCTCGATGAGGCTATAAATCAGAGATTCGTTTGCAACCCGTTGTGGGTTTGAGCAAAACCGCGGATCTTCGGCCCATTGCGGCTCGCCAAGTACTGTTGCTAAACGTTTGAACAATCCATCACTGCCAGCGGAGATCACCAGGTATTGTTGATCGCTACATAAATAAGCGCGATAGGGTACGATTCCTTTTGAACCCGAACCCTGCCTGGTCGGTACTTCGCCTGAACCCTGATATTGCGCCGCAGGAATCGTCATTAGCGAGGCTGCAGTCTCAAAAAGCGATACATCAACCACCGTGCCTTGGCCACTTTGCTTCCGTTCGAGCAGTGCTGCCAAGATGCCAATAACCGCCCAACTGCCTGTGCCCATATCGATGATCGAAGGCCCAACCCGAACAGGCGGTCGGCCTTCTTCGCCCGTCACGCTCATAACGCCACTGAAGGCTTGCATCAAGGGATCGTAGCCCGGACGTGTGGCCAACGGACCCTTATCGCCAAAGGCGCCAATATTGCAATAAATCAGCGACGCTTTGCTTGTGCGAAGGCTTGAGGCATCAAGCCCGAGTGCTTGCACTTGTCCGGGTCTTAGATTTTGTAGCACAACATCAACCCGATCCTGAATGAAGTGTTTGAGCGCTTGCAGACTTCCCGGATCGCGTAAGTTACAACTAACAGAGCGTTTATTGCGATTTAAACTTTGGAACACAGCTGAGGCTTCACCTAAATAGGGCGGTGCCCAGCGCCTCGCATCATCGCCTTCTGGCTTTTCGATCTTCCAAACTTCGGCGCCAAGATCACTTAAGCTCTGGGCGGCGAAAGGCGCAGCAACGCTGTGGCCGAGTTCAAGCACGCAAATACCGCGTAAAGGTCCTGTTGCTATTGACAACTGCTCTTTCACGGGGGAAAACGAGTACTGGCGCTCCTGTTTTTTTGGCGCTGTTGCAGCTTCCTTAGAGGCTTGGGTCAGGTTACCAGTAGTGCCGGGTTTACCATCAGTAGTTCTGGGTTTATCACCAGTAGTGCTGGGTTTATCGTTTGATTTCATACGTTGCTTTTTGCTTCGTAACATGATGTTTTCAGTACCTATTGATGTCAAACTTGAGCATTCAATAAACTGAAGATCCAAGCATTTTGTGAGTCCTCCTATGAATCAGAACGATCAAAAGCATTCAGACGCTGCGATAACCATGGTCCCTGCGTATACGCTTGCGCCAGTAAGCGCTACCGAGTGGGAGAGCCAGTTCAACCCTCGTGCTGCGGTACCTGGCTTTGCCAGCTTTCAGGAGGAACAGGCTAAGCGTTCAGCGGTATTTCGCGAATCGCTTCATGATTCACAATGGCAGGCTGATGTGCCCTACGGTCCCGGTGAGCGGCATCGCCTTGACTGGTTTAAAGGGCACCAAGGGGGCCCCGTCCATGTGTTTTTTCATGGTGGCTACTGGCGCGGCGGCGATCGGAAAAATATATCGCTGCTTGCAAGACATCTTCAAGCTGCAGGCATTCATGTGGTGTTACCAAGCTATGACCTCTGCCCGCTTGTCGACCTCAGTCAGACAGTACAAAGCGCAAGGCAGGCGCTCGCTTGGATTGCGCGACATGCGCTTAGTATGGGCGCAAAACCCGAGCTGATTTCGATTTCCGGCCACTCGGCGGGTGCCCATTTGTGTTCGATGCTGCTTGCCACCGACTGGCGCCTCGAGCAATTACCTAAGGCCTTGATCAAGGCCGCGGTCTTTAGCAGTGGGGTATTTGATCCCTCGGTGGCACTTCATATTTCGGTCAACGAGGAAATTCGGCTCACACCTGCGCTTGCTCAATCCAATAACAGCATGATCATGCCAGTTCAGCATCAGGCCGCTTGCTGGGTTACCGTTGGCGGTGCCGAGCCTTGGCGATGGATAGATCTCAGCCTGCACTATGGCCAACACTTAAGGCGTCAAGGCATTGACGCAGCAATCGAAGTGATTCCAGGGTTTAATCACTTCTCAATTCTCGATAGTCTCGATCAGCCTGATGCTGCACTCAGTCGTTGCTTGATGGCAGCCGCACAAAGCCCGCTTTTAAGTCACTAGCCCTTGCGCTCAGGCTTAGGCTTAGTCTCAGAAACCTGATCATCTAAACGCGCGTTGAAAAAAAGGCCTCAGATGAGCAAAGCCCGGTACGCGTTGCGCGTTGGCACACGCCGTCTCATGTTCGGGGCCGTCGGCCTTACTCTGATGGGTTTGGCGCAGCACCGATTAGTGCTTGCAAATCAGCCTGAAGCATCCAAGCAAACGATGATTGATCTCGACATCGCCTCCGAGTTGCTCATGATGCGCCACGCCGATGCGCCCGGCTATAGTGATCCCGCCAACATGACATTGAATGATTGCAAAACCCAGCGCAACTTGGGGTCGCTAGGGCGAGAACAAGCCCAGCGTGTCGGCGAAACGCTTCGCCAACGGGGTGTCAAGACAGCGACCGTCTGGACAAGTCCCTGGTGTCGTTGTGTGGACACAGCAAGCCTGCTTGGCTTTGATGCACCGATTATTAAGGATTTTCTGGGTTCGTTTTTTGTGCAACGAGATCGATCAGTCGGTCAAACCGAAGCACTGGAAGCGGCAGTCGCAAGCTGGTTTGCAAGAAAGCCTACAACGGCGCTTTTGCTGGTTACCCATCAGGTCAACATTGCTGCCTACTCGGGGCAGTCAACCTCCTCGGGCGAAATGCTGCGAATCAAAACGCGCAAAAACGGTAAGCCTGAATCTTATCGCCGAGCGATTGATTAAGGGCGTATTGAGCGTTTTTGGGCAGGCGCAACTGGATGCTGGGTTTGCGGATTACCAGGGACAGATCAGTCTGCGGTCTGAACCGGTTGCATAGTCATGATAAATCCAGCGGTCGCACAGGAACTGATCGACGATCAGAAAAAGACTAAATAGGACGATGAAGCTGATTAAAGCTCGGCGCATATCCACAATAACCGCCCAAAGACCTATGACTCAATGAGCGCAGGCCCAGCCCCATCTCGGTGACAACGAGGCTGGGGTTGGCGTTTATAATTTCGTCGCTGAGTTTATAGCTTTTGCCTGAGCGGCAAAATAGCTAATTGCATGAGCGCTTGGAACGATAATCCGCTTGCGGCTGTCGTTTTCTGCGACTTCAAGATCGATTAGACCGATGGTTCGCAGGACATGGAGTCGCTTGTGGATGGTAGCCGGCGAGCCGTAAGCCGCGCTTCGCATGGCTTCACGAACTGATAAGGTTTGGCCGGCATGCCAGTGCGAGCCGATCAGGTTAAGCAGTGCCTCATGCTCAGGCGATAAAGCTTCAATGCCTGGTAAGCTTCGCAAAGCTTGAACCATCGATTGGAATCTGAAAAATAGATCAACCAATTCGCTACGAGCGTTCTTACTCATGAATATTCTCCGTGACAGATGCAGGAGGCTAAGTGATTTTGATTTCCTTCGCAAGCGGCCCGAAATCCTGCTCCGCTAAGCATGCATTGTTTTGCACAAGGGGCTGTCGTTGATCCCTGGGCTCGATCGTCGGCGATGGCTCATCTTACTCGGTGCATCAATACTATTGAGCCTTGCCATGGGCATGCGCCAGAGTATGGGCTTGTTTCTGCCGCCAGTAACCCAGCAATTTGGCTTGTCAGCGGCAGAATTCACCTTAGCGATCGCGCTACAAAATGCTGTTTGGGGCTTAAGTCAGCCTTTTGTCGGGGCGCTTGCTGACCGCATTGGTTTGCGCCCGGTGATGGTTGCCGGTGCTTTGCTTTATGCGCTTGGGCTTGTGCTGATGCATCAATTCCCGAGCGCGCTCGGCTTATTGTGGGGCCCAGGCGTCGTAATCGGCTTAGCGCTTTCTTGCACAGCGTCGGTGCTCAGCATGTCAGCGGCATCGCGTGCGGTGCCAGCCTCACAGCGAAGTCTGGCTTTGGGGGTTGTTTCAGCGTTTGGATCGATTGGAACCCTGCTTGCTGCGCCTTTGGCGCAGTGGCTTTTGGAGCTTGAAGGTTTGTCTTTTGCCTTGATGGGATTCGGTGTGTTGTGCATGTTGATGATTCCAGCGGCGTGGCAGGCTTCAAAGGCCGATGACATGATGCTCGACAAACAGGCCGCTGGTGAGGCGCAGAATATGCGCCAGGCACTTCATGAGGCGTTGTCGCATCGTGGTTATCGGGTTATGGCGGCAGCCTTTTTCGTCTGTGGTTTGCAGTTGGTTTTCCTCACCAATCATTTACCAAATTACCTTCAGCTTTGCGGCTTTGATCCAATGCTGGCTGCACAAACTCTTGCCGTCATTGGTTTATTCAATGTCATTGGCTCTTATTGCTGCGGCTGGTTGGGACAGCGCTATCCCCGAGAAAAGCTCCTGGGCCTTGTGTATTTGTTGCGATCGGTTTTTTTGCGCTGTACTTCGTGTTGCCACCGAGCACCTTAAGCACACTGATCTTTGCGGCAGCCATGGGATTTTTATGGCTTGGCGTTGTGCCCCTGGTCAACGGTCTGGTGTCTCAGCTCTTTGGTGTTCGCTATATGGCAACGCTTACAGGCCTTGCTTTTTTCAGCCACCAACTTGGCTCTTTTCTGGGCGCATGGGGCGGCGGGTTACTTTATGACGCAATGGGCAATTATGACCTTGCCTGGCAGTTTGCTGTGGCTGTAGGTCTGATTGCAGGCGTGTTTCAGCTCGGTATGAATACGAA
>Ga0208048_1001613_pt1 | contig 11458 bp, 9 predicted proteins | sample Malawi_45m_30L_FD_184163 | JGI IMG/M metagenome (GOLD analysis project Ga0208048, IMG submission 184163) | Freshwater microbial communities from Lake Malawi, Central Region, Malawi to study Microbial Dark Matter (Phase II) - Malawi_45m_30L... | ecosystem: Environmental > Aquatic > Freshwater >... | reverse complement strand
TACGCGCTGTGGGTCGCATATTCGAAGTTCGAAAGCACGCCATGTTCGCGCGGTGGAACCGCATGGCAAAGCAGTTCGCCCGCATCGCCAAAGACATCAACATGTCGGTCAAATCGGGCGGTCCCGACCCGCAATCAAATCCGCAGTTACGGCGTATTTTGCAGAACGCGCGTGCTGTCAACATGCCGAAGGACAAGGTCGAGGCTGCTATTAAACGTGCATCTGGCCGCGACGCCACGAATTACGAAACCGTGATTTACGAGGGCTATGCGCCGCACGGCGTCGCGCTACTGATCGAAACCGCGACCGATAATCCCACCCGCACCGTCGCCACCGTACGTAACGCATTCCAGAAGTACGGTGGCAATCTCGGCACCAGCGGCAGCGTCGGCTTTATGTTTAAGAAAATGGGTGTCTTTCGCCTGGATCTTACTGGTATCGACCAAGATGATCTCGAGCTGTACTTGATTGATCACGGGCTTGAGGAAATGGGCGAGAGCGCCGGTGAGAAAGGTGAAACGCAACTAGTTGTACGCTGCGCGTTTGAAGATTTCGGCAAGGTTCAGGAAGCGCTCGAAACGCGGAAGATCTCACCAATCAAGGCCGAGCACGAATACATCCCAAGCGTCCCCACCGAACTTGGCGAAACTGACGCCGCCGAAGTATTAGAGCTGATCGACAAACTCGAACAGGACGATGACGTGCAAAGCGTGTTCCACACGCTGGCGTAAATACGGGTAGCAACCGGTGGGCCGCGCGATTAGTGCGGCCGGTCGTCCAAACTTTGGTACTACTTCGAAGCAGGATCTTTATGACTATCCGCCATGAAATCTGCGGGATTATCAGCAAGCTCGAAACCAGCCACCTCGAGGCGCTTGGTTAACGGCACAAAGGCCCGCCGCGCTCTCGCCAGCCACCAGAGCCCTGGAATCCCAGCGAGCAGACAAATTACACCGAGCGCCGCACCGACCGGGCCAAAGAACGACACTCCGGAGTCGGTGAGTAACCCGACGCCTGGCGGGCCTAGTGCCAGACCAAAGAAATTGGCGAGCAGCAGGTAAAGGGCGACCACCTGTCCACGCATACGTGGCGGCGTGACCTCGACGAATGACAGCGAAGCGATGCTAAAGGTCACCGAGGTTGCGCAAAAGAGTGCGCCTGCAAAGGCGAGCGCCCAGAGCGCTGTGTCAAGAAACCCGGTAATCACAGCAAACGGGACCATGGCAATCGCGCCGCCCTGAATGGTCCGCAGCGTCGCATCTTCGATCCCGCGTGCGACCATTGCACGCGAAACGCATCCTGCGATCAAGTTGCCGACAAGAGCGCACCCGAGAATCACTGGCCCCAGCTGCGCACCGACCTCGGCCGGTGTCCAACCATGGTCGCGAATGAACACCGAGGGTAACCACGCCACGACCGACGTGCTGATCACGAAGAGCGCCGCCATCGAGGTCAGCATCGGCCAAAAAAAATCGCGCTCGCGCAGAAGATGCTGCCAAGCCACGCCCAGCGCCCTCCATTCCTCATCGGTGTGCGCAATCTGTGTCTTGACTCGACCCGCCTTCGCAGTCCGCGGCTCGACCACCGCCAAAGTCAATAAAGAAATCGGCAAGCCAACAAGCCCAGACAACATGAATACGACCTGCCAAGACTCGCGGTCTTGAAACCACGAGCCGATAAACGGGAGCGTGCTAGCCCCAGTGCTCGCAAAAGAAATCAGTGCCCCGCCTACGATTAAGCTCAAACCCGAACCGACTGCGAGTCCTGCGGTGAAGACGCTAACTGGCAAGGCGCGTAGCCGCGGCTCGAACAAATCAGCGAGCAGGGAAATCGCCGCGGGCACCAACGCGGCCTCGCCGAAGCCGACGCCGAAGCGGCAGAGCAGTAACATCCAATATTCGCTAGCGTAGCCCGATAGAAACGTCATCAGCGACCAGAGGACGATGGCGACCGCTATCAAGTGCACGCGGTGAACACGATCTGCAAGCCAGCCGAGCGGCAGACCCATCGTCGCGTAGAAGAGCCCGAAAGCCGGGCCCTGCAGCAGGCCCATTTGAGTATCGGTAATACCGAGATCTAGCTTGATCGGCTGCACGAGTAGCGTGATCAGCTGACGATCGAGAAACGACAACGCATAAGCGGCTAGTAATACCCCCACTGCGAACCATCCGATCGCCGCCCTCACCCCCTGTTGCGATGGCGCGCCAGTCAACGTTCATCTCCTGACGTAGGTAAATCTTTGACACTGACCAACTGATCAGCCGTAGCCGCCTCGGTAGGCAGCACGATGACACTGCGCTTTTTTTTGAGAGCGTCACGCAAGATGTATTCGATCTGGCCATTGACACTACGTAATTCGTCACTCGCCCAGCGCTCCAGCTCCCGCCAGAGCACTGGGTCGATCCGCATCAAAAACGACTTCCGCTCAGCCACGGTATATCCCGCGAACGCTGATCGCGATCAGCCGTAGAGCGTTCCGGTGTTGATCACGGGCTTCGCCTCCGCCTCGCCACAGAGCACGACCATGAGGTTGCTGACCATCGCGGCCTTGCGCTCGGCGTCGAGTTCGACCACATTGCGCTCCGCGAGCGCGGCGAGCGCGGTCTCCACCATACTGACGGCGCCTTGCACGATTTTCTGCCTTGCGGCGAGCACCGCTTCGGCCTGCTGGCGGCGCAGCATGGCCTGCGCCACTTCCGGCGCGTAAGCGAGATGCGTCAGTCGAGCCTCTTCGACCACTACGCCCGCTGGCGCGAGTCGCACCTGCAATTCAGCCTGCAGCGCTAGTGAGACTTCATCGACACCGCTGCGCAGCGTGATTTCGTGCGCCTCGCCGTGATCGTAGGCGTACTGGCTGCCGAGGTGACGGACCGCCGACTCCGACTGGATCCGCACATACTCCTCGTAGTCATCGACATCGAACATGGCTTGGGCGGTGTCCCGCACGCACCACACGACCACCGCCGCAATCTCGATCGGGTTGCCTTGCTTGTCGTTGACCTTCAGGCGCTCGCCATTCAAGTTACGTGAGCGCAGCGAGATCTTGTTGCGCGGGTTTTTCTTGATCGTGACGCTAGCCCCGTCTTTGCCGAGAGGCATCTGTGTGCTACTGCCGTTTGAATAGAACGGATTGCCGAAATGGAAGCCGCCCTTGCGCACCGTACCCTTGTAGTCACCAAAGAGCACGATCACCCGCGCCTCATTCGGCTGCAGCGAGAAAAAGCCGGACAATGAAATGAAAAACAGGGTTAGCAAGGCGATACCGATCGCGGCCGCTGAACCCTCGCCGGTGATGGCCGCATAAACCATTCCGGCGACACCTCCCGCCAGCAAGGCGAGAACGATCGGCAACGCAAGCCAACCATTACCTACAGAAATTTCGCGCTCACGACTGGCAGCGCGGGAAGCAGCCACTGAGATCATTGACATGGTCGACGCTCCCAAACTTGAAACGGGACCGCACCGGACCCGAAGGCGTCGATATTATTATGATATCACTTCAGTATCAACTACGGTTCACGACTGGCGCGCCCGGAGAGATTCGAACTCCCGACCTCATGGTTCGTAGCCATGCGCTCTATCCAACTGAGCTACGGGCGCATTCCCCGATTAAACACACAAACTCTACCACAGCACCTCGAGGGCGCAGGACGCCGCCAACGTTTGGCAGGGAAGCTAATAGCCTGCCAAGCTCGCCAACCGGTCGAGGTGGTAGCTCTGATCGCCGAAGGCCTGCTCCAGCGTGCGTGCGCGCTTGATGTAGAGCCCGATGTCGTGGGCATCGGTCATACCGATACCGCCGTGCATCTGGATCGCCTCGTTGGTCGCAAGCTCAGCCACCTGCGAAGCCTTCGCCTTTGCCATGCTCGCAAGCGCTGATCCCTGTTTCGCGAGCGGCGAGCCCGGCTCGGCATCGAGCGCGAGCAGGGCCTCTTGGACCAGCGATCGCGCGAGCTGCAGCTCGACGAACCAGTTCGCCGCTCGATGTTGCAGCGCCTGGTAGCTACCAATCAGTTTTCCGAACTGCGAGCGCTCTTTGAGGTAGCGCAGCGTACGCGAAAACGTCTCTTCGCTGATTCCAAGGAGTTCAGCCGCCAACCCCGCGTTGATGATGTCCGCGAGCCGCTCAAGCACGGCGGCGGACGCAACCCCGCCGCCGAGCAAAGCCTCCGCGCTAAGCTCAACACCATCGAGTACGATCTCGCCGCAATTGCGGCCATCGACCATGGGCGTGACCTCGATACGCAATCGAGCTGCATGGCGCGCCACGATGAACACGCCAAGTCCCTCGCGATCGCCGGCCTCGCCGGTGAGCCGACATACCACCAAAAACTGATCGACCGAAGATAAATCAGCGATTCCGCGTTTGCAGCCGTTTAGCAGCCAGCCACCCGCCGTCGATCGGGCGGCGGTCGCCACGCGGAAAGGATCAAAATGCGACCGCTCATCCCACGCCAAAGAAAATGTCAGCGAGCCCTCGATGATCTGCGGCAACAGCGCAGCCTGCTCTTGCGCACTACCCAATAGTTGAATTGTCGTGGCTGCGTACAGCACCGTCGAATTCATCGGCGTGACACTAAGGTGTCGCCCTAATTGTTCGAGGACGATACCGAGCCCCGCGAAGCCCAAACCGGCACCGCCCTGCGATTCGCTAATGGCAATGCCGGGCCAGCCCATACCGACGATCTCGCGCCAGAGTTCGGGATCGAAAGCCTGCTCGTGGGTGCGTTCGCGCCAGACACGAAATTGTACAAGCGATGCGCGATCAGCGAGAAAATCGGTCGCCGAACGGCTTAGCATTTCCTGTTCTTCGGTCAATAACAACGGCATGGAGATCTCACAGACCCAGCGCACGCTTAGCGATGATATTGAGCTGGATCTCCGACGTGCCGCCCTCGATCGAATTGCCCTTGGAGCGTAGCCAGTCCGAGGCCCACGCCTCTCCCGCGGGTCCTCGCGCATCCCACTGCAGAGCCGTAGCCCCCTCGATATCGAGATGCAGCTCGTTTCGTCGCTTGTTGAGTTCGGTTCCGAAGTACTTGACGGCCGAGGCCATGGCGCCCAAGTCGGCCGCGTTCCGAGCGCGCGCCGCTTGCGCAAGCGTGATCCGAAACGCTACCGAGTCGAGCTCGAAGCGAGCAAGCGAATGACGCAGTGCACCATTGCGTAACTTGCCATCGACGTCGCTACCGAATATTTCGAGCGCGCGTTGTGCTAAGGCCTTACCATTTATCTGACTGCCGAGCCCGGAAATCATCTCGCGCTCGTGCGAAAGCAAATACGTGGCGATCGCCCAGCCCTGCCCTTCTTCGCCCACCCGGTGTGCCTTCTCGACGCGTACGTTCTCGAAGAACACCTCACAGAACGGCGAGGCGCCACTAATCAGCTTAATCGGGCGCGCGGTGACGCCGGACGTGCGCATGTCGAACAGCACGAAGCTGATCCCCTCGTGCTTCGGTACACTCATATTGGTGCGCACGAGACAAAACATCCAGTCTGCCTCATCACCATATGAGGTCCATATTTTTTGGCCGTTGACGAGATAGTGATCGCCGCGGTCTTCAGCGCGCGTTATTAGGCTGGCCAAATCCGAACCCGAGTTTGGTTCCGAGTAGCCCTGACACCAGCGAATTTCACCGCGCACAATCTCGGGCAAAAATCTTCTCTTTTGCGCCTCGCTACCGAACCTGAGAAGCACAGGCCCGAGCATGCTGATGCCAAAGCTAAAGAGCGGCGACGGTGCGCCGAGGCGTCGCATCTCCTCCCGCAGCACGGCTGACTGCTCGCGCGACAATCCCCCGCCGCCATATTCGGCTGGCCACTCGGGGACCGTCCAGCCACGCGAGGCCATCGCGGCGCACCACGCTGGCTGATCGGGGTGCAGGGGCTTGGGATTGCGCCCGCCCGTGTAGAGATCACCGATCGACACCGCCGCGCCATGCAGCGAGGGCGGGCAGTTGGCTTCAAGCCAATGTCGAGCGTCGGCACGAAAGACATCAAGTTCTTGCATAGTTCGATTATGGTGCCATTCTCCTTAGGATGGCAGACTGCAGCGACTCATCGAGCTCAGCAAGGCAGAGCCGGCATGACCAGCGTTAAATTCACCACGACCAGCGACATCGTTTTCGGTGACGGCTGCCTCAACGAGATTGGTGCGGTAGCGAAGCACAGCGGGATTCGTCACGCCTTGCTTGTGACCGACGGCGGCATCGCCGCGCGTGGCATGCATCAGGCGGCATGCGCAAGTCTTGTGGTCGCAGGCGTCGATGTCACGGTTTACGAGCGGGTCGTCGCCGATCCGCCAACCGAGGTGGTGCTCGAAGCCGCCGCGCTCGGAGCGCGGGCAGGTTGTGATGGCGTGATCGGTTTTGGCGGCGGTAGCAGCATGGATACCGCTAAACTGGTTGCTGTGCTGCTCTGCAATGAGCAATCGCTCGATGACATGTACGGCGTCGACAAAGTTCGCTCGAGTCGTAAGGCGCTCATTCAAGTTCCGACCACCGCAGGCACGGGATCTGAAGTCACCATGGTCGCCGTGGTCACTACCGGCGCCACTACGAAAATGGGCGTGGCCAGTCGGACGCTTTTGGCGGATCGGGTGATCCTTGATCCGCTACTCACGTTATCGATGCCGGCAGCGGTCACGGCAGCCACCGGCATCGATGCGATGGTGCATGCCATCGAGGCCTATACCAGCGTGCGTCTCAAAAATCCGCTCTCCGACATGCTCGCGCGCGAGGCCCTGCGACTGCTTGCAACACATATCGAGCGTGCGGTGTCCGCGCCCACGGATGTCGAGGCACGCGGAGCCATGTTGCTCGGTGCCATGTATGCGGGACAGGCCTTCGCCAACGCGCCAGTCGCAGCCGTGCACGCCCTCGCCTACCCTCTGGGTGGTAACTATCACATTGCCCACGGCCTCAGTAATTCTTTGGTTCTGCCGCATGTGCTGCGCTTCAACGCTCCAGCGGCAGAGTCGATGTACCGCGAGCTCCTGCCGATCGTCGTGAGCGATGGAACAGCGCAGAGCTCAGCGGCGACGCAGGCCTCTACCGCCGCCGAGCGGCTGGCCGCGCACTGCCTCGCTCTCGCAAGCGAACTCGGGCTACCCACTCGACTACGCGAGCTCGACATTCCTCGCAGCGATCTGCCGAGGCTCGCACGCGAGTCGATGCTGCAGCAACGGCTGCTCATCAATAATCCGCGCTCCGTCACCGAAGCCGACGCCCTCGTGCTTTACGAGCGAGCGTACTGAGGACTCGCTGGAGGAATGCCATGAACGAGAGCCGACAGACTCGCGCCGAATACGCGTATTTCCAGACCATGACGACACGCTGGATGGACAACGATGCGTACCAGCACATCAACAACGCGGTGTACTACAGCTTCTTCGACACTGTTGCCAACCAGTATTTGATCGAGGCCGGTGTTCTCCGCATCACGACATCACCCGTAATCGGCTTCATCGTCGCCTCATCGTGCAATTACAAGAAGCCGATCGCTTATCCCGCAAAAGTGGATGCCGCATTCCGCGTGAATCGCATCAGTACGAGCTCGGTGGAATATGGCGTCGCCGTCTTTGCGCAGCGGGATGACGAGCCGGCGGCGTTCGGCACCTTCACCCACGCCTTCGTCGATCGTGCGAGCGGGAAGTCTGTGCCCATTCCGGCTGAGACGCGGACAGCGCTGGAGCGGGCGCTAGTGCCCTCATAACGCGGCGAGGAAAAATCCACCAGTAGTCTAATCGATGAATGACGCAAGCATTTGCTGCCCTACTCCAGCCCCATGCGCTCAGGAAACTCGTCGCCGACGCCTGCGGGTCCAAATGCTGGAGTAGCGCTTGAACGCCTCGATCGAAGAAATTAGGCTGCTACTAGGGTCAATCACTTATTTACCCGATAGCCGATCTCAGTAAGAAGCAGGTTTGAGTTTTGTTCAGACAAGCGGGCGCCGGCCCCATATAATGTCTTGTCGCCGTTCGCCGGCCACTGTTGCAAAGGAAGAAAATTATGTACATCCATCATCGCGGCCGTGCGTTAACGATCCTCCTCGTCGCGTCTTTGCCCTTGACAGCCAAGACCGCTCTCTCCCAAAGCTCCGCGGGAGGTAATGTGAGTGGTACCACCCTCGAAGAAATCGTGGTCACTGCGCGTAAGCGGAACGAGTCGCTCGAGAACGTGCCGATATCGATTTCTGCACTGAGCGCAGCCGATCAACAAAATCTGGTGCTTGGCGGGATGGCAGATTATCTACGGCAAGTCCCGGGCACGCTTTTGGTATCAGGCGGCCCGGACTACCTGAGCGACATCGCGATCCGCGGCCAGGGCGGCGGACGTAACGGGTTTTCTGAGAGCGCAACGGGAATTTACCGAAATGGCATCTTCGTCGCCGGGGGAGGTTTCGGCGGTCGATCGTTCAACCGACTTGATTACTTTGACAACGCCAGCGTCGATATCTACCGCGGCCCGCAAGGTGCGCTCTACGGGCGTAACGCGGTGGGCGGCGCGGTCAATGTGATCAGTAATCGCCCCCAAATGAGCACTGGCGGCAGCGTGAAGGCAGAGTACGGCTCAGCGGAAAAAACGCGGGTCGAAGGCATCTTCAATGGGGTGATCGCCGAGGATAAGATCGCGGTGCGCCTCGGCGGTTTCGAGCTTGATCAGCGGGGCGGTGATATCACCGATGTCAATACGGGCAAAAAGCTCGATGCGCAAAATTATCAGGGCGCACGCGCTCAGCTGCGCGTGAATCTGAGTGACTTGTGGCAGACACGGCTGACCTACGAGGACTTCTCCTCCGAAGGGGCCGGCTTCTCGGCGCTCGGACGACGTTTGGCGACAGGTCTGCCGGCAGGTCGCGTCTTTGACCCCGATATTTACCTCCGTAACGCAAGTCGTGTCGGGCGGGTGAAGATTGATGATCAAACGGTCTATTTTGAGATTGAAGGTACGACGGGTATCGGCGATTTTTCTGCCGTGTATGTGCGCAAGAGTCGTGAAGGTCGGCGATTCAACGAAGATCTCGATCACTTTCTCGGACTTGAAGGTCTGCCGGGTGTAGACATGATCGCTAATCAAAGCGAGAACTTTGATCGCCAAGGCATCGAGGTACGCTTGGCGTCGGGCACAGAGGAACGCCTGTCGTGGCTCGTGGGCGGCGACTGGCAGGGTACAAAGTCCGATGTACTGACCTTCAACGGCGGGACGGTACCGTCAACCTCAGCAGCGGCGCTCCGGGCGCAGGCGGTTCGTCGCGACTCGGCGCTCGAAAAGCTCAACTCCTGGTCTGCCTTTGCGACGCTCGATTACGCCCTCACCCCGCAGCTTAATTCAGCGCTTGAAGTGCGTTATCAAAGAGATCATAAAAAGTTCCGCTTTCAAAGAATCGATCTGGTCACGGGGCCGGTACAGTTGTCCAACCCAGGGTGGAGGAAGACGCTGCCCGGGGCCTCGCTGCAATACAAGTTGAACGACACCATTAATCTTTACGCTCGATATTCCACGGGGCTTCGCGCCGGTGGCTTCAATCAAGGCGTCTCGAACCTCGCACTGCTTGAGTACGACCCCGAGTCCGCCAAGGGCTATGAGATCGGCATCAAAGGCCGTATCCCTGACTGGCGTATGCGTTTTGGGCTTTCGGCGTATTACACGGACAACGATAATCTGCAGGTCGTGACCACCGCGAGCACCGCCGACACTACCTTCACGCTGGTCAATTTGCCGGGCGCCGCTTTTTGGGGTGCGGAGGCTGAGCTGAGCGGATTATGGTCGGTGGGTACCGGTCGTTTAACGTACAACCTGGGTGTGGCCACGCAGGATGGTCGTTTCGATGCAGGGTCGCAGATTTTTACCACAGGTCGCGTGATCGATATCTCCCGCGCCGAAGTCAATCGCGCCCGCGATCTGACCCTGAACTTGTCAGCCTTCTACGCGTATCCGCTAAGCCGCAATATCGATCTCGTTGTAGGCGGTAGCTACCGAGAGGAAAAAGGCGGTAACGAAAATGCCACCGGTGGCACCGCCGACGTCACGGGACGCAAGCTCGAAAACTATGCTATGTACGATGCTCGCGCATCGTTGCGTGGTTCCTGGTGGCTATTGAGCGCCTACGGAAAGAACCTTTCCGAAAAGATTTTTTCGATACAACAAAATATTAACGGCAACAACTACTACAATGAGGGCAAGCGATATGGCCTCGAGGTATCGCTCAAATTTGGTGGTGAAAAAATTTAAGGGTTTTCTCCCTCTCAGCTTTACGGCCCCGCTAGTTCCGTTCTCCGGCGCATAACTCGGAGGCTATGTTCCTTCTTGTAGCGCACTTTGCGGCGCGCGACTTAAACCGGCGTGCTGGTCCACAAAAAAGCTGGGCTACTTCGCCTCCCAACGATCTACACCTGAAAGAGACCTCGGTCGCTCCAACACAACAGGAATATCCGCGAAGAGCGTGCTTCTCCAGAAGCGTGTGGTGACATCATCCACAATATTACTGACTCGCTCGGCATTGTCGCTCGCACGCCGACGTTGAATATTACCGCTGAACACCATGTGGTCTGCGCCATCGAGCACCAGGAGGTACTTGCTGCCCGGGCGCATTGCCTTGTAGGGTCGTTCACGATCCGCCGGGGTCAGTGGGCGTACCGATGCGATGAGCGGAGGACTGCCATCCTCGGTGCCGGTTATCGAGAGCACTGGTATCACGATGTCGCCAAAGGCGTCGGCATCCTTGCCGGAGGCAGGTGGTGCGGGGCTGAATGCGATCGCGGCGCGCACTCGGGGGTCTGCGGCGCCGCGCGGTTGCACCGCGATCGGGAAACGTTGACCTGCGACGCCGAGTGCCGTGTGCGCTCCGAAACTGTGGCCGGCGACGCCAATCCGTTCTCGATCAAGTCGCTGCACCGAGCATCCGCCCAAAGTTTCCCGGCGCTCCACGCGATCGAGAACGAAGGCTGCGTCAGCGAAACGCGCAAGCAGCTGTTCTGCCGACATCGCGCCCCTGAGTGACGAGCCGATATCTGATCGCGCGCGTCCACGCCACAGCGATTCATCTGATCCGACATGTTGGATGTGAATAACAGCGATACCCGCGCGCGTCCACGCCTCTGCCCAACGCGTCCCAGCATCCAGGCTGCCACCAAGTCCATGACTAAAAATCACGATCGGAACGGATGCGTCACCCGCAGGCAGGCGTACACGCACAGGAACGTTACGATCGTCACGGTCTGGATCAGTCAGCACTGCCTCACAGATCTGCAAATCGGCAGCGATTGCTCTGCTTACGACCGACAGCAAGACAGTGAGCATGACAAAGAATTTGGGAAGTCGGATCATGGATGACGCTCAACTGACGTTACGGGAGGTAATACATATCGGCCGTCACGGAAACTCGCGTGCGGCAGATAGGCGCGAAAACTTAGCTTAAAGAGTCCGGGGGGCGCCGGTAGCCAATTTAGGGTGGGATC
>Ga0208048_1001611_pt1 | contig 11476 bp, 10 predicted proteins | sample Malawi_45m_30L_FD_184163 | JGI IMG/M metagenome (GOLD analysis project Ga0208048, IMG submission 184163) | Freshwater microbial communities from Lake Malawi, Central Region, Malawi to study Microbial Dark Matter (Phase II) - Malawi_45m_30L... | ecosystem: Environmental > Aquatic > Freshwater >... | reverse complement strand
CGGCTCCGCGGCGAGTTCTAAGTGAAGGTTGCCGATGGCCCAGCCGATGCCTGCCGCGGCCGAGGGGGCGAGGTTGAGATCAACCTCGACCACGGGCTCCTCCGCTTGGCGCACCACGTAGCGGGCGGAGGCGGTTTCCTGCAGGACGTCGCCGTGCCGCAGCGGGGACGTAAGCTCGCAGCCGAACTCCCGCCCGTCATCGGCTGTGCCGCGCCAGAGACGCTTGGCGAGGGTCTGGCGATCCACCGGGATGGCGATCTCCGGTAAGTTGGGGTCGCTGGAGGCCAAGGGGCCGGTGATCAGCTGCATAAGCCAGAGAACAGCGCGGCCGGTCCTAGAACAAGAAGTAGCGTTGGGCCAGCGGCAGTTCCCGGGCTGGTTCGCAGCGCAAAAGCTCACCGTCCGCGCGCACCTCGTAGGTTTCCGGATCAACCTCGATCCGCGGCAGCGCGGCGTTGAGCACCATATCCCGCTTGCCCAGCTGGCGGCAGCCGCGGACAGGCTCGAGACGCCTGCGCAGCCCGAGACCCGCCAGGCTGCCGGCCTGGAGGGCGGCGGCGCTCACGAAGGTCAGGGAGGTGGAGGCCAGCGCCGCTCCCGCCGCTCCGAATTGGGGCCGGTAGAACGTGGGCTGCGGGGTGGGGATCGAGGCGTTCGGATCCCCCATATTTGCCCAAGCGATGAAGCCCCCCTTGAGCACGGTTTCTGGTTTAACCCCGAAAAGGGCCGGCCGGAAGATGACCAGATCGGCCAGCTGACCCACGGCGACCGATCCCACGAGGTGGCTGATGCCGTGCGCCACGGCGGGGTTGACCGTGTATTTGGCGAGATAGCGAAGGACCCGGAAATTGTCCGCGGTGGGATGGGCTGGATCGCCCAAGTTGCCGAATTGGACCTTCATCTTGTGCGCCGTCTGCCAGGTTCGGAGGATTACCTCCCCAACGCGGCCCATCGCCTGAGAGTCCGATGACATGATCGAGATGGCGCCGAGGTCGTGCAGGCGATCCTCCGCTGCGATGGTCTCGGGCCGGATACGCGACTCTGCGAACGCCACATCCTCCGGGATCCTCGAATCGAGGTGATGGCAGACCATCAGCATGTCGAGGTGCTCATCCACGGTGTTAACCGTGAACGGCCGGGTGGGGTTGGTGGAGGAAGGCAGGACGTTCGGCTCCCCGCAGACGCGGATGATGTCCGGCGCGTGCCCGCCGCCGGCTCCTTCCGAATGGAACGTGTGAATTGTGCGGCCGCGGAATGCCCGGAGGGTGTCGTCGAGGTATCCGGATTCATTCAGCGTGTCGGTGTGGATGGCCACCTGGACATCGAGTTCGTCCGCGACGCCCAGGCAGGTGTCGATGGCGGCCGGCGTGGTGCCCCAGTCCTCATGGAGTTTGAGCCCGATTGCCCCGGCGACGATCTGTTCTCGCAGCGGATCAGGGGTGCTGCAGTTGCCCTTACCAAGGAAGCCGAGGTTTACCGGATAGGCCTCGGCGGCCTCGAGCATCCGATGAAGGTTCCATCGGCCTGGGGTGCAGGTGGTGGCGAGAGTTCCGTGGGCGGGCCCCGTGCCTCCCCCAAGGAGCGTAGTCACGCCGGAACTCAGGGCCTCGTCGATCTGCTGCGGACAGATGAAGTGGACGTGGGTGTCGATGCCTCCGGCGGTGATGATCCGCCCCTCGCCGGCGATGACCTCCGTCGCCGCGCCCACCGTCATCGGATCAAGGCGGCCGGTCGCAGGGTCAGGGTAAGCCGAACCGAGGCCGGATTGGATGCCGGGGTTGCCCGCGTGTCCGATGCCCACGATCCGGCCGTGCTTGATGCCAATGTCGGCCTTCACCACCCCCAGGCGTGCATCGAGGATGAGGGCGTTGGTGATCACCAAGTCGAGACACTCGGCATCTCGCGCCGTCGGCGACTGTCCCATCCCGTCGCGGATGACCTTGCCGCCACCAAATTTGATTTCGTTACCATACCCAGCCACGGCTACCAGGTCGCGCTCCACCTCGACAAAAAGGTCGGTGTCGGCGAGCCGCACGCGGTCGCCGACCGTGGGACCGAACATCTCGGCGTACTGCCGGCGGGAGAGGTGCAGGGGCATGGGTCAGGGATCGAGGCGGCCGTTGATCAGCGCGTTCAGACCGTGGACCTCCCGGCCGCCGGCGAGGGCGACCAGCTCCACCATCCGGGTGTCCCCGGCTTCGAACCGGACGGCGGTGCCGGCCGGGATGTTGAGCCGGAAGCCGCGGGCCGAGGAGCGGTCGAAGCGGAGCGCGGAGTTGGTTTCGGCGAAATGGTAATGAGAACCGACCTGCACCGGCCGGTCCCCCGTGTGGGTGACCTCGAGGCGAAAGGTGGGGAGGCCGGAATTGGCGGTGAGCGCCGGGCCCTCAGCCGGGATGATTTCTCCGGGGATCATGGTTCAGCGGATGGGTTGATGGACGGTGACTAGTTTGGTGCCATCGGGGAAGGTCGCCTCGACCTGCACTTCCGGGATCAAGCTGGGGATCCCGGGCATCACGTCCGCGGCCGTGAGGATCCGCGTGCCAAGGCTCATCAGCTCGGCTACGCTGCGCCCGTCCCGCGCGCCCTCGAGAATCTCGCTGGTGATGATGGCCACAGCCTCGGGATGGTTCAGTTTCAAACCGCGGGCTTGCCGTCGGCGCGCCAGATCGGCGGCTACCACGACTAACAGTTTCTCTCGTTCGCGCGGGGTCAGGTGCATGGAGGAAAGGATTCAGACCTGAAGATGGCGGCGCACCACGTCGTCCGTGAGTTCTTGGACTGTCCCGGCGGCGACCACCGCCCCGCGGTCCATTGCGTAGAAGCGATCCGCGCACTCGCGGCAAAAATCAACAAATTGCTCAACCAGAAGAATGGCCAGCCAGCCCTCGCGCTTGAGCTCCTGCAGGGCGTGGCGGATCTCGTGTGTCGGGTCAGGTTCCAGGCCCTCTTGGCGCAGACGGCGCAGGGTGTCTCCGATTTGTTCGATGATTGACGGCTGAATCCCTTCCGTAGGCTCATCGAGGATGAGTAGCTGCGGATCGGTCAGCAAGGCACGCCCGATCGCGAGCTGCTGCTGCTGGCCACCGGAAAGTACGCCCCCCTTGCGCCCGAGCATCTCGCGGAGCACGGGGAAAAGCCTAAAGACGCGGTCCAAGGCGGCGCGCGCGGCGGGCCCGCGGCGGCCGTGCACCACAAGGCCCACCCGCAGATTCTCCTCCACGGTGAGATGGGGAAAAATGTCTCGCCCCTGAGGCACATAGCCGATGCCGGCCCGCGCCCTTTCGTCTAGCGGCAGCCCCCGCAGCTCGCGCCCGGCAAGTCGGATGCTGCCCGCGTGCACCGGGACCACGCCGGTGACGGAGCGCAGGGTCGTGCTCTTGCCGACTCCGTTGCGGCCCATCAGCGCCACGATCTCGCCAGGCCCGACCGTCAGGTTGACCCCGCGGAGGATGCGGGAGCCACCGAGGTGGGTCTCCAGGCCGGAAATTTCGAGGAGCGGGGTCATCCCCGGTCGTGTTTGCCCCGGCCGAGGTAGACCTCGCGGACCTTGGGGTCGGACTGCACCTCCTCAAAGCGGCCCTCGCAGAGCACGCTGCCCTGGTGCAGCACCGTCACCTGCCCTTGCCGCGCGATCTGCCTCACGAAGGTCATGTCGTGCTCAATCACGATGAGGCTGTGGCGGCCGGCGAGGGAGAGGAGGAGTTCACCGGTCCGGTACGTTTCCTCGTCGGTCATGCCGGCGGCGGGCTCGTCGATCAGCAGGACCTTAGGTTCCTGCGCGAGGAGCATCCCCAGTTCCAGCCACTGTTTCTCCCCGTGGGAAAGAAGTCCGGCCTGCCAGTGACGCTTTTCGCCGAGGCGAATCAGTTCCAGTAGATCTTCAATGCGCGCGTGGTCGGCCGGACCGGTCCGCTGGAAGAGGGCGGCGAAGACCCCGCGGGGGCCGCGGAGGGAAAGCAAGAGGTTTTCCCAGACCGAGTGGTACGCGTAGACGCTCGGGGTCTGAAATTTCCGACCAATGCCGAGCCGGTTGATCTCGTGCTCGGAAAGCGCGGCGAGGTCGTGTGAGGCGGCGGGATCCGTCCCGAACTCGAGGCGGCCACGGTCTGGCTTCGCCCGGCCCGTGAGCAGGTCGAAGAAAGTCGATTTGCCTGCCCCGTTCGGACCGATGACCGTGCGTAGCTCCCCGGGGAAAAGGTAAAAGTTGAGGTTGGAGATGGCCTGAAAGCCGTCGTAGGCCTTGGCCACGTCTTCCACGGTGAGCAGGGGATGAGGCATTTCAGGAGGAGGGGCGCCGGGAGAACAGGGCGCGCAGGCGAGCGGGCAGGCTGACCAGCCCGCCGGGGAGAAAAAGGACGGCGAGCACGAAAATTCCGCCGAGCAGGATGAGCCAGAGGTCCGGGTAGGCGCGCGTGGCCCAGCTTTTGAGCGCGTTGACGCTGACGGCTCCAAGGGCGGGGCCCAGCAGAGTTCCTCGGCCCCCTAGGGCGACCCAGACGACTGCCTCGAGGGATTTCTCGGGCTGCATCTCCCCCGGGTTTATGATGCCAACTTGGGGAGTGTAAAGCGCCCCGCCGACGGCGGCCATGAGGGCGGCGACCACGAAGACGAAGAGCTTGAAGTGCACTGCCGCGTAGCCGCTGAAGAGCACCCGGTTCTCGCCGTCACGGATGGCGTGCTGCACGAGCCCGAATTTGGTGCTCCGCAGCCAGCGGCAGAACGCAACCGCGAGGAGGAGGGCAACGGCGGAGGCAACGTAAAGTGCGCGGGTGGTCCCGGGGTCGTCAAGGCGGTAGCCGAGGATGAACTTGAAATCGGTGAACCCGTTGTTGCCCCCCAGGAGGAGGTTATTGCGGAAGAACATGATCGAGGCCGCGTAGGTCAGCGCCTGGGTCAGGATGGAGAAGTACACGCCTTTCACGCGGGAGCGGAAGGCGAGGTAGCCGAAGCCGAAGGCGACCAAGCCGGGGATGAGAAATACCATCGCAATCGCGAAGGGGAAGCTCGCGAAGGGTTCCCAGAAGGCGGGCAGTCGTTCCCAGCCGAGAAACACGAGGAAATCGGGGATCGGTTTGCGGTACTGTCCCAGCTCGCCGATCATTCTCATAAGGTACATCCCGTGCAGGTAGCCACCTAGGGTGAAGAAGAGGGCCTGTCCGAGCGAAAGCAGACCGGTGTGCCCCCAGAGCAGATCCACGGAGAGGGCGAGCAGGGCGTAGCACAGGTACTTGCCCCAGACGCTAAGCGTGAAGCTGCTGAGGAGCCCGGTAGCGTGCAGCAGGGGCAGCACGACCACGAGGGCAGCACCCAGCGCGAGGAGCAGCATGGTTCCCAGCCGGGGAGCGGGGCGGGTGGAGAAGGTCATTCGTCTAGGGCGCGGCTACGCGGCGAGAATAGCCCGGCGGGCCGCCATTGCAGGAAGAGGATGATACCGGCGAGCACCAGAATCTTGCCGAAAACGGCGGCGTCCTGCGCGAGATTCTGGAGGAAGCCGCCGATCCCGGGCACCCAGGCGAGGCCCGGAGCGACCAGCGGTAGGTATTGCTGCAGGACCTGATCAATACCTCCGATACCGAACGCACTCAAGATGGTGCCCCCGAGACTGCCCACCCCACCCACCACGACCACCATGAAAGAGTCGATAATGTAGCCCTGACCGAGCGAGGGGCCCACATTGCCAATCTGGCTCAGGAAGGCTCCCGCAAGCCCAGCGAGGCCGCTGCCGAGGGCGAACGTGAGCGCGTTCACTCGCTCGGTGCGAACGCCTAGGCAAGCTGCCATCGTGCGGTTCTGCATCGAGGCGCGGATCAGGAGGCCAAGGGAGCTGCGGGTCAGGACCAGCCCCATGCCGAGCACGATGAGCAGGGCGAAGCCGATCACAAAGACACGGTTCCAGCCGAGGATCACATCTCCGACCAGCCAGTTGCCGCTGAGGTAGGAGGGACTCGAAACTTGGACGTTGTTGGGACCGAAGATCAGGCGGAGAGCCTGCTGCAACACGAGGGAGACGCCCCAGGTGGCGAGCAGGCTCTCAAGTGGCCGGCGATAAAGGAAGCGGATGATGCCCCGTTCCAGCACGAGGCCGACGGTGGCGGCCGCGAGGAAGCTGGCGGGCAGGGCCGCGATGAAGTAGGTTTCCCGAGAACTACCGGCGAGTTGCAGGCCTGGAACCGGGAGGCTCAAGCCGAAGCAGGGGAGGGTCATTCCAGAGCCGAAGAACGCCTGCGTGAGATAGGTGGTGTAAGCTCCCACGGCGATGAGCTCCCCGTGGGCCATATTGATCACGCGCATCAGCCCGAAGGTGATCGCGAGCCCGAGCGCGGCCACGAGGAGAATGCTGCCGAGGCTTAGTCCGCGGAAAAGGGTGCCGGCGAAATCCACCTTCGTGCGGTGCCATTCCACCGCCTGTTGCGCCTTCCGGGCCGCCTCCAAGGCGCGCCGATTGCCCGCCGCCGACTCCTCTTGGATAACGCGGGCCAGCACATCGGCCGTGGCCAGCGAGGAGACGGCCTGCAGCTCCTGCAGCGCCGTGATGCGAATCTCCTCTCGTGGGTCCTTCAAGCGGAGCAGGGCGATTGCCTCCCGGAGCGCCCGGCGGACCTCCGGCGCTGATTCGACCGTCTCCCGCGCGAGCAGCACTGGCAGCTTCTCGACATCCTGCGCGAGACCGAGGTTTCGGACCGAGCGGGTTCGGCGGCCCGGATCCGCCGCCGCCAGTTCCGCCAAATCTAAGATTGCCTTCATCGTTCGGCGCAGGCTCGCGTCGTGCTCAGCCGTGGGAAGGTTGGCTGCTACCAACCGCATCGGGCGGCCGGCCTCGTCCTGCAACGGCTGGCCGTCGTCGGCCCGCAGGGCGGATTGGGCCCCGCGATCATCCTTCTCGCCCGAGAGCAACACCGCGATGCGGCCGCCGTCGGCCCGGGAGTGGAGGAACAGGGTGTCCCGGCGCCACGCATCCAGCAGGGGAGCCACCGTTTCGTCCGCCTGGCCCACGGCGGCGGAGAGGAGTTGCCGGGTCTGGGCTCGCTCCGATTCGGCCGCGGCGCGGGCGACGAGGGCGCGCGGGCTTGCCGATTCGGCCGCCCAAACCGTTGCGTTCGCGAAGAACGCCAGCAGGCAGGGGAGGAGCAGAAGTGCCTTCATCGAGTGCCGGCCGGAATGCTGGAATCATGCCAGAAAAAAGGGCGGACGTTATCGGCGTCCGCCCCGGCGGTGGATTCAGGCCCAGTGCGACTTACTTGAACTTCCCCTTCAGCCAGGGCTCGCCGTACACGTTGTCAAAGGAGCTCACGATCTTGAACTGACCGTCGGCACGGGTCTCACCGATGTAGACGTTCTTAGTTAGGTGCATGTTCTTTTGCGTGGTCACCTTGCCGCCCGGTCCGTCGAAGGTGAGGCCTGACTTCCAAGCCGCCCGCACCTTGTCGACTTCGAACGAGCCGGCCTTTTCGACGGCCGCCTTCCAGAGATAGACGCCCACGTAGCTTAGCACCATCGGGGAGCAGGTGACGCGACCTTCCTTCACCAGTCCGGGCACGTTGCTCTTCTTAAGCCACGTCTGGAAGTCGGCGACGAACTTCTTGTTCGCGGGGGTGTTCAACGACTGGAAGTAGGTCCAGCACCCGAGCTGTCCGACCAGCTTGTCCGCTGGCAGGCCGCGGAATTCGTCCTCCGAGATCGAGAAGGAGACGACGGGACAAGTCTCGGAGGTTAGGCCGGATGCGGCGTACTCCTTGAAGAACGGCACGTTGGTGTCGCCATTCAGCGTGGAAATGACGCAGGCGTCGCCCGAGGCGGCGAACTGTTTGATCTCCGCGACGATCTGCTGGTAGTCGGTGTGGCCGAAGGGCGTGTACTTGCCGGCGGAGATGATCTTGCCCGAGCCATCGCGCCGGAAGCCGCCCCCGATGTTCGCGAGCGGCACGCCCTTGCTGAGCAGGTATTCCAAGAGGACCAGGTTGGTGGTCTGAGGATAGACGTAGTCGGAACCGAGGAGATAGAACTTCTTCTTGCCCTCCTTCAGGTAGTAATCGACGGCCGGGGTCGCCTGCTGGTTCACCGCCTCGGCGGTGTAGGCCACGTTCTGAGACTCTTCCTCGCCCTCATACTGCACGGGGTAGAAGAGCAGGCCATTGTTCCGCTCGTAGACGGGCAGCACCGACTTGCGGGAGACCGAGGTCCAGCAGCCGAAGGTGACTGCCACCTTGTCCTGCTCGAGGAGTTGCTTGGCCTTTTCGGCAAAGAGCGGCCAGTTGGATGCGCCGTCGACGACGACCGGCTCAATTTTGCGCCCCAGGACGCCGCCGCGGGCGTTGATTTCGTCGAAGGTGAACAGAAGGATGTCGCGCAGGGAGGTTTCGCTGATCGCCATCGTTCCGGAGAGTGAGTGCAGCACGCCGACCTTCACGGTTTCGGCGGACCGGAGCCCGGTACTGGAGAGGCCCAGCGCGATCGCGCCGGAGGCAAGGAGGAGTCTGAGTTTCATAAGGGAGAAAAGAGGAGAGGGAGGGAAGGGAACGCGTAGCCGTGGTGATCCCCGGAACCTCGGATCGGGTCCCGGGGGTCGGAAGCACGCGTTTCGCGCTGGATCAGAACTTCAGCAGCGTCTGCAACCCGAAGAACAGGGCGCGGTCCGCGGTGTGTTTCGTGTAATCGTAGGCGGAGAGCTCGGCCCGGACAGCGAAGGCATCGTTGACAGACCAGGTCGGGCTGACCGTGTACTTGGTGAAGCCGGCCCCGTTCTTCATTTTCTCGCCGCTGACGCGGAAGGCGGCCGAGGTCTTGGCGCTGAACTTGTGGCCGTAGAAGACGAGCCAGTTGTACCCCTTGTCCCCGGATCCGCCGTCCTTGTGAGCGTATTCGAGCGCCAACGTCCCTTCCTTGCTGAGCGCGTAGCTTAACCAGAAGTCCAGGGTCAGGATTGCATCATTCTTGTGCAGCACATTGCCTTCGGTGTCGTAGGCAAAGCCGGCCCAAAGGGTGAGGTCGGGCGTTCCTTTGTAGATGAAATAGCCCTCGAAGCCGGCATTGCTCTTTAGTTCCCCGTCTCCCTTAAGGTAATTCGGTCCTGAGTAGACCGAGTCGAGTAAGGCGAGGCCGAATCCGACGTCCTTGTCGGCGTAATCCCACTTCACCCCGCTGTGGTAGCCGGGGATGGGCCCGAGGAAGTCACCGTTGGCGTAGGAAATCTGCGACATATTGGGGATATCGAAGGCCTCATAGCCAAGGTAGCTGAGAAACTTGCCCACGGTGACGGTCGATCCGCCGCCGACATCGACTGTGGCGAACGCGTCTAGGATGGTCACGTCGCTCGGGGCTCCCGGCTGGTAGTAAAGGCTGACCACGCCGGTGACGGGTTTGAAGGAGGTCGTGAAGAGGGTCTTGGCCGCATCAAGGTCCATCCGATTTGTGGCGGGTCCGGGCGCGGGGTCCGTCGCGCGATAGGAGCCCACGGCGTAGCCGCCGACCGAGAGGGCGTCGTTGATCTTGATGTCACCAAAGGCGGTGGTGGAGGCTGCGAGCGCGAGGCTGGCGGCGAGCTGGGAACGGAGTCTCATGGTGAGTGCGGCGTGTTTGCTTTCGGGTTGGTTTGCCGGTTCAGGACCGGTTTCTCGCTTTTTAGCACCTCATATGCCAGCAGCAGCGGACTTCCGGGCTTCACTGCCCGGCGGAAACCCCCGCGGTGGATCATGGAAAAAAAGTTTCGCTCTGGGGAACCTGCGAGATACGCGCATTCTATTCATGTCGGGGTCGTTGGCATGAAAAACTTTCAGACCAACTCGGAATTGGCCCGGAGTCTGCTTACATGGCGTCGTCCGTTTCAATCCAACCTCCCACCATGAACCATAGACTCACCCTTGTTCTCCTCGGCGCCGCTGTTGCCTTGCCTGCCTTTGGCCAGGCGCCGGCCGCCCCCGCTGCCGCCGCCCCGGCGGTCGCGATCACCGCCACCGGCACCCTCGTGACGCAGTATATGTTCCGCGGCCAGCGGCTCAACGCCGGCGGCTTCCAGCCGACCATCGAGGCGGCGGTCGGCGACTTCACCGCCGGAGTCTGGGGCAACTTCGTCATCGACGACCAAGTTCCCGGCAGCTCCGACCCGGAACTCGACCTCTACGGCTCGTATACAGTGGCAATGGGGAAGGACCTTTCGATCGTCCCTGGGGCCACCCTCTATACTTATCCCAAGGCGGACAAGGCGGCCGGCTTCTTCAAGTCCACCTTCGAGCCCAGCTTGGCCGTGAACTATACCGTCGAGGGCATCAAGTTTACGCCCAAGGTCTACTATGATGTCACCTTGCGCGGGCCGACCTACGAGGTCACGGCCGCCTACGCGGTGGCGTTAAAGGATCTGGGCACCGAGCTCGCGCTCACGGCGCAATTGGGGACGTTCCTGCTCAAGGACGTCGCTAATGGCAGCTCGCCTGCGGTAAAATCGTGGGGCGACTACTGGCTTTTGGGCGCCTCCCTGCCGGTTCAGGTCAACAAGGAGTCCAAGGTGATCCTTGGCGTGGCGTACACCGAGGGCCGAGACGCCTACACCAAGCAGGGCAACACGCCCAAGTCCGTGAACACTCTCGCGGTCGGCCGCTGGGTCGCCTCGCTTGGCTACTCGGTCTCGTTCTGAGGCCCTCCGTCGGCTTGCGCGCGGCGCTCCGGATTTCCGGGCGCCGCCTTTTTTGTTCCCGGCGGGCGCGACTTCGCTCTGGCCTTGGATCGGGGGGCAGGTGAGTTTCGGGCTCTCCCTCTAATGAAAGTCGGCATCGTTGGCGCCTCGGGTTATTCTGGCGAAGTCCTGGTTAAGCTCCTGCTTGGCCATCCCCGCGTGGAACTGGCCGCGGTCACCTCCCGGAGCCAGGCGGGCAAGCGGCTCGCCGCCGTGATTCCCGCGCTGCGCGGGATCGACCGGGGGCTGCGCTTCACCGATTCCGACGCGGCCGCGCTCGCGGCTTCCGATCTCGACCTGCTGTTCCTCGCTTTGCCGCACGGCGCCGCTGCCGCCTACGCGCGGGTGCTGGTGGCCGCGGGAAAGCGGGTCATCGACCTCAGCGCGGACTTTCGCATCTCCGATCAGGCGACCTACGAGCGCTATTATGGCCCGCATCCCGCGCCGGAGCTCCTGCCGTCCGCGCGCTTCGTGCTTCCGGAGTTGACCGCGCCTACGTGGCGCACCGAGGCGAAGCTCGTCGCCGCGCCCGGGTGTTACCCGACCAGCATCCTCATCCCACTCGTGCCGTTGTTGCGCGCGGGCGTCATCTCCCGGCAGCACATCGTCGTCAATTCCTACAGCGGGGTCAGCGGTGCGGGCAAGAAGGCTGAGGAGATATACCTTTTCGTGGAGCGTGCGGAAAGCATCAAGGCCTACGGGCTGGTGAAGCACCGCCACCTCGCGGAGGTCGAGGAGCAACTCGCGCTCCACACCGGCGCGCCGACCGTGATCCAGTTCAACCCGCACCTTGCGCCGATGCGCCGG
>Ga0208048_1001604_pt1 | contig 11496 bp, 10 predicted proteins | sample Malawi_45m_30L_FD_184163 | JGI IMG/M metagenome (GOLD analysis project Ga0208048, IMG submission 184163) | Freshwater microbial communities from Lake Malawi, Central Region, Malawi to study Microbial Dark Matter (Phase II) - Malawi_45m_30L... | ecosystem: Environmental > Aquatic > Freshwater >... | reverse complement strand
CGGTGAAGGCATTCATCTTGTCCGGACGGTGGAGGGTGATGGTGGCGATCCCATCCCCGACGGCGTAGCGAATCTGCTCGAACTTCATGCGACCGACCATAGTGATCGTGCCGGTCGGCACCACAACCCCGGATCCCGGGCACGGGAGCGGTCAGACGTCGAGGAATTTGCTCGAGGCGACCCCCGAGCCGACCGCACCGGCGACTGCCCCGATCACGAGGAGTGCGACCATGACGCCGTTCGCATACGAGTCCGGAACGATCAACGACGACACTCCCGTGCCCGGTTTGAACCCCGCGACACCGCCCGTCCACGCTTGGTTGAGACCCCACAGACCCGCGCACGACACGAGCGCACCGAGCAACCCCTGGAAGAGGCCCTCGAGGATGAAGGGCACCCTGATGAACCAGTCGGTGGCCCCGACGAGCTTCATCACCTCGATCTCCCGCCGCCGGGCGAAGATCGCGGTGCGGATCGTGTTCCAGATCAGGATCACCGCGACGAGGAGCAGCACGAGGGACATCCCGATCGTGACCGTGCGCACGAACGACGACAGCGTCGAGATCACCTCGAACTCGTCCTCGGCGAGCGACACTCCGGCCACGCCCGGCAGCGTGCGGTACTGGTTCGCGAGGCTCCGCACGAGCTCTGCATCCGTGGTGATGGGCACGACCTTGAACTGTGATGGGATCGTGTCGATCGACAGCAACGAGAGCGTGGTGGGGTCCCCCGCGAATACGCGCTTGGCCTCCTCGTAGCTCTGGGTGCGGTCGAGATAGACGAGCTCGTCGACATCGATGACGTTCGGCTGTGACTCGAGGTTCTGCCGGATGAAGAGACGCGCCTCCTCGGTCACGTCCGGACGCACGAACACGATCATCCCGACATCACCGCGCCACTGCACGAGCAGGTTGTCGAAGGCGCGCTGGATGAGGAATGTCGTCCCCACCAGCAGGAGCGACACCGCCGAGGTGACCACTGCCGCCACGGAGAGGGTCACGTTCCGCCGGAAGTTCGCGATCGTCTCGCGGAAGGCGTAGGAGATGCGCTGTATCACTCGTACACCCCGCGCTCCTGGTCTCGCACGATGACACCACGGTCGAGCTGGATCACGCGCTTGCGCATCGCGTTCACGACGCGGTGGTCGTGCGTCGCCATCACGATCGTGGTGCCCGTGGAGTTGATTGCCTCGAGGAGCGACATGATTCCCTCGCCAGTGGCCGGGTCGAGGTTCCCCGTCGGCTCGTCGGCCAGGAGGATGAGCGGGCGGTTCACGAAGGCACGGGCAATCGAGACCCGCTGCTGCTCACCGCCCGAGAGCTGATCGGGGAAGCGATCCTCCTTGCCGGCAAGACCGACGAGCTCGAGCACCTGGGGCACCTGCTGGGACACCAAATGGCGCGGCTTTCCGATCACCTCGAGCGCGAAGGCCACGTTCTCGAAGAGGGTCTTGTTGGGGAGCAACTTGTAGTCCTGGAAGACGTTGCCGAGTTGGCGTCTCAACTGGGGAATCTGGCTGTTGGCGAGCTCACCGATGTTCCTGCCGGCCACCCACACGTTGCCCCGCTCGGGGCGCTCCTGCCTGTTCATCAGGCGCAACAGGGTCGATTTGCCCGATCCAGAGGGACCAACGAGGAAGACGAACTCACCCTTGGCCACCTCGAACGACGCGTCGCGGACAGCGACGATCTCTGCGCCGTAGCGCTTGGAGACGTTCTCCAGCCGAATCATGAAGCGTCCAACCTACCCCGCCTCTCGGGGACGCAGAGGTCGCCGGTCGACGAGCGATCCGGGTCTGGTTGCGGGCTCGTCAACGAGACGTCTCGGACTGGGCGCGACGCCAGCGGAGGAATCCCTCCATGAAGTCGTCGATGTCACCGTCGAGGACCGCGGCCACGTTGCCCGACTCGACCTCGGTGCGCAAGTCCTTGACCATCTGGTACGGCTGGAGCACGTACGAGCGGATCTGGCTCCCCCATCCCACCTTGGCGGGACGACCCGCGATGCGGTCCTTCTCGGCCTGGCGCTCCTCTTCGAGTCGCGCCGCGATCATCGCGCGCAACCGCGCCATCGCCTTCTCACGGTTCTGCAGCTGGCTGCGCTCCTCCTGGCTCGAGGCCACCACACCGGTCGGCTCGTGGATGAGTCGCACCGCCGACGACGTCTTGTTGACGTGCTGGCCACCCGCACCCGAGGCGCGGAACACCTCCATCCGGATGTCGGCATCGTTGATCTCGACGTTTGGTTCGGCCATGTCGGGCCACACCTGCACGAGGGCGAAGCTGGTCTGGCGCCGACCCTGGTTGTCGAAGGGGCTGATGCGCACCAACCGGTGCATTCCGCGCTCCGAGGTCAACAACCCGTAGGCGTAGCGACCGCGCACGGTGAACTGTGCCGACAGGAGCCCCGCCTCGGTCCCCTCGCTCGTCTCCTCGACCTCGAGCGAGAAACCCCGGCGCTCGGCCCACCGCGAGTACATCCTGAGGAGGATCTCGGTCCAGTCCTGCGCGTCCACACCACCGTCCTTGGCGTTGATCTGCACGATCGCATCGTCGGCGTCGTGCTCGCCGGTGAACAGGCTGCGCATCTCGAGGATCGACAGGCTGGTTGCGACCGAGGCGATGCCCGATTCGATCTCGGGCTCCTGGGTCGCGTCATCCTCGTCGCGGGCCAATTCGTGCAGGACCTCGAGATCCTCGATCTGGGACCGCAGCGAGTCCCATCCGTCGATGTCGGACTTCAGGTTCGAGTACTCGGCGGTGACGCGGCGCGCATTGTCCTGGTCGTCCCACAGGTCGGGGCGTGCGACATCGGTCTCCAGTTCGGCGAGGCGCGCCTTGGACTCCTCGATGCGGAGATACCCGCGCGCCTCGTCGAGGCGTCGTGCGACATCGGCGAGATCGGTGGTGAAGTCGCGCACGGGTTCCTCAGGCTGCGCCGTGACAGAGCTTGTATTTGCGACCCGACCCGCAGGGACACTGTGCGTTGCGCGGCGTGTTCGCCCAGTCGTGGGCATCCTTGACCACCGGGCGACGGGGGGCCTCCTCGACCGGCTCTGGCATCGCGGGATCCACCTCGCCACCGGCGAGCGAGGCCGCCGAGAAGCCGTCGGCGCCCTCGTCCCCGTGCGAGGTCTCGGTGATGTTGCGCACCGTGACACCGTCGGGGTCCTCGCGCACCACCTGCACGTGCATGACGTAGCGCACGAAGTCCTGGGCGATACCGGTCATCATCTGGCCGAACATCTCGTAACCCTCGCGCTGCCACTCGCTGAGCGGGTCCTTCTGACCCATCGCACGCAGGTTGATGCCCTCCTGTAGGTAGTCCATCTCCTCGAGGTGCTCGCGCCAGCGCTGATCGACGATCGAGAGCATCACCTGCCGTTCGATCTGGCGCATCACATCGTCACCGAGCTCGGTCTCGCGGCGCGAGTAGTGCGCACCCGCGTCCGCCATGACATGGTCGTAGACCGCGTCGGTGTCCGGGCACGAATGGATGGACGACTCGGTGACGGTGGCTGGCCAGTAGGTGCGCAGCTCGGCGGCGAGACCCCCGACATCCCATTCGTCGGTCGCCTCGGAGACGCAGTAGGTGGAGATCAACGAGTCGACGGCCTCTGCGAGGTACTCCATCGCAGCCGACTTGAGATCGGTGCCGCCGAGGATCTGGTCGCGGCGCTGGTAGATGACCTTGCGCTGCTCGTTCATCACCTCGTCGTACTTCAGGACGTTCTTGCGGATCTCGGAGTTGCGCTGCTCCACCGTTGTCTGGGCGCGCTCGATCGCCTTGGTGACCATCTTGGCCTCGATCGCCTCCTCGTCGGGCAGGGCACGGCCCATCACCCAGCTGAGCGCACCGGTGGCGAACAGACGCATCAACTCGTCGTCGAGGGAGAGATAGAACCGGCTCGACCCCGGGTCGCCCTGGCGGCCCGATCGGCCTCGCAACTGGTTGTCGATGCGACGGCTCTCGTGGCGCTCGGTGCCGAGCACGTAGAGGCCCCCGAGTTCGCGCACCTTCGCACCCTCGGCATCGCAGCGCGCCTTCACCTCGGGTGTCAACTCTGCGAGGCACGCGAATGCGGCCTCCCTCGCGGCACGGAAATCCTCGTGCAGCAGCTCGATGGGTCCGGGGAGAGCGAACTCGTCCACGAGCACCTTGGGGTCGTGACCCCTCGCGATCACCTGCTGGCGCGCGAGCAGTTCGGGATTCCCCCCGAGCAGGATGTCGACGCCACGACCAGCCATGTTCGTGGCCACGGTCACCGCACCGAGCCGACCCGCCTGGGCCACGATGAGCGCCTCGCGCGTGTGTTGCTTGGCGTTCAGGACCTCGTGGTCCACACCGCGCTTGGTCAACTCGCGCGAGAGGTACTCGCTCTTCTCGACACTGATCGTGCCCACGAGGACCGGCTGACCCTTGTTGTTGCGCTCGACGATGTCCTCGACCACGGCTCCGAACTTGGCCGCCTCGTTCTTGTAGATCAGGTCGGCCTCGTCGATCCGTACCACCGGCTTGTCGGTCGGGATCGGCACCACCTGGAGCTGGTAGGTGTTGACCAGTTCGGCGGCCTCGGTCTGCGCGGTGCCCGTCATGCCGGCGAGCTTGTCGTACATGCGGAAGTAGTTCTGGAGGGTGATCGTGGCGAGGGTCTGGTTCTCCTCGTTGATTTTCACGTTCTCCTTGGCCTCGACAGCCTGGTGGATGCCCTCGCTCCAGCGCCGACCCTCGAGGATTCGTCCGGTGAACTCGTCGACGATCTTCACCTCGCCGGCGTCCACGATGTAGTCCTTGTCGCGCCGGTAGAGCTCCTTGGCCCTCAGTGCCACCTGCAGCTGGTGCACGAGGTTCTGCTGCACCGCGTCGTAGAGATTGTCGAGACCGAGCTGCACCTCCACCTTCTCGATACCGGCCTCGGTGGGGAACACGATTCGCTTGGCCTCGTCGACCTCGTAGTCGGCGTCGCGGTCGAGCGACCGCGCGATCGCGGCGAACCGGTAGTAGATCTGCGCGGCGTCGGCGATCCGCCCCGAGATGATGAGTGGGGTGCGCGCCTCGTCGATCAGGATCGAGTCGACCTCGTCCACGATCGCGAAGTGGTGGCCACGCTGCACCTTGTCGTCGAGTGTCCCGGCCATGTTGTCGCGGAGATAGTCGAAACCGAACTCGTTGTTCGTCCCGTAGGTGATGTCGCAGGCGTAGTCCTCGCGCTTCTGTCGGGCACTCTCGCGGGTCCCCGGGAGGACGAGCCCCACCTCGAGCCCCATCCACTTGTGGATGCGGCCCATCCACTCCGCGTGGAATCGCGCGAGGTAGTCGTTCACCGTCACGAGATGGACACCCCTGCCGGTGAGACCGTTCAGGTAGGCCGGCAGGGTCGACACGAGTGTCTTGCCCTCGCCGGTCTTCATCTCGGCCACCCACCCGAAGTGGAGCGCCGCTCCACCCATCATCTGGACGTCGAAGTGGCGCTGACCGATCACCCGACGGGCCGCCTCGCGCACGACCGCGAAGGCCTCGACGAGCAGGTCGTCGACGGACTCGCCACGGTCGAGTCGTTGGCGGAACTCGGCGGTTTTTGCGCGCAGTGCGTCGTCGGAGAGAACGGTCACCGACGCCTCTAGGGCGTTGATCTCCGGGACGAGTCCCTGGAGGGCCTTGACCCGCTTGCCGTCACCGGCGCGCAGGACCTTGTCCAGGAGTTTCATGCGAAGCACGAGCCTACCGGTGGGCGTTCACGGGGATGGTTCGCCCCCGGGACGAGTCCGGGATGATACTTGTGCCGTGACGACTGCGACCGTGGACACCGTGATCTTCGACCTCGGCGGGGTGATCATGCGAAACGGAGGTCCGCGCGATTTCACGAGGAGATTCCCCGACCACGATCCGGCGGTCGTGGCGGAGATCGTGATGGGTCCGCATCACCTCGACACCGACCACCAGTGGCACCGGGTCGAGCGCGGCGAGATCACGCTCGCCGAGTGCCGCGAGATCACCAAGAACTTGCTCGACGCGGCCGGGATCAGGGCGTCGATCCCCCCGGACAAGCCGCCCACGAGCGGCGGTCCGGCGTTCACGTTCGCGCTCAATGACGACATGGTGCGACTCATCCATGACCTGCGCGGGGCGGGACTAAGGATCGGCATCCTCACCAACAACGTGCGCGAGTTCCGCGAGTGGTGGTGGCCGCTCATGGACTTCGATGCGGTGTTCGACGTGATCGTCGACAGCCACGAAGTCGGCATGCGCAAGCCCAACCCGGCGATCTATGAGCTCACCATGGAACGGCTCGGCGCGACCGCGACCCGCACCGCGTTCCTTGACGACCTCGAGGCGAACGTGAACGCCGCGATCGCCCTCGGGATGCACGGCATCCATGTCGGAGAGGATTCGAGGCCCGCGATCGCCGAGGCGCGCCGACTCGCTCTCGGCTGAACCACGCCCCTCACCCCACGGACGCCACACACACGCAGGCCGCGCCCGCCGCCCCCGCGAGCATGACCGCCGACGCTGCTCCGCGCACCGTGGCCCCCGTCGTGACGACATCGTCCACCAGCACCACGGTGCGCCCCCGACATCCCCGACCCGCCGCGAGTCGGGGTCCCGTTTCGCGCACGCGCTTGCTGGCCCCGGTCTGTCGCGACTCATCCACCCTGCGCAGGAGTCTCCGACACCGCAGACCAGCGGTGCGCGCGGCTCGGCGCGCGATGAGTTCGGCGTGATCGAACCCGCGCCGTCTCGCGCGGGACGGCGCCGTGGGGATCCACGTCACGACACACCGGGCGTGAAGCGGCAGTTCCGACACGAGAGCCGTCAACGGGACGGCGACGAGATCACCGAGGTCGCGAGCGATGCGACGATTGCGCCCGTACTTGAGCGCCGTCACCGCCTCGCGCAGCGCACCCTCGAAGACACCCGCGGCCCTGATCGGAACCTCGATCACGCTCTGGTGAGACCGACCGGTGACCATCGTGGCGAGTTCGGTACGGTGAATCACCATGGTGTCGGGCTCCTCCCCCACGGCCGCACGGTCGCTCGCCGAGAGATTCCCCGAGCGACTGGCGCGGTGTGTGACCGGTCTCGCGTTCTTCGGCATCGGCATCGCCTTCTTCATCGTCTCCGACATCGGCGTGCCACCGTGGGACGTCTTCCACCAGGGCGTCTCCTCGCGCAGCGGTCTCGCAGTGGGGACAGTCATCGTGATCACCGGGTTCGCGGTCCTGCTGTTGTGGATCCCCCTGCGGCTGCGCCCGGGAATCGGCACGGTGCTGAACGCCCTGCAGATCGGGATCGTCGAGAATCTCGCAGAACCGCTGATCCCCGAGACGTCCAGCATCACGGGTCGGGCCCTCTACGTCGGGCTCGGGATGCTCGCGATCGCGGCGGGCTCGGGGTTGTACATCGGCGCAGAACTCGGCCCGGGACCCCGTGACGGACTGATGGTGGGCCTGAGCGTGCGCTGCGGCATCAGCGTGCGCCTCGCACGCACGGTCGTGGAGCTCGCGGTGCTCGCCGTCGGTGTCGCACTCGGCGGAACCGTCGGGTTCGGCACCGTGGTCTTCGCACTCGGCATCGGGCCCCTGGTGCAGATCACCCTGCGCCTGTTCGAGATGTCGTCGGAAACGGCCACCGAACGAGGGGCGGTCGATCAGTAGCGGTAATGGTCCGGCTTGAACGGACCCGCGGGGTCCATGTCGAGGTACTCGGCCTGCTCGTCGGTGAGCTTGGTCAGCTTCACACCGAGCGCATCGAGATGTGCGCGAGCGACTTGCTCGTCGAGCCGTTTCGGTAGCACGTAGACGCCCGTCGGGTAGTTCTCGAGGTTGTTGAACAACTCGATCTGCGCGATGACCTGGTTCGAGAAGGAGCACGACATCACGAAGCTCGGGTGGCCGGTGGCGCACCCGAGGTTCACGAGTCGGCCCTCGGCAAGGATGATCACCGCGTGACCGTCGGGGAACGTCCACAGGTCGGTCCCGGGCTTCAATTCGTCACGGGTGGCCCCGCTGCGGGCGAGACCGGCCATGTCGATCTCGTTGTCGAAGTGCCCTATGTTGCACACGATCGCGTTGTGCTTCATGCCCGCCATGTGGTCGACGGTGACGATGGCCTCGTTGCCGGTCGCGGTCACGAAGATGTCGGCCTCGCCGAGCACCGACTCGAGTGTGTCGACCTGGTAGCCCTCCATCGCGGCCTGCAGGGCGTTGATCGGATCGATCTCGGTGACGATGACGCGCGCACCCTGGCCGCGCAGCGACTGTGCGCAGCCCTTGCCGACGTCGCCGTATCCGCACACGACCGCGAGCTTGCCCGCGATCATCACGTCGGTGGCGCGGTTGATCGCATCGATCAGGGAGTGGCGGCAGCCGTAGAGGTTGTCGAACTTGCTCTTGGTCACCGAGTCGTTCACGTTGATAGCGGGGAACAGCAACTCGCCGTCCTTGGCCATCTTGTAGAGGCGCTTGACTCCCGTCGTGGTCTCCTCGGTGACGCCCCTGATCTGGCGCCCCATCTCGGTCCACTTGTTCGGCTCGTTCCTGAGCGAGCGCTGCAACAGGCCGAGCACGATCGCGAGCTCGACGTTCGACGCCGACCCCGGATCGGGCACTGCACCGGCGCGCTCGTACTCGGTCCCCTTGTGGATGAGCAGGGTCGCATCACCGCCGTCGTCGAGGATCATGTTGGCGTGGCCGCCGTCGGGCCAGGTGAGCATCTGCTCGGTGCACCACCAGTACTCCTCCAGCGTCTCGCCCTTCCAGGCGAACACCGGGACACCCTGCGGATTGTCAGCGGAGCCGTTCGGGCCCACCACCACGGCCGCAGCCGCGTGGTCCTGGGTGGAGAAGATGTTGCAGGAGGCCCAGCGCACCTCTGCACCGAGTTCCACGAGGGTCTCGATCAGCACCGCGGTCTGGATTGTCATGTGGAGCGACCCCGAGATCCGTGCTCCGGCGAGCGGCTTGGACGGACCGAACTGCTTGCGGAGCCAGCGCAGACCGGGCATCTCGTGCTCGGCGAGGTGGATCTCCTTGCGGCCAAACGGTGCGAGGGAGAGATCTGCGACCCGGTAGTCGGAGCGCGAGGCGGTGGTGGTCATGGTGTCTCCAATGGTCGGTGCGCGGGGCTGCGCGGGCTCGTCGGACGGGCGCGGGGAATCCGCGATCCGCGGAGGCTGGGGCCCACTGGCACCTCTCTGTTCAGCCCGACCGCCACGTGAGTCTAGCGAGACGCTCAGAGCGACGAAGTCATGCGACCCGCGGCGATCGACGCCTCGAGATGTGCGTGTTCGGCGTCGTCGACGCGCCGGGCCTCGTCGGCCAGCATCACAGGGATTGCCTCGCGAACCTCGTAGGCCAGACGCAGCCGCGGGTTGTAGAGGAAGGAACCATCCTCGGCGAGCCACAAGCGGCCCTTGTCCACGGGGCAGGCGAGAATCCTCATGAGCGATGGCTCCACGGTCACACACCCCATTCAACCACGGACCGGTCACTAGCCAACCCGGCGTGTGATCGCGCGGGCCGATGTCAGGCCGCGTCAGACCGACGTGACGATCGCGAGCACCTCGGCGACCCGCGTGTCGCAGACCTCGCGGGTGGGTGCCTCGAGGTTGAGGCGAAGCAACGGCTCGGTGTTCGAGGGCCTGAGGTTGAACCACCAGTCACCACAGTCCACGGTGAGTCCGTCGATCCTGTCCTGGGGGAACGCGCCGAACCGGTCGGCGACCTCGTCGAGGACACGACTCACGCTGGCCACACTCGTGTTGATCTCACCGCTCGCCTCGTAGCGCTCGAAGGGTCGCCGCAACTCCGACAGTGGAACCCCGGCCCTCGACACCTCGGCGAGCATGAACATCGCGGCGATGATGCCCGAGTCCGCTCGGTAGTTGTCGAGGAAGTAGTAGTGCGCGGAGTGCTCCCCGCCGAACACCGCGCCCGTCTCGGCCATCACCTGCTTGATGTTCGAGTGACCGACCTTGGTGCGCACCGGCACACCACCGCTCTCGCGGATCACCTCGGACACCGCACGGGAACAGATCAGGTTGTGGAGCACCGTCGCACCCGGGTGGTTCCTCAGCATCGCGGCCGCCAGGATCGCCGTCGTCGTCGAACCCGAGAGACCCCGACCCTTCTCGTCCACCACGAACACGCGGTCCGCGTCACCATCGAAGGCGAGGCCCACATCGAAGCCGCCCGCCACGACGCGTGCCTGGAGATCGCGCTGATTCGCGGGCTGGAGGGGATCGGCGGGATGGTTCGGGAACGAACCATCGAGCTCGGGGTACATCACCTCGAGATCGACCATCGGCAGCCGCGAGAACACCGCCGGGACGATGAGGCCACCCATGCCGTTGGCCGTGTCGGCCACCACCCTCATCGGCGCGATCGACGAGCGGTCGATGAACCCGACCACGTGATCGGCGAATGCGTCCAGCATGTCGTGTCGCGAGAGCGAGCCGCGCACTGCAGCCGGCGCCGGGCCGTTCCCCGCGAGGACCGATTTGGCCGTGTCGCGGATCTGGGCGAGTCCGGTGTCGATGCCCACCGGCCGCGCACCGGCGAGACAGAACTTGATGCCGTTGTACTCGGCCGGGTTGTGCGATGCCGTGAACATCGCCCCGGGGGCGTCGAGGCGACCCGCGGCGAAGGAGACGAGATCGGTGCTCGCGAGTCCGAGGTGCACGACATCGGCACCGTGGCTCATCGCACCGTCGGCGAAGGCGGTGGCGAGTTCCTCACCGGTGAGGCGCATGTCCCGACCGACGAGGACGGTCGACGCACCGCAGAACTGCGCGAAGGCGACCCCGAGAGCGCGCGCGATGTCCGCATTCATCCGCTCGGGTGTGGTGCCCCGCACGTCATAGGCCATGACGATCTCGTCGAGGATCGCCGGATCAACGGTCATTGTCGATGCCCCTCCCCGTCGGCTGGCGCACCCGAGGACGGGGCATCGAACACCGATGCCGGAGCCGCGTCCGGAGCCCTCGGGGGCATCGCGACCCCGTAGCGGAACCTCCGCCGGAAGAACAGCGTCACGACGACGATCCCCACGACGGTGAGGAACCATGCGAATCGATCGATGAAGGACGAGCCGTAGCGGATGTTCACCTCGTTCGAGGTCGGCACCACCACCAGCATGTTCGGGGCGGCGCGGTGCACCGCATCGGCCCCGTCGACGCGCCACGTCGGGAAGTAACTGACTTTCACCACCACCGGGACACCGACCTTGTCGACCCGGAACGACACCGACTCATTCCCCATCACGACGTCGGAGACGGTCACCCTCGGGAGCGCCCGCTTCTCGATGTTGCCCAGCGGCTCGACGATGTCGACCTGCCGACCCGAAGACCCTGGCTCGCCCACGCGCCGCTCGACGTCCGGTGCGACGTCGATGCGCTGCCACTGCCCCGGACCGGTCTCGACGGGGAGCGCCGACCACTCATCGCCGCGCTGGAACCACGAGGTGCCGACCTCGAGCCATCGCTCACGACGGTCACCG
>Ga0208048_1001600_pt1 | contig 11510 bp, 10 predicted proteins | sample Malawi_45m_30L_FD_184163 | JGI IMG/M metagenome (GOLD analysis project Ga0208048, IMG submission 184163) | Freshwater microbial communities from Lake Malawi, Central Region, Malawi to study Microbial Dark Matter (Phase II) - Malawi_45m_30L... | ecosystem: Environmental > Aquatic > Freshwater >... | reverse complement strand
CCCTTCACGCGTGGCGATCCGCGCATCGACCACGACCTCACCTCGCGCGCGGTCCGCCGAGAGACCGTCCGCCATCTGCAATCGATCGGCAGCCTGTGGAAGCACAGGCGCAATGTGTGGCGCTGCACACGCGCAGACCAGCCCACTGATGAACGCCGCGAGGGCCCCACCGCGCACAAAGGCGTTGCAGCAGCAAATGAGTTGTCGGAGCGCCATACGAATCACAGCGTAAACGCAGGAGAAAGAAAAAAGGCCCGGCGGAGGCAAGCCTCACGCCGAGCCCTTCCGGGGGCTTGTTAATGCATCGAACTCTAACTCGTGAGCGGGGCTTGGTCAAGTCGTGGACCGAGACTATTCTCTTTTCCATACAAATATGGAACAGTGTGCAGGGACAGATGAGCGGGCCACCCGACTTTCCGAAGCAACGTCGGGAACTGCGGTGCTGACCCGCGCGGTTCGGATCTTTGTGGCGCGCGACTCGTCGACCGACACTCCGTCCAAGGGCAACTCATTTGCCTCGTATCCATGCCCCGATCGCCTCGGCGCGTGGTTCGAATTGACGGTTTCCCTGCGCGGCGATCCTCGTCGCAACTATGGTTGCGTCGCGACTTTGGCTGACATTGACTTGGCAGTTCGAACCGCGGCAATCCGTATCCTTCGGACAGCTCTCTTTGTCCGCGAAGATGCTGAGTCCGCACAGCCCGTTGTGCTGATCCACGAACTTTCGCGCGGTATCGGATCAGTGCTCGGAAAACCGATCGACATGCTTCAATGGAGGATCACCCCTTTTCATCAGGTGGTGTGGAGACAGGACATGCCCACGCAGACGACCGTGACATCCACCTTCGAGTTCGCCGCATCTCACCGAATGCATGACGCATTGCTCAGCGAAGAGGCGAACCGTGCGCAGTTCGGGAAGTGCAACTGGCCTCACGGGCATGGACACAACTACCGCCTCGAAGTCTCCGTTTCAGCCGAGGTCACGAATCCCCCGTCGATGGCCGTGCTCGAGGAGGAAGTATGCCGTCGTGTGATCGAGAGGTTCGACCATCGCAACCTCAATCTGGATTGCCCAGAGTTTGCCGAGCGGAATCCATCTGTGGAGAACATCGCGATGGTCTTCTTCTCGCTGCTGGAGAATCCGCTTCGGGCGCGCGGGCTGCATCTTCGTACTGTCCGCGTCTGGGAGACTTCCAAGACTTCGGCGACCGTTGAAGCGCTACCGGTGAACGCGCCACAAATCGACTCGCAGCGATCGCTCGCGCGCGGCGAACCTGTCCGCATTTGAGTGAAGGTCCGCCACCCGCAGGAGATCCCATCATGACACGCATCGTTCGCATCAGTGCAAACCGACCGATCAAAGTTGAACCATCGGACAAGCCCGTTTGGATCTGTGCCTGCGGACTGTCGCAGAAGTTTCCCTTCTGCGATGGTCATCACAAGCAATGTGACGCGGAGCAGGATGGAACGGTCTACAGCTACGACGATCAGGGCAACAATCCCAAGCCAACAGCGGGCTGATGACAAGAACGGTCCGACGAGCGAACGAAAGTCTTCAGCCGAGGTCTTCTTCGCCAAGCAGCGTGAATCGCTTGCGAAGCAGAATCTGTCCTGCGAGGTAGCAGTCGTCGACCGCGAGCGCGACGCATGGCTCGCCCGAGGCGCGAAGCAGCACTGGGTACACGAAGCGAATGTTCAGCTCTGCACCGAGCAGGTAGAGACACAGTTTGGTCAGTGATTGACCTTGTCCGATCTGCACCACAATGAGATCGAGTTCACTGAAGGTGTAGTTGTGCTTACGGAGCGCGTGCCGAGCAGCGTCGGCGTTGGAAAAGATCATGCGAACCACCGCATGATCGCTCGAATCCATCACGCTGAGCGCCGCAATCGACACGGAGGACTCGTCATCGAACAGCTTCAGTAACTCGAGCAGCTTGCCGACCTTGTTGTCAAGAAACACCGCAAACTGCCGCACTGAAGGGGGCGAGTACCCCTGTTCCGTAGGTGTTGGGATCGCAGCGCTCACGGGGGCGCGCGAGTATAGCCCTGCGCCTGCAACGGCTCGGGCGCGTGTGCCGTGTTGGTGGGGTACCGTGCATGGATGCAGGAAGTATGCGCGGCAAGGCGAACGGCGTGCGCCCGCGCGCGGATTCGAGTGTGGAGCGGCGCGATGGCGTGCGCGCTGCTGATCGTTTGCGGAGTCGTTGCTGCGGATGATCCATCGCCTGCAGCGACAGCTGCGGCTGCCGCTGCATTCGAGGATCTCGTGCAGGAACACCAACGCTGGCGTGACCTGTCGTTCCCTGAATACGCGATCGCTCGCGGACGACCAACGCAGCCAGACCGCATCACGGAGCCCGGTCTGCGCGGCGCGATGCTTCGGCATAACGACATCGCTTACTTTATTGAGCGCGGCAAGGCGATCAACGCCGCCGCGCTGACGGGTGGCGACCAACTCGACTACGCGCTGTTCATGCGCGAACTTCGGCAGGAGTTCGCCGGCTTTGCGTTCAAGCGCTGGATGATGCCCGTCGGTCAGCGTGGCGGTCCGCAGCAGGATCTGCCGCAGTTTGCCGAGGGCGTTCCGCTGCGCGCACCCGAAGACTGGGAGAATTATGTGAAGCGCATGACGCGGTTGCCTTCGGCGGTGCGCGATACGCAGGCCATGATGGTCGAGGGCCTCGCCGAGCGGCTCGTGCCCCCTGCCGTGGTTCTGGATGGAACGACCACACAGTTCGATGTGGTGCTTGCCGGCAACTTGGAGCCGATGATGGCACCGCTCCACACGATGCCTGATTCGATCCCTGCGGCGCGCCAAGCGGAACTGCGCGCAACGGCGGAGAAAGCACGACTCGATGCACTGCTCGCACTCGGCGAGATGCTGCTCTGGCTGAAGTCCGACTACATCCCTGCGGCGCCAACATCCGTGAGCGCGCGCGATCAGCCGATGGGGCGCGCGTTCTACGAGTTTGAACTGCGACGCTTCACCACAACGGCGCAGAGTGCGCAGGAGATCCACGAGATCGGCTTGAAGGAGGTGGCGCGCATTCGCGGCGAGATGCTGCAGGTGATCGCGCGCACCGATTGGTACTCCGCGGATCCCGCGCGCGCAGCGCTGCCACCCGATGAACGCCTTGCGCAGTTCATCGCGTACCTGCGGGGCGATCCGCGTTTCTACCACCGTACTGCGGAAGCGCTGCTCGATGGCTACCGCGCCATCTGCAAGCGCATCGATGCGAAACTGCCCGAGTACTTTGGTGTGCTGCCGCGGCTGCCCTACGGCGTTCGAGAGATTCCGCGTTTCATGGCGCCGTCGCAGACCACGGCGTACTACCAGCCGGGCAGCATGGAGGCAGGACTGCCAGGGTGGTTCTATGCGAACACCTATGCGCTCGATCAGCGGCCGATCTACGAGATGATCCCGCTCTCGCTGCACGAGGCGGTGCCTGGGCACCACTTGCAGATCGCACTCGCGCGAGAGGTCGCGGGGCTGCGCGAGTTCAGGCGAGACATCGATGCGACGGCGTTCACGGAAGGGTGGGCGCTGTACGCGGAGCGGCTGGGGATTCCGATGGGGCTCTTCGAGGATCCGTACGACGACTTTGGAAGGCTGCTCTACGAGATGTGGCGTGCCTGCCGATTGGTGGTGGACACCGGCATTCATGCGCAGGGAATGTCGCGCGCCGATGCGATTCGCTTCATGGCATCGAATACTGCGCTTTCCATACTGAACATTGAGCGCGAGGTAGATCGTTACATCGCGTGGCCTGGGCAGGCATGCGCGTACAAGATCGGCGAGCTGGAGATTCGTCGTATCCGACGCGAGTGCGAGCAACGGCTCGGCGCCGCGTTTGACCTACGGGCGTTCCATGACCATCTGCTCGGTGCGGGTCCCCTGCCGCTCGATGTCCTCGCCACGCGCATGTCCGCGTGGTGCGAGGCGCGTTCAGCGAAGGAAGGGGTTGCTGCGCCGCTCGGCGCCAATGGTGGTTGACGGACCGTGCCCAGGATGCACCGCGAAGCGGTCATCGAGTTGCATCAGCCGCGCAAGCGACGCATCGAGTTGGCGCGGATCGCTCGTGGGGAAATCGCTGCGACCGACCGAACCTGCAAACAGCGTGTCACCGACAATCGCGGCAGCCGCTTCATCGCAGATGAGTGAGATGGACCCTGGGCTGTGTCCTGGCGTGTGCATCACGCGCCAGTTCGTCGGCCCGAGTTTCATCGTCTCACCCTCCGCGAGCGTTCCCGTCGGCTGCGCCACGGACACGGCAGGCACATCGGCAAGCGCCGAAAGGTTGAGAAGCGGGTCGGTAAACCATGGATGCTCGACCGCGTGCGCCAGGCGCGGCAGATCCCCAAGTTCTCGCAGTACTTCGGGCAGACCCATGATGTGATCAAGATGCGCATGCGTGAAGAGGATCGCCTCCACTTCCGCGCCAGAGCGCCGTACCGCATGGATGAGCGCTGCAGGGCGGTCGCCGACATCCACGATCCACGCCGGCTTTCGCCCCTGCTGCTCGATCCACACGAGATAGCTGTTGGTCTGCCAATCACCGAGCGGAAACCCTTGGATGTGCAGCGTCGCCACGCGCGGGAACATAGCCGCTCCCCCATCTCCATGCTGCAGCGGCGGGTGGATGGATCAGTGCGGGCTGCCAAGATTCTCAAACAGGAATTTCGCGCGGCGCGCGTTGCCGTACGCGGTATCGGCGGCACCGTGACCTTGGCCGGGCATGACGAGGAGCTCGAAGTCCTTGCCTGCCTCGATGAGCTTCTGCACGACCTGCATGGTGCTTGCGGGGTCGACATTGGAGTCAAGTGCGCCGACGATCAGCATGAGCGCTCCGCCGAGGCGCGACGCGTGCTCCATGTTCGAGTTGTCGGCGTAGCTGTCGTCGAGAGGCCAACCCATCCACTGCTCGTTCCACCAGATCTTGTCCATGCGGTTGTCGTGACAGCCGCAGTCGGCGACGGCGACCTTGTAGAAGTCTGCGTGGTCGAGCACGGCGCGCATGGCGTTCTGACCGCCCGCACTGCCGCCGAAGATGCCGACGCGTGTGAGGTCAGCCGCGGGCTCGCGTGCAGCGAAGGCGCGCAGCCAGGCGATGCGGTCTGGGAATCCAGCATCCTTCAAGTTCTTCCAGCAGACATCGTGAAAGGCCTTCCCCCGCCAGTTGGTGCCCATGCCATCGATCTGGACGACGACAGCGCCGAGTTCGGCGTACTCGCGCGAGCGGCTCGAGAGGTCAAACCACTTCGGCACATGCTGTCCGTGTGGCCCGGCGTAGATGTTTTCTATGACGGGGTAACGGCGCGCGGGGTCGAAGCCGGTCGGACGGAAGACAAGACCCCAGATGTCGGTGACACCATCGCGGCCCTTGGCGACGAAGCGCTCAGGTACGGTCCAGCCGGCGGCGCGCATCGCGGAGTCGTCGGCTGCGCCGAGAGTCACAACCACGGCACCGTCGCGGGCTCGTCGGAGTTCGTAGAGAGGCGGCAGATCGGCGCGCGCGCGCACGCAGACAAGGGTGCTGCGGTCGAGTGAAAAATCAACGCGGCAGGTGCCATCGCCCGAGGTGAGCATGACTGTGTCGCCGCTGTCGATGGCGACACGGGCCTCGTGGATGTGGTAGGGATCCTGCGCGGGGTCATGGCCCATCAGCGCGAGGTCCACGGTGCGTGCGCGCGGATCGACATGGTCGACACGGCGAACAAGCGCGGGACCGCGGGTGACTTCGCGCTTCACCGCTCCCGTGGCCGAATCAATCAGGAGCAGTTGGCTCTTCCCCGTGCGCTCGGTCATCCAGAGCAGCTCGCCCGTCTCATCGAGCCAGTGCATCCAGATCTTGTTGGCGTAGTCGACGAAGGTCGGGAAGCGCTCCTCTGCAATGGTCCGGGTGGCGCCTGAAGCAAGATCAACCGCGACGAGGCGCACGATCTGATGGCCGCGCTCGTTGTAGAGGAATGCGGCCTCGCGGCCGCCAAGGAGGAAGTGGAGACGGTCCATCGACCACGGCGTGGAGAAGAGCGCTGCTTCAAGGGGCAATTCGCGGGCAGTAGCGCGGCCATCGGGGCGTTCAATACGGAAGATGTGCGGAACGGGGTGATCGATCTCGTCGCCGGGTTTGGTGTAGTTCTCTGTCCGCAGTTTCGGCTGCAGCCGATCCGTGGGCGCGGGTTCAACGATGTGCATGGGTCGCGGTGGAGCCCGGCGGATCTTGAGCGCAACCACTGCGTCGCCCGAGGGAGAGAGCCAGTGGGCGTCGTAGGCATCGCGTTCGGCGCCATCGGTGGTGCGGAAGAACTCAGCGCCTTCCGCGCGGAACACAAGGTTTGCGCCGTCGCGGGCGATCTCCACAAGCGGCAGCGCCGAGGGCACAGCGTCGTGCGGGGCGGGCTTGGGCGATTGCTTCGGTGCGCCGATGGTTTCGACCGACGCAGGCTCCGCGGGTGGCGATTCACCGATGACAACGGTGCGCTCGACATCGGTTGCCACGACATGCCCGAGATCACGCCCTGACTCGGTGCGCACGAACCATGCGTGCCCACCGAAGGTCTGCTGCCTGTGCGTCTCACCCGGTGCGATACGACCGTAGGGCCTCTCCCCCTGCCCATGGTCGATCCAGACGATTTCAACAGGCTCTGCGAGTCTGTTCACGAAGTTGAGATGCGTGGACGCGCCTTGCCCACTGCTCCGCTGCTTGCCCGCACGCAGTGATATCTCGAGCAGCGCGCGAGCCGATGGGTCGCTTTCCGCAACAACGGCGCCACCAACTGCGCACACAACGGGGACATCGCGCCCTTCGAGCGCGATCGCGACGCGGGAACCATCGACGGCGACGCCGCGCACCGGAAGTCGGTCGGCGGCGACGGCTCCGCCTAGCACGGCGGCGACCGCGGCATGGTCGAAGAGTGGCACGCGGGGATCGCCACGCTCGTACGCCGCATCGCAAAGCCACCAGCGCCGCGAACCATCGCGCGAAGTCTCGGCGTACCAAAGCCGAGACCCATCGATCCAGGTCCGAGGACCCACAGGATCGTGATAGGCGGCGACTTGTTTCTCGATGCGTGCGCGCGCTGCAGCGATGGCGGTGCGCGTGGAATCGAGCGATTCCTTGGGCGGCGGCGATAGGACGGAGGAACACAGAACAAGGACTGCGAGTGCCGCAAGCGCCACGATCACACTCTACCCAGAACCGTTTTTGGCACCGTCCCCTCAACGCTGTTTGAATCCTTCGCGAGCGTCCGGTCGGCTCCGCCAGAGATATGGCGGGTACATCGGAAGGCGCCACCATCTGGCAAAGGGGGTTGATGAACCTTGGATGCCTCGCCTCGCCCCGCGCGAGAACAGAGCGGCTAACCTCCTGCCATGCTGAAGCGGCGCGTGGAGGAAGTGCACCCGACCCCTGTCGATATGCCAGGCGTGCAGGGTGTTGCGATGCGGCTGCTTGTGGGGCGCAAGGACGGGGCGCCGACATTCGCGATGCGACACTACACGGTCTCGCCGGGTGGGCACACACCGCGCCATCAGCACAACTACGAACATGAGGTGATGATCATGGGTGGAACGGCGCGCGTGGAGTACGACGGCGCATTTCACGACTGCGCGGCGGGTGATGTGCTGCTCATCGAACCCAACAAGATGCATCAGTTCGTGAACGCAGGCTCGCAGGAGCTGACGTTCCTCTGCTTTGTTCCAGTGACATTCGACTGCGGGAAGCCGACACCTGGCAGCTGATCCGATGCGTTGTACCGCAGCCATTCTCGCGGCGATCACGCTTGCCATCGGCGGCTGCGACACGATCGGTTCGGACTTTCAGTCGATCGGCGAGAAACTGGCGCCACCGTCACCGCAAGAGGCGGCGCAGTGGGCCGTCGACACCACGGACGCGGAGAACATGCGCCGCGGCACGGTGCTCCTCGGGACATCTGCGTTCGGCGGCGCTGCGCCGTATGTGAAGCTGTACCGCTTCTACGCGAAGGACATCAAAGATCCCCTCGTGCAGGCGGCTGCGATCACCGCTCTGTCTCGATTCGGCGATCCGGCGGATGCTCTGCTGCTAGCGGAGAAGTTGGCGCCTGCCGCGGAGGACGGATCCGGGGCGGCGCAGGCTGGCAAGGGTGGCAGTCCGTTCCCGAAGGTCCGTCTTGCCTCTGCGATCGGACTGCAGCGGCTTCACAACAGGGATCCGATCGTGGTGGAAACTATGTGGCGCCGCCTGCAGGATGAAGCGGAAGAGCCCGAGACGCGCGTGGAGTTGGCCATCGGACTTGGGCAGTATGCGCAGGATGATGTCTTTCAGGCACTTTGTGCGGCACTGGATCAGAGCGAACTGTCGGTGAATGTCGCGGCGCGTGACAGCCTGACGCAGATCACTGGCGTTGACTTTGGCCTCGACAAGGTTCGATGGCTCGGCTGGTACACCTTGACGCCGGAGTCGAAGCGCTTCATCGCACAGCCACCCTATCTTTTCCCAACGTTCCAGCGACACCTGGTCTTCTGGGACTATGTGGTTTTCTGGGACATTCCGAGCTGGGAGTCCCCCGCACTTCCGCGCGGGCTCGCGGATGCTGGCGCGCGCAGCACCTACCCCACGGGCACCGCGCCGCCCGCAGCAGTACCGGATGCAACCGCGCCGCGCTGACCCGAGCGATTCGCTGACTGCAGTCGGCCCCGACGATCCTCCGCACACGCTGCTCGCAGTGGAGGAAGCCGAGTCGACGCTCGATGGTCGCATCGCGAGTGGCAAACTTGCCGGGAAGACCATGTGGGCGGCGATTTGGACGCTCGCGATCCCCGTGCTGCTGCAGCAGTTGATGACCGCGTGCGTGGGGCTTGTGGACAAGGTGATCGCAGGCAGTCTGCCGGGATCAACGGTGCTACCTGCGCTCGACGGCATCGGCATCGGCTCGTATGTCGGTTGGTTCATCGGCATCGCGATGGCGGGGCTCGGAGTGGGCGCGCAGGCGATCATTGCGCGTGGAATGGGTTCTGGGAACAAGCGCGACAGCGAATCCGCATGTGGGCAGGCGTTGACGCTGAGCCTTGCGTGGGGTGCGCTCGTGGGCGTGCTGTTGTGGTTTGCGGTGGTGCCGCTCGCGCGTGTCGCGGGACTGCAGGGCGATGCGGAACTCTTCTGCGTTCAGTACTGCCGCATCCTGGCAGTCGCCATGCCTTTGACGGGGCTCATGACTGTTGGCTCCATGTGCCTGCATGGCGCAGGTGACACATGGACTCCAGCCGCCATCGCGGTCGTGGTCAACATTGTGAACGCCTCGCTGTCGTGGGTGTTGTCGGGGGCGCAGTACGAGACGCCCCTGTTCACGCTGCCGAATGTGCTGGGTATCGATGGCGCGCGCTGGGGCGTCATCGGCATCGCAGCTGGAACTGCGCTTTCGTACCTCGTCGGTGCAGTACTGACGCTGCTGGCGCTGCGGCGAGGAGCGCGCGACTTCCATCCAAAGGCAAGTGATCTGCGACCGACCGCTGCGATGACATGGCGCATCGCACGTATCGGCATCCCCAACTTTGCCGAGGGCATCGCCCTGTGGGCTGTGAACTTGGCAGTGATGGTGTTCATCGGCATGATCGCAGCAAAGCGCGCGGCAAGCGGCGAACCTGCGGACGGTCTCATCGGTGCCCACATGATCGCCGTGCAGTGGGAGTCGTTCTCCTTTCTCCCTGGGTTTGCCATGGGCATTGCCGCGGGTGCGCTCGCGGGTCAGTACCTCGGTGCGGGAAACAGAGCGCAGGCTCGGAAGGCCATCGCCGCATGCACACTCGTCGGCTGCGTGATCATGGGGCTGCTCGGCATCGTCTTCATGACCAGTGGTGAGTCGCTGACGCGCATCATCAGCCGTGAGGAGGTGCATCTGCGCGAAGTGCCCCGCCTGCTGCTGGCCTGCGGCATCATTCAAGTGTTCTTCGCGATGGCGATGGTGATTCGAAACGGGCTGCGCGGCGTTGGCGATACGGCGGCGTGCTTCTGGATTACGGTGATCAGTTGCTACGGGGTTCGCATGCCGCTGGCGTACGCGCTCGGACTGTGGCTCGATTGGGGATTGACGGGAATCTGGATTGCGCTGTGCGCGGAACTGTGCCTCCGTGGGCTTCTCTTCCTCGCACGGTTCCGATCGTCGAAGTGGGAGCGGATCACCGTGTGAAGGCTGCCGCTTGTGCCTTCTACGGTCCGGCGACGAACCAAAAGGCCAGCGCACCACCGATCAGGTTGCTACCGATGGGCGGTGCCAGTACGACAAAAGTCGCACGGAGTGCACTCGTCTTGTGCACTTCCATGGTGGCGATGATGAACGAGATGTACGACCACACCATACTCACCACGAAGAGATAGATGCCGCAGCACGGCAGCGCACTGCAGATAAACGGTCCAAGGCAGTAGAGGCTCGTGCAGAGTGTCCAGCGCAGCGACCGCTTGACTCCGCCTGTCCATCGCAACAGCAGATGTGTGAACAGGGCAGAGATTGCCGCGGCCAGCAGGATGGCCAGTGCTGACAGGACCAATATCAACAGACACACGCCCACTGCGGAGAGCCACTGCTGTGTCTGCATGACACTGCTTCGCAGCGGCATCATGCCAAATGGAACGATGAAGGCAGGCGCGACGGCGATGGACGTGGGGATGAAGACGGCAAGCACCGCAAACCAGAGTGCGCCGAGGAGGCTTGGCCTCTCTGGCAGCGATGTGACGAGGCGACGGGGATTTCCGAGCGACTGACTCACCGTTGTCCAGAACGCACGCCAACGCCCAAACCGTTTGCGTTCACTCCACGCATGTTCGACCACCATGGCTGCGTCGTCGGTGATGCCGGGGGCAGGCAACGCCCGCATCCTGCTCAAGTCGAGTTCCGTGCCGCAGCCGCTGCAGACGAACGATCTCGGCAGCGGCAGCCCGTCCGCGTCCGTTCCCATGTAGGCACGACCACATGTTGTGCAACAGAACTGCACAAGTCCAGGCACAAATCGGAAGTCCTCAAAGCGCCACGGAGCACCGCACTCACTGCACCCGCCGGGGACTGCGTTCCAGAGTCGATAGCCGCAACTCTTGCAGCGCATCAGCTCTGCTCACGCCTGCGAAGCCGTGCGGTCGGGATACCCAGTTGATCGCGGTACTTCACGACCGTTCGTCGAGCGAGTGGAATGCCGCGGTCCTTCAACGCGCTCACCACCGCATCATCGGAGAGCGGATGTGCCTTGTCCTCGGCTGCGATGACCTCCCCGACGACACCACGCACGGCCGTCCAAGAAATGTCCGACCCCGAATCGGTCTCGGTACCACCTGTGAACGCCTTTCGGAGTTCAAAGGTCCCACGCGGTGCTGCCACCCACTTTCCTGCGACCGTTCGACTGATAGTGCTGACATGCAGCCTCAGCGATCGCGCCACCTCGATCATCGGCATCGGCTTGAGCGTTGCACCGCCCACTTCGATCCACTCGCGTTGTCGCGCAATCACCTCTTGCACAACACGCAGGAGCGTGGCGCCGCGCT
>Ga0208048_1001596_pt1 | contig 11515 bp, 11 predicted proteins | sample Malawi_45m_30L_FD_184163 | JGI IMG/M metagenome (GOLD analysis project Ga0208048, IMG submission 184163) | Freshwater microbial communities from Lake Malawi, Central Region, Malawi to study Microbial Dark Matter (Phase II) - Malawi_45m_30L... | ecosystem: Environmental > Aquatic > Freshwater >... | reverse complement strand
AATATTTTTTGCATTGTTCTTGTTCACACAGATTCGGCGCTTTCTGCGGCTGTCGTTTTATGTGTCGTGGTGGGCCTTTTCATTTCCGAGTGCTGCGTTTACCAATGCGGCATTGGTCTATGCCCAGTTTGAAGGCGGCGCATTTAATCATGCCTTGGCCGTGACCATGGTGGCATTCTCAACCCCGCTGATTCTCTGGGTATTGGCACGCACCATCGTGGCGGTGGCCCGCAATGAGCCACAGCTCGTTCATTAAAGCGCAAGCTTCATGTGGACTTTAGGATAAGACAGAAAAGAAAGAGGCGCTTATGGTCCGACTCGCTGCAAACATTAATTGGCTCTGGAAAGAGCTCCCACTAGAGCAAAGACTTTTGGCCGCGGGCCGCGCAGGCTTTCGCGCCGTAGAATCCTTAGACCCTTATGTGGCCACAATCGAAGACTGGAAGCGATGGCTTGATGCTTCCCGTTTAACCCTCGTGCTGATTAATGCACCGTCTGGGTCAAGTGCACACCAGCCAGTTCGAGGGCTCGCAGCCTGGCCCGGCAAAGAGGATGAATTTCAGGCAGCATTCAGTCAGGCCGTGGAGTACGCCATTGCCCTTCGGGTTCCGTTTATTCATGCCACGGCCGGTCCAAAAGGCATCGGAGGCGCCGAAGATGTGCAGCAAGCTTGCTACGAAAAAAATCTTATCTGGGCCTGTGATACAGCAAGCCGGCATGGCATGGGAGTGACCATTGAACCACTGAGCCCGAGAGACGCAGGGGGCGCCTTTATGGCAAGCCTGCCTCACGCCATGGCCACCATTGCAGCCGTAGGACACCCCGCACTGAAACTTCAGTTTGACCTCTACCACCAACAGATTCTGCACGGCGACATTGTTTTTAATATTCGGTCGACCTTCCAAAAAATTGGTCATATTCAAGTCGCGGGTGTGCCTGACCGCACAGAGCCCGATCTTGGGGAGCTTGATTTCGGGCGCCTTGCAAGGGAACTCAGCGTGCTGGGATACAGAGGATATGTTGGCTGCGAGTACCGACCGGCAAAGAGCCCCGAGGAGGGCCTAGCCTGGGCACGGCCCTACCTCTGAGCAAAGCAAAAACCTAAGAGGCCCAAAAAATGGGCTACTTCGTAGCGTCTCCGGATTCCACAATCACATTCTCAACCACCCCCGCACCGGCACGGCGATAGGCTGCTGCTGCGACATACTCAGGGGACTGGAAGCAGGCTTTCGCCGTCTCGAGATCAGGGAACTCGATCACCACGAACCGATGGAAGTCTTCCGGCCCTTCCATAATTTCGTATCTACCCCCTCGGGCCAGAACCTTCCCGCCGTACTGCTTCACAATCGCGGGTACCAAGTCGGTGTACTTCTTGTACTCAACAGGGTCATGAATCCGGGAACGGGCAAGCCAATATGCGGCCATGAGTACGTCCTTTATCGCTTATCTTTGCTTGGCTTTCGGTTTCCGTGTCTTATTCTGGGCGGCGAACTCGTTGCACCGCGTCATGGCCAGCGGGGTAAACTCCGCCCGCGGCGCGTTGCCCCCAATGACGAACATCAATAAGTGCTCGGTGTCGGGCTCCCCCTTGGTGACATTCATAAACCGACGCGCACAGCCAGGGGGCACCGAAATCACATCGTAGGGATTGAGATCGACGTACTGCTTTTGCTTTCCTTCGTTCCACTCACAACGCCACTTGCCTGTTAGGGCAATAAATGTCTCGTTGGTATCGTGGTTGTGCATCAATGGCCCGCGCCCAGGCTTGGCCTTGCAATACCCAAGATTAAAACCCTCGGCAATAGGAATCGCTGGCATCGTGGCCGCGTCATCACCAACCGGTGAGGTGGTTGCCTTATTGCCCTTTTTGGGGGGCTGAAAGCCAATGACCGCGTAAAGGGTACGTTGTGACTCGGGCAGAGGGCTATCTGGAAGGCCCCCGTCGGACCCCTTCAGCTTCTTAAATCGTGCAACCCTGGTCATCATCTCCTCCTTGCCGATGACCCTTATATCTTTCCAGGAAGCCATGGTTTTCTCCTAGTGATCTTTTGATTATTTCCCAGTTACCTACTGGCGGCTATACTGAGGAGCACTTGACCAGCGAGGGACGTCAATGACTTGCAGGTGCGATCATCGCAGAAGCACTTTTGGTTGTCAGCAACTCTCACTGGCGTCGCAGCGCACGAAGGAAAATTTATGATCGACGTATTCGATAGCATTGAGTCTTCAGAGTTTCCTCTCGGATTCTGTGTCGATCGCACAGGGCCCCGTGACTCTGTCTTTTCGGGACAGCATGGAAAAACGGTTCTGAAGGTCGAGGCCCGTGCCCTTGGAGCCCACCAGAAGGAGGCGGTCGTCACCGAGGGCGAGCGAGGGCCCAGGTGGCGCATGGTGAGTGATGAAGGCCCACAACTCAAAGGCTCTGACCTCGCCCCCTTTCCCCTCGGATTTTTTAATGCTGGGCTTCAGGCGGACCTCCTGGGAAACATTGATCGTCTCAACCAGTCGGCGGGCAGCCCTCTGTTGTCGGTACACCAGACACTAGTCAATCGGTACACCTTTAGCGGATCATTTTTCGCCGGCACAGGACAAGGTCAGGCCGAACCCGCGGAGATTGAGATTTATACCAAGGGCGGTTGTAGCCTTGATCAGGCGGCAGCGCTCTTGTCCGAGGCAGTGCGCAACGCGCTCGGTCTTGCCGCCATGTCTTCTCCGATGGACTGCACCTTCGCAATCTACGTCAACGGTATTCGACGCACCGTGACGGGCGTCACGCCGTCGGCCGCGCCCGATGTGCGCGACCCCCTCAAGACCCAGGGAGGGCCACCGCGTCCGCTCGCCGATGGTCACGACCTGCCAGGTCTAATTCAGAAGACATCAGACTACATTCCCCCTTCCGACGCCATGCCCTCTTCCTCCTCCAAGTATGGCCTGGAGGTCCTGGGGCGCTCGGAGCTAGCCCTGGGTAAGGCGCAGGCCTCTGCCCGAACCACCCTCAAAGCACCGCCGGGCAGCGAATTTGGGTTTCAGACACAGGAGGAGCAGCTGCAGAGTCCGGCCGCCCCCGCAGGATTGGCCCTGCTGTCTGCCGGAATTGCCTTCTGCTATATGACCCAGCTTCTGCGGTACGCCGAGTATCTCAAGTACAAGGTGCGGGCGATCCGTATGGTTCAGTTCAATCCGTTTGAACGGATTGCGGACTCCCAGGGCCACCTTGTCGCCCGGGCTCTACCCGTCGATACCCACCTCTTGCTTCACGGCGAGGAGCCCGACGAGGTCATGCAGAAGCTCCTCGCGATGGGCGCAACCACCTGTTACCTTCATGCAGCCCTCAAAGGCGCCCTCAACCCCAAGATCATGCTTGTGCACGAAGGCCAGAAGAGACAGATCAGCTAAAGACCTTTTGCGGCGCATATAAATAATTAATCGATCAGCCCACGAGGCGGTTACCCCCTTAGTAACCCTAATAGACGGGAAACTTGGGCCCGCAAAGACTTGTCTCGGGTAGTAATTTAAGAAATCTGCAAGAGGTCACTTTGGAGGAGTTCAAATGAAATTAGGAAAAGCGAGCCTATTAATTGCGGCGGGAGCTGTCGTGAGCCTTTTGGGCTTGGGTGCCGCTCATGCGCAGGCCCAGAAGCGGGAAACGATTACCCTGCGTATTGCCTCGGGCCACCCAGTGGTCAATACGTACGTCAATCTGCTCAATACGTTCTTTGTGCCTGAAGTAACCCGCAGAGTGAAAGAGCGCACCCCGCACACTGTGAACTTTATCGAAGGCTACGGCGGGTCCATGGTGAAGCTTCCGGATACCCTGGAAGGGGTCCAATCCGGCATCATCGATCTCGGCGCATTCTGCTTCTGTTTTGAACCGTCTAACCTGCCGCTTCATGCATTCCAGGTCATGCTGCCTTTCGGAACCATGGATGCTGAAACCAGCCTCAAAACCGCCCGGGCGGTGTACGACAAGGTGCCCTACCTGAGCAATGTCTTTGAAGACAAGTGGGGCCAGAAGCTTCTGGGCATTATTGCAGACAATGGCTATAACCTTGGCACCACCATGCCCTGGAAGAATGTGTCGGACCTCAAGGGTGTGAAACTGGCTGGCGCAGGCCTCAACCTGAAGTGGTTGGAGTATGTGGGCGCCGTGCCGGTTCAGGGCACGCTGAATGAGGCCTATCAGGGCATGCAGACGGGTGTCTATAACGGCTGGATAATGTTCCCGTCGGCCTGGGTGAACTTCAAGCTCTACGAGCAGGGCAAGCACTACACCGAGATCGGCTTTGGCGCTATTACCTGGCACGGCCTCACGGTCAACAAACGTCGCTGGGACGGCCTCCCGAAAGACGTGCAGGCGATCATCGCAGAAGTCGCACGAGAGTACGAGCTGCGCACGGGTAAGGTAAATAAAGAGGACTATCCCAAGCAGATCGCAAAGCTCAAAGAACTGGGTACCAACGTCTCGAGCGTTCCGGCCTCTGTACGCATTGAATGGGCCAACTCTCTGGCCGGTTGGCCCCAGGAGCAGGCCGACGCCCTTGACAAGCAGGGTCTGCCCGCAAGCCAAGTATTAAAGATTACCCTGGAAGAGGCGGAGAAGGCAGGTCACAAGTGGCCCGTTCGCTACAGGATTCGCTAGTCTCATAGTCTCTGCTAATCGCTGTATCCCGGGCCTTCTCGCAGGTCATATTTGCTGGAAGGCCCTGTAATTTTGTGTCTTTGCCTTTTTCTGTCTCCCCCTATCCCCCCTCTAGGAACACCCGATGTTTGACTCCGTAAATAACTGGGTTATTAGATCTTTTCTGGTGATCGGAGCCTTTCTCGCGCTCCTTATCTCCTTTCTGATCGTAGCCGATGTCGTAGGACGCGGGCTCTTTCTCAAGCCTGTTCAGGGCACCAAAGAGATGGTCCAGGCCGCAGTGGTGCTCATCTGCTTTCTTCAAGCAGCGTATGCCATTCGCTCAGGCGGAATGATAGCCGTGGATATGTTTATCACCAGACTTTCCACCCGCCCAAAGGCCTTTATTGCATTCTTCGGCTCACTGCTTGGCGTTGGCTTTTTCTTCATCATTTTCTACGGCGGCATAGACCTTGCCGTTCGGTCCTGGGTATCCGGCGAGTTTGAAGGTGAGGGAGCCCTCCGTATACCGAGTTGGCCTGCCCGCTTTATGGTGGTTCTAGGCTCCGCCCTAGCCATTACCCAATACCTCATTCTTTCATGGCACGCCTTCCGGGCCATCTTAGACCCTGGTTATAAAGAAGATTTCTTCCAGGCATCGAGTCATTGAGCGCCATGGGTCAGATGGGTCACATAGGTCGCGGTAGTCTGCTGCCTCTTGTCACATCAATGGGTCGTAGAAAAATCACCCCCTCAGATAGAGGTCTGCATTATGTTTAGTACTTTTCAGATCGTCGTCGTCATTGGAACCGTTCTATTGCTCACCTTGGCGGGTGTGCACATCGCAGTCGCACTCGGGGTCACTGCGGTCCTTGGGGCTTTTCTCATGGTCGGAGACTGGGGGGTTGTCTTTCAGTTCATTTCCAGTACCGCCTACGAGGCCCTGCGCGACTATGTATTTGCCGTTATTCCGCTCTTTCTGCTCATGGGGGGATTTCTCGCCGAGAGCGGTGCCGCCCGGGATATTTTTACCCTCATCAACCGTGGCTTACGTTTCCTACCAGGCCGCCTCGGGCTTGCCACGGTCGGCGCCAACGCGCTTTTTGCGTTTGTCACGGGCGTGAGTATTGCGGCCGCCGCCGCCTTCTCTCGTATTGCTTACCCTGAGATGCGGCGTGCCGGCTACGACAAGGGGTTTTCGGCTGGATGCATCGCAGGCAGCTCCTGCCTCGGAATGCTTATTCCACCGAGCGTACTTATGATTGTCTGGGGGGTACTCACCGAGCAATCTATAGGCCAGCTCTTTCTTGCCGGCGTCGGCCCAGGGCTCTTGCTGGCCTTACTATTTTGCTTGTATATCTTGATTTCCGCTGTGGCGCGGCCTCAGGTTGTCGGGGTGGGGGTAGCAGGCCAGACAGTGTCTTGGCCGCAGCAAGGCGAGCAGTCCAAGGCATCCGACGGCGAGTCCCTCGAGAGCCTGACAAAGGCCTTCTTTGGCACGATCCTCACCCTCGGACTGGTTGCCTTCATTCTTGGGGGCATCTGGTTGGGCGCCTTCACCCCCACAGAAGGCGCAGGAGTCGGGGCCGCCGCCGCCCTCGTTGTAGCCCTCATCCGAGGGGTGAAGATTGCACAGATTCGCGAGGTCGTGCTTCAGGTGGGCCGTACGACTGCTCCCCTGCTCTTGCTCCTCTTCTGCGCGCAGCTCTACTCTCGGGTGCTCTCTATGACTGGCATCACCGGAGCAATTCAGACGATTCTCGTGAATTCGGGCATGGACCTCTGGGCAATTGTTCTCGTCATGGTGCTCATCTGGTTTATCTTGGGATGTTTCATCGACTCGATCTCCATTATTCTCATCACCGTGCCCGTATTCGCGCCTGTGGCCCATGCCGCAGGCATGGATCCGATCGCGTTTGCCATGATCGGAATCGTAGCCATTGAGGCCGGACTGCTCACACCGCCCTTCGGGATAATCGTGTTTACGGTTAAAGCGTCTTTACCCCAAAACGAGATTACCGTCGGTCAGATATTCCGTTATTCGATTCCGTACTGGATCTGCCTGCTCATCGTGATTCTCTTGATCTGGTTTATCCCATCGATCGCGACCTGGCTTCCAGACTACGTATTCAACACGAATAAGTAAGCCGTCTGCAGCGAAAGAATCGTCGGGTTTTCTTCACGGCCACGCACCTGCATAGCCTCACAAAACCTGCGCCTGCGATGAGGCAACATCGGAAGGGCTTCCATTGTTGAGCGGCTAAAAAAAGGCCTGGGATCGCTCCCAGGCCTTTTTCATTTACTCACGTTGCGTCGAGTCGTTACGGTGTAATGATCGTAGACCCCGAGGTGGTACCCGCCTGCAAGTCACGATGGGCGCGCACCACGTCGGACAAGGCATAGCGCTGATTAATAGAGACCTTAAGCACGCCATGTTTGAGACGATCAAAGACCATGGCTGCTGACTCCCGCATCTCCTGCGAGTCCGCCGTATAGGTGACTAGCGTTGGCCTTGTGAAATACAACGAACCGAGTTTTTGAAGCATTGCACCGGTTACTGGCGGAGGGTGGCCGGTCGTCTGGCCAAAGGAGACAAAATAGCCGCGTGCCGCAAGACTATTTAGCGAAGCTTCAAAACTGTCTTTTCCCACCGAATCAAAAACGACAGGCACCCCTTTACCCTGGGTCAACTCTCGGGCCTTGGCCGCAATATCGTCTTTTTTTCGATCGAGGCAGACCTCATAACCATTCTGGACAGCAAGCCGACATTTCTCGGGGCTGCCGGCCACTCCGATCATTCGTGCACCGAGGTCTCTGCCCCACTGGCCCGCGAGAAGGCCAACCCCACCTGCTGCAGCATGAAAGAGCACCGACATTCCTGGCTTGACAGGAAAACAACGATGCATCAGATATTCAACTGTCATACCTTTTAACAAGATAGCGGCCGCCTGCTCATCTTGGATGCCTGCGGGGGTGTGCAAGAGCCGCGCGACTGGAAAATTACGGCGGACGGAATAGGCCTCAAAGCCCGGTCCACCGGCGTAGCAGACACGGTCGTCTTCTTTGAAGTCCGTCACGCCCCGCCCCACTTTTTCCACTACACCGGCTGCTTCATTACCTAGTCCAAACGGCGTCGGCACTGGATAGAGTCCGCTGCGCATATAGATATCCTGGAAATTCAGACCGATGGCAGTGTGGCGAATTGTTACTTCGCCTTGTGCTGGGTCGGCCAGGGAAATTTCTTCAAGCCTTATGACTTCAGGGTCGCCGGCCTGATGAACTCGTGCAACAGTCGTCTTGGTCATACGGTCACCTTGTCTTTCGAGTCCTTCTTGTACTGTTGTGTAAATCGGGATTCTTTAATTACCTCGGCCGCGGACTTTTCATTCTGGCCATCATCAGTCCATCCGGGCACGCGGCCGAGGGCGACTGCCTCACGCCAAGGAAAGTTCAGCTCAACTTTGATGCCGTTGATCGGCTCGCGCATGAAAAGCTGATACAGGCCGGAGTTGTGCGCCTTGCGTTCATTGAACTCTACGCCATTGTCGGTGAGCTTTTTGATAAAACCGGCGAGGTCATCGCAGTTGATACAGAGGTGGTCAATCCGCCCGGAGCCCATGGCGCCAGCTGCTGAGAAGTCGTCATTGGTTTTGTCGGTTGGCGCCTTCAGATAGGTGTTCTGGTGTTCCGAATGCCTTGCCTTGCCAATGTGTATAACATCCTGGTCTCCGATGTAGAGCCAGTGCACGGGAAAACCAAACTCAGGGTGATCTCCCTCACGAAAGCCTAGGTTCTTGCAGAACCAGTCCCGGGTGCCGTCTGGGTCATGGGTGAGGATCAGTAGGTGTTCGAGAAATTTCAGTGCCATAGCGATCTCTTCATAAAAAGTCGTTCAGGGAGTTTTAAAAGCGCGTGAGCTGAGCCGTTACCGCGTGGTAAGTGGTCGGCGAATAATGGACGCGCCAAGAGGTTATCACTGGAGGGCTTAATTGAATAGCGGAGCGATGCCGAGATCGGTTGCGATCCGATCAAGCTCTGCGACGATCCCCCCCGACAGAGGAATGCCGTGCGTTGAATAGTCCTGTCGACGGTAAAAGCTCTGTTCGCCAGGAAGCCATATTCTTTCGGTGGCGGGCATCTTTGTGCTACCCCGAATTTCACCGGCCAGTTTGTCAATCCGGTGTCGCAATGCATCAATATCATCGAAGGCGGCTGGATCCACGGCACAGATCGTCTGGCCTGTATTGGTGATGGATCGACTGTCCATATTGAAATCAATGACCGCGCTGCCCATCGCCGCCCCGTTAAGGCTGCCAGCCAGCATCCCCACCAGTAACGCAAGGCCGTAGCCCTTGTGGCCACCGATGGGCAAGAGAAAGCCCTCGGCTGCCTTGTTTGGGTCAAGCAGCGGTCTTCCCTGGCGGTCGATCATCCATCCTTCGGGCATCATCTCCCCCTTGCGCGCCTTCGCCTTGACCTTTCCGTATGCGGCCACCGTGGTGGCCATATCCAAGACCACGGACGGTTCTTGGTGGCCACGAGGAAACGCTATTGCAATCGGATTGGTCGACAGCAGCATATCCATTCCGCCCCACGGCGGGAGGTGATTGGCATTGCCCACCGCGTAGTAGATCCCAATGAGGTCCTGGTCTGCCAGGGCCCGAACATAAAGCGAAGCGGGCCCAGCGTGATTGCTAAAACGGGTGCCCACCCAGGCGACACCCATGCTGTGCGCCTTTTCAGCTGCGAGCCCAACCGCCTTGGAAACGACCAGATGTCCCATGCCGTTATCACCGTCAATCAGAGCGCTTGCCGGCCGTTCGCGCACCACTTGAATCTGAGGCTTGATATTGATTCCTCCCGATTGGATGCGCTTAAGGTACTGGCCGAGACGAATCACTCCGTGACCATCAGACCCCTGCAGATCGGCTTGAGCCATCAGCCGCGCCACCGCTAGACTGTCGGTGTCTGAGAATCCCTGAGTTGCGAACGCTTCGGCGATAAAAGCCTGCAGTCTTTCGAATGACACGCGACGGCCGTCAGTCATGATGACCTCATATTAGGTTGTATCAATCGCCGAAGGCTGCAAGGACCTCAGGCACCAGTTTTTGTTGACGAGATGATCGCCTTATCATAAGCGCTTAGCGTCAAGTTGTCTGTTTCCTGTGTTCCGATTCAAACGAAAGGACTCGTACGTCATGCCTTCCAACACAAAGGTCGCACTCGTTACTGGTGGTGGTACAGGAATCGGCCGAGCGAGTGCTTATGCACTTCAAAAAGCGGAATTTCAAGTCATCATTACAGGCCGTCGGCTTGACCGCCTGAAAGAGGCCGCCGCTGCGGATGCCCAAGGCCTACCCGGCATCATTGCGATCGCCGCTGATGTCAGTCAGGGCCAAGCGGTCAAGGCCCTATTCTCAGAAATCGAGGCCCGGTTCGGGCGCCTCGACGTTCTGTTCAATAATGCGGGCATGGGCGCTCCTCGCGTACCCATCGAGGAATTATCCGAGGAAGACTGGCGTAAGGCGGTCGATGTCAATCTCACTGGGTCTTTCCTTTGTGCGCAGGCTGCTTTCGCACTCATGAAAAAGCAATCGCCTCAGGGTGGACGCATTATCAACAACGGTTCGATTTCCGCCCATGCACCAAGGCCTAACACGTGCGCTTATACCGCCACCAAGCATGCGATTACCGGGCTGACTAAATCGCTGGCCCTCGATGGTCGTCAATTTAAAATTGCCGCATCGCAGATTGATATTGGAAATGCTGATACATCGATTGGTGAGCGGTTTAAGGCGGGTGTACCTCAGGCAAACGGACAGGTGATGGTTGAGCCAGTGATCGATGCCCGCTATTGCGGTGATGCGGTGGCTTACATGGCTAGCCTGCCGCTTGAAGCAAACGTGTTGACCATGACCCTTATGGCCACGAATATGCCATTTGTTGGAAGGGGCTAGCGTGGACAACTCGAAAAAAAAACAAGCACAAGGACTTTCTAGCGGAACTGTCAATTACGGGGACAAAGAGTTTGCACTTTTCTTAAGACGCGCCTTTATTAAAGGTGCAGGACTCTCGGATGAGGATCTTTCAAAGCCGATCGTCGGCATTATTGATACCAGCAGCGACTTTAACCCTTGTCACGGCAATGTGCCACAACTGATCGAGGCGGTAAAACGCGGTGTCATGATGCAAGGCGCGCTTCCGATCGTGTTTCCCACCATCTCACTGCATGAGTCTTTTGCCGCTCCTACGAGTCTTTATCTTCGAAATCTCATGTCGATGGACACCGAGGAGATGATCAGGGCGCAGCCGATGGACGCTGTGGTGGTCATTGGCGGTTGCGATAAGACCATCCCAGCGCAAGTCATGGGGGCACTATCAGCGGGCAAGCCTTTTATCGTCCTGCCGACAGGGCCGATGCTGTCGTCGCGCTGGCACGGTGAGCGGGTGGGCGCATGCACCGACTGCCGGCGGTTGTGGGCCGACTTTCGCGCTGGCCGACTGACGCAGGCTCAGATTGATGATGCCAACAATCATCTCGTGCCTTCGGTGGGCACATGCTCGGTGATGGGCACTGCCAGCACCATGGCCTGTATCGTCGAGGCGATGGGCCTGACTGCGCCCGGCGCCGCAAGTGCGCCGGCGGTTTCCGCGGACCGCCTTCGCATTGCCGAGCGTACTGGCTTCGCGGCAGCGCGCCTGGCAAAAGGAGAGGTCGCGATGCCAGATTTCGGTAAGCACCAGGTGCACAACGCTCTGGCGGTGCTGCTTGCGATCGGCGGATCTACGAATGCTTTGGTACACCTAGCGGCGATCATGGGCCGGGTTGGTATGCGACTTGATTCCGTAGGTTTTAACGATTTGGCCAATCAGACTCCGGTCTTGGTCGACCTCAAG
>Ga0208048_1001593_pt1 | contig 11527 bp, 9 predicted proteins | sample Malawi_45m_30L_FD_184163 | JGI IMG/M metagenome (GOLD analysis project Ga0208048, IMG submission 184163) | Freshwater microbial communities from Lake Malawi, Central Region, Malawi to study Microbial Dark Matter (Phase II) - Malawi_45m_30L... | ecosystem: Environmental > Aquatic > Freshwater >... | reverse complement strand
TTAGCGATGAATTCAGCTTTGCTTCAGGCCCTTGATGCTTCGCGATAGCTCGCGCCTACGGACGTTCCGCTGCGCAAAACCTGTTTTCCCAGCACTTGTGCAACAACCGACCTAGGCAGGGAAGAAATGAGGTGGATGATGCGCCGGGCATAGAGCTTTGTTCTATCGGCAAGATCTGCTTTTCCATTTTGCATTCCGCCTTCCGACTTCATCATTCCAGCGCCAGTTCCTTCCTCGCGGCAGCGAGTTCCTCGGCGCTGGGAATGCGATAATGCCAGTTGTTGTCGTCTTCCATGAAGGTCACTCCCCGCCCCTTTACCGTGTGGGCGACGATGGCCAAGGGTTTGCTGCGATCAGGCAACTCAGCGCAGGCCAGAGCTGTGTTGATTTCGGCAAAGTCGTGGCCGTCGACTTCGTAGCTCTCCCAACCGAAGGCTTCCCATTTATCACGGAGCGGGGCGAGAGCCATGACTTCCTCGCTGCGGCCGGTGGCCTGCCATTTGTTGTAATCCACGAGCACGGTGAGCGACCCGAGCTTTTGTGCCGCAGCAAACATGGCTGCTTCCCACACACTCCCCTCGTTGCACTCGCCATCACTGAGCAAAACCACCGTGCGGTAAGTGCGCTTTTGAATCCTTGCGGCCAGGGCCATGCCGATTCCGACAGAAAGGCCGTGGCCGAGCGATCCGGTTGCCCACTCCACCCCGGGCGCACAATTCGGTGCGGGTTGCTCGGCCAACGCGGCACCATCGTGCCCGTATTCCTGCAGGAGTCGCTCGGGGAAAAATCCCCGCGCGCAGAGCGTGGTGTAGAGCGCAGGTGCAGCATGCCCCTTGCTCAGAATAAAGCGGTCGCGATCGGGCGAATCAGCCTTCTTGGGGTCGATTTTCAAAAGCCCCCAGTAAAGCGCAACCAGCAGATCGATGCATGAAAGCGATGATCCTAAATGCGGCGTTTTCGCACGATGCGACAGGCCGATGACTTCGGCGCGTAGCTCCGCCGCGATGCGCTCGAGGTTCTCGCCGGAATGGATCACGGGAAGGCGGGGGAAGTGAAGAATGCAGAATGCAAAATAATGAAGGGAAGCAGAAGACGGAGCCTGCTGCGAGTGACAAACTTGTGGTTAAGGTTTGTGAATACTCGGCAGCGACCCCTACCTAGGCGGAGGAGCAAACCGGCTGAACATTTTGCATTCCGCATTCTGCGTTCTGCATTTCTCAAACCGCGGGATCGCGGTTCAAGAGGGACATTCCGCTCTTCAAAAGCACAGACTTCGAGATCGGCTCGCGGTTGCCGACGATTTTGACAGCCTGCGCGCCGGCGAGCTGGCCCAGGAAAGTGGTGAGATCGACCGGAAGAGCATTTCGTGCGGCCAGGGCCATGACCGAAAAGAAGGCGTCCCCTGCCCCGATGGTATCGGTAATATCGTCTCCCAAGGGCGGACAGGCCGCGTTGTTGCCGTCCGCATCGAGGCCGATCGTTTTGACCGCGCCGCGGGTGAGCCAGCCAGCGCGGGCCTTGAGATGGGCGCGGAGCTTGTCCAACTCGGCCGCGATGTCGACATGGCGATGTCCGCAGGAAAGAAGGATTTCCTGTTCGTCCAACGAGAAGACATCCGCGCGGCGGTATTGCCGGGAAATGATGTTGAAGCCGTGGTTGTTCGAGTTGGTCTGACAGTTCAGCGCGAGGAAAACGCCGCTGTCCTGTAGGAAGTCGCGCACGGCTTGCTGCATGAGGCCGTGGCCGAAGTCCGCGAGCACGATGAGATCGGCATTTTTGATTTCGGCCTCGAGTTTGCCCAGCACGCGGTCGATCACAGCCTGATTGGGCGCTTCGGCGTTGATGAAATTGACCGAGAATAACTTGCTCAGGTCTTTCCCTTCGCTGACCGGTTCGACGTAGCGCTGCTTGATGATGGAGACAAAGTCGGGATCGCGGACCGTCGCATCGTCCTCTGTCGGCATGAACATGCGCAGAGTCGGCTCCAGCCAACCCTCCGTGCCGAGGAGCGAGACCAGTCGGACATTCGGTGTGAACTGTTTGATGTGACGATAGACGGCGAGCGCACCGCCGGCTTGCGCTTCTTCTTCGAGGTAGCGACCGGAAATGATGCGATTCTTCGAAGTGAGGCCCTGAACTTTAACGAAGGAGTATTTGTCGAAAATGGTGTCACCAACCACGAGAACGCGGAGTCCGGCGAACCCAGCCACCGCATCGGCGAGATCCTGCGGAGAGACTCGCGAGGCGAGCTGCCCGCAAAATTCGGCGACCTCGGGGTTGACGGTTTCGAAATGGCGATTGAGGAGACGCGTCGAGCTGAAAACAACATCGCCGAGATATTGAACCTCGCCGCCGTATTTTTGCACCGTGGCGACGTCGTCGTGAATGTTGCCGGTGACGTCATTGGCCGTATCCGAATACTCCGTTCCCTTGCAGTAAATGTGCGGCTTGACCGTTTCGATCGCTTCAACCGCCGCGGCATGCGGGACGAGAACGACGTAATCGACGCATGACAGGGCAGCCAGCGTGCGCGCACGGAGCGCGTCGTTGAAATACGGGCGACCCGGGCCTTTGTTCACATGCTTTTCGTCGGTGATCGTGACAACCAGAACATCGCCAAGTTTCTTGGCATCTTCGAGGTGAACAATGTGCCCGGGATGGACGAGATCGAACGTCCCATGGCACTGAACCAAGCGCTTGCCTTCGCCACGCAGTTTGTCAAAAAGCGCGGACGCTTCGGCGAACGGAATGATTTTGGGGGAAGACATCAGCGGGCCAAATAATCCAGGCAACCCGTGTCGCGTCCGACCTGCATAAACTTCATGTTGTAATGCTCGGGGGCGTCGATGTCGGGAAATAGTCCGGACTCCAAGGTCTTCCGGAGATCGGCGACCTCCTGCTTGATACTGCTGACGGGTTTGTAGCCGAGGTCGCGCAGGATGCGGTCCGAGGAAATGTGGTAATCGCGGTGATCCGTAGTGTCGGTGACTTTTATTTCGACATTAAGGTCGGACAACTCGGATTGGATGATCTTGGCGATGTCGATGACCTTGTGGTTTTCGAAGCCGAAGTTGAAGGTGCGGCCGTTGATTTTGTCCGCCGGCGCCTCGACCAGCAGTCCGTAGAGGTTGATCATATCGGTCATTCCGACATTCGGACGACGTTGCTGTCCGCCGTGCACAGTAATCACGCGTTTACGAAGGGCATCGGCGGTCAGTTTGTTGACCGTCAGATCGAAGCGCTGGCGCGGCGAGTAGCCGCAGATGGTGGCTGGGCGGACATTGACCGCGCAAAACTCGGGACTCGCGGCAGAGAGAACGAGCCATTCGGAGAGGGCCTTGTATTTCGAGTAGTAAGTGAGCGGCTCGGGTTCGAGACGTTCGTTGATTTCGGATTCCGTGCGGGCGCCGAAGACACTGGAGGACGATGCATTGATGAAACGCTTCACGCCGGATTCTTTGGCCAGGGCGAGGAGCATGCCGACGGCATCGAAGTTCACCTGGCGGGTGAGGACTTCGTCGATATCGCCGGTCGGATCATTGGAAATCGCGGCGAGATGGATCACGGTATCGCGGTCGGCCAATGCCTCGCGCACTTTGGCTGTGTCGCGGAGATCGCCGCGGACCAGACCGAAACGCTTCTCCCATTCGGGCCACTTCGGGTCGGCCTTGAGAGCATCGAGGCCGGCTTCGGTGTAGAGCATGAGGTCGAGGACGCGAACATCGTGTCCGAGACCGAGGAGATGCGGAACGAGCCGGCTTCCTACGTATCCGAATCCGCCAGTGACGAGGGTTTTAGACATAATTAGAAAAGTTAGAAGTCGGAATGAAGAATGATGAACTATTTGAACAGCCGGTTTTTAACCACGGACACCACGGATCACACAAATAATTGGAGCGGAAGCAGCCGAAGCCAATACTCAGGCAAATTTTGCGTTCTGCATTCTACATTCATCATTTTTATTAAGCTTTGTGGATGTAATTCTTTGGTTGTTCGCGGAGGGTCTCGAGGTTGCTGTCGATCCAACGTTTGGTGTCTGCGATCCCCTCCTCCAGCGAAACGCGATCCTGCCAGCCGAGCTTGGTTCGGGCGAGAGTGGCGTCGAGAAGGTAGGCGGAATCTTTGCCGGGGCGATCGGCCACGATTTCGGCGAAGTCTTCGAATTTTACGCCGGCTTGGTCGCACATGAGCGCCACGAGGTCGCGGATGGAAATGGTGCGTTTGGTCGAAAGATGTAAAACTTGCCCGGGTGCGCCGCCCAGCGCAGCGCGGAGGGTGCCGTCGGAGACATCGTCGATGTGAATGAAAGAACGCACTGAGTGTCCGCCTCCGTGCAGTTGGAGCTTTTGACCGAGCGCGAGGAAAAGCAGGGTGCGCGGGACGATGCGGTAGAGCTGCTGGCCAGGTCCGAAGACATTGGCCGCACGGGTGAAGACGGCGGGGAAATTGTATTGGCGAATGAAGGTCTGCAGATGCAGGTCGCAGGCCGCGCGTGAGGCGGCATAAGGTGTGCTCGGATTGAACGGCGCGTCCTCGCGCACGTCACCCGAACAACTGCCGTAGACTTCGGGCGTCGAGACGTGGACGTATTTCTTCAGTCCGGACATTTTGCGGAGCCCGTCGTGCAGACGCACATTGGCCACGACATTAGTTTGATACCAGTGGTCCGGGTACTCCCAACTTTCGGCGACCATGCTTTGCGCCGCGAAATTGACCACATAGGGCGCGCCAAAATCAGAAATGGCATCGAGAAGCTCGCTGGTGTGAAGATTGAGGTCGAGTTGGGCGAAGCGGAAACGCGAGAGTTCTTCCGGCGTCCGCTGCCAGCGATACGGGAGAAAAACGGGATGCGCTTCGGCCGAGCGACTGGTGCCGATAACTTCCCAGCCCTCGCGCAGGCAGTGCGAGACGAAGCTAGCGCCGGAGAAGGAATTGCTCCCGATAACAAAGATGCGTTGGGGGTCACTCATTGGGTGAAGACACGGGGATGGGCGGAACCATAGCTGGAGAAGCGGAGCCTTCGCGGAAGCGGCCTTGTTCGAGGCGGAGCAGACGATACCAGAGTTCCTCGACGCGGTTGCGATAGGTGACAGAGTTGCGTTGCCAACTCACGCCAACGGCGAGTTCGAGGTGTTGCTTCTGGGTTTCGGTCATGGCCGCATTTTTGGGCGCGCCGCCTGCGCTCATTCCAATGACCGGCGATCCGAGGTCGACCATACGCTGGAGGTGGCGCGTGCGGTCTTGCAACGATTCCTGCAAGATCGACGCGATTGTTCCGGCCACGCTGTAGACTTCGCTGTCGTCGCGATTGGCCGCGCTGCGGGCGGCTTGCAACCCGGCAGAGACGCGGTCGAGCGCCCCGGGTTCATAGCCGGGAGTTCCCGTTTCGAGGGGGGCAAGAATCGGATCAATGAAGGGAAGCAGGAGCGTGCTGGGAGCATCACCGGGCACCGGGGTTCGTCCGACTTTTTCCTGTTGCAGGTAGAAAGCGAATCCGCCGACCGCGAGGACAAGCACCGCGAGCATGGAGAGCCACGCGGCGGTGCTGCGATCGCCGCGATCGCGCGACTGGCCGGAGAATTTCGAGGCGCTCTCGAAGGTCGAGCGCCGGCGGGAACGCCGCTCTTCGCCATCACCGTGACGGCGGCGGGAGCGACGTCTGCGCCGCGGCGAAGAATCGTCGGGCGCAGGCGCGGGGCGGTTGATGTCGTCGAAGATCATCGGATAAATCCGGACAAGCTGCCGCCCTTGGTCGCGGGAGGCAATCCCCGACCGGACCGTTGCGAGTAGTCTGTCTCGCGCAAAATTTGTTTGCGTCCCTACCCCAACCCTCGTCCGGACAAAGGATGGACTTTGCCGGGCACGACGCGCTGCGCAGTGACTTCCACCTCGCGTTGCGTCCCGAGCAAATCAAGCAAGACGGCCACACGCTCTTTGGCCGGCATGACGCGGGTGACCACGGCACGCAGGCCTTTGAATGGTCCGTCGAGAACCGTCACCTCGTCGCCAGGTTCAATCTGCGGAGCTATCTCGATCGTTTCGTTGTCGCGAACGAACTCGCGCAATTCGCCGATGACGCACTCGTCGACCACGGAAGGTTGTCCGCCGAAACCGACGATTTTGGTCACCCCCATGGCCGAGGCGGCCATGCGGTAGTGCGTGCGGTAAGGGAACCGTGCGAAAATGTAGCAAGGAAAGAGGGCTTCCTCGAACCACTTCTTGCCCGACAGCGTGGCGCGCTGGAAACGGATGGTCGGACTGAACACTTCGAGGTCCGCGTGCGTGCGCAGGAATTGCGCGGCCAGTTTCTCGTGCTTGGGCTGCGTGCGCAGGCAAAACCAGAGCGGATCGGTCGATTCGATGATGGGCGCGGAAGTCATGGCGTCACATTTTCAGAAAGGTCGAAACCAAGGGAACGAGGCGCTTGGCTTTTTTGTTCCAGGACTCGAGACGCTCGACGCGATGGCCGAGTCCGTCGGGAGCACCGTTGGCGGGATCATCGACGGCATCCCGCAGGCGACTGAGGCGGTCGTTGGCGTGGTTGATCCGCACGGAAAGTTGGTCGCGCAAGAAACCGCGGACCAAAGTCGGCAACTCCACCTCGGCCTCGTAGTAATCTTTGCGGTCGCCAGGTCGGTAGCTGACGCGCACCGCACCGACGCCACGCAGGAGGCGCAAACCTTGGCTGGCCGAACCTTTGCTGATCCCGAGGCGGCGCACCAATTCGTCGAGGGTCATGGCGCCGCCGTTGGCGAAAAGGAGCCCGTAGATTTCCCCGACGGAACGCGGGAGCGAGAGGTAGCGGCCGAGATGGACGAAGAATTCGACCACCTCCCGTTCGGCGGGGGTGATGCGGCTGGAGGTCCGGGATGCCTCCAAGGTGTGGGCGCGGGCCATCTGAAGGAAGTTTAGCGCACTGGGCCGAATGTTCAAGTTTTTATGAACACACTGAACAGCGGGTTGTCTCTTTGGAAGAAATTGAAGTTCAGAGCACCGCTCCCTACATATCAAGCCTGATGGAAATGCATACCCCGGCCTGGTTGAAGGGCATGAAGATCCCGACCTGGCAAAAGCGGGATGACCTCTTCATCGTGCCGGCGGGTGGATGGCTTCTTGTGGCGGGCATTCTTTTCTCGGTTTTTCTGGCCGGTGGGCGGCTGCTGTGGGCGCAGGGCATCGTGACTGTATGCATCGGTCTACTCTGGTTTTGGCACGCGCCGGCGAAACTTCCCTCTAAAGTCGTGGTGGTTATGTTGGCCGTGCTGGCTGCGCTGCCGCTCGCTGCTTATCTGCCGGGCGATTGGCTGGGTTTGCCCTCGTGGCGAAGCGAACTTCGGGAATATCCCGCGATCACTTGGTCGTTTTTCGCTACGCCGCAACCATGGCTCACTTTTCATTGTTATTTACTATGGTTGACGGGACTGGCTCTGGCCATGTGGTGCGCGTGTCAGGAATGGGATCATTACCATCGGGGAACGTTAGCCCGCATGTATGCGGGGGGAATGCTCGCCATCGCGCTGTTCGCGATTTTCGGCAACACCACGGGATATCAGCCGGCGTGGTGGGTGAGCACGGACGGATTTGGTCCGTTCCTCAACCGCAACCAATGGGGCGCCGCGCTGGGATTCACCGGCGTGGTTTCCATCGCACTGATCCACCAATGCATCCGGCAGGAATACAAGCAGGGCGCAATCTTCTGGCTGATCGCCACGGCGGTGTTCATCGGCAGCATCATTTACAACGGTTCGCGCGGGGGCGTGGTGGTTTTGATCGGGGGCGGGTTCGCTTACTGGGCGATATACGGGATCATCCGCCAGCAATACCGCTACGCGGCGGTCGGCATTTCTTTTTTGCTCATTGCCTTCGCCCTGTTTGCCATGGGAGGCGGCGAACTTCTCGAACGTTTCGTGGGGTTGCGCACGTTGGTCGAGGGGGAAGCAAGCGAAGATGCTCGCTTGCAATTTTACCGCATGACCATGGCAGTGGTGGCGGGTTCACCGCTGGCCGGTTTCGGTCTGGGCAATTTCGAATATGTTTTTCCTTTCTACCTGGACTTCGAACCGATGTTCGACCGGCGCCCCGTGCATCCGGAAAGCAGTTGGTTGTGGCTGGCCAGCGAAGGAGGCTGGCTTCTTCTCGTCGCGGTTGCCGTGGCACTTTTCATCCTTTTTCGGGTGAGCTACACCGCGCGCAAATCGCGCGCTTCGACCGCGCGATCGGCCGGGTTGGCTTGTGCCGCGATGCTGGCCTTCAACGCGGCGTTCGAAGTCAGCGCGCACCGCATCGGAACTCTTTTCCCCGTGATTGTTCTGGCCTGCCTCGCCCTGCCGCCGACAAAGGGAGCGGAGTTTGGCGCGATGCTGCGCAGGGCGGCCAAGGCGAGCGGCGTTTTGTTCATTGCGATCGGACTGGTCTGGCTGGCCGGCGGATGGGGCTTCGCCATCTTGCCCTCCGTGCAGGGAATCAGCGCGTTGCAGGATGATGCCAAAGCGGCCAAAGACGCCGCACGTCCGGAGGAAGCAATTCAACTTCTGCATCGATGCGAAAAGTTTCGTCCGTTGGACTGGAACATTCATTGGACTTTGAGCGGTTGGATGCTGGAGCAGGGACAACTTGATCCCGCTTGGCAGGAATTCCGTTCGGCCAACGCCCTGTTGCCTTACTTGTATTGGACCATCAGGGACGGGACCTTGAAGTGGATGACCGCCTCGCCCGGTCGCGCAGCGACCGCAATCCTGCAAGCCTTGTCGCGCGCGCCGGAGGCGAAGAGGCCGGAAATCTACGGAGACTTCCTCAACAAAAGCGCAAACAATCCGCCGCTGCGCTCGATGCTGCTGCGCCTTTTTCCCGACAATGACGAATTCGAGTTCGTTCGTATCCGTCAAGCCACCCCGCAGGCCTCGGCAAAACGATTGAAGCGCCTCGTTGCGCAGACCGACAACCTCTCTCGCGCGGACGAAAGTCTGGCCGCTTCCGTTCTCCGCCTCATGCTGCAGCGCGGCCAGTTGGCGGAGATCGATACCGTGGTCGGCGAGAATCTGCGGCTCAAACGCATCGCATGGGATGTTCTCTTCGAGCGCGAACTGCAGGAAAAGCGGACGAAGGAGGCGCTGGATATCTATTTCACTTACGGCCCGCGGCCGCCCATTCCCGCGACGTTGAATCGTTCCGACCTGCGCAGCGTGGAGCGCGCCGCCGCCTTGGCCCCGATGGACATCGCTACATCCATCGCCTACTATCAGGCCTTGGATGCCGCGCAGCGGGAAGACGACGCCATGTGGCAACTGCGCCGCATCATGGAACTACCGAACGCCCCGGCTTATATTTGGTTCTTGGCAGGACAGACGGCGCACCGCAAAGGCGATTTTGAAGAAGCCCTGAATTTCATCCGCACTTTCCAGAAAAAAACACAACCGTGAGCCCACACCCGCACGACACCGGTCCCAGCGACGAACTAAGCGCGGAGGAAATGCGCCAACTCGGCCGCAAGCGGATAATGAAGCGACTGCTTGTCTTCGGATTGCCTACCCTGCTCGTTCTTGCCGGTGTCGTGGCCATCGCGATTCCGCTGATCAAAGACTGGCGCGCAATGCAGTTCGTCGAGCGGGCGAAGGAGCTCTCCGCCCAGGGCAAGCTGCAGGAGGCATTCAACAACGCGGCGTCGGCACTGCAAATGCGGCCGGCGTTGCCGGAGGTCAAACGCACCTACGCGCGAGTGCTGCTTGCCGCGAATGAGCCCGCGTGCCTGCAGGTCATGCAGCAACTGATCGATTCAGGCAAAGCCACTGCCGAGGACCGCCTCGAACTGGCCGAGGCCGCCCTGCGTTTCGGCGATGTTTCTTTGGCGGAAAAAGAGGCCTTCAACTTGCTGCAAAAAGGCGAGAGCACGCCGAAAGCGCTCTACATTCTTTCCCGTGTGCGCATCGCCCAGCAACGCGTGCCGGACGCCATGCAGGCGCTGCGCGAAAGCCTCGAAGCCGGCGGCGGCGCGGAGCCGGCAGTCCTTCTGGCCCGCTTGCAGATCGCGCAGAACACGCCGGATTCGCTCAATTCGGCCACGGATCTGCTCCGTCCCGTGGCGCGCCAACAGGACCAAGCCGGACTGGATGCCTTGCTTGTCCTCGTCGCCTCCCCCGCCCTCAAATCCGAGGAAGGCGCGGGATGGATCGAGGCCCTGCGCGCGCATCCGTTGGCCACCGAACCACAAAAATTGGCGGCGGCGAGCGCGGAAATCCAATTGCGCCCATCGGCCTATGCCGAAGTGGTCAAAAAGACCGTCGACCGATATCGCGACGGCACCGTCGAGCAGCGCGCCGAGCTCGCCCGCTGGCTCAACCAAAACCGCGAACACGAAGGCGTCCTCGACTTGATCACTCCCGCGGACGCCTCGGGTCGAAGCGATCTTTTCCTGATCCGTCTCGATGCCATGGCCGGGAAGCGCGACTGGAAAGGGATCGCCGAGTTGTTGCGCGGAGAGAATCTTCCATTGCAAACGCCCGTGGTTCTTCTTTATCGCGGCCGCGCCGCGCGAGAGTTGGGCAAACCCGAAGAGGCCGCCACTTTTTACCGCCGCGCGGTGGTCGAATCCGCACCGACACGCGATGTCATGTGGTATGTCATCACCTACCTCGAACGCATCGGGGAGGACAAAGTTCTCGAGCAGGAACTCAAGGCACTGACCGACAATCCCTCGACCGCACGCCAAGCCTTCGCCGCTTTGGTTCCGATCGTGCAGAAGCGTCAGGATGCGGAGGAACTTTACCTGCTCTACGATCGCATGCTGCAACGACTGCCCGCGGACACCGTGGTGCAAAACGATCACCGGTATTTCGCCGCCTTGACCGGCCGCCGCGCCGATGTGAGCGGCGGACGCGAACTTGTCGCCAAGGAACCGCAGATGCTGGCTTACCGCATCACGCTGGCGCTGGCCCATTTGAAGAACGGTCAGCAAGAAGCAGCGATGAAAGTCTTCGACGGCATCACGCTCGACCCGGCGCAAATCCAGCCCTATCAGCGGGCGGTGCTCGCCGCCGTGCTCGGTGCCAACGGCCGCGAGGCGGAGGCTCGGCAGTTGGCGCGCAGCGTCCCCGGAGATGCGGTGACGGTGCAGGAGTATGAACTCATCGCACCCTGGCGCGAGGGGACATCGGAGTAGAAAAGGCTAATCGAAAAGCGACCGCGGCAACTCATGCCGCAAGCCGCAGCGCGGACAGTCCACATTGATGTGGCTGTCGGCACCGAAGACCTCGTCCAAGTTGGCCCGCACCGCACCACCCAAGGCATCGGCGATTTTCTCCGCCGTGCAACCGCAACAAAACATGTAGCAACGCACCTCCAGCGGTGACTGAGACTCGTCCGACGCCCTTGCTCCCACCTCCTCTGCCGGACCAGCCTGCAACCAGTCGACATCGCAATCCGGTTGGGCCACGAGGGCGGCGAAAGTGTCGCCCCCCAGATAGAAAAACCGACCGGGGCGTTGCTCGCTTTGGGAGTAAAAGCGTTCGGCCGCTGCGAGCACGTTGTCACG
>Ga0208048_1001589_pt1 | contig 11548 bp, 22 predicted proteins | sample Malawi_45m_30L_FD_184163 | JGI IMG/M metagenome (GOLD analysis project Ga0208048, IMG submission 184163) | Freshwater microbial communities from Lake Malawi, Central Region, Malawi to study Microbial Dark Matter (Phase II) - Malawi_45m_30L... | ecosystem: Environmental > Aquatic > Freshwater >... | reverse complement strand
GCTGGCGCAGCAACCTCGACAATAGGCCTGTCTACAAGCTCAACAAAAGCCATAGGTGCACTATCTCCATCTCGGAAGCCACATTTTAATATTCTTAAATAGCCACCTTTTCTTGTGTTATATCTCGGGCCTAATTCTGCAAATAATTTAGTTACAATGTCTCTATCTCTTAAGCGACTAAAAGCTAAACGCCTATTAGATAAAGTTGCATTTTTTGCTAACGTAATAAGAGGTTCAGCCACTTTCCTGAGCTCTTTAGCTTTAGGTAATGTAGTTTTAATAATTTCATTTTTTAACAAGGAGGTAGCCATATTTCTCAATATTGCTTGTCGATGACTGCTCGTTCTGTTTAGTTTTCTATGACCATTTGCGTGACGCATACTTTTACCCTCAAATTTTTCTTATTTAATAATTACGCTTTTTCTAAACCTGCTGGAGGCCAATTTTCTAGTCTCATGCCCAAAGTTAAACCCTTAGAAGCAAGTACATCCTTAATTTCATTGAGTGATTTTCTTCCAAGATTTGGGGCTTTTAAAAGCTCATTTTCACTTCGTTGAATTAGATCGCCAATGTAATAAATATTTTCTGCCTTTAAACAATTTGCTGATCTAACTGTGAGTTCAAGATCGTCAACGGGTCTCAATAAAACGGGATCAACTTGAGGCGGTTGCTTTACTTCAACCTCAGTTAAGGCACTTTCTAAGTTTGCAAATACTGAAAGTTGCCCCATTAAAATTCTAGCAGCATCTCTAATTGCTTGTTCAGCATCAATAACACCATTAGTTTCAACGTCCATGATTAATTTGTCTAAGTCTGTTCTTTGTTCTACGCGAGCGCTTTCGACAAAGTAACTTACTTTATTGATTGGGCTGAAAGAAGCATCTACCATGATAAAACCCAAGGTTTTATCTTCTTGATTTGATTTTCTTCTTGCTGGAACAGGTTGATAACCTCTACCCATTGCAACCTTAACTTCTAGATTTAATTTTCCCCCTGTTGTGAGATGAGCAATTAAATGATTTGGATTAATAATTTCAGCATCATGATTTGTTTCAAAATCAGCAGCCGTAACAGGGCCTTCAGAAGTTTTGTTTAATGTGAGCATTGTCTCAGATTTATTATGTAGCTTTAATGCAACACCTTTTAAATTCAAAAGAATATCAACCACGTCTTCTTGCACACCGTCTAATGTTGAATATTCATGAACTACCCCGTCAATTTTCACTTCAGTAATTGCGTAGCCGGGAATCGAGGACAACAAAACACGTCTTAATGCATTACCTAAAGTAAAGCCAAAACCCCTTTCCATGGGCTCTAGAGTCACTCGAGCTCTTACTGGGTTTATAACTTCAACATTTACAATTCTTGGTTTTAAATATTCTGTAGGACTATTTTGCATTATGTATCCTTATCGATAATTTTTATTTGATTATTTTGAATAGAGCTCAACAACGAGTGATTCATTGATTGTTGCAGGTAAATCATCACGCAATGGTTTATTTTTGAATATGCCTTTAAGGCCTTTTACGTCTACCACAATCCATTCTGGAAAACCCCTTTGTTCTGCAGCCTCAATCGAACCTTTAATTCTTAATTGTTGCTTAGATGCCTCTGCAACTGAGAGTTCATCGCCTGGCTTTACTTGATAGGACGGAATATTTACTCTTTTACCATTTACTAAAAGACTATTGTGTCTTACTATTTGTCTCGCTTCTGTGCGCGAGGCACCAATGCCCATGCGATACGCAACGTTATCTAATCTGCATTCTAAGAGCTGCAAAAGATTTTCGCCGGTAATGCCTTTTTTTCTTTCCGCTTCAGAATAGTAACTTCTAAACTGCGCCTCTAGGATTCCATAAATTCTTCTAAGCTTTTGTTTTTCTCTTAATTGAACACCGTAATCTGATAAACGACTCGCTCTTCTTTGTCCGTGTTGGCCAGGAGGGAAATTACGCTTTTCAATAGCACATTTGTCAGTAAAACATTTTTCACCTTTGAGAAAAAGTTTTTCGCCTTCTCTTCTACATTGACGACATTTAGGATCTAGATTTCTTGCCAAAATAACTCTCCTGTTTCAATGAGCAATTCATCACTCAACTTATTAAATTCTTCTTTTCTTAGGTGGACGGCAACCATTATGTGGCACTGGCGTCACATCCTGAATACTTGTGATTTTAAATCCTGCAGCGTTTAGAGCTCGCACTGCGGATTCTCTTCCAGGACCTGGTCCTTTAATTTTTACTTCAAGATTTTTTACACCACACTCTTGAGCTGCTTTACCTGCTACTTCAGCTGCTACCTGAGCTGCAAAAGGCGTACTTTTTCTTGAGCCTTTAAATCCAGCGCCGCCAGATGTTGCCCAAGACAATGCATTACCTTGTCTGTCTGTAATTGTGATGATTGTGTTATTAAAAGATGCATGAACGTGAGCAATACCTTCCGCTACATTTTTCTTAACTTTCTTTTTTACACGAATATTAGCTTTTGTTGCCATAAAAAATCCTTATACCTTTTTTATTTAGCCTGTTTAATTGCTTTGACAGGGCCTTTCCTTGTTCTTGCATTTGTTTTAGTTCTCTGACCTCTCACTGGAAGACCTCTTCTATGTCTTACACCCCGATAACAACCAAGATCCATTAATCGCTTAATGTTCATTGTGACTTCTCTTCGCAAGTCACCTTCAATTTTAATTTTCGCTACTTGATCACGAAGCTTTTCTACATCAGCATCGTTCAAATCTTTTAATTTAGTAGTCGCAACGATTCCCGCCGCAACACAGATTTTCTTCGCGGTATTTCTTCCAATTCCATAAATTGCTGTTAAAGCAATTTCTGCATGTTGATGATCGGGTACATTTACCCCAGCAATACGAGCCATAACTTACTCCAAAAAAATGGCAAATTAAACAAAAAGCTACAGATCTTAGCAGGTTGTTGAACTTTTAACAATTCACAACCTACCCTTATCCTTGTCGTTGCTTATGTCGAGGATCTGAGCAAATTACTCTCACAACACCTCTTCTTCTAACAACTTTACAGTTTCGGCATAATATTTTTACGGATGCACGAACTCTCATTTTTTATACCTCTTAAATTTTAATTAACATTGCTTATTTTACCCTGAACGTAATTCTTGCTCTGGTTAAATCATAAGGCGTCATTTCAACGGTAACCTTATCTCCCGGAAGAATACGAATATAATTCATACGCATTTTTCCTGAAATATAACCTAATACAACATGGTCATTTTCTAACTTAACTCTAAAAGTTGCATTTGGAAGATTTTCTATAATCTCCCCTTGCATCTCAATTGTGTCCTCTTTTACCATTGATTAAAGGTTATCTTAGCGCATTAGCGCCACCTTTAAAGTTAGCTTTTTTAAGCAATCCCTCATACTGATATGACATGAGATGAGATTGAACCTGGGTCATAAAGTCCATCGTTACGACCACAATAATTAATAAAGATGTACCTCCAAAATAAAAAGGAACATTAAACTTAAGTATTAAAAACTCTGGCAATAAACACACGAGCGTAATGTAAACAGCTCCCACTAGCGTTAACCTACCCATAATCTGGTCAATATATTTTGCAGTTTGCTCTCCCGGCCTAATCCCAGGAACAAACGCACCACCTTTTTTTAAGTTATCTGCTGTTTCCTTTGGATTAAAAACCAAAGCTGTATAAAAAAAGCAGAAAAACACTATCGCTAAAGCGAATAGAAAAATATAAATAGGTTGTCCTGGTGAAATTGCAGCTCCAATATCTTTTAACCACAACATCTTTTCACTAGACCCAAACCATCCAGCCAAAGTCGCTGGAAATAAAATAATACTTGATGCAAAAATAGGTGGGATTACACCCGCCATATTTAATTTCAAAGGCAAATGAGAGGTTTGGCCTCCATATAGCTTATTGCCAACTTGTCTCTTTGCATAATTAACAGTAATTTTTCTCTGGCCTCTTTCAACAAAAACAACCAAAGCTGTTACTAAAATAGTTGCTGCAAACAAGAAGAAAACTAGCGGTATTGAAAATGCGCCCGTTCTTGCCAGCTCAAGGGTACTTCCCAGAGCATTTGGCAATCCAGCCACAATGCCTGTGAAAATAATAATTGAGATTCCATTACCAATACCTCTTTCAGTAATTTGCTCACCCAACCACATAAGGAACATTGTTCCACTTACCAAAGTTACAACTGTCGTGAGTCTAAAAGCTAGACCGGGATCAAGAACCAATCCTGCTTGAGACTCAAGGGCGATAGAAATACCAAGCGCCTGAAATGCGGCCAAAATGACTGTACCGTATCTCGTATATTTTGTTATTAACCTTCTACCTGCTTCACCCTCTTTTTTCAATTGCTCAAGCTGAGGCGATACTGCGCTTAATAACTGCATGATGATCGATGCTGAAATATAAGGCATGATCCCTAATGCAAATAATGTAAATCTTTTTAACGCGCCTCCAGAGAACATATTAAACATTCCCAAGATGCCACCACCCTGTGAATCAAATAATTTCTTCAGCACAAGGGGATCAATTCCAGGTACTGGAATATGAGCACCAAGTCTATAAACAACAATCGCACCCAAACAAAACAATATGCGATTTTTTAATTCGCTTGTTTTACCAAAAGCACCTAATAAATTATCTTGAGCCAAAATTAAATTCTCAAACTTCTACTACTTTTCCACCTGCCGCTTCAATTGCAGCTCGAGCGCCCTTAGTTAGCAATAAACCTTGGATTGTAAATTTTCTTTTCACTTCGCCAGATAAATAAACTTTTGCTGTTTTTGCACTATCAGAAATTAATTTAGCGGACTTTAATACGAGCAAATCAATATTATCTGATTCAACTAAATTGAGTTCATTTGTTCTGACGTGTGCAGTTAATCTTTGCGTTAATGATTTAAATCCGCGTTTTGGTAGACGTCTTTGAATTGGCATTTGGCCGCCTTCAAAACCAACTTTATGGAATCCGCCCGCTCTAGATTTTTGACCTTTATGACCACGCCCGGCTGTTTTACCAAGACCAGAACCAAAACCTCGGCCAACACGTCTTGCTGCTTTTTTAGAACCAACTGCTGGTTTTAATGTATTAAGTTTCATAATTTCTCTTTATATCTTTTCGACTTTAATTAAATAATTCACCGCAGTGATCATACCTCGAATCGCAGGGGTGTCTTGCAATTCTACCGTATGATGTAATCTTCTGAGCCCTAACCCCTTAACCGTTGCACGGTGAGGCTCGGTTCTGCCAATCAAACTTTTAACTAATGTGACTTTTAACCCAGCTGTGGTTTCTTTTTTTGTCTTTGGCATTTTTTAGCCTCTAATCTCTTCTGCTGATTTTCCGCGCTTAGCAGCAATTTCGGCGGGTGTATTCATTGACTCAAGTCCATTTAATGTTGCTCTCACAACATTATATGGATTGGTTGAACCAATACATTTTGCCAAAACGTTCGTAATGCCCATCACTTCGAAAATCGCTCTCATCGCGCCACCAGCAATAATGCCAGTACCTTCTGAAGCGGGCTGAATGAAAACTTTTGCAGCGCCATGCTCACCTATCACTGCATGTTGCAGAGTGCCATTATTTAGTTTTACTTTAAGCATGCCTCTTCGAGCTTCATCCATTGCTTTTTGAACAGCTACAGGGACCTCTCTTGCTTTACCTTTACCCATACCAACTGAACCGTCTCCATCACCTACAACAGTCAATGCAGCAAAACTCATGATTCGCCCGCCTTTAACTACTTTAGTAACACGGTTTACAGCAATCATTTTTTCTCTTAAGCCGTCTGTTTGCGTTTGTTGATTTTCTAAATCTTTTGCCATATTTTGACCTATTTCAATTATTGGGTTAGAAAGACAAGCCGTTTTCTCTGGCAGCATCTGCTAAAGCTTTAACTCTGCCGTGATAGCGATAACCTGATCTATCGAATGCCACATTTGTAATACCAATTTTTTTTGCTTTCTCAGCAATGCGTTTGCCAATTTTGGCTGCCGCCTCAATATTGCCACCATTTTTTAAAGTTTTTTTAACATCAGCTTCAAGAGACGAAGCGCTTGCTAAAACTTTGTGCTCGCCAGCACTTATAATTTGTGCATAAATGTTTGTGTTCGTTCTATGAACACTTAATCTTGTCACTTGAAGCTCAGCAATTTTTGCTCGTGTCTTTTTGGCACGACGTAAACGGGGATTCGAATTATACATATCTCAGCCTTTATTTTTTCTTAGTTTCTTTGATAATAACGTTCTCATCTGAATATCGAACGCCTTTACCTTTGTATGGTTCTGGCGGTCGATATCCTCTAATTTGAGCAGCAACCTGACCTATTAATTGTTTGTCAGAACCTTTTAAAATAATTTCAGTTTGACTTGGTGTTTCAACTTTAATGCCTTCAGGCATTTTGTAATTTACTGGGTGCGAAAAACCTAAGTCAAGATTAAGGTTTGCACCTTGTGCTTGAGCTTTGTAACCAACACCAATTAAAGTTAATTTTCTTACGAATCCTTCAGAAACACCTTTCATCATATTTGCAACAAGGGCTCGCATAGTTCCAGCCATTGCATTTGCTTGCTGAGAATTGTCAGCTGCGGCGAATGTAATTACTTGACCATCGTTATTTAATTTAACGTTAGGTGTAATGAACTGATTTAACTTACCCATCGGTCCACTAATTGAAATATTCAAATCACTAATTGAAACCTCTACTTTAGGAGGAATCATTACAGGGGCGTTAGCTATACGTGACATATATTCTCTCCTTAGGCCACATAGCAAAGCACTTCGCCGCCAATACCTACAGCTTTTGCTTTTCTATCTGTCATAACTCCCTTAGATGTCGACACGATTGCAACACCAAGACCATTCATTACTTCTGGAATACTTTCACTTGCTTTATAAACACGTAAGCCTGGTTTACTTACTCTTTCAATTTTTTCAATAACAGGTCTGCCAGCATAGTATTTCAATTCAATATTTAATACTGGCTTGCCTTGAACTTCGTGTTCAGCGAAATTCTCAATATAGCCTTCATCTTTTAAAACATTTGCGATAGCTTTTTTTAATTTAGATGCAGGCATGGTGATAGATACTTTATTCGTACCTTGACCATTCCTAATTCTGGTTAGCATATCGGCAACTGGATCACTCAGACTCATATTCTTTTTCTCCTAATTACCAACTTGCTTTAATCACGCCAGGCACTTCACCTCGCATCATTAAATCTCTTAATTTACTTCGACCAATTCCGAACTTGCTATATACGCCTCTTGGGCGACCTGTTAGAGCACAGCGATTTCTTAATCTAACTGGACTTGAATTACGAGGTAAACTTTGTAATTTCTGTCTCGCTTCTTGCTTTTGCTCTGAAGATGCGTTGATATCAGAAATAATTTCATTTAAAGCAGCGCGTTTGGCTTTAAATTTCTCAACCATATTGCGTCGTTTTAATTCACGTTCTGTCATGCATATTTTAGCCATAGTTTAAACCTAGTTTCTAAATGGAAAACTGAACGCTGATAACAATGCTTTTGCTTCTTCGTCAGTTTTTGCTGTCGTTGTAATTGTGATATTCATCCCTCTTAGTGCATCGATTTTATCGTATTCAATTTCAGGAAAAATAATCTGCTCTTTAACACCCATGTTGTAATTTCCACGACCATCGAATGATCTAGCAGAAATACCTCTAAAGTCTCTAATTCGAGGAATTGCGATTGTAACAAGTCGATCTAAGAATTCATACATACGATCTTTGCGGAGAGTCACTTTGCAACCTACCGGATAATCATCACGAATCTTAAATGCTGCCACAGATTTTTTGGCTTTTGTAACAATAGCTTTTTGACCAGCAATTTTTTCCATGTCGCCAACAGCGTGCTCCATAATTTTTTTATCAGCTACTGCCTCACCTACACCCATATTCAAAGTAATTTTTTCAATTCTAGGCACTTGCATTGGTGATGTATAACCAAATTGTTTAGTCATTTTTTTAATGACTTCTGTTTTATAAAATTCTTTTAATCGAGCCATATCCTGTCCTATGCGTCAACTGCTTCGTTGTTTGATTTAAAAACACGGATTTTCTTGCCATCGTCTAATTTTTTAATTCCGACTCTGTCAGCTTTTTGAGTCAAGTTATTTAGAAGTGCAACGTTAGAAATATGAAGTGACATTTCTTTACTTACGATTCCACCTTGAATATTCTTTGCAGGATTAGGACTAGTATGTTTTTTCACCATATTTAAACCTTCAACAACAAGATGTCCTGTTTTAAGAACATTTAAAACAACCCCTTGCTTCCCTTTGTCTTTACCTGTATTTAAAATGACTTTGTCACCTTTACGAATCTTCTTCATCCGTATACTCCTATAAAACTTCTAGTGCTAATGAAACAATCTTCATGAACCGTTCTGTTCTCAATTCGCGAGTCACAGGTCCAAAAATACGTGTTCCAATAGGTTCAAATTTACTGTTTAAAAGAACGGCTGCATTTGCATCAAATTTAATTAAAGAACCATCAGGTCTTCTAACGCCTTTTGCTGTTCTCACAACAACCGCACTATAAACTTCTCCCTTTTTAACTCTGCCTCTAGGAGCTGCGTCTTTAATACTTACTTTGATAATGTCACCAATACTTGCATAACGTCGTTTTGAGCCACCTAATACCTTTATGCACATTACTGAGCGCGCACCAGTATTATCAGCAACTTCTAATCTTGACTGCATTTGAATCATGTATTTATCTCCAACTTAATCCGTTATTACTAAAGCCAGCTTTTAAATTAGCTGATATACTCCGGTCAGTATTGGGGGGTTAGCTTATAAACTTATAGTTTATGAACCCCAAAGAAGTCTCGCATTATATGCTTTTTAAAGCTTAATCTCAACTTATTAAAACTAAACCTGAACTGCCTTTGTAACTATTTTACTAACGACCCATGTTTTAGTTTTTGAAATAGGACGATTTTCTGTAATAACAACCAAATCACCTTCCTTGGTTTCATTTTTTTCATCATGAGCATGAAATTTTTTCGACTTAACAATCACTTTGCCAATCAAAGGATGCTTTACTTTTCTCTCAACCAATACAGTTACTGTCTTATCCATCTTGTCGCTTACAACTCTACCTGTAAAGGTTCTTACAACTTTCTTTGAATCAGTCATATTTAAGCCTGTTTAACTTTCTCGCCAAGAACTGTTTTAACTCTTGCGATATCACGTTTAATTTTCGCAATTTGATCAATCTTGTTTAATTGTTGAGTTGCCAATTGCATTTTCAATGAGAACTGAGCTCTTCTTAACTCTAATAACTCAGTACCTAATTCTTTGGTTGTCATCTTTCTTAAATCAGCGGTTTTCATATCAGCCTCCGATATGACGAGTAATAAATGTTGTTTCAATTGGAAGCTTAGCTGCTGCTAATTTAAATGCTTCTCTCGCTAATGTTTCTGTTACTCCGTCCATTTCATACAACATTTTTCCAGGCTGGATTTGAGCTACGTAATACTCTGTACTCCCTTTGCCATTACCCATACGAACTTCAGCAGGTTTTTTTGAAATTGGTTGATCTGGGAAAATACGAATCCATACACGGCCACCACGTTTAATGTGACGGGTCATTACCCGACGTGCAGCTTCAATTTGACGCGCTGTTAGACGGCCTCGTCCAATAGCCTTCAAACCGAAATCACCGAAACTTACTTTGTTTCCTGTTGTTGCAATGCCTTTATTTCGGCCTTTTTGCATCTTACGAAATTTTTGCCTAGCCGGTTGTAACATCTCTAGCCCTCGACTTTCTCACTTTTTTTTCTGGCTCTTGTGCAGTTGTTTCTTCTTTTTTAACTCTTGGTTTTCTTGGTTTTTTTTCTTCAGCTGCTCTTTCAGGAGCTGGATTTGCAGCATCTAATGACTGTGAAGTGTCTATTATATTGTCTTCAAATAATTCGCCTTTAAAAACCCATACCTTAAGACCAATAATTCCGTATGTTGTTTTTGCTTCTGCAACACCGTAATCGATATCAGCTCTGAGTGTATGAAGAGGCACTCTACCTTCTCTATACCATTCTGTTCTTGCAATTTCGATACCGTTTAAACGCCCAGAACTCATAATTTTAATACCCTGAGCGCCGAGTCTCATTGCATTCTGCATTGCTCTTTTCATCGCACGTCTGAACATCACACGTTTTTCTAATTGTTGAGCGATACTTTGTGCAATCAGCGTAGCGTCGATCTCTGGTTTGCGCACTTCTTCAATGTTCAAATGAACTGGAACACCCATAAGCGCTTGTAAACTTGATCTTAATGTTTCAATATCTTCGCCTTTTTTTCCAATTACAATCCCAGGTCTTGCCGAATAAATTGTAATCTTTGCATTCTTGGCAGGACGCTCAATAAGAATTTTACTTACCGCAGCATTTGCTAACTTCTTATTTAAAAATTCTCTAACCTTGATGTCATTATTTAGCATCGCAGGAAAATTTTTTTTATTAGCATACCAACGTGATGTCCAATTTTTTTGAACACTTAAGCGGAAACCAATTGGATGAATTTTTTGACCCATATTTTTTTCTCCTTAGTTACCGACTGTTACTTTGATGTGACAAGTTGGTTTTGTGATTTTCCCTGCGCGACCTTTAGCGCGTGCACGGATACGTTTTAAAATAATGCCTTTATCTACATAAATTGTTTTGATAAACAATTCATCTATATCAGCCCCATTATTGTGTTCAGCATTTGCAATTGCGGACTCCACAACTCGCTTAATAATTTCAGCACCTTTTTTTGGGCTGAAATTAAGAATATTGAGTGCGTAATCTACTTTTTTTCCTCTTACTAAGTCAGCAACTAATCTTGCTTTTTGAGGTGATAAACGAACGCCTTTAAGAACAGCTGAAACCTCGGTAGCCATTTTTATACCTTAGCCTTTCTATCAGCAGCGTGACCTTTAAAGGTTCGTGTTAATGCGAATTCGCCTAATTTATGTCCAATCATATTTTCTGTAATTAATACAGGTACATGTTGCTTGCCATTGTGAATTGCAATAGTAAGACCAATGAAGTTAGGTAAGATTGTTGATCTTCTTGACCAAGTTTTAATCGGTTTGCGGTCGCGATTACCTGAGGCAACCTCAACTTTCTTAGCCAAGTGTGCATCAATGAATGGTCCTTTTTTAACTGAACGTGCCATATCTATTACCTCTTATTCGCTGGACGACGACTGACGCGCATATTGTCAGTACGTTTATTTGTTCTTGTTCGATAGCCTTTAGTTGGAGTTCCCCAAGGGCTTACTGGATGCATACCAGCCGCAGTTTTTCCTTCACCACCACCATGAGGGTGATCGACAGGGTTCATAACCACACCGCGCACTGTTGGTCTAACGCCTCTCCATCTCATAGCACCTGCTTTACCAATAGATCTAAGAGAATGTTCTTCGTTACCGACTTCACCTAAAGTTGCTTTGCAATCGACATGTACTTTTCTTACTTCGCCTGAACGAAGTCTTAACTGAGCATATGTACCTTCTCTTGCTAAAAGCTG
>Ga0208048_1001585_pt1 | contig 11560 bp, 6 predicted proteins | sample Malawi_45m_30L_FD_184163 | JGI IMG/M metagenome (GOLD analysis project Ga0208048, IMG submission 184163) | Freshwater microbial communities from Lake Malawi, Central Region, Malawi to study Microbial Dark Matter (Phase II) - Malawi_45m_30L... | ecosystem: Environmental > Aquatic > Freshwater >... | reverse complement strand
GGCCTCACCGAGGAAGGGCGCACGATGGTTATGGGCATCGTCACATCGCCCGCAAACCACCGCAGGCTTTTCCGCTACAAAGATTACGTGCGTCGCCTCGCGCTCGGCGAGGCCACGGAGGCGGACGCGCGCCGGCTCGCCGAGGAAGGGCGCGCAGTGGTGTGGATTGACGGCGGCCTGCACGCGACGGAGACACTGGGCTTCACGCAGTTGATGGAGACGCTCTGGCAGTTCGTCAGCCGCGACGACGCGGAGACGCGCCGCATCCTCGATGACTGCATCATCCTTTTCACCCCCGCGAATCCCGACGGTATCGAGTTGGTGGCCAACTGGTATATGCGCGAGGCAGACCCGAAGAAGCGATCCTTGGCCGGCCTGCCGCGGCTCTACCAAAAATACATCGGCCACGACAACAACCGGGACTTCTTCGCTTGCACCCAGTCCGAATCCAAGTCCATCAACCGCATCCTGTACCGCGAGTGGTTCCCGCAGATTCTCTACAACCACCACCAGTCTGGTCCGCAGGGTACGGTGATGTTCGCGCCGCCCTTTCGCGACCCAGCGAACTATAATGTGGACCCATTAGTGACGAGCGGGATTGACGCCGTGGGTGCGGCGATGATGCAGCGCTTTCTCGCTGAAGGGAAACCGGGCGTGACTGTGCGCTCGGGGGCGCGTTACTCGACGTGGTGGAACGGCGGCCTGCGCACGACGGCTTACTTCCACAATATCATCGGCCTGCTCACCGAAACCGTCGGTAGCCCAACGCCGATGACCATTCCGTTCCTGCCGGACAAGCAACTCCCCAAGGCTGACTACCTTGCGCCCGTCGCGCCGCAGCGGTGGCACTTTCGGTCGTCGGTGGATTACTCCGTGACCGCGAACTACGCCGTGCTCGACTACGCGTCGCGTCAGCGTTCCTCGCTACTCTTCAACGCGTGGCGCATGGCCCGCTCCGCTATCGAGCGCGGCAGCCGCGACAGTTGGACCGTGACGCCCAAGCTCGTCGAGCACGCTACCCGGGAGCGAAAGGGCAGTCCCTTTCTTTCCAACTTTGCGACGAACGAGTTTAAGCGCCTCTTGCAAGACCCTGCTCGGCGTGACCCGCGTGGCTACATCATCCCCGCTAACCAGCGTGACTTTCCGACCGCTACGAAGTTTGTGAACACGCTGCTGGAAACCGGTGTGGAAGTGCACTTAGCGACGAACAACTTCACAATTGCCGGTAAACCTTATCCCCCAGACAGCTACGTGGTGCAGTGCGCGCAGCCGTTCCGCGCGCACGTGCTGGACATGTTCGAGCCGCAGGACCACCCGAACGACTTCGCGTATGCCGGAGCCGCGCCCACCGCGCCATATGACATCGCGGGCTGGACGCTGGCATTGCAGATGGGCGTTAAGTTTGATCGTGTGTTGGAAAAGTTCGATGGGCCGTTCGCGCAAGCAGAATATCCACAATCGCCGCCGCGCAGCGAAGTTGCGAACGGGCAAAACTCAGCTGGATATCTTCTCACCACTGCACAAAACGATACGTTTCGAGCTGTCAATCAACTGTTGGCCGCAGGCGAAGCCGTAAGTCGGGAACTCGGCACTGGTCATTTCTATATTCAACGCGGCCCGCGCACTGAATTTCAAATCGCCGAACTCGCGGCTGAGCTTGGGATTTACTTCACTGCGGTTGCCACCCCGCCCACACGGACAGCACCGCTTAAACCCCTCCGCATCGGTCTGTGGGATCGTTACGGTGGCTCCATGCCCTCGGGTTGGACGCGGTGGGTCTTAGAGCGGTTTGAGTTTCCATTCCGCGTTGTGTTTCCGCCGGAACTGGATCGGGGAAATCTGCGCGAGAAGTTCGATGTGCTCCTGTTCGTGGACGGGGCTATCCCCGCCTACACACGCGGCTCTGGTGCATCCACCAATCTGCCCGCCGTGAGCGGCGATGCGCCGGGTGAAACGAGTGCCGAAGTGCGCGATGAGTCTCTACCGCCTGAGTATCGCGGCCGGAGCGGCAGCCTTACGGTGACAAAGACCATTCCCCAACTTCGCAAATTTCTCGAAGACGGTGGCACCCTCCTAACCATCGGTAGTTCGACCAGCCTCGCGCGACATCTCGACCTGCCCATCGCTAACCACCTCACTGAGCCGGGTAAAACCTTGGCGCTGCCGCGTGAGAAGTTCTATGTGCCTGGCTCCTTGCTGCGCGCCCGCGTGGATACGGCGCATCCGCTCGCTTGGGGCATGGAGCCGGATGCCGATGTATTTTTTAAAGCTAGCCCAGTCTTCCGCTTTACGGATAAGGCCGAGCCGGGCCAACTCGGGTGCGTCGCCTGGTTCAACTCCCCGCAGCCGCTGCGCAGTGGCTGGGCGTGGGGGCAGGAGCAACTCGACAACGGCATCGCCATCGCGGAGGCGCGCGTGGGTAAGGGCCGCCTCGTCCTCTACGGCCCAGAGATTGCCTTCCGCGCTCAGCCGCATGGGACGTTCAAGTTTCTGTTCAATGGGCTCTGGTTGCCACTGCTGGGCGATACACCTTAGCCTCAATCATCGTCATCATCCCCGCCGGGCTTGGTGAAGACGAAGGCGGCGCGGACGGGTGCGGGCATCTTGCTGTTTGGACCGCGCACGCTACGCCAGATGATTTCGTTCAGTAGCAGATCATCGGCGGCGTCCTCCTTGGTAAAGTCCATCTTCCGGGACTTCTCCGCGCCCCAGGCAAGCTTGCCGTTGCGCTCGTTGATGTCTACTTGCGCAGGCCGTGCGACGTAGGGCCGCGCGTCGGGCTTCGCTTGAAAGGAGTTATACATCGGCGTGGCCGCGGCATCGAACTGCGACATCGGGCGCAGGCCAAGGATGAGTTCCATTGTGCGCAGCATCGAGCTGGTGGAATACATCGTCGAGTCCACGGAGCCGCGCTTGATGTAGGGGCTGATGGCGAGGGCGACGGTGCGGTGTGCGTCCACGTGGTCGGGTCCGTTCTGCGCGTCGTCCTCCACGACAAAGATCGCGGTCTGCGGCCAAAACTTCGACTTGCTCACGGCCTCGACAAGCATGCCAAGTGCGAGGTCGTTCTCGGCGACACACGCGGTGGGCGTCCACTTGCCAACGGTGGTGCCAGAGGTGTGGTCTTGTGGCAGGCGAATCACTTGCAGACGAGGCATCTCGCCCTCAGCCTCAAAGCGTTTCAGCTCGCTGATGAACCGCTCGGCGCGCTTCACGTCCGGGTAGTCCATGTCGTAACCGTGGTAGAACGGGTCGAAGCGGCCTTGCAGTGACTTGAGCCGCGCGGTGGCGGGATCGCCGGGCTTTTTGGGATTCTGTATGAACTCGCCGTAGCTGCGAAAACTCACTTTTGCCTCCGCCGCCACGTCCCAAAGGTAGCCGCCGGCTGGCGTGGCGATGGGGAAGTTGCCTTCCGCTGGGTAGGTGTACTTCTTAAACTTGTTGTGCCCGTAACTCATCGGCCAAAACTTCTCCACGTAGTCACTCGCGTAAGCTGCCATACTCCACTCGTGGCCATCAGCACTGACTTCGCTCTCGACGTAAAAATTGTCGAGCAGGACAAACTCGCGTGCAAGCTGGTGGTGGTTCGGTGTGACGCGTTCGGGAAAGAGGCAGAGCTTAGCGTCGCCGTTGCCCTCCTTCAGGTCGCCGAAAACCTGATCGTAAGTGCGGTTTTCCTTAATGATGTAAAGGCAATACTTGATCGGGCTGGCCTCGCCAAGTTTGCTGGGAATGGGGCTGTCAGCTGGGCGCGCGAGTGTGGGCGAGTTGTCGCGCTTGAGCGGCGAACAGCGGTACGCTGTAGCTGTGTATTTCTCCAACTGCTTTTCAAAGTCCGCGCGCTTGGGCAGGTCAATGACGCTCAAAGTGCCTTTGAACAGGCCGGCGATGTATTCCGATGTGGTGCCGGGCGCGGCCTTCTTGCCGGGCTGCGGGCCGCTCGGGTTCGCCTTCGAGATGATGCCCTTGCCGTTGGCGACGAGCAGCTTCTTGCCGTCCGGCGTGACGCGCACGGAGGTCGGATACCAGCCGGTCGGGATGAAGCCGAGCGAGCGGCTCTTGCCACGCACGGACACGTCCACAACGGCGAGCGTGTTGATGTTCGCGTTGGCGATGAAGAGGAGTTTCTCGTCTGGCGTGAGCGCAAGGCTGTTGGGTGTGGAGCCGGGCGGCGACTGCGGATACAGCGCGGCCCAAATCGTCTCGGTGGTCTGGCCGCTCTCAGTGTCAATGACCGTGACGGTATTGCGGTTTGCGTTGGCGACGTAAAGCAGCTTGCCGTTTTTGGTCAGCAGCATTTCGTTCGGGTGCTCCTCCGTCGGCCAGCGCGCGATGACTTGATTTGACTTGAGATCAATCACCGCGACCTGCGCTTGCGCCCAGAGACTCACGTAGAGCCGACCTTTCTTTTCATCGAGCCGGCATGCGTAAGGATACGGCGCGGTCGGGTCGGCGGGATCCAGCGCGGCCTCGGCGCGCTTGGTGATGGCGGCTTCGTCTTCAGTCTGCGGCGTTTTCGGCACGGCGATTTTGGACTTTGAACTTTGAACCTTTGACTCTGGCGGCCCGACGATGATGTCGAGCACGTTGGTCTTCGCGTTCAAGTCCACCTTAGCTACGCGCTGCCCGAGGACATTGGCGACGTAGAGGTGCTGGGCGTCGCTGGTGAGCGCAAGGCCGGCGGGAATGCCGCGCTCGGTCACGGCGCGGAGGCGTATCTCCTGCTCCTTGCCGAGCGCGCCGGACTTTGCATCGAAGTCGAAGCCGCGCACGACCTCTGCGCCCGCGCCGCTAGCAAAGACGCGTTTGCCATCGCGCGAAAACTCCACGCCATAAAACGTCTCCTCGATTTTTGTGCGACCGACGACCGTGGCCTTCGCGATGTCCACCACGGCGATCTCATGCGCACTGTAGCCCGCGTGCAACACGGCGGCGAACTTCCCGTCCGGATGCAGCGCGATGTTGACTGGGAAATCCGCGAGGTCCACCTGCGTACCCGCAGGGTGGAGCGACCACATGTTGGGCAGCAACACGGAACCGTCGGCTTGGCGACCAGGCCAGCCGGGCTTGGCGAGTTGGGCTTGGGGTTTCGGGTTAGGCGAGTTAGCGGCTAGCATGGGCAGAGCGAGCGCAAGGCCGAGGTAGCCAGCCAGCAGACGAGGTAAAAATAACATGCAGATGGTTATGCCATGTGGGGGTTGCCAGGTAAATTGGGAATGACGACTGCACTGGCGCGAAAGCCCAGCACCCAAGCCGCGTTTAGTCGGATCAACAGTTTCGGCCGGGTGCGGCCGCCCTGGGCCAGTTCTTTTTCGACGTCGTCCACCGCCTCCCACGACGGCAGCAACACACGGGCAAACGCCCGTAGCGCCTCCTCGTGCTTCACGAAAAGGCGCAGGAAATCCGCTTCCGTGGGCGGGTTCGTTCCGGGCGCAGACATGGCCATCTTTTACCCCATACTCCCGCCCCTCGGCGATCCTGCCGAAAATTTTTCAGATCACCGCCTACGGTGACAGGATGCTGAAGCGGAGATGCCCGGCATGAACGCCCTTCGTCTCGTGGTCAACGAAACCAAGCTGAACGGCATGAAGTCCAGTCAGCGTGAACAGCAAAGTGATGAGCGCGACAACAAAGCGCGAGTGCATTCAAGCAAGCAATTGCGGAATGAGTTGCCCCTCCACGTTCGTCAGCCGGCGTTCGATGCCGTTGTGCTCGAAGCTGAGGCGCTCGTAGTCGAGGCCTAGGAGGTGGAGGATGGTCGCGTTGAAATGGTAAAGCGGATGCACGTCCTCGACGGCGCGCTGGCCGAGGTCGTCAGTGCGGCCGTGGCTCACGCCGGGTTTCACACCCGCGCCGGTGAGCCAGCAGGTGAAACCATCCGGGTTGTGGTCGCGGCCTTTGCTGCCCTTTTGGAAGAACGGCATCCGACCGAACTCGGTGCACCAGACCACGAGCGTGTGTTCGAGCAAGCCGCGTTGCCTCAGGTCGCGGATAAGTGCGGCGGCGGGTTGGTCGAGGATTTGCGCGTGGATGTCGTATTGCTCCTTGAGCGCGTTGTGGCCGTCCCAGTTGAGTTTGCCGCCACTGGCGTAAGCCCCATTGAAGAGCTGCACGAACCGAACGCCCCGCTCGATGAGTCGGCGCGCAAGGATACAGTTCTTGGCGAACGCGGCTTTGTCGGCGTTCTGCGTATCGTCAGCGCCATACATTTTCAAGATGTGCGCTGGCTCGGAGCTGAGGTCGCTGGTCTCCGGGACGCTGAGTTGCATCCGCGCGGCGAGTTCGTAACTGGCGATGCGCGCGGCGAGCTTGCTGTCGTTGGGATGCGCTTCGAGGTGGCGGTCGTTCATCTTTCGGAGCAGCGAACGGGCGGCGCGGTCGGCGTCACTGCCCACGCCGGGCGCGGCGAGATGGCGCACGGGCGACTTGGACGACATCGTGGTGCCCTGAAACGCGGCGGGCAGAAAGCCCGGCCCCCAATTGTTCGAGCCGTTCTGTGGCACACCGCGCGGGTCGGGGATGGCGACATACGACGGCAATTCCTGACTCTCGCTGCCAAGCGCGTAAGTGACCCACGAGCCGAGCGACGGAAACCCATCGAGCACGAAGCCCGTGGAGAGAAAATTCTCCGCCGGGCCGTGCGTGTTGGATTTGCTGGTGAGCGAGTGGACGAACGCGAGGTCGTCCGTAAGCTCCGCGAGATGCGGAATCATGTCGCTGACCCACTTGCCGGTCTGGCCGCGCGGGCGGAACTCGTATTGCGGTCGCGCGAGATTTCCCGCCGGACCTTGGAACGTCACCGCCGGGCCGCCCGGCAACGGTTTGTCGTCCCACTTGATCAGCTCGGGCTTGTAATCCCACGTCTCCAACTGGCTTACGGCACCCGCGCAGAAGATGACGACGACGTTCTTCGCCTTCGCCGGAAAATGCGGCGGGCGCGGCGCGAACGGTCGCGCTGGGTCGATGACCGGCCCGTGTCGCTCGGCGGCGAGCAGGCCGTCGCACGTGAGCAGATTCGTCAGCGCGATGGAGCCGAGCGCAGTGGCGCTGTTCGAGAGAAACTGCCGGCGGTCGAGCAACGCGCGGCCCGCGGGGGAGAGGTGTTCGGCGTGGTGGCTCATGGGATGAACAGAAACTCGTTGCTGTTGAAAAGCGCGCGGCACAGCAGGGCGAGACCGTGCTGGCGGACGGCGGGTTGCGCGTCGCTCAACTCGAGGGCGGACGGCGCGCGGCTGAGGGCGAGTTGATACGCGCGGCGGATTTGCGCGGCCATGTCATCGCCGGCTTCATTCCTCACGCGCGCGGCGAAGGCGTCGGACTGCGTAAGCGTGAACCGGCTGTTGAACAGATTGAGCGCCTGGATCGGCGTCGTGCTGGCGCGGCGGATGGCGGTGCTTTGTCCGGCATCAGGGCAATCGAACGCGCCGAAGACCGCTTCGCTTTCGCGGCGGACCTTGTGCGCGTAAATCATGCGGCGTTGGTTCTCGGGCGTGAACTTCTCCACAGGAGTGAAGCCGGAGAGTCCGCCGCGTTGGGCGAAGAGGTCGTAGCCCCGGCCAAACATCACCAAGTTCAGCCCACCGCTCACGGCGAGCATCGAGTCGCGCAGCATCTCCGCCTCCATCCGGCGCGACGGATAACGCCACAACAGCCGCACGTCGGAGTCCTTCGCAGCCGCCTTCGCGTTGACGGCGGACGACTGTCGATAGGTGGCGCTCAACACGATGAGCCGGTGCATCGCCTTCACGCTCCAGCCGCTGCGGATGAACTCACCCGCCAGCCAGTCGAGCAACTCGGGATGCGTCGGCTTCACGCCGCTGCGGCCGAAGTCGCTCGGCGTCTCGACGAGGCCGACGCCGAAGTGCCCCTGCCAGATGCGGTTCACCATCACGCGCGCAGTGAGCGGGTTTTGCGGACTGCCAATCCAATCGGCCAGCGCGTGACGCCGCTGCTGCTCGGGCGTTGTCTTTGCCAGCACCAGCGTGCCGAGCGCGCTGAGAACGGCGGGCGTGACTTCCTCCTTCGGCTGCTCGGGGTCGCCGCGAGCGAGCAGGTGGATTACATCGGGCGCGCGAAACTTGCCCGCGAAGGCGAGCTGCCCCTGCTCGGCCAACTTGATTTTCCCCGCGAGTGAACTGCGCTCCGCCAGCAAGCGCTTCACCTCGTCGGCCTCGTCCGGCCGCAACCCGTCCGTCGTGAACTCCGGCCCGCCGCCCATGCCCGCGACGAATGGACGCCGGTCGCTCGCATCGGCCACAGCCTTCCAACCCGCCTCCCCCGCGACCTCGATGGTGTAATCCGTCGCCAGCCGGTCCTCGAATTTTCCGAGGCGGTCGCGTCCCCACACAAGCCGCGAAATTTCCTCCTCGCGCGCGAACTCAATCTCCACCCAGCCGCGTCCCCGCTGCGACGACATCCAACTCCGCTCATTTCCATAGCGCCCGTCGTTGATGAACTGCGGTTCGTGGCGGTTCGGCGAGACACTGTCGCCCGATGTCGTGAACTTTGCGCCCGCGCTCGCGAGGGCCACGTTCGTGCCTGCTGTGTTGAACACCTCCAGTTCATCCACGCACGGTTCCAGGCTGTTGGTCGCTCGAATCGTGAACCGCACGCGTTTCGCGCGCACCGGCGTGAAACGGTCAACGTTCATCGTCGCGCGCACGGTGGGCCGCAGCACGCCATTCGTTCGGCCCGGCGTGGCAACCGGCGATAGCTGCGAGAGCCGCCCGACCAGCCAAGCATCCCGCTCGCGCGCCGCGGAGCTTTCCTTCTTCAGCATCTCCGCCTCGGGTGTTCGCAGTTCGCGGTCCTCATACTCCACCCCCGCCACAAACGCCTGCATCGCGTAGTAATCCTTCGCCGTCACCGGGTCGAACTTGTGGTCGTGGCACCGCGCGCAGCCGACGCTCAGGCCGAGAAACGTCTGGCTGATGTTGTTCACGATTTCATCGAGCGAATCCTGCCTTGCGAGCCGGATGGACGGCGCGTCCTTGCCAATCTGCCCCGGCAAGAGCACCGATGCCGTGACGAGAAAACCCGTCGCCGCATCCTCGCCCAGCGCGTCGCCGACAATCTGCTCCTTGATGAAACGGTCGTAAGGCGTGTCGCTGTTCAAGGCGCGGATGACGTAGTCGCGATACGGCCACGCGTTCGGACGCTCCGTGTTTACCTCGAAACCGTGAGTGTCCGCGTAGCGCACGACATCCAGCCAATGCTGTGCCCACCGCTCGCCGTATCGTGGCGAAGCCAGCAACCGCTCCACGACCGCCGCGTAATCCGGCTGCCGTTGCCGCGTGAACGCCTCGACTTCCTCCGGCGTAGGCGGAAGTCCAGTGAGGTCGAGCGTCACGCGCCGCAGCCAGGTGTGCCTCTCGGCCTCCGGTCCCGGTTTGAGGCCAGCTGCTTCCTGCTTCGCGAGGATGAACGCATCCACTTCATTCAGCGGCCAAGCTTTATCTCGCACGGCGGGCAGCACGTGATCACGCACCGGTTGGTAGGCCCAATGTTTCCGGCCTGCCTCGACATCCACGCCGGTCTTCTTCACCACTTTCGCCGCCGCCACCGTCGCGCGCGGATCGGGCGCGCCGCGCTTCACCCATTCCTCGAGCACGGCGATTTCCGCAGCCGACAGCTTCGCCTTTGGCGGCATCACCAGGTGCGGGTTCGTGTAGCGCACGGCCTCGATGAGGCGGCTCTGCTCCAGCGACCCTGGCACCAACGCCGGACCGCTCTCGCCGCCCGTCTGCCAGCCCGAGCGCGAATCGAGCACCAACCCGCCCTTGATCTTCCCCGCGTGCGAATGGCACTCGTAGCACCGCTGCTTCAAAATGGGCTCCACCCGCTCGCGGAAAAAGGCCTCCCCCTCCGCTGCAGAGGCAGCGAGCGGGATCAAGAGCAGGCCGGCGAGTTTCATTGGGGATTCGGAAAGGCTTGGTGTGATGGACAACGGCGACTTTGAAAATATAGTGCCACCACCCTTCTTCTCAATGAACTTGTGAGACTATTTCCCCCAATGGCCGTTACTCTCAGAGCAGTGAAACCCAAGCGCAGCACCAAGCCCTCCGGTGGCCGCCGCCCACGCTACGTCAGCAGTTCACGCAGCGGACCGTAGAGCGCGGCCGCCTCCCGCATGCCGCCGAGATTGAAGGTGTCGCGCGGCTGGCCCACCGCATGCAGCAGGGTGCAATACAGGGCGTTGATCGTCGGATTGGATTTCGGCGCCTCGCCCACTTCGCGCGGCTCTGGCACTCCGAATTGCAGGCGCTGGGATTTCAGCGGGTAGGAGACCAACTGGCCGGACTTCAAACGCCCACCGAGGTTGCCCACGAGCACAAACGGCCAGTTGTCGCCCCGCGAGTGCTGCCAGTTCGCGCTGTCGCTCGTGAAGACCAGCACCGTGTTGTCGAGCATCGTGCCCTTGCCTTCAGGAATGGCCTGCAACTTGTGGAGCACGCGCGCAAGCTGGCTGGCAAGGAAGTGCCGGTATTTCGACAGGACCTGATAGCCCGTGAGCTTGAGCTCCGGGTCGGGCGTGCCATGGCCGATCAAGTGGACGCCCGTGTTGGTCAGGCCGGTGTAAGTCGTCTTCAGGCTACACAACCCCGAGGTGATCGTGACCACATTGGTCAGCCCAGAGACCAGCGCCGCCGCGGCGATGTCGCATTGGGCGGCCATTATTTCCGTCATTTTCTCGGCAGGGTTGCGCGGAAGCTGCGGCGCGAACCGGGCCAGTTCCCCAGACGCGAAACGTTTTCCCAGCTCGGCTTCCCGCCGGGTGAGCGTCTCCAGCGCCTCGACGTGCGAGTCCACCAGCTCGCGCTCGGGGCCGGCAACCTGGGAGCGAAGCCGCTTCACGTCTCCGTGCATGAAGTCGAGCAGCTTCTGGCGGCTCGCGAACGTGTTGTGCTTCGCCCCGATGCTGCCAAACAGCGACTCGTAGGCGAGTTCCGGGCGGCACTGGGCCGCGATGGGCCGCCCGCCGGCCCAGGCGGAGGACACAAAGGCCGTGGGGTTGCTTTGCCCAGCCGCGACGCCCAGCACCAACAGGGGGACCACGGCAGGCATCGCGCGCGCGAGGGCCGCGTCAATCGACATGCCCTTCGCCTGCTCCTTGCTGAGGGCGAGGCCGGACAAGGCCCCGAAACCGGCCCCATGCGCCGGCGAAAGGTGCTCGCCTCGCAGGCCCTGCACGATCGTCATGCGATCGCGAAACGGCGCGAATGGTTCTAGGTCCACCGGCAGCTTGAGGCCGGCGAGGGCAACCTGCCGGATCGTGTTCGTGCCGACACCCATGCCATCCGGCTGGACGCCCTCCTCATGAAATCCATTGTCGAACAGGCAGAAGATGACGCGTTTGGGCGGGGCCAGGGTGCCGTCGGCAGCAGCGGCGATGCGCTGCGCGAGCGGCGCAAGGACCAGACCGCTGGCACCGGTGGAAACACCCTTGAGGAAATTGCGACGAGGAATCATGGCTGGGCTGGATGGTTGCGGGAGAGAATTCACGATCCCCAAACTTCCGCGATTTCGGCCCTTGAACCGGAGCGGAGCGCCCCCCTCACCC
>Ga0208048_1001577_pt1 | contig 11590 bp, 10 predicted proteins | sample Malawi_45m_30L_FD_184163 | JGI IMG/M metagenome (GOLD analysis project Ga0208048, IMG submission 184163) | Freshwater microbial communities from Lake Malawi, Central Region, Malawi to study Microbial Dark Matter (Phase II) - Malawi_45m_30L... | ecosystem: Environmental > Aquatic > Freshwater >... | reverse complement strand
TCACATGTTCGGCAACGGCCAGGCGATTGCCTTCGGAGGCGTGAATCAAGGTGATGTTATGGTGTTGGGCAAATTCAACATCAATCCCATCCTGCCCCGATCCTGCCCGCGCGATCCACTGCAATGTCTTGGCGCCGTTTAGAATCTGCGCGTCCAGTTTGAGCTTGGAGCGCACGACTAAGCCATGCACCGGATTTTCGGTTGAAGCAAGTCTTTGGATAATTTCTTCAGGCCCGGACTTGGCATAATCCAGAATCTCAAATAAACCGGTTTCGAGCAACTTATTTGGGAGGTATGGATGAACCTCGTCCAGAATCATAATACGCTGAATGTTCATGACTTTGATGATATTGACCCTTCCTGCGAAAGCGCTTCTTGGACGGCCAAGGTAAGCTCCACAAAGGCATGAACAGGAAGTTGCTCGGCACGTAGATGAAGAACCTGCATTCGGTCCTCAAAGCCTTCCGGTAGAACTTGGCTCAAGGCATTGGATAACATTTTGCGTCGTTGATTGAACGCGGCCTTGACCACGCGAAACAACAAACGGTGATCGCAAGGAGGCGGACTCCAACGGTTTCGGAGACGCAAGACTCCGGACTTGACTTTGGGCGGAGGAAAAAAGGCGCCCTCGTTGACCGTAAAAAGATACTCGGCCTCAAAGAAGGCCTGGGTCAATACCGAGGTGATGCCGTATACCTTGTTGCCGTGGGGGGCACAAATTCGCTGGGCAACCTCCCGCTGAAACATCCCGACGCATTCCCCAATCTGCCGGTGATGTTCCAGGACTTTGAATACAATTTCGGTGCTGATATGGTACGGAAAATTTCCGACCACGCCCCAACAGGCTTGATTGGCTTGACCCGAGCAGGGAGTTGGGGTCCAACGAAGAAAATCACCCACCATTTGCTCCTGCTCGGCGATTTGATGCGTCAGGAGGTACTGAATGGATTCTTGGTCCACTTCGGCTAGCCATAAGCGGTAGGGAAGATGAAGGAGGTGTCGGGTCAATTGCCCAGTACCGGGTCCTATCTCCAAAAGATTAGGGTAATTGCCCCAGCCACTTAAGGATTGAGCGATCTTCTCGGCAAGGCGCACATCGGTCAGAAAATGCTGACCCAATTGCTTTTTGGGGCGGACGCGTTCCATGGCTCGGCTAAAATAGGTTAGTTTTGGGGTGTGAAATCGTTTTGGCCTGGGGTTTCCCGAACAACCTGTCCTTCATGAGTCCGCAAGTCAGTCGGCACCGTGTTTTGGGAATTTTGGGGGGTGGACAGTTGGGCAGCATGATGTTGGATCCCCTTCATCGTTTGGGAATTCATGCCAGGTTCATGGACCCCGATCCCAAGGCCCCGGTGGCCGTTCGCTTTCCTTCCACGGTGGTTGGTTCGCTAACGGACGAAGAGACCGTTAGGGCTTTTGGCCGAGGTTGCGATGTGTTAACCTACGAATTGGAAGCTGTACATGCCGGCGCATTGGCTGGATTGGCGGAGGAGGGCAAGGAGGTTTGGCACAGGCCCGAAACTTTGGCGCTCCTTCAAAACAAAATCACCCAAAAAGCCTACTACCATCGTTTGGGCTTGCCCACTGCCCCTTACCGCCCTATGGAAGGCAAAGACGATTTGCTTAAGTACTTGAGGGGTCCCGATAAAATTTTTGCGGATTTTCCTCAAAAGCCGTTGGTATGGAAGGCTGCCCAAGGCGGATACGATGGCAAAGGCGTGCGCATTCTAGAGTCCTTGGATCAAGCCAACGATGTCGAGGATGCTCCCTGCCTTATTGAACAAAAAATCGATATTGCACTGGAATTAGCCGTGCTTACCGTGCGCGATCGCAGTGGAAATGTTCGTTGTTACAGTCCTTGCCTTATGCAATTTGATCCCCAGGCCAATTTGGTAAACCGTGTTATGGCAGGATCCGTGGAGGCGATCGAGTCTTGGCTGCCCTCCACTTTGCAAAAAATGGCTCAGGAAATGGCCGCTGCAGTGGCGGAGGGGTTAGGAACCGTCGGGGTCTTGGCGGTGGAGTTTTTGTTGGATACCCAGGGGCGACTTTGGGTGAATGAATCCGCGCCTCGGCCTCATAATTCAGGACATTATACGATTGAAGCCGCGTGTTGCTCCCAGTTTGAACAGCATGTCCGGGCCGTCATGGGCCTGCCTTTGGGGGATACGTCCCTGCGCTCTTCGGCGGTCATGGTCAATTTGGTCGGTTCCCCAGGGTCGGTAGGACCCGCGGCCTATCAAGGACTGGAAAAGGCACTCTCTTTGCCCGGTGTTTTTGTCCATCTTTACGGCAAAGCCGAAACCCGTCCTTACCGCAAAATGGGACATGTTACGATCGTTCATCCGGATCTTCAGAAAGCCATGGTTTTGGCCGATCAAGTCGAAAAACATTTGCGGATTGTTACCGAATAATTTTTGAAGAACCCCCAACCCTTAACCAACAAGCGCCATGAATTCATCTCCCAATGTATCACCAGTACGTATCGCCATTGTTATGGGAAGCACCTCGGATTTGGATATTATGAGCCAAGCGGCAGAGGTCTTGGAATCCTTTGGGATTGCTTATGAACTGCACGTATTATCGGCCCACCGAACCCCCGATCGCATGATCGCCTATGCCAAGGATGCGGCCGGCAGGGGTCTTCGTGTTTTGATTGCCGGAGCAGGCGGGGCCGCTCATTTGCCCGGCATGTTGGCCGCTTCAACTCCATTGCCGGTCATTGGGGTTCCGGTGCGTTCGTCCAATTCTATCGATGGATGGGACTCGCTCTTGTCCATACTCCAAATGCCTACGGGGGTTCCGGTTGCCACCGTTGCGGTCAACGGGGCGGCCAATGCGGGACTTCTGGCCGTTCAGATTTTGGCGACGTCCAACCCCGATCTCATGGCCGCAATGCAGGCCTACAAACAAAAGATGCACGACGACGTCAGCGCCAAGGACCATGAATTGCAAGCGAAAGGCTGGCAGGCTTGGCTCAAAAAATAAAGTCCCCCCTATCATGTTCTGGCGCACATTCTTTCTGGGTATCCTCCTTGCATCGAATGCCTATGCCCAATTGCCGGGATTGACCTTAATCGGTAATCCCGAAAGCACAAACGGTGCAACATGGACGTATCAGCAAACCATCAACGGAATCGTCTATAATCTGCAGGGAATTTTGTTTAAACCCGTTGGCACGGGCTCCTTTCCTGCGGTGATTATCAATCATGGAACTGGCGGTAACGTGAACGGTTATAGCAAAAATGTGGCTCGCAAAATGGTACAGTGGAACACGGTCTGTATCGCCACCAACCTTTGTCATTCCGGTGGGGTACCCATCGGCTCCCCAGGCGACACAAGTTTATCCAATTTGGGTGCTAGCACGAACAATTACCTCCGCGCGATGAAATGCTGGGACATTCTTGCTGCTCTTGGTTATGTCGATACCAACTGCATCATGGCCTTTGGGCATAGTCGGGGAGCTTATACCACCACAGGATTGGTCGCTACCTATCCTTCAAAATTCAGGGCTGCAGGCCACACTGCAGGAGGTGTTTCGCCTCAAGCGGGCTTTTCGGCACCAACCACAACTCTTGCAGCTCAAATAACTTGTCCATATATCATTCATCATGGCGATTCGGATCAAACGGTTCCTATTGCCATGGATACCTTGCTCAACCATGTTTTGAATACTACAGGAGTTCCTCATCAATTTTATCGATACAACAGGTATACCCACAGTTCCATAAGTCAAGACAGCTTGATGTTTGAAAGAACCAAGCAGTGGTTTTTGAGCTACGGTTGTTCCAATTCAAGCGGGCCCTTACCCTTCTCTGGTCATAGCGGTGTTTATTTCTTAGGCACTGCCAATATTCCGGTGAGCACGACTCAATTTATGAATTCCAACATCAGCGGGGTGGTGGTCCGTTTTCGATGGAATGACCTTGAAACCAGTCCTGGAGTTTTTGATTGGTCATTCATCGACGGAGAAATAGCGAAAGGGCTTACGTATAACAAGAAAATCTCCCTTCAACCTTTGGGTAGGCCTAACTGGCTTACGATGTTAGGGGCGCAGCGATATTATTACCAAGACCCCAATTCGTCTAGTCCAACTTTTGGTCAAATTGTCTCGGATGTAATTCCATGGGATAGCATTTACATCAACAGAGTCAAAATTCTTTTGCAAAACCTCGCCACTAAATACGCCAACCAACCCCTTGTAACCTATGTGAACGCTGTTGGAATACATTTCTCAAGGAATTTACCGGACTCCGTCTTGTCCGACACCGTTTTGTTGACCAAACAGGCGTTTTGGACAGCCTACAATTACCAGGCGGATACTTTAGGCGCGATCATGAACAGGATGACGGACTATTATATGGGCCTTTTCCCCACCACACCCTTGTGGTGCTCCGTTGATTACGTTACTTTTCAAACGAATGCGAGCGGTCAACCCCGGAACTACTTGGCGTCTTTGGCTAGCCAATACGGAATCAGCCGGTATCCCTCGCGATTTGGTTTGTTTAGGGAGGATATTTCAGGATGCAATCCTAACCTTAACGGTATTGCAACAGGTTCTCACTGGTATCTTATGCAACAAAACCCTTGCCGAACCGGTGCTCAAATGTTATGGAGCGTTCAAGACGGCCCTAACAGGATGAACCAATGCGGGATATCACCCAATACCAAAAGCGTAGTTTTGGATTCAGCGGTGAACAAGGGCTTGAATATGGGAATGCGCTATTTAGAAATTTACGGAGCTGACATTTCGGACACTTCGTTGACGCTGAGCATACAAAGGGCCAATAATTTATTGACTTCCAGAGGTTTTACCTGTGCTGGGGGTTTAGGCTCTTTGTTAAGCGGAACTTTGATATACGCGAACGCGGCCTCAAGCCCGATGACCAATACCCGAATTCGTCTCAAACAAAACAATCAGGTACTTGTGGAAGATACCACGGATTTGATGGGGCGTTTCGATTTCGGCAACCGGGCCTCGGGAAATTATGACTTAGAGTACCTAACGAATAAGCCCTGGGGCGGGGTCAATGCGACCGATGCCTTGCTGATTAATCGCCACTTTTCGAGCCTAACCCCTTTGTTAGGAATGAATTTACAAGCCGCGGATGTTAATGCAAGTCTGGCCGTCAACGCTACCGATGCATTGATATGTTCCCGCCGATTCTCCAACATTATTTCTTCTTTTGGGTCAGGGGATTGGTTATGGATGCCCACGATGCTTCAAGTACAATCCGGCATTCATTACCCTAACCTTGTAATGAAGGGAATTACCTTTGGGGATGTCAACGGATCTTATAATCCGCCGGGGAATTAGATATTTAACAGGCGCGTTAGAATTTGAATTCTATTTCGTGACTTTCGTGTTGCCGTAGGTCCAGGACCTGTGGGGTACAATCACCTGTATACTTCAATCGGTGGAGGGGAGGCCAATCAACCCAAACCTTGTAAAGTCCAGGACTCAGGTCATTGAATTCAAAATAACCATCGCTAAGGGTTAGGGTTTGTATGCAGGAATTCGATGGCGAGCATGACGTGTTGTTGATCGGACAAGGCATCGAGAGATTTTCTTCATCCCAACGATGGGCGTGAATTCGGATTCCCCCTGGCTTGGTGGGTAAGGGATTGGATGAGGTGGCTAAAGGGATTTTGTCCAAGTTGAGTGTGCCGAAAATTTGCCGACTTCGAATCAGGCCAATACGATATGTTACGGTGGTGTTGGGCAGGGATTGCAGTTCCATCGTAGGATGATTGCTGATCCATCCGGGACTTCGCATGTGTTGGGGGGTGAGCCGAACATGAATACGGCTGTAATTGGGGAAAGGACCCAGCAGGGCTGATCCACTGACCAGGATTTGAGAAGGTATGCCTGCGGGCAAATCAAAAGCCCCGGCCGCATCTAGATTAAATTCTTCAGGGTCCTTGATTCCGTTGGCGTTTTGGTCCCCGTAGAACTCCAAGAGAATCAAGGCTAATCCGTTCGTTGCGCTGATAGGGGATGTGTTACGGTTATGGGACCAGGTGAATTGCCCTTGATATTCCAATCGCGTCGATTCGGCATCGAGGAGCGCCCGCGCTGTTCGGCTGTTCTGTAGCCCCACCCACTTCCATTCCAAAGCCCAATTCCCTGCGATTGCTTGGCTGCTTAGTACGCTGTTGGTCGTGTTCTGTCTAGGCAAAGAGTACGAAACACCGAAGTGGTGTCCACCCCGAAGGTGGCCTTGCACGAATGCTTGCCAACCTTCTTGGTGAGCGATCCCTTGGTACACCAGGGTAAATGCGGGTGTTCTGAAGTGCATACGACCTTGCCATGATAAACGATGCTCGGGGATTTGCCAAAGCCATTGCTGCCCCCATCCCTCGAATTGCAGGATGGCTTGGTATTCCTTGCTTTGAATTCGGGCGTCAGCCAGCTTCTTGAACGGAAATTCAAGTCGTAGTATTTTGAGGCCGTAGCCTTGAGGGAGTATCCATAGTCCTGATAGATTCAAGGACTCCTCTAAGGGTTTGTTATCCAATTCGTAGCGACATGATTGGTAAAGGATGGAGCTTTGAAGGCTTTGACTAAAATTGAACAGAAGACGTTGTTCCCATTTTTGATGATCATGGCCTATCGCAAATTGGCTTTGTCCACACAAGATTCGTCCAGCAGTCCAGAGGGCAGAACTGCGTATACCCCATTCGAGATTTCTCGAGAGGCCCTTGGCGGGCTGAATGGCGGCTTCCGTTTGGAGACTAAACCAAGGACTTACGCCGTAGCCTACGGTTCCACTCCAATGCCGCGAGGCGGAAATTTCATAGCGATAATTCCATTGTCCATGCGGAATCATCATCGCAGGAATATTCCATAACAATTTCCGACTTGATATTCCTCCCCATGCATTCCGGTATCGGTAATCAATTTGGTTGCTTCCGGGGAGCAAATCAACAGGGATGTGTTTTCTGCTTTCCAATAGACGATCGGTCCGCTCGATGGGTGAGTTGGTCTTGAGAGCATTGGGGTGGTAATGGAAAGGACCTTGGTTCAGAGCCCATTCACTCAGGGCAATGGGAGGACTCCATCGACGCGTAAAGAGCCCCTTGGGCGCTTCAAAGCCTATGGTTCGGTTCATTAATGTATTTCCTCCTCGTATTTTCCATAAACCTGGCCGGTAAGCCGGACGAATAAAGAGGCTGATTTGTTGTTGCGAACCCCATGCCCCTTCAAGCTCTAGGCCTGGCCATTCCATGTTGGCCGTTCCGAAGGCCCTAAATCCTACTTTGCCGGCATGCCCTGCTGCAACCCATTGAACATCGGCATTGAACTTACCCGATTGAAAATTGATTTCATACCGCCCGGACCATATCGAAATTTCAAAAGATTTCTTTTGCGCATGGGGTCGATGAATATCTTTCCTGTTCTGCGATGGGGCTAGGGAATCAAGGGCATGGTGCTTACGCCATCGAATATCGTAATCGTTCCATTCCTTTACGGGCGCCTCAGTCTTTCCCGTAAATTTCAGTTCCAGGCCTTGTTCGTTGAATTGGGTGGCCATGCCGTACTGCAGCGCTATCCAACGGTTGCTAACCCACAAAGTATGATGTTGATCCACAAAATACTCCTTTGATGGATTGCATTTCATGGATGGGCTGTGGAATCTTGGTTCAATTTTCCACGGTTTGGATTGCAGGGGAGAGTATCCTCCAATTGGGAATGGTCCTTGATGGAGATCCTTTGGGTTCCGACCCAATAAACGATGGAAAGACGGCTTATGCAGAGGGTGAAAAGAAGTAAATCCGCTTTGCTTAAGCCAATGGTCCAATGGGAACCAATATTCGTGGTCTGTTTTGAGAAGGGTCATCCAGCCCGCAGGGTAGCCGGAGTAGTTTGCCTGGACTTGGTATTCTACCGTATCGCGAGAACTTGTGGAAACACATATCGAATCGTAAGGAGTGGAACGTAAGACATAACATATCGTAAGATATTCTACAATGCACATCCTTTGGGTTTCAAGGCAATTCAAAGTGAACTTTGCCACTATAATCAGGAACCTTTCCCACACCAAGGGCTGGAAAATCACTGCGACCTCGGTGGAATTCCAATTCTAGGCAGTGATTCCCCGAGCCAAGGGTATCGGGCCACTCCAAAATGCAACGTCGATTCCCCTTGAAATACAAAGCAATTTCCATTTCTTTCCATGCCGTGTTTTTATCTTGATTAGGCAAGGATCCAGAGACGGTGGCTGGAGACGAAGGCTCTAATCCTGAAACGAGTCGATAACGCAACAATCCCAAATAAGGCGAATTACTGCTGCATTGATAATCAAAGCGTAGAGCGCCGTGCCGATAATCCGATTGCAAGGATTGAGGAGCTACTTGAAGGACGGGTTCAGGTTGGCCAACTTGGAAGAACACCGGAATGAATTGTTCGAAGCGAAAGGTAACTTTGGTGCCGACCATCGAGGTGTCGATGCCTCCGGCTTCCGCGACAGCCGCTTGGGATGAAATTTTGATTCGGCTGAAGTAAAGGCCTTCGCCTTGGAAATTGCGTTCCCTCAAAATTAATCTCACCATTTGTTGCGATTGTGGTTGCAGGGTAAAAGCCGAGGGGTAGGCTTTGATGGAATTTCCCAGTCCGTGTGATTTCTCTCGAAGCGTATCGCCATAGACCATTTGAATTTCACCCAAGGAATCTTGCGCAGGATAGCCGAAGAGAAATTGGATACGAACTTCCTGAATTTGATTGCCCGTGTTGCCGATATAGACGGTGCCTTGACCTTGTCGGTCCAATAAGATGCCCGTAGGCGCAATACTCACCTGGGCTTTGCACCAATTCGATGCGGTGTATAGACTCATCATCAAAAAAATAAGTTTGTTCATCATGGGGTAGGTTGTTCTACAAGTTTTTTGGATAAATCCCCCTCCACCCAACCGAGGAGGGGGATGAAGAATGGATTAATTGTACTCCGCCCTGAAATTGGCGATACCGGAATAAACGCCGGTGGCTTGGGCATTGAGATTGGCCGGACTGCCCGCGGTGCCTCCGACTTTGCCCCCTACATAGAGGTAATATTTGCCGGCTACCAAAGTAATATCTGCCGTGGTGGCCACTCCCAGGCCTCCTGCACCAAGGATGGTGGATCCGGAGGCCAAATCGCTTCCGTTACCATTGACTTGCAGATTGTAAATCAAGGTATTGCCTCCTACCGAGGAGTTGAGGACAATGTTCGCGGGCCAAGTGACTTTGACAGAGCCGGTGGTGGATCCTTCCACCGTGAATTTGCCAACAGAGGTGCTGACTCCGGTATTGGTGTGGCTGCTTCCGGTGGGTGACAAAAAAACATGTCCGGGCGTTGTTGCCGATAAATTACCAAACTGAACATCGGCATTGTTAGTTAATTTGAGTTGTGCAAGGACAGTTGCGCCAACATTGAGGTTGGTGTTGATCACACCGGTGTTCTGAGCGTTCAGTTGTTGGGATACGAGGATGGCAGTCAACAAGGAAATGCTCATGAAGATTCGGGTTGCAAGGGTCTTTTTCATGGGTGCTTTGTGGATTTAGAGGGTTTAATAGGAATTGGATGGGTTGGGTCAGGAAATGGAGGGTAATGATCGTTGAACGCTCAAGGCAGGTTTCAATACCAAACCTCGATGTTCATGGAATTGGTGAAATAACCGGGGGTAACTGGGCCTATCGGCCCTAATCGGCCATACACATACAAAAAGGCCTTGACTCGGTTTTCAAAGGGCGCTGGATTACCGGGAATGTTCTGATAATCGCTCATTTCAAATTGAAAGTTGTTTTGGTTGGGATCCAATGGAATGGCTTGATTCCTTGCCATTCTTTCGTCGTTGAGGCCTTCGTTGCAGAAGGCAGCTTCCCATGCAAAGGGGATGGAAGAGGGAGGTGAATTTGTGTGGTTCAAAATCTCAGTAATAGGCTGAATTTGAATCATTAAAGGCGTTCTGGCCGGGGCCGCAATTTCAAGCACCAGGGTTCTTGAGTCATGGATGGTGATGCTGTAGCTTTGTTGATTCCCACTGATCAAGGGAGCGCCAATCTGATTAAAAATCAAACCGGTATAACCGTTCATGATGCGTGCCTGCACGGTTCCCCTTTGGGCGATGACGGAATGATTACCCAATATCAAATTCCATAACATCATAAAAATTAATTCCCATAGTCTCATTCGATTTCCAATTGAATCGTGAAACCCAAAAGGGCATTGGTCGTGGAATCCAATGGGCCTTCCGTAGGTTCGTTAACCCACGTGTTGGGATGAAGGTGCTGTACTTTGGAGTGGGGCCAGTTTCCATTTCTCCAAAGGAGGGTGAGGGGTGTTTCGCTACCAAAGTAGCCCAGCCTTCCACCACCAGGATTTTCGTCATGGGGCGGTACTTCGCGGACCCAATAGAATTGACGCAGGGATCGCACCTGTGCCGATACCCTAAGGGTTCCTTGCGGTGAATTTGTCGGGGTGGTCTGGCCCCAAACTCGGGCTGTCGAGAGCGCTGTGGCGAGCGCTGTGTACCACAAAAGCAGGGTTTTCATTGCCCCTGCAAACAAGCAGACTCTTCGTCCTGCAGTCGGTCTTAAACGCTTATCCCTTTAGCGCAGCTGCTTGGTGATTTGAGGATCCAACGGAGAGACGGATGAGGGGTACGATGCCACCCATTGACCCTCGCCGTTGATCAAAAATTTGGTGAAATTCCAGCGAACCTCTGCATTCGATATGCCGTTCAGGGATTTGCTCATCAGCCATTGGTAAACCGGATGCCTCTTTTCGCCCTTGATTTGGACCTTGGAGGCCATCAGGAATTCTACCCCGAAATTCTTGGCGCAAAAGCCTGCTATACTCTTTTCGTCGCCGGGCTCTTGTCCCCCGAAATCATTGCAAGGAAAACCAAGGATGGTGATTTTGGAACCCCATTGTTGATGCAGCGCTTGCAGTTCTTTGTACTGCGGGGTATAGCCGCATTCGGAGGCGGTGTTAACGACCAAGACGTAGCGGCCTTTGAATTCTGACATGCTACGGGTTTTGCCGTGGATGTCCACGAAGGTCAAGTCGTGAAAGCGCTGATCCGATAAGGCGTTTTGGGGCTCTTTGTCCGGAGCGGCGCAGGCCAATGTCGCACCGATGCTGGCCATAAGGAAGGTTTTGAATACCATTAGGGAAATTTAGGAAATTGGTCAAAATTAGGGTCTCTTTTTTCGATGAAGGCGTTTTTGCCTTCTTTTGCTTCGTCGCTTAGGTAATACAAGAGGGTGGCGTTACCAGCCAGTTCCTGTATCCCGGCCTGTCCATCCAATTCTGCATTGAAGGAGGCTTTGAGCATTCGGAGTGCAATGGGGCTTTTGGTGAGAATCTTGCGGGTCCAGGCCATGGTGGTTTCTTCCAAGTCTTCGAGGGGAACCACCTTGTTCACAAGGCCCATTTCCAAGGCTTCGGCCGCGTTGTACTGATCGCAGAGGTACCAGATTTCGCGGGCCTTCTTTTGCCCAACAATCCTGGCCAAATACGAGGCCCCAAATCCCCCATCGAAACTACCCACCTTGGGTCCGGTTTGGCCAAAACGGGCATTTTCGGCGGCAATGGTCAAATCGCAAACA
>Ga0208048_1001568_pt1 | contig 11618 bp, 11 predicted proteins | sample Malawi_45m_30L_FD_184163 | JGI IMG/M metagenome (GOLD analysis project Ga0208048, IMG submission 184163) | Freshwater microbial communities from Lake Malawi, Central Region, Malawi to study Microbial Dark Matter (Phase II) - Malawi_45m_30L... | ecosystem: Environmental > Aquatic > Freshwater >... | reverse complement strand
CACCAGCCCCAACCTGGGCGGCGACCGTAGCGGAAGCCAGACAAGTCAGGGCCCGAGGGCGCCGATACGTACCCCCGAGATACGCTCGAGTTCCTCGAGAGTCAGCCCTTTGCTGAGGTCTCCGGCGAAAAGGCCCTCGGGGCGGATGTGAATCGTTGCGAGGTCGGTATACACCCGTGTAACGCAGCCCAGACCCGTCAGCGGGTAGGTGCAACGCTCCACGATCTTGCTCTTGCCCTGTTTGGTGAGGTGTTCCATCATCACGTACACCTCCTTGGCGCCACTGGCCAAATCCATTGCGCCGCCAACAGCGGGTATCGCTTCAGGGGCTCCCGTATGCCAGTTGGCGAGGTCGCCGTTCACCGCAACCTGAAAGGCGCCAAGTACACAGATGTCGAGGTGACCGCCCCGCATCATCGCGAAAGAGTCGGCATGGTGGAAGAACGAGGCTCCGGGCAGAGCGGTCACGGGTTGTTTGCCTGCGTTGATCAGGTCGTAGTCCTCCAGGCCTGCTGCCGGGGCAGGTCCCATTCCGAGCAATCCGTTTTCGCTTTGGAGCACGATTTCGCGCTCGGGCGGGATGTGGTTGGCGACCAGCGTGGGCATGCCAATCCCGAGGTTCACATAGGCCCCTTCCGGGATATCCCGGGCCACGTGGCGCGCCATCTGGTCGCGGCTGTGTCGGGCGATCATCAATGCTCCTCTCCACGCGCGGCCGTGGGCTTGTAGCGCACCCGCTCAACGTGCACGAGCCGCTTCACGAAGATGCCTGGGGTTACCACATGCTCGGGATGGATCCCGCCGAGTTCCACGATTTCGTGCACTTGCGCAACTGCAATCCTGGCCGCCATGCACATGATCGGCCCGAAGTTGCGGGCGGTCATGCGGTAGCTCAAATTACCCCAGCGATCACCCGTTTCCGCAGCAACGAGTGCATAGTCGCCGTGGATCGGGTACTCGAGCACATAGTCGCGACCCCCGATCCTGCGGGTTTCCTTGCCCCTGGCAAGTTCGGTGCCATAGCCGGTGGCAGTGTAAAAGGCTGCGATTCCGGCGCCGGCTGCGCGAATCCGTTCGGCCAGGTTGCCCTGCGGCACGAGTTCGAGCTCGATCTTTCCCGCCCGCCAGAGTTCGTCAAAGACCCACGAATCGGCCTGCCGTGGGAAGGAACAGACGATCTTGCGGACGCAGCCGGCCTTCATCAGCGCTGCCAGACCGTGTTCGCCGTTGCCGGCGTTGTTGTTCACGATCGTTAACTCGCGCGCACCGCGAACGATCAGGGCGTCGGTGAGGTGAGTGGGCAGGCCGGCACTCCCAAACCCTCCGATAAGGATGGTTGCACCGTCGGGAACGTCGGCCAGCGCCTGCACCGCTGACTCAACAACCTTGTTGATCAACTGCTCAACTCCCCTCGCCCGGTCGTGGCGATCGCCCTGGTGGATACCCCGAACCTATAATGAAACACACAAACGAAGACCCATGCAAGCCTATCAGCCGCCACCCCATCCCAGTGTCCCGCGTCCGGAGCGTCTCTTGGCGGGCGTGGCTGCGGTCTCTCAAGCGCAAGAGGCATCGCAGGTGGTGGACATTGCGGTGGTTGGTGCGTCGGTCGTTGGAATGTTTGCCGCTCAGGCGCTTGCCAGGCGCGGATACCGGTGCGCGCTTATCGGCCCGGAGCTCGCCTCAACCCGCGCGGTGGAGGATTTCGACGCCAGGATCTTTGCACTCTCGCCTGCGAGTTGGGCGTGGATCGAGAAGCAGGGGCTGGGTGCGCTGATCGACAACTCCAGGGTCGCTTCGATCACAAGGATGCAGCTGCACGCTGAGAACTGGTTGGGCGCGGGCCGCGACGGTGGCTCGGGCTCCCTTGCGGCGAACAGTGGCGGATCCGGTTCGGTCCGGGCGAAAGCGGCAGTACCCGTTGTGGAGTTCGACGCAATCCGGGAACTACGCGAGGAGCTTGCGCTCACCGTAGAGCAATCCGAACTGATGTACGCGGGACGCCAGGCTCTGGGCTTTTCAGGCGTTGTGCGCAACACGGCCTTGCTTGAGCGACTCGAGCCCTTTGTGCCCGGTCAGCGTGTACGCTCGATGCTCCTCTCGGACGGCACGCAACTGAGTGCCCGCCTCATCCTCGGTTGCGACGGGGCGCAGTCCGCTTTGCGACATCTTGCAGGTTTTCGTGTCCACCACCACGACTACCGTGCCCGCGCGGTCGTGGCCAACTTCGCGTGCGAGTTCCCGCATCGCAACATTGCCAGCCAGTGGTTCACCGAGGAGGGCATCGTCGCGCTTCTACCCCTGCCCGGCAACCGGGTGAGTCTGGTGTGGTCTGCGCCCGAGGAACTTGCCTCCTCTCTCATCGCGCTTGCTCCGGATGCGCTCGCTGCGCGGGTTCAGCAGCGTTGTCAGACCGTTGGTGGGCTCTGCGCGCTTGGCCAACTCCGCTGCCTCGCCGAGCCTTCGTCGTTTGCCCTCATCGACCTTCAGCTCGAATCGCCGATTGCCGAACGTGTGGCGCTTCTGGCCGATGCCGCGCATGTTGTGCATCCGATGGCCGGCCAGGGGCTCAACCTCGGCCTTGGCGATCTGGCAGTGCTCGTAGATCTCCTTGCATCGCGCGGTGCCCGGCACGATCCCGGACAGGATGCGCTCCTCGCACGCTATCGGCGAGCGCGCCGGGAAGCTGTGCTCGGCGTGTCGCTTTTCACCCGAGGTCTGCACCGCCTGATGCAGCCCGCGCCAGGGCAGCCCCTCGTCCGATCGCTGGAATGGGCATGGTCGGCCGTGGCGGCGAGCGCAGCGCTCAAGTCGTTCCTCGTCGCGCAAGCGACGGGGCATGGACCCTACCGTTTTGCTCACCAACCCGGGGACTCCCGATGACGACGTACCGACCAAGTCCCGCTCGCCCGGGTGGCGCCCGGCGTGCAAACGTCAGGCTCAAGAGCCTTCTCCTTGCGGGCCTGATCGGCTGGAGCGGGGTTTGGGCTCCAGCCTTTGCCTCTACCGAGACGGCAGTGCAGGCGGGCGTGGAGACAGCGATCCGGGCGGCGGTGGAGGCCTGGCTCAAGGGCAAGTACAAGGTGGACGGCATTGCGCGCACGCCGATCGCGGGTCTCTACGAGGTGCGTCTGGGCACCGATCTGATCTACGTGGACGAGAAGGCCTCGCATGCGCTGATCGAGGGGCAAATGATCGATCTGAAGACGAGCCGCAACCTCACCCGCGAGCGCACCGAGGAGTTCTCGTCGATCAACTTCAGGGATCTCCCCCTGCAGCTTGCCTTTCGACAGGTGCAGGGCAACGGCCGACGCGTGATGGCGATCTTCGAGGACCCCAACTGCGGGTTCTGCCGAAAGATGCGCGGTGAACTTGTTGCGGTGAAGGACGTAACGATCCACACCTTCGTGCTCCCAATCCTTTCACCCGACTCGGAGGTGAAGTCGCGAAACGCGCTCTGCGCCCCCGACAAGGTCAAGGCCTGGAATGACCTGATGGTGGCAGGCAAGGCCGCGCCCACTGCGAGCCCGTCGTGCGATGCACCGATTGCGCGTCTCAAGGAACTCGGAAGGACGCTTGGTGTGAGCGGCACGCCCACCGTGTTCTTCCCCAACGGCAAACGGCTCACGGGCTATGCACCGGCTGCGCAGTTCGAGAAGATGCTCGAGGAAAACAATCGACCCTGATCCGGACTCAGCCCGGGAGCAACCGCAGGCCGCTCGGGGACCGCACCGCGCCGTTTCAGGCCTTTGGAGCAAGAGCGATGTGGGTTGTGTATCTGGAAGCCTTCGGCATTCTTGCGCTCGTTCTCTTCATCGTGTGGTGGACGATGCGCGGCAAGCGCTGAGCACTGCAAGGTGTCGGGATTTCAGTGCAGGGTGCGCGGCACGCTCAGCACGAAGGCGGGGATGTCCTGCTCGAAACGTTCGCCGTCTTCAGCCACGAAAAAGTAGCTGCCGCGCATGGTGGCCGACGGGGTCTTGATCTGGGAGCCGCTGGTGTACTCAAAGCCTTGTCCGGGCGCGAGCAGCGGTTGCTGGCCCACAACGCCGAGCCCTTTCACCTCGGTGACCTGTCCGTCTTCGCCCGTGATCACCCAGTGTCGGCTCACCAGTTGCGCAGGAATCCTGCCAACGTTGGTGATGGTGACCGTGTAGGCAAACGTGTAGCGGTTCTGCGCGGGCAACGACTGCTCGGGGAGGTACGAAGACTTCACCGCGATGGTGAATTGATACTTCTCAGAGGGCATGCGCTTGACACCTGTCGGGATAGAATGCTGGATTCTGAAGGATTTGCAAGGAAGGACATCATCGAGGCAACGGCAGCCGGGTCATCCGGGTAAGGCACCCTGGTAACACGCCCGGGAAACGCACCGGAGAAACGCTTCCGGATGGCGCACCCTGTAAACACACTCGGGAAACGCTCCCGGATGCCGCGCCCGGGAAACGCATCCGGTTCAGGGGAGTCTGATTCGATGCACCGCCCTGCCTGGCCCGCCCAACCACCCGGGCACCCCAGGCAGGGAGCCCGCGCCGGTTGGCCTGTGCCCGAGGCGAGGTTGCCAAACGACCCAGGTACGGGTGGCAAATGGTCAAGGCACGTAGCATACCGATGAATCCGCCGCACCGTATTGCTCCCAGCCTGCTGTCGGCCGATTTTGCGCGGCTCGGTGAGGAGGTGCGGGCAATCGAGGCGGCGAGCGCCGACTGGGTGCATTTCGATGTGATGGACAACCACTATGTGCCAGCGCTCACCGTTGGTCCGCTGGTCTGCAGGGCGCTGCGGCCGCATACCCGCCTGCCGATCGACGTGCACCTCATGGTCAGGCCGGTCGACGCGCTGATTGTCGAGTTCGCCGAGGCGGGCGCCAACTCGATCAGCTTCCATCCGGAGGCTTCCGATCATGTTGATCGTTCTCTGCAATTGATCCGGGACCGTGGCTGCTGGGCGGGCCTGGCCTTCAACCCGGCCACCCCCTTGCACTGGCTGGATCATCAGATGCATCGCCTCGACCTGATTCTGCTGATGTCGGTCAACCCCGGCTTCGGCGGACAGCGTTTTCTGGGTTCAACGCTGGCTAAGCTCGCCCAGGTCCGCGCGCGGATTGATGCGCATCAGCGCAGCGATGGGGGGGCGATCGTGCTCCAGGTTGATGGCGGGATCAGGGTCGACAACATCGCCGAAGTTGCGCGTGCTGGGGCGGATTGCTTCGTTGCCGGCTCATCCGTGTTTGGCGAGCCCGACACCGACGGCGGCTATCGCGGCGTTATCGGCCGCATGCGCGCCGCGCTCTCCCGTGGCTTCGTCGAGCCGGCATGAGGAAGGCGCGTGAACGGTGCGGGATGAGGCTGGGTGAGAGCCAGGGGCCGCGCCTTCGGCCCTCCAGACGGGGGTTAGGGTGAACCCAGGGCATTGCGCGATCCCATCGGGTGGACAGGGTGTTCGCCCCAGCGCCCTGCTTTTCGATCTTGACGGTACCCTTGTGGATACTGCACAGGACCTCTCCACCGCCGCAAACGCAGCGCGTCGGTCCTGCGGACTACCCGCGTTGCCGGTTGAGCGCATTGCAGCCTTCGTTGGTCAGGGCGCCGAGGTGCTGATGCGCCGGGCACTCGCCGACGATCCCGATCGCTCTGCGCACGCTGATCGCCTCGCCGAGGCGATGCAGGTCTTCGAGGCTGCCTACGCGCGCTGCAACGGGGAGTTGTCACAACTCTACCCAGGTGTACTTCAGGGGCTCGGACGACTCAGGGATGCCGGGCTGCCGATGGCGGTGGTGACCAACAAGCCGCAACGCTTCAGCGAAGCCTTGCTTGAGCGGATGAAGCTCACAACCTTCTTTCGCTTCGTGCAGGGCGGCGACGTGGTTGCACACAGGAAGCCGCATCCGGAGCCTCTGTGGCAGGCGATCGGGCAGCTGGGATCCACGCCGGCGCAGGCCTGCATGCTGGGCGATTCCCGCAACGACGCGCTGGCGGCGCGCGCAGCAGGAGTGCGGATCCTTCTCGTGACCTACGGCTACAACGAGGGGCGCGATCCCCGCGACGAGGATTGTGACGGCCTGGTCAGCGACGTCGATGCCTTTGCCCAGCGGATGCTCGCACCTTGAAGCCGCCGCGCGCAAGACCGGGCCGCCCTGTGCGCGGGAACCCGTTGATGACGGAGCTCGAATTCAGGGCGCCCGCGGCGCAGGAACCCGTCAGTGACTGAGCTCGAATTCAGGGCGCCCGCGGCGCAGGAACCCGTCAATCACGGAGCTCGAATTCAGGGCGCTCGCGGCGCGGGAACCCGTTGATGACGGAGCTCGAATTCAGGGCGCTCGCGGCGCAGGGGTTTGACCGGATACCCTTGATCAGCGTTTGCCTTGCGGATCTTGAAACGCCCCTGTCGGTGTACTGCAAGCTCAACGAACCTGGGCAGCGCAAGAACTCCTTCCTGCTGGAGTCGGTTGAGGGAGGCGAGCGCTTCGGGCGATTCTCCTTCATCGGACTGGCGGCGAGCACCGCGATCCGCAGTCGCGAGGATCGCATCGAGGTCGTGCACAACGATGCGGTGATCGAGCGGTACCAGGGCGATCCTCTCGACTTCGTGCGGGCCTTTCGGCGGCGCATGCGTGTGGCAATCCGGCCGGGCCTGCCCCGCTTTTGCGGCGGCCTTGCCGGATACTTCGGCTATGACCTGGTGCGTTTCATCGAACCGCGCCTTGGCCCCTGCACCAAGCCCGATCCGATCGGCACGCCCGACATGCTCTTTCTGCTCGTGGACGAGTTGGCGATCGTGGACAGTCTCCAGGGGAAGCTCTATCTGGTTGTTTACGCCAACGCGCACCTGCCTGATGCCTGGGCCAAAGCCAACAAGCGACTGCGCGAGTTGCGCGCAAGGCTGGCGCGGGCAGTGCATGAGCCCCTGCCCGCACCAGGCGAGGAGGCCCCCGAGTTTCGGGTGTTTGCCCGCGAGGATTATCTGGAGGCGGCCCGAAGGGCACGCGAACTGATCATGGCGGGTGATGTGATGCAGGTGCAGATCGGGCAACTGATCCGCAAGCACTTTGCACACCCGCCGCTTGCGCTCTATCGCGCGCTTCGATCGATCAATCCGTCGCCCTACATGTACTACTACGATTTCGGCGAGTTCCAGGTGGTGGGTGCATCACCCGAGATACTGGTTCGACAGGAGTTGCTCGATACCGAAGACCCCGAAGGTGCTACCCGCATCACCGTTCGGCCGATTGCCGGTACCCGCAGGCGCGGCCTCTCGCCCCAGCAGGACGAAGCCCTCGCCCGCGAACTTCTCGCCGATCCCAAGGAGCGCGCCGAGCATCTTATGCTGATCGACCTTGCGCGCAACGACGTTGGCCGGATCGCGCGTGCAGGATCCGTTCGCGTCACCGAAAAGATGCTGATCGAAAAGTACTCGCATGTGCAGCACATCGTGTCGAACGTCGAAGGTCTGCTTGAGGACGGCCTCGATGCGATCGACGTCTTGCGCGCAAGTTTCCCGGCAGGAACAGTCACGGGCGCCCCAAAGGTGCGCGCGATGGAGATCATCGATTCGATGGAGGTGACTCGCCGGGGAATCTACGGGGGCGCGGTTGGATACCTGAGTTGGTCGGGCGCAATGGATGTGGCCATTGCGATTCGCACCGGAATCCTCAAGGATGGCGTCCTCAACGTTCAGGCGGCAGCCGGCATCGTCTACGACTCCTCGCCCGAGGCGGAGTGGCAGGAAACCGAAATGAAGGCCCGCGCTGTCCTGAAGGCCGCCGAACTGGTGGAAATGGGCCTCGAGTCCTAGGGGTGCTGGCGTGACTGCGGTGAACGAACCGCGGGAGGGTCTCGCGTGGCTTGAGCAGGTCACTGTGGTGGTGGTGACCTTCGAGAGTGCGCACTGTCTGGTTGCGCTTGCGCCCTTGCTCGAGGCTTGTCCGCAGGTGATCATCGTGGACAACGCAAGTGGCGACGGAACCCCGGGGCTTGCACGGCAACTCCTTCCTCATGCGCGGTTGATCGCCTGCCCCCGCAACCTCGGATTCGGGGCTGCCAACAACCGTGCCCTCGATCAGTTAACGACGCCGCTTGCCTTCCTTCTCAATCCGGACGCCATCATCGCACCCGAGGACCTCGCCCGGCTTGCTCAGGCGTCGGAGCATTTTCCCGACGCAGCAGTGCTTGCCCCGCAATTGCGGAGCGCACGCGGAACTCCTGATCTCAGCTACCGCTGGCCGTCCACCCGCTGGAAATCGCAGGGCCCTCCGGCGCAGGGGCCACTTTGCGTGGGTTTTGTGTCGGGAGCAGCCATGCTGCTTGTGATGCGCAACCTGGGAAGAGCCTCCCGATTCGACGAAAGATTCTTCCTCTATTACGAAGACGATGACCTTTGCCTGCGGCTGTTCGAGCAGGGTTCGGCGCTAGTACTTATCCCGGCGATCAGCGCGACCCACGCTGGACGGGCATCGGTGGGTACTCGCAGGCGACTACGCGGCGAGTATCTGCGCGGCTATCATCACGCGCAGTCCAAACTCTGGTTTGCGCAAAAGCATGCTCCACCCCGTGCCAAACCCCGTGCCGAACCCTTTTCCAAACCCTATTCCGAACCTCATTCAGAACCTCATTCAGAACCTCATTCCGAATCTCATTCCGAACCCTATTCCGAGCCCCAATCCGACCTCTATTACGAACCCCATTCCCGGCTTTCTGCAGCCTCCTTGCTGCGCTGGCGAACGCTTGCCCTTGCGTTGCTCGCCTGGCCGCTTCGGCTGCTTGTGTTTTCGCCGCGACTCATCGCGCGGCTGACCGGGCGCATTGCCGGCCTCTTGTCCTGGAGACCCCATGAATGATCCTCTGCCCGGCAGGCCAACGCTTTGCGTAGGCGTCTTGTCGATGAACGAGGCTCGACGCATCGCGGCATGTCTGGAGAGCGCAGCCTTCGCCGACCAGCTGCTCGTGGTCGACTCCGGCAGCACCGACGACACCTGCGCGATCGCGCGCGCTTGCGGTGCCGAGGTCCACCTGCACCCGCAATGGAAGGGCTTCGCCGAGCAGCGGAATCGACTGCTGAGCCACGTCCGCACCGACTATGTTTTCTTTCTGGACGCTGACGAAGAGATCCCCGCAGGACTGCGCGAAGAGATCCAGCAGGCAGCCGCAACAGGTTTGCCTTTGCGGGGCGAGGTCCGTTGGGAGCAGGTTGCCTATGGCCGCGTCTTGCGTGCCATGACCTCAACCGGGGGCATCGAACGGATGTTCCGCGCCAACACACTTGTGCGCTTTGAAGGCGTGGTGCATGAGGGCCCGGTCTTCACAACGCCGGGCATTCCTGTGCGCCGGTTTCGTCACCGCCTGTTGCATCGGTCACGGGAGACGGTGTACGAGAGCCTGCTCAAGCTGGCGCAATATGTGCAACTCGGTGCGGCTAAACGACATGCGCTCGGGCGTTCGGGCGGCCTCGCGCGCGGCTTTGCCTCCGGCACCGCGATTTTCGTGCGGCTTTATCTGTTTCGCTGCGGCTTTTTGTGCGGTCCCGAGGGATTCCTCTTTTGTTTCTTCATCGCGCTCGAATGCTTCTTTCGCCAGGCCGCGCTCAAGTATGACCGGGGGTTGCTAGGCGAAACCAGCATCCGATGAAGGTGGCAGGTCTTGGGGGATGAGCCCGCGCGATGGTCTCCATGAAGAATCTGGCGCGACTGCCGGTCCAAACCCCTCCCCTTGGTCGGCTGAGCTCATGGGATTTGTGGCTTTGCTTTTGCTCGCGCTTGCAAGCCTCAGCTCGAAGATTGCCGGCACCCTTTGGGCGCTTGGGTTCATGGCGGGTGCGGTGCTTGCGTGGCGCAGAAGGCCCTGGCCCCAGCCCGATGCGATCGATCGCGCGGCCTTGCTGGGCCTGATGTGCGTGAGCTACGCACTGGTGTGCTGGCTTGCGCTAGCGGTGATGCGAGAGGAGTTGATTCCACCCCTTTCGGCAGAGCCGAACTCCGGTCTTCGCCTGGTGCTGGGTGCGCTCGCAGGGCTTTGGCTCGTGCGCGTTGCCTTCAGGAAGCCTGCTCGACTGGATCAGGGGATCACCTCTGCAGTGGCTCTCGCAATGTTGATTGCTGCGCTCCTGTCCATAGTGACGCCGAGGGAACGCCTGCCCAGCAATGCAATCGCCTGGGCGTCCTCGATGGGTTTTCTTGCCTGTGTGCTGATCGGGGCGGCTCTGGATCGCCAGGCCGCAGCTTGGCAACGCCGGCTTGCCGGGGCGGGTTGCTTCGCAGCGCTGATTGCAATTGGAGGCAGTCAGGTTCGGGGCGCATATCCGGTGGCGCTCTGGTTGCTCGGCGTTGTGGTCTGGGATGCCTACCGCAAACACAATCGCCCCCTCCGGATGCTTGTTTTTGGTGCGCTCGGTGCCTGCGCGTTTGCCGGCTGCCTTGCAGTCTCGTGGATGCATCCGGCAGATCCTCTTCGGATGCGCGAGATCAGCACCGGGCTCGACAGGATGCGTACCGAGGGTGATTTCAATTCGCAGACCGGATCCCGGCTGTATCTCTTCCGCCTCGGCTGGCAGACTTTCACCGAGTCGCCCTGGATCGGCGTGGGCGCACACGAGCGGCTGAGGCGGATCCACAGCGCCGGGCTCGATGAGACGCCTCAGCATGCGCGCGCCACCGTGTTGGTCCGTGAAGTCGGCCATGTCCAGAATGCCTTCCTGCATCACGCCATGGATGGCGGGTTGGTGGCGCTTTCAGGGTTCATGGCCACTCTGGTCGGGCTGGTTTGGGCGGGAAGAATCATGGTTGCGGTGAGCCCTAGCGCTGCACTCCAGTTTTATGGCCTTGCCTTTGTGCACGCATGCACGAATCTCACCAACGTGAACTTTGCCCACAACTACTACGCGCTGATGTATACGATCAGCGTTGCACTCGTGCTGGTTTGCGCGCGCGTCCGCGCCACGCGCGCAACGCCTCAACGGTCAGACATCCGGGTAGTGCGCGAAGCTTCTTCGTGAACGCAGGAGGATGGCCCTGCCATGCTGCTGATGATCGAAATCAATCATCGACATCCAGCGAATTCCAGCAGCGTCTCAAACATCAGCAAGATCAAGCCAAAGCAAGGAAATTAGCGTCCCGTAGCGGACTGTAAATTCCATTGCCATCCGGCAATGTTGGGGGTATCGTTGGGGGTATCGAAACGCCGATACCCCCAAAATGCCATTGACCGACGCCAAGCTCCGCAGCGCCAAGGCGGGCGAGAAGCCCTACAAGATTTCCGACTTCGGCGGCCTCTATCTGCTGGTCAAGCCGAACGGTTCGCGCTTGTGGCGCTGGAAATATCGCATCGCCGGCAAAGAGAACCACTACGCCATCGGCGAGTATCCCGATGTCGGCCTGGCGGATGCGCGCACAGAGCGCGACGAGGCCCGCAAGCTGGTCAAGCAGGGTATTCACCCTTCCCACAATCGGCAAACCCAGCGGCTGGCGCAGGCTGCCGAAGGGGCCAACACCTTTCAGGCAGTGACGGAAGAGTGGATCGGCAAGAAGAAACCCGGCTGGACGGCGTACTACCTCCGGCAAGTCACACGGTTCATGGAATCCGACGTGTATCCGTACATCGGCGCGCTGCCGATCCGCTCGGTGACAG
>Ga0208048_1001566_pt1 | contig 11619 bp, 7 predicted proteins | sample Malawi_45m_30L_FD_184163 | JGI IMG/M metagenome (GOLD analysis project Ga0208048, IMG submission 184163) | Freshwater microbial communities from Lake Malawi, Central Region, Malawi to study Microbial Dark Matter (Phase II) - Malawi_45m_30L... | ecosystem: Environmental > Aquatic > Freshwater >... | reverse complement strand
ACGGCGCGGCCGGTGGCGATGTTGCCCTTGGTATACGGATCGCTCGTGTCGCGCTCACGCTCCTCCTGCGAGAGCTGCCGGTCGACTTCCATGCGCTTGGCTTCGACATCGATGCGGAACTCGCGCACACCCATCTCGTGCATGATCCAGAGCGCTGCCTGGAAGAGTTGGTTGTCGTGGTCGACCTTCTTCTCGATCCCATCCGCAAGGAGCCCGCTGATGATCGCCCCGAAGTTCGGAGCGTTGTACATGCTCTTGATGATGGTCGCCGCAAGGCTCATGAAGACCGGGCGCGGCTGCGGCTGGAGCTTTATGGACATGCCGTTCAGGACGATCTCGGTGGTGGCCATGGGAGGCGAAGGCTAGCCGATCGATGCTCGATGTCCACGGCGGCATCGATTTGACGGGCCCGGGTCCGTACAGTGGCGGACATGCTCGCTGCGCTGCTGACCGTCGCCATGATCGGACCGCCTGACGTGTCATGGTGCCGGGCCGGTTCGGCCGGTTCCGACGGATGGACCTGGTTGACTCCCGAGGATCGACTGGTCGATGCGGACCTGTATCTCCAGTGCAGCATGGTCACCCCTCAGCAGGTCGAGGAGCGCAGGGATCGCGGCGGTCCGCACGCCATGCGGACGATCTCGCTCTGGACGAACGCGTTGGCGACCGAAGCGTTGCGTGCTGGGAGCACGGTGTGGCCCGATGGCGCTGCGATCATCAAGCTCAAGGCCGCGCCGGGGGCCAGCTTTGACCCTGCGGCATCCGTTGCCGAGCCCAATGAAGGCTCGCTCGGCCTGATGTGGCGGGACGGCGACGCGTGGCGATATGGATGGCGCGCCTCGGCGAACGCTGCGCTTGTGGAACTGCCCCGGGCCAACGCATGCAGTGCATGCCATGAGCCGGGTGCGCCCCGCTCCATTCCAGCGGGCACTCGTGGATGGAACGAACCCACCAACGGACTGTTCCTGCCGTGGGCGCGCGATGAAGGTGGTCGCCTTGACGCTGCCGCCGCACTCGCGCAAGTGCGGATGGCAACGAAGGTGCCCACCGCGGCCCCAGGACTTGGTCTCGACACGCTAGAGAAACCTTCGGGCGATGCTGCGCAGCCACAGGGCTCCCCGCCCACGCAGGATCGTGCGGGCGATGCAGGCCGCGGCGACGCCGGTTCGAACAGTCGATCCGGTGCTGACGCCGCCTGGTGGCACGAAGCCCGGCTGGGCATGTTCGTCCACTGGGGCCTCTACAGCGTGGCTGCCGGCCAGTGGGAAGGCAAGGACATCCCGGGATGGGGCGAGTGGCTCCTCAACAAGATCAAGGTCGACCCAGCGGTCTACGCGAGCACGCTCATGCCGCGCTTCGATCCCGTGAAGTTCGATGCCGATGCATGGGTGCGCGCGGCGAAGAATGCCGGCATGGGCTACATCGTGGTGACCACGAAGCATCATGACGGGTTCCTGCTCTGGGACAGCGCGACGACCGAGCTCGATCTCTCGGGCACGCCGTTCGGGAAGGCGGGCCGCGATCCGCTGAAGGAACTTGCGCAAGCATGCCAGCGGCATGGCATCAGGCTCGGCCTCTACTTCAGCCTGATGGACTGGAGTGACCGCGACTACCTGCCTCGGCGCGACTGGGACACGCGAACGACCGACGGAGCCTCGATGCAGCGGTTCGTCGACCGCATGCATGCGCAGGTGAAGGAACTGATCGATGGTCGCTTCGGTCCGGTGGCGATCCTCTGGGGCGACGGTGACTGGGAGCACTCCGCAACGACCTGGCGCGCGGAGGAACTCATGGCTGCGGTCCGCTCGGCGCAGCCGGGCATCCTCGTCAACGATCGCTGGTCGCTGCCCGGTGATTACGCCACGCCGGAGAATCGCATCCCCGACGGCGACCTTCCGACGCGTCCGTGGGAAACCTGCATGACGATGAATGGCACCTGGGGCCATGTCGTGCACGACCACCGCTGGAAGCCCGAGGCGGAGCTCATCCGCAACCTCATCGACATCGTGAGCAAGGATGGCAACTACCTGCTCAATGTGGGGCCGATGGGCGATGGTTCCTTCGATGCACCGACGTCGGAGCGGCTCGCTGCGCTCGGTGCCTGGATGCGCACGAACGGCGAGGCGATCCGTGGTTGCGGTCCGGTGGCGTGCGCGCGTCCTGCATGGGGGCGCCTGACCGCGAGCGCCGACGGCCGCCGCGTGCATGCGATCGTCTTCGACCTGCCGACCGATGGCACCATCACGATCGAGGGCATCGCCGGCGCGCCGGCCAGCGCGCGTGTGCTCGGTGCTCCGGACATCAAGGTCTCGACCCGAGCGGTTGGAGCCTCGCTCTCGATCACGCTCGGCGATGGAGCGTTGGATCCTGCAGCATCGGTGATCGTGCTCGAGTGGGCTGGGGAGCCCGCGATCGTCGGCACGCCAGAGCTGATCGGCGGCGACGACCTCTTCCTGCACGAGACCGAACTCGCGTTCAGGCCCCCTGCGGTTGGCTCGATCCATGTCACGCTCGATGCGACCGCGCCCACGATCGACTCGCCCCGCTACACGGTGCCCATCAACGTGCAGCGCACCACGCAGGTGCGTGCGCGGACCTTCGTCGATGGCGTGCCCGTGGGCGAGGCCTTCGAAGCGATCCTGCGTCGCGCGGAGTGGATCCCGGGCAGCGACGATGTACCGCCCGAGCCGGGCGTGTCGTGGACGCTCATGCCAGGCCGGTTCGAACGCGTGCCGACGCAGGAGCCGTGGCGTGGCGCGGGCCTTGTGCGCGGCACGGCGAACGCGATCGAACTTCCACCGACGCGTCCCGCCGATGCCTTCGCGCTGCGCATCGACGGGTTCATCCACTGCGACCAGGCCGGCATTCATGCGTTCACGCTCGAGAGCGATGACGGCAGCACGCTTGAGATCGATGGGCAACGCGTGGTCGATCATGACGGACTGCACGGCCCGACCCGCATGACGGGCAAGGCAGCGCTCGACATCGGCTGGCATCGGTTCACGATCCGGTACATCGAAGCCGATGGCGGCGAGAGCCTGAAGCTCCTGTGGACCACGCCGAAGGATGAGCCGGGCAGCGCTCCACGGGCCATCGATGCCACGCTGCTTCGCCACGAACCTGCACGCTGAAGCATCGCCCTACCATCGATGCCGATGATCAAGGCGGCGACCAATCCATGGCTCGTGCTCGCGGCCATGACCGGCAGCCTGGCGATGGTCTTCCTCGACGCGACCATCGTGGGGGTATCGCTGCCGACGATCCAGCACGACCTCGGTCTGGGCGTGGCAGGCGGTGCGTGGGTCGTCAATGCGTACCTCGTCGCGCTTGCCGGCGCGATGGCGATCGGAGGACGCTTCGGCGACGTGATTGGTCGAGTGCGCGCGTTCCAGGCGGGCGTGTCGACCTTCGCGCTGGCGAGCCTCGGCTGCGCGCTGGCGCCCACCGGCGAGCTCCTGATTGCCGCTCGCGTGCTGCAAGGTCTTGGTGCATGCCTGATGCAGCCTGCTTCGAGCGCGATGGTCGCTGGAGCGTTCCCCGAAGGCAAGCGCGGCAAGGCGATGGCCGTCTACGTCGGCGTGCCCCTGCTCTTCATGATGCTCGGCCCAGTGCTCGGTGGTGCACTCACGCAGTGGGCAGGATGGCGATGGATCTTCGGCGTGAACCTGCCGGTGGCACTCGCCGCGCTGGCCCTGGTCGCGGTCGTGCGACCGATCGAGCCCAAGGCCGAGCGACGGCCGATCCACTGGCTGAGTGCAGCGCTGCTGGTGGCGGGCATGCCCTCGCTCGTCTTCGGATTGCAGGAGCAGGCGCGACCGACCGAGGGCATCGCACCGTGGATCGGACTGCTCGCACTCATCGCGGGTGCGGCACTCGTGGCGGTCTTCACGCGCGTGCAGTTCACGCTCGCATCACCGCTCCTGGACCTTCGGCTCTTCCGTGACCGCACGCTGCTCGGGCAGGTGATCGTGCTTGGGCTGACGCAGGTCGCCACCATCGGGCAAACCATGTTCGGCCCTGCGTACCTGCAGGGTGCGCTCGGTTTCACGCCGCTCCAAAGCGGCTTAGCGGGGCTGCCGCTGGCGCTGCCCGCGTTGCTGCTCGTGCATGTGGCCGGCCGCGTCTACGACCGGCGCGGTGCCGTGGGCGTGGTGCGTGCAGGAAGCGTGCTCTGCGCGCTGGGGCTCGGTGCGATCGCACTGGGCATGGTTGAGCGCTCATACGCCATCATCGCGATCGGCATGACGCTGCACGGAGCAGGCATGGCCTTCCTGATGAACCCGATCCAGACCGACGTGGTGAGCCGTGTGCCGACTGCACAACGTGGCGAGAGTGCGGGGTTGGCGGCCACGGCGCGGCAGGTCGGCAACGCACTCGGCGTGGCGATCGCCGCGACGGTCCTGGCCCGCACGGGACTTCCGACGCTCGATGCCGACGCCGTCACGTCGACCGACCTCGAGGCCGTCTCGCGTTCCTTCGGATGGATGGGCGCCATCCAGACGCTCGCGATGCTCGCGGCGGTGGCCGTCACGTGGAGCCTCGTCCGTGATCGCGTGCCGCACCGCGCACCGCGCGCCTGAGGCACGGAACAGTCACGAAGCACCCGCACTCGATCGGCGCTCAGCAGCTCCAGCCGCCGTCGATCACGTGCACGGCACCCGTGGTGAATCCGCTCTCGTCGCTGGCCAGGTGCACGGCCAGCGCTGCGACTTCCTCGGGCGTGCCGAATCGACCCGTCGGCTGACGGGCGAGGAACGCCGCGCGCGCCGCGACCGGATCAGCCTGCGCCGCAATGCGCCCCTCGAGCGAGGGACTCTGCACCGTGCCCGGGCAGATCGCGTTGGCGCGAACGCCCTTGGCGACGACATCGGCCGCCAGTGCCTTCGTCATGCCGATCACCGCTGCCTTGGTTGCGCCGTACACGTATCGGTTGGGCGCGCCCTTGATGCTGCTGGCCACGCTCGCGATGTTCACGATGCTCCCGTATCCCCGGGCCAGCATGCCGGGCAGGACCGCGCGTATGCATCGATGCATGCCGCGCACGTTGAGGTCGAAGGCAAGATCCCACTCGGCATCGGTCACGTCGAGCGCCGTGCCGTGGTGCACGATGCCTGCGGCGTTGAGCAGCACGCTCACCTCACCGGCCGCCGCTGCTGCTGCACGAACCGACGCGTCGTCGCGCACATCGCAACGCATGGTGCGCACACCGGCGTGCTCGAGTGCCAGCGCGGCGAGCGCGGCTTCGTCGATGTCGGTCGCCAGGACCTGCGCACCTTCACGAGCGAACGCGATGGCGCAGGCTCGGCCGATGCCCGCGCCCGCGGCCGTGACCAGCGCAACCTTGCCGGCAAGCCTCATGGCTTGCCTGCAGGAATGGTCGGCTTCGCCGGAATCGATGGCGCATCCACGGGCGCTGCATCAGGGGGTTCGGCTTCGGGCGCCGGGGGCGCGGCTGGCGGCGTCTTGCCCTGCTTGCGCAGCAGCGCATCGATCTTGACGCACTTCCCGTGCATCGGATCGGCAGGATGCAGGTCGGTGTGACGCACGATGCCGTCGGCATCGAGAATCACCACATGCGGGATCCCCCTGACGCCGTAGTCCGGATTGAAGACCTCTTGCTCGCTGAAGGCGATCGTCCAGTCGATGGCCTTCGCCTTCATGAACTCGGCCATCAGTCCCTGCTCCTTCGCCGCATCACCGGCGCAATCGATCGGCGCAGCGCCGCCCGGGTAGTGCTTGCCCTGCAGGCTCGTCACGCCCACGATCGCCACGTCATCGGGGCTGTAGTGCGCACGCAGCTCCTTCACGTTGGGGATGCTGCCCACGCACGGACCGCACCAGGTCGCCCAGAAGTCGAGCACGACGACCTTTCCCTTCAGGTCATCGAGCGACGTGAGCTTCACGGGCCCCGCCGCGTCCTGTGCCCAGGTGAATGCGAGCTTCGGCGCAGGGTGATCCATGAACTCGCCGCGCGTGATCGCATTATCGAGCTTCTTCGCGAGCTTGGTGAGCGACGCCTTCTCCTCGGGCGAGGCCTTCTCCTTCGCCACGACCACCGCAGCAAGCAGGCGCAGCCGGAACTGCTCGCCCTGGTCGGGATCGGGCGCAAGCCGCTTGATCGCATCAACGAGCTGCACGCCCGCCGCCAGGTCCTTGGCGCTGCGCTCGGGCGTGAACCACGCTTCGAGTTCCTTCACCTCGGCACCGGCCTGCGCGAACTGGTCCGAGGTCAAGCGGCCGATCAGGCGCGTGCGGTCAGAGGGTGAAGCCGACTGCTTCCACGCCGTGTAGCCAGGGTGACCGAAGAGCGCAGCCGCGGTGGGAGCGTCTTCCTTCGACATCGACGACGCGTAGACGAAGGCATCGAAGCCGTCAGCGGTCGCCTCGCCAGCGAGCTGCTTCAGGCGCGCCTGCGCGGCATCGCGCTTCGCCGGCACCATCGAGCAGGGGCCCATGAGCTGCTTGAGTTGCGCCCACGAGCACTCGCCCGGCTCGATGCCCTCGAGGAGTCCCGTGAAGAACGCGGTGAGCTCCTCCTGCGAAGCGCCCTGTGGATGCTCCTTGAAGAAGGTGCGCTGCGCATCCTGGATGCGGCTGATCTGCTCGGTCGTGGGCGGTGCGATCGGCAGGGCAATCAGGCTCGCGACGACGATCAGGACGTGATGCATGCGGAAGAGGCTACCGCGATGCTCTTCAGGGACGGCAGCAGCCGCACGACGGTGCCGGGCGCAGCGTCACTCGCCGTCGAGGACGATGACCTGGGCCGGATCGACGGCGAGCCGGACGGTCTGGCCGGACCGATCCGCCACGGGCGGATTCAGCTCGGTCACCCGCAGCCGGAGCCCGCTCGCGTCGAGTTCATGCTGCGCGAGCTTGCCCAGGTAGGTGCTCTGGATGCAGGGCAAGGAGACCGGGCCAGCCGCGTCGATCGTCCACGCCTCGGTCCGCACGCTCAGGAGCACCTGGCTGCCGATCGCACGGTCGCCCACATGCGTCGACTCGAGCGCGCCGAGCACCGTGCGCAGCGAGGCGCGGCCGTCGGCGGCGCGTTCCACGGTGGCCGGGATGAAGTTGGTCTCGCCGAGAAACTCAGCGAGGAAGCGCGTCTTCGGCCGCTCGTAGAGCTCGCGCGGCGAACCCTGCTGCACGATGCGGCCGTCGCGCATGACGACGACGTGATCGGCCAGCGAGAGCGCCTCGTCCTGGTCGTGGGTCACGTACACGGTCGTGATGCCGAGCTCGCGGCAGATGCGCCGGATCTCGTGGCGCATCTCCAGGCGGAGCTTGGCATCGAGGTTCGACAGCGGCTCGTCCAGGAGGAGCACGCGCGGCCGGAACACGATTGCCCGCGCGAGCGCCACGCGCTGCTGCTGGCCGCCCGAGAGCTGGTTGGGCTTGCGGTCCGCGTACTGTTCCATGCGCACCATGGCCAGCGCCTCATCCACCCGACGCGCGCGCTCCTGACCCTTCACGCCGCGCACATCGAGGCCGAAGGCCACGTTGTCGCGCACGGTCATGTGCGGCCAGAGCGCATAGGACTGGAAGACCATGCCGCACTGGCGCTCCTCGGCAGGCAGCGCCGTCACGTCCTGGCCATCGAACAGGATGCGACCTGCCGTCGGCTCGATGAAGCCGGCGATCATGCGAAGGATCGTGGTCTTGCCGCAGCCGGAGCCGCCGAGCAGGAAGAACAGGCTGCCGGGCTCGATCTCGAGCGAGAGATCATGCACGACCGGCACGGTGCCGTAGGACTTGCGGATGCCTTGGAGCGTGATGCGGACCACGGTCGGGGGAGGATAGCCTGATCGGCATGCACGACGCGGAGCGGCGCATGCGGGACTTCGAGCGGTGGCATCGACGCCCGGCTCCACGGAGCGAGACCTCCGCCGGTGCCGACTTCGATGCGCTGCGACGCACCATGCGTGATGCGGCCAAGCGCTTCGCCGGCATCGCGGAAGCGTGGGAAACGTCTGCGCCACCGGCGCTGCGCGATCAGTGCGTGCTCGTGGGCTTCGCCGCCGGCGTGCTCACCGTCGTCGTGCCGAGTGCGAGCGTGACCTACGCGCTCGACCGTGCGTTGCGCGAGGGGCTCGAGACCACGCTGCGCGAGGCGACCGGCGGCAAGCTCGTGCGCGTGCGCAGTCGCGTCGGTGCCGGGCCGTCGTGATTCACTTCCCCACGCAGAAGCGCGCGAAGACGAGCCCGATCACGTCATCGGGCGTGACGGAACCGCCGATCGAACCAAGCGCGTCAAGCCCCGCGCGAAGGTGTGCCGCCACAAGCTCGGCGTCCGGCAGCGAGGCGCCGCCCTTGCGCGCGCGCTTGGCCGCCGCCTCCAGCTCGTTGATGGCCGCGTCGATCGCCGCACGGTGACGCGGGAGCAGCGCGGCGCCTTCGGCCGACTCGCTGGCAGCGGCGGACCCTAGCCGTGTCGCGAGCTCGATGCGCAGCGCGTCGAGGCCAACGCCGCGATGGGCGCTCGTCACAATCATGCCGTGCGGTGCGCTGCCACCCTCGTCCATCTTCGTGAGCACCACCAGCTCATGCGGTGCAGCCGCGGGCAGCTCGTCGCCCGGCGGCACGCAGCGCACGATGACCGCGGCGCGCGCGATCGCCTGCCGTGCCTGCTCCTGCATCGCTGCATCCAGTGCCGTGCGCGGCAGCTCGATGCCAGGCGCATCGACGAGCATGACCTCCTGCCCGCCGACGGAGACCGGTTCGGGGACAGCATCCCGCGTCGTGCCAGCGAGCGGCGAAGCCACCGTACGCTCCTGTCCGAGCAGTGCATTGAAGAGGCTGCTCTTGCCGGCGTTGGGCGGCCCCACCAGGACGACCCACGGCGCCGGTCGCTCGATCGCACCCGCAACCGGCGTCGCATGCAGCGTGCGAAGGTTCGTCACGATCGGTCCAAGTCGATCCGCCAGGGCTCGACCGCCGATGGCGACCACGTCTTCCTGGTCCGTGAAGTCGATGCCAGCCTCGACGAGCGCGAGCAGCGTGGCCACGCCGTCACGCGCAGCATCGACCGCCCGCGCAGCCTCGCCCCGCTGCAGTCGCTGCGCGGCGCGGAGTTGGGCATCGCTGGTCGCCGAGATCGCCAAGGCGATCCCCTCAGCCTCGTCGATCGATCGCTTGCCGTGCAGCCATGAGCGAGCAGCGAACTCGCCGGGCTCCGCCGCGCGCGCACCGCGCTCGATGCACGCACGCACGGCATCGTCCAGGAGCGCAGGATGGCCCGGCAGCAGCAGTTCGACGCAGTCCTCGCCCGTGAAGGAGCGCGGCGCACGCGACACGACCGCAAGCGCGCGCGAACCATCCCACGGCAGTACGCACGGCACGACACCTGCGCTCAGGTCCGAGGCAAGCCCACAGATCGGCAGCGATGCCGAGCCCGACAGGCGCACGATCCCACGCAGCCCGTGGCCCGGCGGCGAGGCGACGGCCACGATGGTCGCCGACGCCTCCATCACTGGATCAGCGGCCGCCGCGCTGCTTCGCCTGCGCCTTGGCCTGGGCCTGCTCAAGCGCGCGCGCGAACGCACCGCCGAAGAGGCCCTTGCCGCCCTTCTTGCCGGGCTTCAGCAGGTCCATCGTCTCGATCTGGGCGCGAATGCGCTTGGATTCGAGGAAGCCGATGAAGGTGCTCGTGGCGATGTAGAGCGTGAGCCCGCTCGGCGCGTTGTAGAGCATGATCGGGAACATGATCGGCATCATGACCTTCATGATCTTCTGCTGCTGCTCCTGCTCGGGCGTGAGGGCGGTGGTCGGCGGTGCGGAGTACTTCTGCTGCAGCCAGAACACGACGCCCATGAGCAGCGGCACGAGGTTGATGCTCTCGAGCGTGAAGAGGTACAGGTCCACCGAGATGGGCAGCGGGATGAACATGTCCGGCGCACTGAGGTCGCCCAGGAATCCCCAGTCGGGACTGATCGCCTGGAACACCCCGAAGAATGCCGGCTGCTGGCGAAGCTCGAAGGCGATGTAGAGCACCGCGTACAGCGCCATCCAGATCGGCATCTGCAGCACCATCGGTGCCAGGCCGCCCAGGCAGCCCATCGGGTTCATGCCCTTCTCGCGGTACAGCCGCATCTGCTCCTGCTGCATGCGGGCCTTGTCCCCGGCAAATCTCTTCTGGAGCGCATCAAGTTCGGGCTTCAGCGTCGACATCTGCTTGCTGAAGCGTGCGATCGAGATCTGGCTCGAGCGAGTGAGCGGGTGCAAGGCCAGCCGCACGATGATTGTGAGCACGATGATCGCCAGGCCCCAATCGAAGACGACCCAGTCATGCAGCAGCCCGAGGAAGATCACGAGCCCGTTGGCCAGCCACGAGAAGGTGCAGAAGGTGCAGCACCCACCCATCTCGTACACGATCATGCCGATCATGTTGAGCGCCGACATGGGTTCCGCATCATCGAGCAGCACGCGGCGTTCGAGCGGGCCGGCATATACACCCAGGCGCATCGCCGACGCTGTTCCCGGAACGATCACCTGCTCGCCCGAGGTCACGACCGTGAAGATGGGGCGGCCCGTGGCGACCGGATCGACCGGATCACCGAACTGCGCCTGGATGCGCTCGACTGCCGGAGCGGCACGCAGGCTGGGCATGCCCTTCTCGTTGTCGGCGCCGGAGTGGATCGCCAGGGCGAAGTAGCGGTTGGTGGTGCCGAACCACGAGAGCGTGCGCTGCTCGGCTGTGCTGGCTGCGGTCGGCCACAGGTCCCACTGGCCCGCCTCGAGCTGCGAAACGACCGAGCTGCGCACCATCGAGGTGTCGTTGCTCAGGACGATGGACTGGCCCGGATCGCGCTTTTCCGAGAGCAGTGCGCCGATCATGAATCGACGGATGTCCATGAGGGATCCCGGCTCGAGCGTGAGATCGCCCGGTCCGTAGTGCAGCCAGCGCACGCGGTGTTCCTTGCCATCGAGCGACTCGACCGACTGCGTGATGCGGAGTTCATGCCCCGAGATCGTGAACGAACGCCGAGCCTTGACGATGGAAGCTCCCGCCTCGTCATGCACCACCGTCTCGAACGCGCCGTCGCCCGCCGCGGACCAGATCGATGCGCCACCGGCGGCCGCGAACATGTTCACCGCGACACCATCGACGATGAGCGAATGCACGGCCAGCAGCGGCACCGACTGGCCGGCAAGTGTGTCGATCGGCTCGAGCCGGTAGCGCTCATCGTCCGAGGGGAACTCTCCCTTGCCGGCCATCGCGCGCTCGGCCGCCACCCGCGCCGACGCTGTCTTCCATTGCTGGGCGAAGAGCACGCGCTCAATGCCCGCACCACGGGCAGTGAGCTGGAGCTGGATCCGCGCATCGGCAGCGGTCAGTGGACCGCCCACGATCATCGCGCCGGCACCAGCCGACGCGGGCTTGGCCTGCCAGACGGGCTGCTTTGCCGCGGGAGCGGTTGGCGTCGACGCGGCCTGGACAGCGGGCTCGACCTTCTTGGCCGGCGCAACCGCCGCGTTGATCGGCGCAGCAGCTCCGGCGGTGCTGGTCGACTGTGCCCCGGTCGCTGCAGGCGCAGCCTGCGACGCGGTGTCAGCCTCGGCCTGTGGGCGCCCACCGCCGGTGATGATGGCGAAGACAAGCACCGTAGCGATGGCCACGAC
>Ga0208048_1001565_pt1 | contig 11622 bp, 8 predicted proteins | sample Malawi_45m_30L_FD_184163 | JGI IMG/M metagenome (GOLD analysis project Ga0208048, IMG submission 184163) | Freshwater microbial communities from Lake Malawi, Central Region, Malawi to study Microbial Dark Matter (Phase II) - Malawi_45m_30L... | ecosystem: Environmental > Aquatic > Freshwater >... | reverse complement strand
ATTATTCCGGGTTAAGGAATCGGAACCAAAAGCATTCGTAACCTTAAGCTTAACACTGTATTGACCTGCCACACTGAAATAAAGTTTAGGGTTGGCGCTCGAGGATGTTGAACCGGGCGCAAATGCCCAACCTGTCGAGGGGGTAATGGTCCATGCCCTGGTTGTGGGAACCCCAACTGACTGATCCGTGAGTTGAATCGTATCCAAAACTCCTCCAAAATCAGCAAGGGTATCGCTTGCAACAAAGGCCGCGGTCAAAGGTCCGGGGTTCACCACCACAGCCTGGCAAGAATTAGCCGTGAGCAGCGACACCCTTCTCGGGCTGTTCGCCAAAACGGTCCACATCCTTTGAACCTGGTTGTAGGTAAACAAATTCATGCAGTTGTCATCGGAATAATCCATATAGTTCTGCACCATATCAGGGCCGGAGCATGAAGAATGGGTGGTCGGACAGCCGTAATTGGCAGCATCCGAAGGAGGAGTATCCGCGCAATAATCCGTCGCCGTGCAGGAGGAACCATCCCCCCAAATATGACGAAGACCCAACCAGTGACCAACCTCGTGAGTGGCCGTACGTCCTTTGTTATAGGCGCCTGTAAATGGATTGGCGGGTGGCCTACCTACCGAATTGTACAACAAAACAATGCCATCCGTATTGGCCGAGCCTGATGTCGGCATCCCCGCCAGGCCTGAAGAAACCGGGAATTGAGCATACCCCAATACCCCACCCGAAATATTGACTACCCAAATATTGAAGTAACGGGTTGGATCCCAGATCGTGGCCGGCTTGATGGTCGCGTCAATGGAGGAGGTGGACCATGTGGCCGACTGGGAATATTGCCAACGAACAATCCCTGTAGAAGGATTGCCTTGGGGGTCCCGTTGGGCCAAACAAAAATTAATGTTCGACCCCGCTGCAACAGCTCTGAAATTAGCTGGGGCGTTCATCGTATCCGCATTGAGTCGCTTGAAATCCTCGTTCAGAATACCCACCTGGGATTGAATCTGTGCAGCAGATATATTCCATGCATCCGATGCGTTCTGATAAATCACATGGAAGACCACCGGAATATTATATTCCACCTCTGGACGAAAACTGGATGTATTATCGGCGATTCGATTGGAAATCCATTGTTCAAAAATTTGTTCTGATTCGCCGTGTTGCCCCTGCTGCATTCTGGCCTGGTGATGTTCGTGAGTATAACAACGAATTGATGGGGTCTGAGCTTCCGATTCGACCAAGGCGACGCCCCAAGCGATGAACCCCATTGAGGACACCCTTAGGAATCGGCTAAACAAGCCTTGGGTAAGAAGGCCTTTTGCCATGGCATAACATGCCAATATTCCTCTGGAAGAAGCGAAAATTGAAATGGAGGGCATAAACTTTAGATTTCTCCAAATATATTTCACGTTTTGGGGTATTCCTTTCAAAATGAGATTAAAATCTCTCTCTTTTTCAACCCCTTCAATTTTCTCCTTATCCATATTCTTGCCCCTGGGTATTGGGAAAGCAATCAACGATTAAAAGGCCACCCGAGCCAAAACTGGGGCTTGATTGAGGCCTACGCAAACCCCACTGACCACCACAGTTCCCTCAGGGAGCAGGACCATTTCGCTGAAATCGTAGCTGTGCTGCAGGGTTCTGCGATCCAATACCCTTCCGAGCACATCGATGGCCCTTAACTCCAAGGTGCCTTGACCACTAACCTTTACCTGAGGACAAGTCCCTAGTCCATAAACGGGTCGAATATTCCAAAGTGCTCGCCCTTGGGTGGTTTGTAACCTTGGCAAAACCACCGATAAGCCACCCAAGACGTTTCCGTCCCGGTCCGTAAGCTCTGAAGAACTTGATAAAGACCATGAATTGGTCGCAGCTGGGCTCTCCTGATCAGGAAGAACTTTCAAATACAAAATGGGCTCATGAAGACCTGGATTCATTCCCTCAAGATCAAACCATGAAAGTCGCATTCGATTCCCTTCAAGGCTGTATTCAGGCATCATACCCTTCAAAGCAGATCGTACTCCTTCAATTTGCCAACCTTGGGGGGCCTCCAAGTCCAAAGTAACTGAGCCTAAGGGAATACCCTCCTTTGAACCAAGGCCCTTAAGGCTCAGCGGCACCCATGCTCCTTGAGAAGGAATGACTACAGCAGGGTTCAGGTCCAAGGCAACGGTCCCTTGACGAACTACAGAGGGTTGGTAAGAGGCATTTACATCGCCTACACAGATACCCCTTATGTTCTGCGTAATGTTAGCATTGATAACATTGACAGGAACCGTTTCGAATTTCCAATCCCCTGCCGAAAAGGAACTGATAAGCCCCGCCACCCTGCGTGAAACCAAAAGAGCATCGGCGGAACTGATGGAATTGGATCCGTTCACGTCGGCAGAGATAAGGCGCAAACCGCTTAAATTTATTGTATTATTGAATTGACGGGTGATCAGCAAGGCATCTGCTGAACTAACCCCACCCCAAGGTCTAGCGCTCAAGGCCGAAACCGAGTAAGAACCGCTTGGGACATTGCTGAAGGTATATTGCCCCGTAGCGTTGGTGGTGGTGGTCTGAAGAACGTTGCCCCCTGTCCCCAATAGGCGTACGGTGCTATTAACCACTGGGTTACTGGCTGTATTATCGTATTGCAACAGGCCCGAAATCGTATAGGAAGGACTGGATTCCAAAAGGGTAACCGCATCGGTGTAGATCTCATCCCCGCTGGTGCCTCCGTTGTTATTGGCGGCATTGGATGAGAAATAGAAAGTCACCGAACCTGTTCCGGCGGCAGGAGCTGTCCATTGAAAATTCCAAGTAATCGTCCCAGAGATTGTGGAGGTGTTCCCCGAACTGGATTGGTTCAGATACCCTTGTTGAACCCAGGTCCGGTTGGTGGTTGAAATGAGAGTTCCTGCATCCCCTCCTTGCCCGTCCTCTACCTTGAGTTGAAAACCGTATTTGTTACGAGTGGCCCTGGAAACCGTGAGGCTAAGATTGTAGGTCTGTCCAGGGACATAGGATGATGCGGCCGAACCATTGAACGTGAGTGTACGCGTTGCAGGACCAGAATTAACTGCCACACCCCCATGGCAGGATGCACAATTGGATTCTCCAGGAGCACTACTAAACCCCAATGGGGCCCCACCCGAACTGGTAAGAGCGCTGTAAATCCCTGTCAAAACCAAGAAGGAAGCCAAAACGGCGATTTTGAGTTGATGATGCATACTTTTGATTTTAAAATATCATAAACCAATTTATTTTGATAATGTTTGCCAAGTTGATAATTAATGGCTTGCACAAGACTCTTGGTGCCTTGACCTATAGAGCCAATTCTATTACACGGGGATTCATGTCCTTGGTCTTGGTTTTGAACATCCTTTGCCGGCAGGCTGCGGTAGGCCAATCTCCCCTGCAGGTTTCGACAAGCCAATTGGCCTTTGGCAACAAAACCGAGCTAAGCAACGACACCCTCGGTGTATGGGTAACTAATACCGATGCCGCATCTTTGAATTGCCGAGCCACTTGTCTGCCTTATTATGGGGCATCCCCCTTTCGAACCTTGGATACGCTGTTCACCTTGGCTGCTGGACAAAGCAAAAGGGTGATCGTATCCTTCAATCCTATTCACAATACCTTTAACAACAGTGAATTATGGATATCTCATAGCGGTCGAGGGGGGCAAATTCGAGTAGATCTCACAGGACAAGGGGTTTACAGCAACACCTATTACAACAGCACCCAAAACCTGGAAGGTGAGCCCTTGCGGCAAGCCCTGGCAACCCGACTAAGTTCTCCCTACACCTCCTTGGGATACTCGGGTACCAACAATGCTAGGCTGAGGATGTTCGGAACAGCAGACAATTGGAAAGTGAATGGCAGGGAGCCTTCCCATGCCAATCCCTACAAAAACGAATGCGTTTATTCCGGGCGAACCATCTCGTACACCTCCGCAGATTTCAATACAGGCACCTTGAACAATGCCCCCTACAGCATGAACACCGAACATACCTGGCCGCAGAGCTTTATGGGTTCCGCAGAGCCCATGCAAAGCGATATGCACCATTTGTTCATCAGCGACGGAGGGCTCAATTCTGCGCGAGGCAACAAACCGTTCGGCTGGGTACCTAACCCCACCCTCACCTATACCGGAGGCTCCAAAGCAAACTCTATATGGTTCGAACCCCGCGACGCGCACAAAGGCCCCGTATCGAGGGCCATTCTGTACTTTGCCCTGAGGCATGCCGCCAACAGCGCTGTTGTTCAGAGTTTCTTGGATACGGCTCAACAGCGAATGCTGCGAGAATGGGTTAAATTATTTCCTTCCGACTCCGTGGCCATACGCCGAAACAACGATATCCAAAGCGCTCAAGGCAACCGAAATGCCTTAGTGGATTACCCTCAATTCTTGGATCGACTTAGCACTGTACTTCCACCATCTGCCCCACCCAATATTCGAGACGCTCGCCTTAGCGAAAATTCAATACAATTAGGTATAGTGGGGGCAGGTTCCGTCCGTAGCCATGACTTATGGGTCTTTAACGGAGGAAATCAAACCTTGCAAGTTAGCGGATTGTCTATCAGCGGAACAGGCCTTGAATTTTCCCCCAACGGAGGAAACTCAATGGCTAATTTCTCCGTAGCACCGGGCGAAAGTGTCAACATTACCCTTCGTAACAACGCTACCCTAACCCCCGGCAGCACCTACAATGCTGTTTGTTCGCTAAGCCTGGGTTACACTGGCCAAGCCAGTACCCTCTATACCGTACCTGTTCAAGTTACGGCGGCCACTCCGGCTAATCAAAGTAGCCTTAGCGGTGCTTTGAAATACGATAATACCGCGCTTTCTCCAATGATCGGGGTGACCCTTCGCCTTGTCAATGGGCAAGGCCAAGCCGTCGCCAATGTCGTCACGGATGCCCTAGGGAATTTTAATTTATCCAATATTCCCTCAGGAACTTATACCCTGGATTGGCTGAATCCCCTTGCCTGGGGGGGAGTGGGCGCCAACGACGCCTTGCTCATTAATCGTACCTTCTCCTCACTAACCGTCTTGACTGGCGTTAAAATCAAAGCCGCAGATGTCAATCTTTCGCAATCCATCAACTCCTCCGATGCATTGCAAGTGAGCCGTCGCTTTGCGGGTTTAATTAGTACGTTCTCGGCAGGCAATTGGGTTTACAGCCAGGCATCATTCACCTTGAGTCCGGGTCATAACACTATCACCATAAATGCTTTGTGCACAGGTGACGTGAATGCATCAAGAGCCTTCTGATTCAATCACCTCGGTTTGACGAATGGCATTGGCGAAGATGCCTGTAGCAACCGCTGCATTCAAAGATTCCGCGCTGCCAAACAATGGAATACCTACTCTATGGGTTGCCAATTCTAATATGTTTTGACTTAATCCTTGGGATTCATTTCCGACCAGCAAAATTCCGCCCTGCTTGGGGAAGTGAAGGCGATTCAAATCCATACCACCCGGCATGGTAGCAAGGACCCAAGGGCCATCTTGAGCTTCGTCATGCGCTACATGTTCCTTAATCGTTGAAGAATATCCAGGAAACTTCATGCCGGTTAATCGAAATAATGCTGCGGGATTTAGATCCGTGTAATGAACAGGAACGCGGAACAACGAGCCCATCGAAGCCTGAATGACCTTGGCATTGAAACAATCTACCGTATCGGGGCTGCAAATCAGGCCTTCAAAACCGAACCAATCGGCGATACGAATCATAGTACCCAAATTACCCGGATCTTGAATTCGATCCGCTACGATCCACCAAGGGGCAAGTTGCTGACCTTGATGCGGTATACCGCCTGAGCGTCTTTCTTGGAATTTAAACCGCTCAGGCACTTCAAACGAAGCCATTACGGAGGGCGGGGATTTTAGCCGAGATATTCGCTCCATTTCCGAAAATGAAGCTGACCTGACCAATACCTCCCTATTCAAACGACTCAGAACTTCCCTGGCCTCCGGGGAACTATCGGTCGAAATCACCACGAGCAATGGACTCCAATCGCTTTGAAGGGCCTCCATGATGATTTTGGGCCCTTCAAGAAAAAGTTCCTTTTGAGCCTTTCCACCTTGCCTTTGCGCAAGGGCCAACAAGGCTTTAACTTCGGGTTTAGTAAGATGCGAAGGTTCCAATTTTCAAAGATACGATTCTTCCTACTTGGGTTCCTTTGGGGAGAGTTAAGTTTGAGCTCCTGTTCCATACAACGCCAATTGGACCCTGGCCAAGTCTTTTTGAAAGGTTATACCCTTCAAGAGGTTGATTCCGCCCTTGCTTTTTCAAAATCCAAAATTGCAAAGTCCGCCGTTAATCCTTCCTCCAATGCTTTAGACCTAAGGGAACTTCGCAAATCGCTCAAACCAGGACTTAATCGAAAAATCGGGGGATTTTGGCCTCTTAGGTCCCAAATTTATTTAATGGCCTTTAAGAAACCGAAAAACAAATTCCTTCAAAACGCCGCAAAGAGGTTTGGTGAGCCTCCCGTTTTGCATGATTCCACCAATATGCCCATGAATACCGACTATCTTTTGCGGGCCATTCATACAGAAGGCTATTTGGATGCATCCATAACATCTTCCACCCAAAAAAACCCAAAGGGCATCCAAGAGATCTACAAGATCGATAAGGGAGAACCCTACAAAATTGGAAAATGGAACCACGTTATCCTCTCCGGGGATTCAAATTTTCAAAGAGATTTTCAAAAAATAATGCAACAAAATTCCTCGACTTTCCCAAAGGAAGGGGCAATTTTCAGAGCATCTACCCTCGGAAATATGCGTAACAAAATATCGCAGGATTACAGAAACCTCGGATATTTTCGCTTTAGCACCGATTTCTTGGAATTTGAAGCGGACAGTGGTAGAATTCCTCATACCGTTGATTTAACCCTCAAAATCCTTAAACCTGAACAAGCTTTCTACCATAAACCTTACCGGTATCGGCATTGGAAACTTTATGTCGGGAATACTCCTCCATCCAGCAACGAACCGAATTTCTTGCCTGTTGCGGATACATTACCTTGGTTAATGTACCTCAACACCGATGAGGCTGTGGACCAAAGCCTTTTGATTAGTCAAGTTGATCAGCCCAACAATCCAATTTTCAGTGAAGGGCAACTACGCAAAACCCTCGCCAATTTTGCGAGATTGGGACTTTTTGCTCCGGGGAATTACTCCATTGTACCCAATGACTCTTCCGGTGAATTGGATCTTTTGTTGGTGTTAAAAACCCTTCCCAAATGGCAATTTAGAACAGAGTATGAATTCTCAACCAACAATATTTCGTTATTTGGACTGAATGGCAATATTTCCTTTACAAGGAGAAATGCCTTGCGCATCGGTGATCAGCTTGAATTTCGAGCAAATGTAGGGGCTGAATCACAGCAGCTTACGGGATCCTTCGCTAAGAGTTCCGGATTCAATACCCTCGATCTTGGACTCCGTGCCACCGTGAGTGTTCCGGGGATCATTCGACCAGGTTGGTTTTCGCATTGGAAACTTAATGGAGAGGAACGTACCCTTGTTTCGTTGATCTATCAAAGTCAACAAAGGCAAGATTTTGATCGCAACGTGCTCAAAACCGGACTGGGGGTAAGCGGACTTGTTCACGGCCGAACACACTACCAAATTTGGCCCATGGAACTAACCTATGCCAACACAGGTTTTACCAGTGACGCGTTGAAAAAAATTCTGGAAGATGGCGATCCTTTGTTACGAGCGAATTTCGTTTCCTATTTCAGTACGGGAATACGAGGATCCTGGGTACAGGATCGAATTCAAGAATCCAAAAGGGATTACCTGGGCCTTAATCTAGAAAGTTCAGGTAACTTATATACCTTGCTGAAGGCCGGATCAAGAAACCAAAATTTAAAAGATACCATTTGGGGGTTACCTTATTTCAGATTCCTCAAACTGGATGTCGAATGGCGTAAGCATTTGTTGGGCAAAGGCGAGTCCCTAGTGGCCACCAGGGCTTTGGGCTCGGTTGGCCTTCCCTTCGGTGATCAAAAAACCCTACCCTTGGAGAAAAGGACCTTTGGCGGTGGGACCAATTCCCTTAGGGCATGGCCAATCCGAGGGTTGGGACCCGGCTCTTTGAGCAACTATGCCAATGGGCGACTCATTCAATTCGGAGAAATTCGTTTGGAGGCCAATTTAGAATGGCGATTTCGGGTTGTGGGTCCCTTCAAAGCTGCCTTGTTCTTAGATGCAGGCAATATTTGGACGCTCAACGACACCGCATACAACGGTCTAGGGAATTTTACCTCGAAGCGTTTTGTCAATGAAATCGCTTTGAACCAAGGTCTTGGGTTGCGGTATGATTTTGGTTTTTTTGTAATGCGAGTTGATTTTGCCCTCAAGGTCCGGGATCCCGCTATGGCCCACGGTAAGCGATGGGTTATTGGCAATTGGTTTGATCCCGGTTGGAGAAATGATCAATGGCGATACGATGTTCAAGGCGATCAGCCATCTTTGAACCAAAACGGAGTGAACCCGGTTTATCCACTATTTTCCACGGTTTTTGGGATCAATTACCCCTTTTGAACCTTTTTGACTGCCATATTCTCGATTGAATCGATGGGGTAATTTAAGGCATGGGTATAAATTTGATGGATTTGAGCGTATATTCGCAGCCCAATTAAGACTATCATTCCATGATTGCCATCGTCAATATTCAAGGCCAACAGTTCAAAGTGAGCCCTTCCCAGAGCGTGTATGTACACCGGCTGGATGCCAAAGAAGGGGATACCATGGAGTTGGATAGCGTTATGCTCATCGAAGATGGGGGACAAGTTCGCATCGGTCAACCCTACCTCACGGATGCCAAAGTAAAAATCCGCGTTATTAGCCACCTCAAAGGCGATAAAGTCTTGGTTTTCAAGAAAAAAAGGCGCAAAGGCTACCAAAAGATGAACGGCCACCGTCAATCTTTCTCCAAAATCGCCATTGAGTCCATTGCATAATCCATCATTTTCTTTCCAAAGCATATAAATCACCCCAACCATGGCACATAAGAAAGGTGTAGGATCCTCCAAAAACGGCCGCGAATCGGAAAGTAAGCGCTTGGGCGTCAAGATTTTTGGCGGACAATTGGCCAACAGCGGCAATATCATCATCCGCCAGCGCGGTACCCGTCATCATCCCGGTCGCAATGTGGGGATCGGCAAAGACCACACCCTGTTCGCTTTGGTAGACGGTCGCGTTGTTTTCACCAAAGGAGACAAAGACCGCTCTTTCGTATCGGTAGACCCGGTCGTTTCCTAATATCCCCTCAATTTTTGTTTCCTTCATCTCAAGAAGGAAACCCACAGCCCTTGAGGTAAGAATATTCAATTCGGGTTTGTCAAACCCGAATTAGGCAGTCTTTCGTAAATTGCGAGAGACAATCCCCTATCGCATGCCAACTAACGCCACCCATAGCCGTATTCTTGGAACTGGCCACTATGTTCCATCCAGGGTCGTGACCAACGATGACCTTAGCCAATGGATGGAAACGACTAACGATTGGATCATGGAACGGACCGGCATCGAAGAGCGTCGATTTGCGGTTCCAGGTGTGGACACCACTTCTTCCATGGGGACCGAAGCAGCCAAACGAGCGATGGAAGCCGCTGGCATAGTGGCTGCCGACGTGGACCTCATTCTCTTTGCAACCCTTAGCCCGGATTACTACTTTCCAGGGCCAGGGGTACAACTCCAACAGAACCTGGGGTGCAGAACCATCGGTGCCATCGATATTCGAAACCAATGTTCCGGGTTTGTTTATGCTTTATCGATTGCGGATCAATACATACGCAACGGTGCCGCCAAATATGTTCTGGTTGTTGGTGCTGAACTGCATTCGGCGGGATTGGATTTGAGCACCCGTGGGCGGAATGTTTCGGTCATCTTCGGAGACGGAGCAGGAGCAGTAGTCCTTGGGCCCACCCAAGAATCAGGGAGGGGAATTTTGTCCACCCATTTGCATAGCCAAGGAGAGCACGCCACAGAACTTGCCCTCCTGGGGCCCAGCACCAGGGAATGGGTTCCCCAGATTATGGAACGTAACGACCCCGATGATGTTTCGTATTTTCCCTACATGAACGGCAACTTCGTCTTCAAACATGCAGTGGTGCGATTTGCAGAGGTAATTGAGGAAGCCCTGCAGGCCAACGGGTACCAAGCCTCCGATCTCAAACTCATGATTCCACATCAGGCTAATCTCAGGATCAGTCAGTATATCCAAAACAAGATGGGGCTTCGCGATGATCAGGTTTTCAATAACATCATGCGTTATGGAAACACCACTGCGGCCAGTATTCCAATCGCCTTGAGCGAGGCCTACGCCCAAGGCCGCATTGATCCGGGTGATTTGTTGCTATTTGCCGCCTTTGGTAGCGGTTTCACCTGGGCCTCTGCATTGATGCGCTGGTAGGTTCGGGTTTATATTCGGGAATAAACGTTTTCGTACGGGACCTGTATCGATCCTCGCCCAATTTGCAGGGCCATGGATTCGCTGCAGATCACTCCATTATGCTCCAACAAGGTAAAAAGCAATGCGGGGTCATTCCTGATCCGGAATGCCTTCTTGGTTTGGGCCTTGACGGGATTATCATTTAAATCCATCGCCCAAGGGCAGTCTCGACCCGCTCTTTTGCCCTTGGGGATTCACCGAGAGCCTGCACTAAACGGCTGGATTCCAGGCCAATGGTCTTGGCCATCCACCCCGCCTCGTCCTGATCTAAAGTGGTCAACGGCTGTAGCCGGTCGTTACCATCCTGCGATCCCATCCCTACAAGAAATTACATTCGCGGCGAGTTACGCTTCCCTTCAAAACTGGTTAACAATCGGTATCACCCAATACGGAAGTCCACCTCTGAGAAGGCACAAAGTAAATCTTGGGTACAGCAAATCCATGAACCGTAACCGTAGCGGTATATCGCTTGAATGGAACAGGCTGAGCAGCCATAATATTCAATCTCAAAGCGTTGCAGCAACCCTTGGCTCAGAACAAGCCCTGAGCAAGCAGTGGCGCATTGGTCTGACCCTTCAGCATCCCATGATCCTTCAGACCCTATCGGACTCAGGAACCAATATCGACGAACGCGAAGAGCCTGTGCATGGCCTTGGTTTAAGCCTGTTCACGATGATGAAAAGCGACCCCTGGATCATCCATGGGGCAATACATTTCAGCCGAATCGAAGGATTGAGGCTTGAAATGGGCTTCCTCTATCGAAGAAAATCAGGCCTTGGCATGGTGTTCAGTACCGACCCCGTGAATACCGTCATGAAGTTTGGACTATGTTATTTGCGAGACAACACTGCGGTATGGGCCTCCACCATGGACAGCCCATTACCCGGACTTAGCTACCAGGCCGCATGGGAAGGAGGGAGGCCAAGAAAATGAGCGAAAGTATCCCATGCGGCCTAACGTTGCCTAAAGTCGCCCTTAGTTGGTTGGGCATGCAATGGTTTTGTACGTTGTTAGGGGAAGGATATTTCCTGTGGGCACAAAGCGAACTTGACCAAGATAATGCGAAAATCCAAGAACAAATTCAGGCAACCCAGCATCCTATGCTGGAAGATATGCCGGATCGTTGGGAGAACTCTGCTTTGGACCTTCCGTGGACCCTCCAAA
>Ga0208048_1001561_pt1 | contig 11627 bp, 9 predicted proteins | sample Malawi_45m_30L_FD_184163 | JGI IMG/M metagenome (GOLD analysis project Ga0208048, IMG submission 184163) | Freshwater microbial communities from Lake Malawi, Central Region, Malawi to study Microbial Dark Matter (Phase II) - Malawi_45m_30L... | ecosystem: Environmental > Aquatic > Freshwater >... | reverse complement strand
TTACCGCGACTCCTTATTCAACGAACTCCAATTCCGAGATTATTTTCGCCTGGATTTTAAAATTTCATGGAGAAAGAATGCCAGGGTCGTTTCCCATGAATTCGGCTTAGATCTTGTGAACGTTTTAAGCACCAAAAACCTCCTGAGTTTAGCTTACGCTCCATCCTTAGACCCAAACGTGATCAATGATCCGAATTATCAACCTACAGCTGAAAAAACACAGCTCGGGTTTTTGCCCATTTTCTATTACAAAATAGATTTTCGAGCAGGAAGAAATTTGAAAAATTAAAAATGCGGACAATCGCAATTTTTCTTTTTTCCCGGAAAAAAAATAGTCCCAACACTTATTGAAGCTTGGCCGAACCAAAGGTTTTGTTGGGCTTTTTGGTTAGACTCCGTTAAACTCAACCGAAGGTTTTTGTGAACCATCAACCCTCCGGTTAGGGAGGGCATCAGATAAAATACGCCAAAAAACTCGAGCCTGATGCCCAAATTCAATCCCCCTGCCATTCCTGAAAGACTGGCTATATCTTCTTGAATAGCAGAACCGAAATTGACGGAATAGCTCGATTGAAGAAATCCCAAACCTATTCCGTAACTAGCCACTGCAGCAAAGGAATGGTTTTTATAGTGAACTAAGGGCTGTAATCGTTGAAAATTCAACGAAATAAGGCGAATGTTCTGCATATTGATTCCAAAACCTACAGTGTCCATGGCAACAGGGGTATTTAGATAGTTGCCGGATAAACCTCCAAGTTGATCATAAAAGGGAGCTACGGTTCCTGATACCTGGAGGACTTGCTTGGCAAGTAGGTACTTAAAATTATCCACCTCAAGCATTATTTGAAAATTTTTCCGAATATTCCATCCAAGACCAAGTTTAAAAGGGCTTGTTAGATACCTTGAAAATGTCCATTTCTCCTTAATAGGGTCAAATTGTGCGTGGTTCAACGTAAGGTCGAATTCGTTTCCTTGCAGCGTAAAACGTGAAGGAAAAAACCGGTTAAAAGAATGCCCTGCGTGAGCGGAAATTACATTTTTAGCTGTTGAAGAAATCCTATAAGACTGCGAAAACAGGGTGCTGCTGAACAAGAGAAACGCCACGATGATTCTTCTCATCTACCCATTACGTTAAGCCAAGTTTCCTGAGACATGATCTGTTCTAATTTAAAGTGAACTTTGTTGTTGGTTCCTTTCCACTCTACCAACCCTATGCCTTCTGCGTAATAGGAATTTGAGTTCTCTGTTAAACTCTTCTCACTTTTCAAAAAAGGGTTAATTAAGGTGAAGCGATTGCTGTCAACCATCAATATACACGGTGTATCCTCTCCCAAAACCTCGAGGCGAACACTGCTTTTCAAAATGGACCGCTTCATTTCCCGTAGGATAAGAGTTGAATCCATCACCCCTTCAAATTTTGAAGCAAACCAAGTTCGGCTGTTTTTCTCCCAAGGAAAATACGTTGTTTTATACAGCGTTGCCTTGGTCTTTTTCTGGTCTCGGTTAACAACCATATGATCCTGAACATCTAAGGAATCTACATTAAAATTAAGCGCCTCAAGAATTCTTCCGTCAGAAGCATAACGTTCAACAATTAGGTGTTTACCTGCAGCATCTTGTACGCAATATACCCGATGAAACTGTTCCTCTAAGCCTCCAATCACGTCCCGATAAACGTAAATTTTAGGAGTTTCCAATACGGGATAAAAATATTGCGCATAGGGGTGCGAGCTTTCCTTCATATTTTGGCCACAGCCCGAGACCAATAATGCCGATAACGACAAAACAACTATTTTTCTATACATTTTTCGTCATTCTTAAAAACGAAACCTCCGCCTCGGACAAATGCCGAAACATCCCTCTTGGTAAATCTTTTTTGGTTAACCCAGCGAACACAACACGGTCCAATTTCACCACGCTATATCCCAAAGATTCAAACATTCGTCGAACAATTCTGTTCTTTCCCGAATGGATTTCAATGCCTACTTCTCGCGAATTACCTCCTTCAGTAAAGGAAGCTTTATCAGCCCTAGATTTTCCATCCTCCAAATCAACCCCGCGCAACAATTTTTCTAAGTCTTCCGATTTCACGGGCTTATTCAGCTCGACGTGGTAGATTTTCCGCGCTTGGTATCTGGGATGCGTTAGCTTTTTGGCTAAATCTCCGTCGTTCGTGAATAACAACAGCCCTGTGGTCTCTCGATCCAATCTGCCCACAGGATAAATCCTTTCTCTGCATGCCGTACGCACTAAACTCATAACGGTTTTTCGGCCTTGGGGATCGTCCATGGTGGTAATAAATCCTTTGGGTTTATTAAGTAATACGTATCTTTTTTTCTCCGCATTGATCGTTTCGCCGTTGCATTGAATGACATCCGTTGGCGCAATTTTATACCCGAGCTCCGTGATAATTTTACCGTTTACCGTAATAACCCCTGTTTGCATTAAAACATCCGCTTCGCGACGTGAACATAACCCTGCGTTCGATAAATACTTATTCAGGCGAATTGCCTCTTCATTAAAACTGGGAAGGGGGTCTCCTTTCTTAACTTTAACCTTGAAATCGATATATTTCCGCTTGTCCCTGGGTTTAGGCTCTTTTGATTTGTTTTCAGCGCCTTTAGAAGGGTCTGTTTTACCTCTTCGATTGTGTGTGTTCATCACGAGCAGTTTGTACAAAGGTACATTAATAAACTTTGCTTAAAAAGCGGGAAAAGCATCTTGCACATGTTGTATCACTACATCGTTCTGATGTTGCACCACGCTTATGGCATCCATCCGGACCTCAACGGGGACTGGCCAAGAACGCACATAAAAATTAATGGCTTTGATTAACAACCGTTGTTTTGTTTTGGTAATGGCGCGAAAAGGTTCCTCTAACTGCTTGCCGGTTCGCGTTTTCACCTCCACCGCAACCACCCAATTTCCCATTTGCGCAATGAGGTCAATTTCTGCCTTTTGGTGGCGATAATTTCGTGCAAGTATGGTATAGCCTTTGTTAATTAAATAATTTGCCGCTTGTTCTTCTCCCCACTTTCCCGTTTCCAGCATCAAGAACTAGCGTATCAAATGAAAAAATCCGTGACCTTGTACCTCTGCTCCTGAAACGCCCGTTGCTTTGTAGGTGTAGGTGTAGATACCTTCGCTCGCTTCTCTATTTCCGACGGTTCCATCCCATTTAGGGGCTGAAACGAGCACATCGTTGCTGCTGCCCGAATATAGCATGGAACCCCATCGGTTGAAAACAAAAAGTTCAATCGAAATAACATTCACATAGTCTAATTCGAAAAAATCATTGATGCCATTACCGTCAGGTGTAATAATATTGGGTGCCTCTACTTCTGGATAAGGATACGTGCACATTGAGGCCACATTAACATTCGCATTTGGGTTGTAATTCAACGCTTCCCCATCTGCACAATCACAAACATTTACCGGAATAAATAGCGATTGAGTGTCTTGGCAATTGGCGCCTTGCGAGGCGGTCAATACAACGGTGTAACCGGTGGGTAGAGCGGTGGTATAAACCGCATTCTGAGGGGCTAATGTGGGCAAAGTTGCCGTTTGACCGTTGCCAAAATCCCACGAATAATTATTGGCATTGCTGCTGTTGTTGGTAAAGGAAACGTTCAAGGGGGAACAACCCGTTCCTGGGTTGGCCGTAAAGGCCGCAACGGGAGCGTTAATCGTAGTTACAAAAATGCTATCCGAAGCACTGCAAACTTGATCCGTAATCGTTAGCTGATACCACCCTCCAGACAAATTTTGCAAGGCTTGGCCATTTTGCCCATTCGACCAAGTGTAAGTTACATTGCCCGTGGTGCCAGAAACAAAGGCAAAAACCGTTCCGCTTGGAATACAGGTGGCAGGCGTCATGGCAATACTATCTATTGATATGGTTTGATTTACCGTTACCGTAGCCGTATCGGTTTGCGAAAAATTGCATTGGTCTACCGCGGTCACCAAATACTGTACAACCCCGTTCTGACTGACATAAATCGTTACAGAGTCGTTTGAAGAAAGGGAGCCACCTGAAAGGGTTGTCCAACTAAAATCGTACGGAGCGTAGCCTCCGGAAGCGCTTGCCGTGAGTAAGACACTATCAGGAAAACACTGAACGAGCGGGTCGCTTTCCAAAATATTTATGATCGGTCCGTCGCCAATGTAAATGGTTCCTTGGGAAGTTACCGTATCTCCGCAGGGGTTTACAATAGAAACAGTAATGGTAACCGATTCAAATCCTTCGTTTAAACCATCTTGGGTAGGATTTAAGTTCAAGATAACCGTATCCTGGCCTGGTAAAAACACAATCGGATTCACCATATTGTTATAATCCACTCCCTGAACGGCTGAACCTGAAATGGTATAACTAATGATGAGTGTATCGTTGGATTGAGCCTCTGGACGGGTGAAAATAAAGTCGGCATAGGTGCACCCTTCAACAATGGTAGTATCGCCAGAAACCGTTGCCACGGCAACACTTACGGAAGCGGATGAAAATGAACCCGCTTCCAGAAAAACCCCAGAATCATAGGCTTGATCCGAAACATTGGAAATAGCAAACTTGATGTGATATGTTTGATTGCACTGAACCGAAGCAGAAGCGGTGAGTTTTACCGTCGTTCCATCGTATTCAATCGCATCTCCATAGGTGTCTTGGGGAAACTCGTTGTAAACATAGTATTGTGTATTGGTGACCCAATTCACGTTGTTGATTGTCACGGGTATTCCTCCTGGAATAACCGCAATATTATCGCCTCCGTTGGGATATCCTGCCAAAGTGTAGGGGCCTGATATTCCCGGACCCCATAAAAATATTCCAAAGGCATCATTAAAACTGGACGGGGAAAACTCAGTGTATTCGTCCGAGCCAAACATGTAATTAAAAATTAAGGTGTCTCCTGCGGGAATAAAGTCGAATTCCAAAACAACACCGTTGGTAACATTACCATTGGCAATGGCATTCAATTCAGGATCTGTGTTTACTAGTTGGGAGTTTCCAGGATTGGTTGCGCTACCGCTTGTATTCGGCCCCATCGCTCCCATCGCGTCTCCGGTAGTTAACACCATTCCACTGGTCATAGGAAAAGTACCGTTAATGTTGGTGAAATATGCAATGTTTCCAAATGGGACATTAGCAAGACCGGGAACCCCGTTAATTGTAATGTTGGAAGCCACAACACCCGCGCCTAACAACACATTGCTCACCAATTGTTGGGGTGTTTGAGTTGGAGAAACGTTAATGGGCTGGGCTAGAACTGAAAAATTGAGAAAAGTGACAAAAAATAAAATAAGGCATTTTTTCATGCGAGAAAATTTAGTTTATGACCGAATACCTCACCCAAAAGTTGCATCATAGGGAGGGTTTGAGGGTTTAATAAATTTATGCTAAATTCGGTGAAAAACCAATTTCCGTTGCCTAATGAACAAAACACAAGATTACCTTCAGCAACACTTAGAGCGATTCACCCACGAATTATTAGAACTGCTGCGAATCCCATCCGTCTCCGCTGACCCTGCCTATAAAAAAGAAGTACTGCATTGCGCAGAAGCCGTGGCCAAGCATCTGAAAAAAATTGGAATGGAAGACGTTGAAATCATTGCGACCAAAGGACACCCGATTGTTTTCGGGCAAAAAATCATCAACCCGAAACTCCCTACCGTATTAGTTTATGGCCACTACGATGTTCAGCCTGCCGACCCCATAGATTTATGGCATAGTCCTCCATTTGAGCCGCTAATTAAACCCACGGAAATTCATCCTGAAGGGGCCATTTTTGCGCGCGGTGCTTGCGACGACAAAGGACAGTTTTTCATGCACGTTAAAGCGGTAGAATCGATGTTAGCCTGTGACGAACTTCCCTGCAACGTCAAATTCATGATTGAAGGGGAGGAAGAAATCGGAAGTGAACATTTAGGCCTTTTCGTTAAGGAACATAAAACCCAATTATCGGCAGATATCATTCTAGTTTCAGATACGGGAATGCTGGCCAACGATGTTCCTTCTGTTACCACTGGATTAAGGGGATTGAGCTATGTAGAAGTACAAGTGACGGGCCCCAAACGTGATTTACATTCCGGTTTGTACGGAGGCTGCGTGAAAAACCCGATCAACGCGCTTTGTGAAATGATCGCGTCTTTGCACGACGATCAAGGAAAAATAACGGTGGAAGGTTTTTATGACAGCGTGCTCGAAATTTCTCGTGCCGATCGAGATGCCATGGCCAAGGCTCCTTTCTCGGAAACTTCCTATAAAAAAGCACTTGACATCGATGACACCTTTGGTGAGGCTGGGTACACGACTCCTGAAAGAGGCTCCATTCGTCCAACCTTGGACGTGAACGGTATTTGGGGTGGGTATACGGGCGAAGGAGCAAAAACGGTCATTGCGTCGCAGGCTTTTGCGAAAATTTCCATGCGCTTAGTCCCCAACCAAGACCCGGAGGAAATTACCCAACTTTTTCAGCAGCACTTTGAAAAAATCGCGCCTGTTGGAGTTCGAGTCAAGGTGACACCACATCACGGAGGGCTACCTGCCGTGACTCCCTTGGATTCGATAGGATACAAGGCCGCAGCTATGGCCTATGAATCAACGTTCGAAAAAGTGGCAATACCCGTTCGAAGCGGTGGTAGCATTCCTATTGTTGCTATGTTCGAACAAGAACTTGGGTTGAAAACGATCCTTATGGGATTTGGCTTGGACAGCGATGCCATTCACTCACCCAATGAGCATTACGGATTGTACAATTATCGCATGGGAATAAAAACGATTCCTTACTTTTACAAGCACTTTGTTGAATTAAGTAAAGCCTAAGTTTTGTTATCTCAAGATTCCCCTAAAAAGCTGTTCCTGCTCGATGCTTATGCACTCATTTACCGTGCATATTTTGCTTTTGCCAAGAACCCACGGATCAATTCAAAGGGTCAAAACACCAGCGCGGCCTTCGGTTTCTCGAATGTCTTAATCGATGTTATTAAAACTGAAAAGCCTACGCATTTAGCGGTGGTTTTTGATCCCCCGGGAGGAAGCGAGCATCGACAAGCAGAATTTGAAGCCTACAAGGCCCAGCGCGAAGAGATGCCGGAAGATATCCGCAGCATGATTGGGCCGATAAAAGAACTTATTCAAGCGTTTAATATCCCCATTATTGAGGTTATGGGTCATGAGGCGGATGACGTTATTGGTTCTATGGCAAAAATCGCAGAGCAGAAGGGGTACCTCACTTACATGATGACCTCCGACAAAGATTATGCACAACTAGTGAGCGAAAACACGTTGATTTACAAGCCGGGTCGAGGAGGAAATCCTCCAGAGATATTGGGGGTTCGCGAAGTGTGTGAAAAATTCGAAGTGCAAAATCCGTCACAAGTTATTGACATTTTGGGATTGTGGGGAGATGCGTCGGATAACATTCCGGGCATTCCTGGAATAGGGGAAAAAACCGCCAAAATACTCATTGAGAAATACGGAAGTGTTGAAGGATTGCTGGAACATGCACACGAGTTAAAAGGCAAGCAGCAAGAAAACGTCGTTGCCTACAGGGAACAGGGTCTGGTTTCAAAAATGTTAGCCACCATTCTGATTGATCTTGACGTTCCCTTCGATGAAGAAGACTTGCAAATTTGTACGCCGAACGCTGATGCTGTTCGTAAAATTTTTACCGAATTGGAATTTCGAAACTTAATGTTAAAAATACTCGGTGAGGATTTACACGTAACGGGGGCTAAAAATCAGCAAAGTGTTAGCCAATTGAACTTATTTAACTTTGAAGATTCCCCTGAACCGATTGCTCATGCAATGGCTTCTGAGCTCAAAACACTGGAAACAGAAGCCCCCTCTTACCATTTAATTTCCACCGAACAAGAACGAAAAGAGTTGTTTGAATTCCTATCCGAATATGCTACGCTTTGTTTTGATACCGAAACAACAGGAACCGACTCGTTACATGATTCACTGGTAGGCGTTTCGTTTTCAGTTAATCCAAAAGAAGGATTCTATGTGCCCGTTCCTTTAAATCAGGAGCAAGCCCAATCCCATTTGAGTGTTTTCGCGCCGCTTTTTGAAAATTCATCGATTGAAAAGGTAGGGCATAACACAAAATTTGATTTACAAATTTTACACCGTTACGGAATACAAGTAAGAGGTGCTTTATTTGACACCATGGTAGCACAATACCTGATTAATCCAGAAGCGAAACAGGGAATGGATTTTATGGCTCAATTTTACCTCGGTTATCAACCTATTTCCATAGAAACGTTAATTGGAAAAAAAGGAAAGGGTCAGGGAAATATGAGCGACTTGTCTCCTGTGGAGATTTATCAATATGCCTGTGAAGATGCCGACATCACCCTCCAGTTGAGAAATATATTGGGACCGGAAATCGAAAAACCCCATTTGAAGGAATTATTCTACACCATGGAAATGCCCCTAGTCCAAGTTTTGTCGAACATGGAAGAAGAAGGCATTAACATTGACGTTGCTGCTCTCAAATCCTACTCTGTAGAACTCCAAGAAACCTTGATTCAACTGCACGATGAAATTCTTGCTGATGTCGGAGTACCGTTCAACATAGACTCCCCCAAGCAATTGGGAGAAATCCTTTTCGATCATTTAAAGATTAGCAGCAAGGCAAAAAAAACAAAAACGGGCCAATACGCCACTTCCGAAGAAGTATTGCAAAAACACGAGCACGACCACCCCATTATTCCTAAACTTTTGGAATATCGGCAATTGCGAAAATTGAAAAGTACTTATGTAGACCCCTTACCGGAACTTTGCAGTCCAAAGGATGGTAGAATCCACACCAGTTTTATGCAAACCGTTACAGCCACTGGCCGTTTGAGTTCCAATAACCCTAACTTGCAGAATATTCCCATACGCACGGCGAAAGGGCGAGAAATTCGAAAAGCCTTTGTTCCTAGAAACGAAGAATATAATATCATGTCGGTCGATTACTCCCAAATCGAGTTGCGGATTATAGCGGCCTTGAGTGAAGACGCGTCGATGATTAACGCATTTAAGGAAGGCCTTGATATTCACAACGCCACCGCCGCTACCGTTTATAAAGTCCCTCTTGAAGCTGTTACTCGCGAACAGCGAAGCGCTGCAAAAGCAGTTAATTTTGGGATTATTTATGGGCAGTCTGCCTTTGGCTTGGCCCAAAACTTAGGAATTTCCAGAACCGAAGCAAAGGATATCATTGATGCCTATTTCGAGCAATTTGGCACCATAAAATCCTACATGGACCACGTAATTGCATTTGCGCGAGAACATGGATACGTTGAAACCATCATGAAACGCCGGCGCTATTTGCCTGACATAAACTCGGCCAACGCCATGGTGCGTGGCTATGCGGAAAGGAACGCCATCAATGCCCCAATTCAAGGCTCCGCTGCCGACATCATCAAAATGGCCATGATCTCCGTAGATAAGGCAATGAAAGCACGTTCACTTAAGTCAAAAATGATCTTACAGGTGCACGATGAATTATTGTTCGATGTGCATCTTTCAGAACAGGATACCATGAAGGCCCTGGTGAAAGAAGCTATGGAAAGTGCCGTGAATCTGGCTGTACCCATGGTTGTGGAAATGGAAATCGCTAATAATTGGTTAGAAGCTCATTAACTATGAAAAATACAGTATTAATAGTTGCGTTGGTTGGGTTCGTTACCGCTTGTAAAAAACCTCTGGTGGATTATCGTTCCAAGTATGTAGGGACCTATGACGTAGTTTCGTTCAACTCCAGTTGGCTTATGGGACAAGGGTATCAATACGATACCACGCATTACAGCGTTAAAGTTCGGCGATCCGAAGCGCGATATTACGTTGAATTTGTTGGCCAGAATGGTTCAACCCCTTACCTGATGGAAACCGACGGCACCCTACACTATGACAGTTACGACTGGCATTATCAAGTAAATGGTGGGTTTTCGGATAAAGACCATTTTGTACTCACTGGAGGGTATTATGGCCTCGGAGGGGGTAATTCCTTTGAGGCACATGGCACCAAAAAATAAAAAAATTCTATGATGAAAAAACGTGGCGTTGCCATCTTGGGTTCCACAGGATCCATCGGAACACAAGCACTTGAGGTAATTGAAGCTTATCCGGAATTATTTGATTTACAAGTGATAACTGCTGGGAATAATGTGGATTTGTTGATTGAACAAGCCTTCAAGTTTAAACCTAATATGGTAGTCATCGTTGACGAATCGCAATACCCCAAAGTAAAAGAGGCCCTTTGGAAGGAAGACATTCACGTCTATTGCGGAAAAGAATCCTTGTGCCAAGTGGTCCAATCTACCGAGGTCGATGTGGTGCTAACGGCCTTAGTAGGTTATGCAGGACTACAACCCACAATTGCAGCCATTGAAGCTAAAAAACATATTGCCTTGGCCAATAAAGAGACCCTAGTGGTAGCAGGGGCATTAATTACGGAATTGGCGCAAAAACACGGGATTAATATTTACCCGGTGGATTCCGAACACTCCGCCATTTTTCAGTGCCTTCCGGGTGAACAGATGAACCCCATTGAAAAGATTTATTTAACTGCTTCAGGGGGTCCTTTCCGAGGTTTTACGATGAAACAATTGGAAAACGTTACGAAAGCACAAGCGTTAAAGCACCCAAATTGGACTATGGGGGCAAAAATTACCATTGATTCCGCCTCTATGATGAATAAAGGCCTTGAAGTCATTGAGGCCAAGTGGTTGTTCAACTTGAAAGCGGAGCAAATTGATGTAATCGTTCACCCGCAAAGCATCGTACATTCCTTGGTACAGTTTGAAGATGGCAGCATGAAAGCGCAAATGGGATTGCCAGATATGAAATTACCCATCCAATATGCCCTTACATATCCTCAACGTTTAAGTACGAATTACCCGCGCTTTAACTTTATGGATTATCCGCAGCTAACTTTTGAACCTGCCGATGCTAAAACCTTTAAGAATTTGGGGCTTGCCTACAGAGCCTTGGAATTAGGTGGAAATGTACCTTGTGCGCTCAATGCAGCCAATGAAGTTACGGTTCAAGCCTTTTTGGAAGATAAAATTTCCTTTCTCAATATTGCCCGGATAAATGAAGTGGTCATGGAGAACATTCCTAAGGTTCGCACCACAAGTTTAGACGATTTCGTTACAACAGATGCCGAGGCTAGGATTAAAGCACGGGAACTTTTATAAAATCCTCCAAAACCTGTTAAATTGAGCGGACATGATTCTTCGTATTTTTTCTTTTTTACTCCTGATATCCTCTTCAACGGTCTTCACTTCTTGTAGTAAGAAGATCGTTATCCATGTGCAAAATCATTGGCCCTATTGCGGAGGTAAGCTTCCAGACGCTCTAGAGGCCAAAGGAAGGACAGAAAATTTTATCGAACACACATTCACCCTTATTGAGGAAAATCAACAACATTCTATAACCACTGATAAATCCGGTATTTGGAAAGGAAGATTAAATCTCAAGAAAGAGATTCTGATCATTGATTCAGATAAAAGCTTATCGTTAGAAGAATTAAAGGCCAAATATCCGCTCACCTTTCAGCATGATTCAAAAGAAGGAGCAAACTATCGCTATTTCACATCAGCTGAGTGGTACGACTGGCGGTCCTCGGCAGATTATATGAGCA
>Ga0208048_1001558_pt1 | contig 11641 bp, 11 predicted proteins | sample Malawi_45m_30L_FD_184163 | JGI IMG/M metagenome (GOLD analysis project Ga0208048, IMG submission 184163) | Freshwater microbial communities from Lake Malawi, Central Region, Malawi to study Microbial Dark Matter (Phase II) - Malawi_45m_30L... | ecosystem: Environmental > Aquatic > Freshwater >... | reverse complement strand
GGCAAGGATCGAGGCCACTTCGGCGGCCAACTCGCGCTTGCTCGACTCGACGCTGCCGAAATCGCCGGACGCGCTGACATCGACGACGAGCATCACGGTGAGTTCGCGCTCTTCGGTGAATTTTTTGACGAAGGGCGCGTTCATGCGCGCGGTCACATTCCAATCGATCGATCGGATTTCGTCGCCCGGATTGTATTCGCGCACTTCCTCGAAATTCATCCCCCGCCCCTTGAACACGCTGTGGTAAGAACCGGCGAACATCGAATCCACCAGGCGCCGCGTGCGCAACTCGAGGCGGCGGATTTTTTTGAGGATCTCGCGCGTGTCCTTCATGAAGGCGAAGTTTTAAGTTTGTAAGTTTGTAAGTTCTAAGCGGGAAAGCGCCGGCTCGGAGGCGCGGTCTTTCAAACTTAAGCTCTTAAAACTTAACACTCCCGGTCACGGCACCGGCAGGCCGGCGAAGATCCGTTCGATGATTTGCTCGCTGGTCATTTCCTCGGCTTCCGCCTCGTAGCTCACCGCGATGCGGTGGCGCAAGACGTCGGGACCGACGGATTTGACGTCCTGCGGCGTGACGTAGCCGCGGCCGTTGAGGAAGGCGTGCGCCTTGGCCGCGAGCGTGAGGTAGATCGTGGCGCGCGGCGAAGCGCCGTAGCGGATCATGCCGTCGAGATTGAGTCCGTGCGACTGCGGTTCGCGGCTGGCCCAGACCAGATCGACGATGTAATCCTTCACGCGGTCATCGACGTAGATCTCGTTGACCAGTTTGCGCGAGGCGATGATGTCCTCGGGACGAACCAGCGCGTTGACTTCGAGCTTGGGCGCGGACGTCGACATCGCGTCGAGAATGGAACGCTCTTCGGTTCGCGTCGGATAACCGACGTTGACCTTGAACATAAAACGATCGAGTTGCGCCTCGGGCAGCTGGTAGGTGCCTTCCTGCTCGAGCGGGTTTTGCGTGGCGAGCACGAGAAACGGATCGGGAAGTTTGTAGGTCTTGTCGCTGATGGTCACTTGGCGCTCCTGCATCGCTTCGAGCAGGGCGCTCTGCACTTTGGCCGGTGCACGGTTGATTTCGTCGGCCAGGATGAGGTTGGAAAAAATCGGCCCCAACTTGGTGGTGAACTCCCCGTCGCGCGGATTGTAAATCAGCGTGCCGATGAGGTCGGCGGGCAGCAGGTCCGGCGTGAATTGCAGGCGCTGGAATCCCGTGTGGAGACACGAGGCCAGCGTGCGGACGGTCAGCGTTTTGGCCAGACCCGGAACACCCTCGAGCAGCACGTGGCCGTTGGTGAGAAGCCCCATGACCAACCGCTCGACGAGCAGTTTCTGTCCCACGACCACTTTGCCCACTTCCGAAAACAGCGGCTGCACCCATTGGCTGTTCCGCTGCACTTCCTCGTTCAGTTCATGCGTTGTTCGACTCATAAAAAAGAATATTCCAGAAAGGCCACGCGGGCCCACGAAACACAGACAATCCGGCGGCCCGGCCGTTCATTACCGGACCGGTCAAGGTGTGGGAATGACGTAATAATCGTCCCCCACCTTGCGTGCGTCGTAGTCCGTTTGGTCGACCCAGACGTTGAAGACGCGCGACTTGTCGGGTGTCTCCACCTTGAGCAGGAATTCCCCGGCCACATCGGTGCCGCGCAGTCCCCCGGCACCCACCGTGATCTCACGAGCCGGTTCGGGAGTGAATTCTTTGGCGATGATTTTTCCGGTGAATGCGCCCGAACTTTTCATGACGCGATCGAGCGACAGCGTGGCCATGGCAATGGCGGCAAGCACGGCGATGGCAATGACGATGCCGATGAGCAGGATCTTTTTGCGCTGCGGGTCGGTGTAGACTTTCGGTTCCATACGCAAGGCAATTACGCCCGATCGTCCGATGCTGCACGCCCAAACAAACGCGTCTCCGCCGCATCGGCGGCCGCGACGGCTTCCTCGATGGTGGGCTTGAGCACGCAGAAGTGACCCATTTTGCGTCCGGGTCGCACTTCGCTTTTGCCGTAGAGGTGCAGCTTCACGTCGGGGTCGGAAAGCAATGCGGTCCAATCCGGTTCGCCGTCGGCCCACGCGTCGCCGAGCAAATTGACCATGACGACCGGTGTGAGCAGCCGCGGTGATCCGAGCGGCAAAGCGCAGACCGCGCGCAGCTGCTGCTCGAATTGGCTGGTGGCGCACGCATCGAAACTGAAATGCCCGGAATTGTGAGGACGCGGCGCGAGTTCGTTGACCAAGAGACTCCCGTCGCGCCGGACAAAAAATTCCACGGCGAGAACCCCGACCACATCGAGGGCGCGTGCGATGCGCACGGCGAGAAGTTCCGCCTGGCGCGCGATCGAGGGATCGATGCGGGCGGGCACGATCGAACGGTGCAAGATGTGGTTGCGGTGCAGGTTTTCGGAGGGCGGAAAGCACTCGACGCGTCCGGAAGCATCGCGCACGCACACCACGGAAATCTCGCAGCGGAAGTCGACCCACTCCTCGAGAACCGCGCGGGGCGCAGCCAGCGCGGTCCACGCGTCGGAAGCATCCGCCGCGCTGCCGAGCTTCGACTGGCCTTTACCGTCGTAGCCGAAATCGGCCGTTTTCATCACGCAGGGAAATCCCATGGCGGCCGCTTCCGCCACGGCCTCGGCCGCGGACCCGACCACGCGATAATCGACCACGGGAAAACCGTTGCCCGCGAGAAATTCTTTTTCCCGCGCACGATTCTGGCAGATGTGCAGGACCTCCGGACGCGGACGCACCGGGCAGACGCTCGCCACGCGGTCGAGCGAAGCGGAGGGAATATTTTCGAACTCGAAGGTGATCACATCGACCCCGCGCGCGAACTCTTCCAACTTTTCCGCGTCGTCGTAGCGCGCCTCGATCTCGCGGTCGCTGATTTGCCCGGCGGGGCTGTCGGGCGACGGCTCGAGCGTGTGCACGCGATAGCCCATGCGGCGCGCGGCGATGGCGAACATCCGCCCCAACTGTCCGCCCCCGATCAGGCCGACAGTCGAACCCGGAAGGACGGGACGAAAATCTTCCTCCGCCTCGGCGGGAAGGTTAGATTGCGCGGCTGCGGTCATGGATTATGCGATTTATCTGGCTGTGCTCGGTCTGCTGGCCGTGCTCGAACGCCTTCCCTTGAATTTCGTTTTCCGTTTGGGAGGGGCACTCGGGCTGACCGCCTGGATGATTCTGCCAAAATACCGGGCGCTGGCACGCCGGAATCTGCGCATCGCCATCGGAAAGGAGGCCGACGAGAAGGAAATCGACCGGTTGGTCCGCGCGCACTTCCGCAATCTGGGGTCCAATCTGCTCAGCGTCCCGCGTCTGGCCAAAATGCCGGAGGACGCCGTGCAAGCCCGGGTCGACATGCGGGGTTTCGCAAACCTGCGCGGGGCCCTCGACCGGAAAAAAGGCGTGGTCATGGCCATCAACCACATCGGCAACTGGGAACTTTACGCGCAGCTCATCGGCCGGGTGCGCGATGTCCAAGTCGGCACCATTTTCCAGTCGCAGAGCAACAAATACCTCAACCGTTTGATCGACCGGAACCGGCGGCGGTTGGGGCTGCACACTTTCGACCGGCGCAAAGGTTACCTCGGCGCGGTCGATCTCGTCGAGGGAGGCGGGATCCTCGCCGTGCTCATCGACCAGCATGCGGGCGAGAGCGGAATCTGGACGCCGTTTTTCGGCAAACTTGCTTCGACCTCGCCGCTCGCCGCGATTTTGTCCGACCGCACCGGCGCACCGCTCATTTCCGTGGCCATCCACACGACAGGGACGGGTCGGTGGCGCTGCACCATCGAGCCTCCGCTCGAACCGCAGGGCAAAAGCGTCGAGCAGCTGACCGACCAACTCAACCGGATCCTCGAACGCCAAACCACCGCGTCGCTCCCCGACTGGTTCTGGCTGCACGACCGTTGGAAAACGATGTATCCGCGTTTTCTCGACCGCAAATGGAAGCGCGGCTGCCATCTTCCCGACGGCGCGAAAAATCTCCAGCCCTTCAAGATGCTCATCCGCTCGAGCAATTGGCTCGGCGATGCGGTGATGGGTATTCCCGCGGTCGAAGCGTGCAAAGCAGGCCGACCCGACAGCCATGTCACCATCCTGTGTCCGGAAAAACTTGCGCCGCTCTGGCGGCGGGCCGGTGCGGTCGATGAAGTGATCGCGATCAAACCGAAGGAAACACCGCACCAACTCGCAGAACGCGTAGACCAACATTTCGACGTGGCCATTTTGTTTCCGAACTCGCTTCGCGCCGCGCTCGAAGCGCGCGCGCTGCGCGTGCCTCGCATCGTCGGATACCCGGGCCATTGGCGGCGCTGTTTGCTCGATCAAATGCCGCGCCACTCGCCGAAGTCGCACGGACACCAGGCGAACAGTTTTCTCAAGCTCGTCGAATACTGCGGCGCAACCATTCCGGCGGATGGGCCCTCATTCGCACGGAGAAAGGAATGCGCGATATCGGGCCGGCCGCGCATCGGGATTTGTCCCGGCGCGGAATACGGTCCGGCCAAGCGCTGGCCGGCGGAAAGATTCGCCGCGGCGATGAAAGAATTCCACGCCTCAACGCCGTCCGACTGGATCATCTTCGGTGTGACCGGTGATGCGCCGACCGCGCAGCAAATAGAAAGAGCCTGTGCCTTCCCGGTGCGCAATCTCGTCGGCAAGACGACGCTCGATCAGTTGATGGACGAATTGTCGGCGTGCGATGTCCTGCTGACCAACGATACGGGGACAATGCACCTCGCGGCATTTCTGGGTGTCCCGACGGTCGCGGTTTTCGGTTCGACCGAACCGGCCCTGACCGCACCGCTCGGCAATTTCCACCGCGTGCTGCGCCACGAGGTGGAATGCAGCCCTTGTTTCAAACGCGAGTGCCCCATCGACTTCCGCTGCATGACGCGCGTCGAGCCGGCGGAAGCAGCCGCCGCTTTGCGCGAGGTTGTCGGGATCAGCGCTTGAGGATGGCGTAGGATTTTTTCCCCTTGCGTTCGATCATGAGGACGGCGGCCTCGTTGCTTCCGATTTTTTCCATCGCCTTGAGGAACGAGTTCTCGTCGGTGACCGAATCCGCACCGATCCCCGTGATCATGTCGCCCGGTTCGACATCGGCCACGGCGGCGGGACTGCCCGGATCGACTTCCGCGACACGCGCGCCTTCGTCGGTCTTTTCCAATTCCAATCCCCACACCGCAGAACCGGTTCGATCCGCATCGTCGCGGTCCGGAATTTGCGGCTCCGGAGCGGCGGAAATTTTGCGGCGGGTGTCAAACGGCGATTCGGGCAACTCCTCGGTGGTCACCGCGATCTGCCGGAAGGAACTGTCCTGGGCGTTGCGGCGCCAGACCTTGAGATCGACTTTTTGCCCGACGCTTTTGCCGAGGATCGCTTTCTGCAGATCGCGCGCCGTTTCCACCTCGGTGCCGTCGATCGCCACGATGACGTCGGTCGGGCGCAATTCGCTGCGGGCGGCCGGTGTATCGGGCTCGATCGTGCTGACCAGCACGCCTTTCTCGATGCCCATCATGCCATGCAATTCGGATTTCTCGGCCAGCGTGCTGATGCGGATTCCGAGCCACGGACGGACAACGCACCCCTTGGCGATAAGTTCGTCACTCACCTCGCGCGCGAGTTTCGAAGGAATGGCGAAGCTCAAGCCGCGGCTGAGCCCGTTGATCAGCGTATTCACACCAAGGACATTGCCATCGAGGTCGCAGAGCGGTCCGCCGCTGTTGCCGGGATTGATCGCCGCGTCGGTCTGCAAATAGTCCTCGTAAATTGTTTCGGTCAAATTGCTGCGTCCTTTCGCGCTGAGCACGCCGACTGTCAGCGTGTAATCGAGTTCGAAGGGCGCGCCGATGCCGCAGACGAACTCGCCGATGCGCGCTTCGTCGCTGTCGCCCCAAGCGATGGCAGGAAGAACCTTGGCCTCGGCTTTGAGCACGGCAAGATCGGTTTTGTCGTCGACACCGACGATGGTCAAGGGCAGGCGTGTTCCGTCTTTGGTCCGGGCCACCACGCCGCGCGCCGGATCGGCGTCCTCAACCACATGGGCATTGGTCAGGATGTAGCCGTCCTCGCGGATGATGAATCCCGAGCCCTGGCTTTCCTCCATGCGCGGCTCCGCATCCGGTTCCCGCTGCCCGGGAAAGAGCAGATTCCAAACCGCCGCGTTGGCCGAATCCGCGCCCTCCCTCCTGGTCACCTCGAGCACCACGACACTGGGCGCCACCTTCTCGTAGACCGAGGCAAAGGCGTTGCCCAGCGCCCGCACCGACGCTTTGGCCGAGGGGTCCTGCGCCCGCCCGAGGAGAGCGAAGCAGAGCAGAAGAACCAGAACGGCGACCGATTTCATGCGTCCGACTATAGCATACGAGGGCATCCGGGCAATGGATGGAGCGCCTTTCTCTTGCACTCGGACGGCGGAGCCCCAGAATCAACCGCCCTTTATGGATCTCACCGATCCCGAATTTTTCATCAACCGCGAGATGAGCTGGCTGGAATTCAACCAGCGCGTGCTCGATCAGACGACGGATCCATCCGTTCCCCTGCTCGAGCGGCTCAAGTTTCTCTGCATTGTCTCGTCGAACCTCGACGAATTTTTCGAGGTGCGCGTGGCTGGTCTCAAGCAGGTGCAATTGGCCGAGGCCGGCGCGGTGGGGCCGGACGGAATGTCGGCCGCCGCGCAGCTCGCGGCGATTTCCAAACGCGTGCGCCGCATGGTCGACGACCAATACGCGTGCTGGCGCGAGGAGATCCGCCCCGGTCTGGCGGAGAAAGGCCTGCATTTCCACCGCTACGCCGATGTCAGTCCGGAAGCGCGGCGTCACTTCGAGGAATACTTCGAGAAAGAAATTTATCCCGTGCTCACGCCGCTGGCCATCGACCCGGCGCATCCTTTTCCGCAGTTGCTCAACAAAAGCCTGAACATCATCGTCAAACTCGAGGGCGACAATCTCAGCACCGATCTCGCCGTGGTGCAGATTCCGCGCATTCTCCCCCGCGTCATTCCCTTCCCCGAGGAACTCGGCGGCGAGGGGCAGAACTTCATTTTTCTGGCCAACCTGATCCAGGAACACGTCGGCCGTCTTTTCCACGGCGTCAAAGTCCGCGGCGCACACGTTTTCCGAGTCACGCGCAACAGCAATCTCTACGTCGACGAGGAAGAAGCGCGCAACCTGCTGCGCGCCATCGAGGACGAGTTGCGCAAACTCAACCGTGGCAACGCGGTGCGCCTCGAAGTTTCCAAGGAAGCACCCGCCGAGATCACCGCGCGCCTCCGCGAGATTTTCAATCTTCAACCCGAAGACGTTTACCGCGTGGATTTCCCGGTCAATCTCCTGCGCCTCATGCCCATCGCGACGGAACTCGACCGCCCCGATCTGAAATACAAGCGCTTCTCCCCCGTGACCGTGGTCGGCCTCGGCGAGGAGCACGACATTTTCTTCCATATCCGCAAGGGCGACATCCTGCTCCATCATCCCTACGACAGCTTCCAGACCGTGCTCGATTTCATCGGACAGGCCGCGGAGGACCCGCAGACGCTGGCCATCAAACAGACGCTTTACCGCACCAGCTCGGATTCACCGCTCATCCCGCTGCTCGTCCAGGCTTCGCGCCAAGGCAAACAAGTCGTTGTGGTCATCGAGTTGAAAGCGCGTTTCGACGAGGCGGCCAACATCAAATGGGCGCGGCAATTGCGCGAAGCCGGCGTCGATGTCGTTTACGGTGTGGCTGGATTGAAAACGCACGCCAAGATGGCCATGGTCGTGCGCAAGGAGTTCGACGGCATCCGCCGCTATGTGCACCTCGGCACGGGCAATTACCATCCGTCGACCGCGCGCCTTTACACCGACCTGAGCTTTTTCACCGCGCGCCCGGAAATCACCGAGGACGTGGCCAACATTTTCAACACGGTGACCGGCGTCTCGCAGTTGCCGCCGCCCCACGAATTGCTCGTCGCCCCTTGGCATCTGCACAAACAAATCCTCGGACTCATCGACAACGAGATCGCCAACGCGCAGGCGGGCAAGCTGTCGGGCATCTTCGCCAAACTCAACGCGCTCGTGCAGGAAGAAATCATCGAGGCGCTCTACCGCGCATCCAACGCCGGCGTGCCGGTCAAACTGCTCGTCCGCGGCATCTGCGCATTGCGCCCCGGATTGCCCGGCGTGAGCGAGAATATCGAAGTGCGCAGCGTGGTCGGACGCTTCCTCGAACACAGCCGCCTATACCGTTTCGAAAACGCGGGCGATCCGCGCTACTTCATCGGCAGCGCGGACTGGATGGAGCGAAATTTTTTCCACCGCGTCGAATCGGTCTTCCCCGTGCAAAGCAAAGGCATGAAGGACCACGCGCAGGAGATCATCGATTGTTTCTGGCGCGACAACGTGAAAGCCAAAGTCCTTCAGACCGACGGCACCTACCTCCCCGCTCCGCGCGAAGGCGAGCCGTGGGACGCGCAGGAGGAATTCCTGGCCGAAGCCTCGCGTCGCCGCAAGAAACGCGCGGCCGCCGCCGAAGCGGCGTGATGCGGAGGTGGATCGCGATGTCCCATCGCGATCGGTCGGGGCCGTAAATCGCGTCCGGAGGCCGCGATCCACCTTTGACAACCACCGACGCAGGGCGGAACTTGCCCCCGTGCGTGTCATTCATCTGCTTGCTCCGTTTCTCGCCATGACCGCTCTCGCCGGCGAATCCAGTCCGGCCACGGTGAGCGTTGTCCTGTTGGACGAAGACGGACACAATCTTCCCGCCGAAAAAATGGAAAAAGTGATCAAGACCGATGCCGAGTGGCGCGCGCAACTGGGCGATGGCGAGGTGTACACCGTCGCGCGCGGCAAGGGCACCGAGCGCCCGTTCTGCGGCGCGTTCCACGATCACAAGAAGGATGGCGTCTACTACTGCGTTTGCTGCGATCTTCCGCTTTTCCGCTCCGATGCCAAATTCGATTCCGGAACGGGTTGGCCGAGTTTCTTCCAGCCGGTGGCTGCGGAAAACGTGGTCACCGTGGTCGACCGCAGCCACGGCATGGTGCGCGAGGAAATTATCTGTGCGCGATGCGACGCACATCTCGGGCATGTCTTTCCCGACGGACCGAAACCCACCGGTCTGCGCTACTGCGTGAATTCGGTCTCGCTGAAGTTTGTGCCGAAGGACAAAGAATGAAGCTCGCCCCCGCGATCCTTCTCCTGCTTGCGATCACTCTCCACGCCGAAGACACACCCATGAACACACGCAAAGCAACCCTCGGCGGCGGATGTTTCTGGTGCGTCGAAGCCGTCTACGAACGCATGCCGGGAATTCTTTCCGTCACCTCCGGCTACGCGGGCGGAGAAACGGAAAATCCCACTTACGACGACATTTGCACCGGCAAGACCGGCCACGCCGAAGTGGTGCAGATCGAATACGATCCGGAAAAAATCTCCTACGAGAAGATCATCGATCTTTTCTGGGACGCGCATGATCCGACCACGCTCAACCGCCAAGGTGCCGACGTCGGCACGCAATACCGCTCGATCATCCTGACGGAAAATGACGAGGAGGCGCGCCTGGCCAAAGAGTCGAAGGACCGCGCCCAAAACAAAATCAAATCACCCATCGTCACCGAGATCGTGCCGCTGACCAAATTTTATCCCGCCGAGGACTACCATCAGGACTTCTACCGCGAAAATCCGATGCACCCCTACAACATGGCGGTCATCCGGCCGAAGCTGGCGAAGCTTGACGCGAAGGCCGGGGAATCGGACGAGAAATAACCCTGGAGGGTCCCTTTGCGGGGCCGAGTTCGGGGAGATCGAGACGCACAGCCTTCAGGCATCTTGACGGCATCAATTTTTGATGCTTTGATGCTTCCATGCGCACCACGCTGACTCTGGACCCGGATACCGAAAAACTCCTGCGCGACGAGCAACACCGGACAAAGAGCAGCTTCAAGGAGGTGCTCAATAACGCGGTGCGCACGGCGTTGCGTCCGGCACGGCGAAGCCGTCCGAAGCTCCTTCCGCCGCGTCCCATGGGCTTGCGCACGGGGATTGACCCGCGGGATTTGGCCGGTTTGGCCGATGAACTGGAAGCGGAAAGCTACCTGCGCACCGCGACGCGGCGCCGCCGCTGAACCGTGCTCATTCCCGACGCCAATCTGCTCCTCTATGCCACGGACGCAGAGTGTCCGGACCACGACTCGGCCGCCAAATGGTGGCAAAAGACTTTGCAAGGCGAGGAAGAAGTCGGCCTCTGCTCCGTGGTGGCTTTCGCCTTTGTTCGATTGGCCACCAACCGAAAGGTGTTCCGCCAGCCGCTGAGCGTGAAGGATGCCTGCGCTCGGGTGGCCAATTGGTTGGAGTTTCCCAACGTCATCTGGCTCGACGCGGAAATGAAAGATTTCGCCGCTGCGTCAAAACTGCTGCTCCATGCCGGCACCGGGGCCAATCTCGCCACCGACGCGCAAATCGCCGCCATCGCGCAGCGCACCGGCGGCTCCATTCGCTCATGCGATCACGATTTCGCGCGCTTCCCCGGCGTCGACTGGTCCGATCCTTTGGCGTAAGGCGAAGACCTTCGTTACCTTCGTTGCCTTCTGTCTAAAAAATTTCAGCCCAGCCGCTTCGAGATCAAACCTTCAAGTTTGATGATGTCCTCGGTGAATTTGCGGATGCCCTCGGCCAATTTCTCCGTGCCCATCGCATCCTCGTTGAGCATCCAGCGGAAGGCCTTCTCATCGAGCGGGACTTTGGTGATGTCGGACGCCTTGGCCTCTTCGACGGAAAGATGCCGCGTCACCGGACCGTCGGCCCCCTGCAACTCGGCGAGCAATTCGGGACTGATGGTGAGAAGATCGCATCCGGCCAAAGCAAGGATCTGCGAAGTGTTGCGGAAACTCGCGCCCATGACCTGCGTCCCGTAGCCGAACTTTTTGAAGTAATCGTAGATGACCCGCACCGACTTCACACCGGGATCGTCGGCCCCGCGGTAATCCGTCCCGGTTTTCGCCTTATACCAATCGTAGATGCGTCCGACGAAGGGCGAGATGAGGCGGACGTTGGCCTCAGCGCAGGCGATGGCCTGCGGCAGCGCGAAGAGCAGCGTGAGGTTGCAATTGATGCCTTCTTTCTGCAGCACCTCGGCCGCGCGGATTCCTTCCCAGGTGGAGGCGATCTTGATCAGCACACGCTCCTTCGGAACCTTGCGCTGCGCGTAAAGACCGATCAGTTTGCGCGCTTTCTCGATCGTGGCCGGTGTATCGAAGGACAAACGCGCATCCACTTCGGTCGAAACGCGACCGGGGACGATCTGCAAAATCTTTTCCCCGAAAATGGTCAGGAGATCGTCAATGATGTCGCAGATGAGTTCCGCGCGCGGAAGATCCTTCCCTTTGCAATCCGCAACGGCCTGATCGAGCAGCGGTGCGTATTCCGGCTGTGTGACCGCTTTGTAAATGAGCGACGGATTAGTCGTCGCGTCCTGCGGAGAGAACTGGCGGATGCTCTCAAAGTCCCCCGTGTCGGCCACCACCGTGGTGAACTGCTTGAGCTGGTCGAGTTGATTCATGAGGGAAGGGTAACTCCGGCAGCGCGCCTTAGCAAACGTGGGTCAGCGCGGCGGCGATAAACCCTCTGAAGAGCGGATGCGGGGCGCG
>Ga0208048_1001556_pt1 | contig 11652 bp, 10 predicted proteins | sample Malawi_45m_30L_FD_184163 | JGI IMG/M metagenome (GOLD analysis project Ga0208048, IMG submission 184163) | Freshwater microbial communities from Lake Malawi, Central Region, Malawi to study Microbial Dark Matter (Phase II) - Malawi_45m_30L... | ecosystem: Environmental > Aquatic > Freshwater >... | reverse complement strand
CGGGCGGTCAATGCGGGCGGAGTTCCGTGTGACCCCCGCGGGCTATGAGCGGATCGAGCTCGACGGTCGGGACGTCACCCGATTGGCGCGCGCCGAGGAGATCGGGCAGTGCGCTTCCAGGGTCGCCTCCTGGCCCGAGGTGCGCAGCGCGTTGTTGGAGCGCCAGCGCGCTTTTGCCGTGCCCCCGGGTCTGATCGCGGACGGACGTGATATGGGGACGGTCGTTTTTACCTCGGCGGCACTGAAAATCTTTCTGACCGCAAGCCCTAAAGAGCGGATCCTTCGGCGCTATAACCAGTTGAAGGACAAGGACTCTGGTGTTAGTCTCGATGCCGTATCGCGGGAGATCGTCGAGCGCGACCTGCGGGATTCTACCCGCGGCGTGGCTCCGCTCAGGCCCTCGTCCGACGCGTTCGTCATCGACTCCACCGGCATGGCGGTTGACGCCGTGGTAGAACGGGTGATCGAACTCGGACGCGCGCGCGCCCTGTGGCGCTGACCCTCCGTTGAAATGATCGTGTTGTTGGGAGGCTGGGTGAGTGATCGCGCAGCTGTGTTCATTAATCCCCGTGCGTTCACGGAACGTGGCAAGCGGGCTAACAGGCGCGGTGCCCTTTGCATTGCACGAGTAACCGAAAATGACTGAAAGTTTTGCGCAACTGTTCGAACAGAGTCTGGCCAATCAGCGTATCCGCCCGGGCCAGATCCTCTCAGGCCTCGTGGTCAACGTTGGCTCCGACATGGTCATCGTCAATGCTGGACTAAAGTCCGAAGCCGTAATTCCAGTCGAGCAGTTCAAGAATGAGCGTGGCGAGATCGAAGTTCAGGTCGGCGAGATGGTCGAGGTCGCTCTCGACGCCGTCGAAGATGGCACGGGTGAGACGCGACTCTCTCGTGACAAGGCCAAGCGGGCCCGTACCTGGACGCGCCTGGAAGACGCATTCTCCAAGGGCGATATAGTCACTGGCATCATCACCGGTCGCGTGAAGGGTGGTTTCACTGTCGAAATCGAGCACGTCCGAGCGTTCTTGCCGGGTTCTCTGGTCGATTTGCGTCCGGTTCGCGACACCGCCTACCTCGAGAACAAGCCGCTCGAGTTCAAGGTCATTAAACTCGATCAAAAGCGTAACAACGTTGTGGTCTCGCGCCGCGCGGTCGTTGAACAAGAGTTCTCCGCGGAGCGCAGCGCGCTGATGGACAACCTGCAAGAGGGCTCGGTCGTGCGTGGCTCGGTCAAGAACCTCACCGATTACGGGGCGTTCGTCGACTTGGGCGGCATCGATGGCTTGCTGCATATCACCGATATGGCGTGGAAGCGCGTCAAGCACCCGAGCGAAGTCGTGAAAGTCGGCGACGAGGTCGAAGTGCGTATCCTCAAATTCGATCGTGAGCGTTCGCGCGTCAGCCTCGGGCTCAAGCAGCTCGGTGCCGATCCGTGGGAGAACATCAGCCGTCGTTATCCACCCAACACACGCGTGTTCGGCAAAATCTCGAACATCGCCGACTACGGTGCGTTCGTCGAGATCGAAGACGGCGTCGAGGGTCTCGTACACGTCTCCGAGATGGACTGGACCAACAAGAACGTCAATCCGGCTAAAGTCGTACAGACCGGTCAGGAAGTCGAAGTGATGGTACTCGACTGTGACGAAGAGCGTCGGCGTATCAGTCTCGGCCTCAAGCAGTGTGCCCCGAATCCTTGGCGCGAGTTCTGCGAAAACTTCAACCGGGGCGACAAAGTATCCGGTCAGATTAAGTCGATCACCGACTTCGGTATCTTTATTGGCCTGTCGGGCAACATCGACGGCCTCGTACATCTCTCGGACATCGCCTGGGATGTGTCCGGTGAAGAGGCCGTGCGCAACTTCCAAAAGGGTCAGACGATCGAGGCTATGGTGTTGGCGATCGATCCGGAGCGCGAGCGCATCAGCCTCGGTATCAAGCAGCTCGCCAAAGATCCGTTCGCGGGTTACATCGCCGATAATCCGAAGGGCAGTATTGTTCGCGGAGTTGTTAAAGATGTCGATGCACGCGGCGCCGTGATCGATCTTGGCAATGGTATCGAGGGTCAGTTGCGGGCATCCGAGCTCGGGCGTGATCGCGTCGAAGACGCGCGTCAGTTCCTCAAGGCAGGCGACGAGATCGAAGCTAAGTTCATGGGCGTCGATCGCAAGACTCGCTCGATCTCGTTGTCGATTAAGGCGAAGGAAGCCAACGAGGAAGCCGAAGTCTTGCAGAGCTATCGTTCGGAGCAGGGTGGTCCGACCTCGGGCACTAGCCTCGGAGAATTACTCAAGGCGCAGATCAACTCGGACCGCGATCGCGGCTGATTGGTGTAGACCACGGGGTAGGTTACAGGGACTCGTTTCCCGAAACCCTCCTGACGACGTCGCGGGGCTGTGATGACGAAGTCGGAACTTATCGAAATTATAACCGCTAAGCAGAAACATCTGCCGACGAAAGATATCGAGCTCGCGCTAAAGCAGATCCTCGAGATCATGAGCGACGCACTCGCTGAAGGCGAGCGAATCGAAATTCGCGGCTTTGGCAGTTTTTCTTTGCACTTTCGCCCACCGCGGCAGGGGCGCAATCCGAAGACTGGCGAAGCGGTGGCGCTCTCGGGCAAGTACGTCCCACATTTCAAGCCGGGCAAAGATCTGCGCGAGCGCGTTAGCGACAGCATCCCGGAGCCCATCCGCGACTGAGCGCGCCGTAACTGCCCGATCCTGTGCCATTTTGCGCTCGGGAGGTCTGCATCGCCCCCACGAGCCTTCCTCCGCGTCGGCATTTCTCGGGGCTATCCATTCGCGGACGGCGCGTTATGTATAAAAGCTCAGGTTTGTGTTTTGGCGCTTTGCCAAGGCAGCTGCGGCGCTTCGCGGCGGTAATGGTGTATGCCTTGCGCAGTTGCATGCTCATCGAGCCTGCGCGCGCCGTCGCCGAGCCGGCACGCAGAGCGTAGGCGGTCGTCACTCGCATCAACCTCAACACCGCCGATGCGGCGACCTTGGCGCGTGCGACGCGCGGCATTGGTGAGGCCAAGGTCCGCGCCATAATCGAGCATCGGCAGCGCAACGGCGCCTTCAAATTCGTCGACAAGCTGGCGCTCCTCAAGGGTATTGAGGCGGAGGTGCTGGCGGCCAATCGTGCACTTGACCGTCGGCACGGGGGCTCCCGTCAAGGTAACTCCTCGCGCGTCGGGCACCGCGCCCACGCGGTGAGCACCGCCTGACCGTAGCGGGGCGCTTGGTTTAACATCGCGACTCGTCAAGCCGAGATCTGTCGAGTGGAGAGCAGCAAAGCGGAGCCGCCGATGGCCAAACGCCCTCTGATCGAAACAGCCGTATTTCCCGTCGCGGGACGCGGTACGCGATTTTTGCCAGCCACCAAGGCGAGTCCCAAAGAAATGCTGCCGGTGGTCGACAAGCCCCTGATCCAGTACGCCGTCGAAGAGGCGCTGGCGGCGGGCGCGCGCCGCCTCGTGTTCATCACGGGGGCCTCGAAGCGCGCGATCGAAGATCACTTCGACTCCGACCGCGAACTCGAGAGCGTGCTCATGTCGCAGGGCAAGTCGGAATTGGTCAAGCAGTTGCACAGCGTGTTGCCAAGCTACGCGACCTGCATCTATATCCGGCAGCCGGCACCACTCGGCCTCGGTCATGCCGTATTGTGCGCGCGGCCCGCGGTCGGTAACGAACCCTTCTTCGTGCATCTCGCCGATGATCTGATCGCTGCCGAGCAGCCTTGTTTGGCGCAAATGGCTGCGGTTTACGACGTCAAGCGCGCGAGTGTCATCGGTTGCGAGACCGTACCGCGCCGCAACACCGATAAATACGGCATCGTCGCGGTCGAAGCCGCGGGGCAGACCGCGCGCATTCGCAGCATCGTCGAGAAGCCGAAGCCGGCGGTCGCGCCGTCGAATCTTGCCGTGGTCGGTCGCTATCTTTTGTCGCCCGCAATCTTTGATCACCTCGAGCGGACCGGCGCTGGCGCGGGTGGCGAGATCCAGCTGACTGACGGCATTGCCCGCTTGCTGCACGCGGAGGCGGTGTACGCCTATCGCTTCGAGGGTACCCGCTATGACTGCGGCAGTAAGCTCGGTTATCTGCAGGCGACCGTCGCCTATGCGCTCGCACATCCGGCGCTCGGAAGCGACTTTCGGACGCATCTGCGTAAAGTGGTTGCCGAGGGCTCGCGTCCAGGACGATCTAGGAGTCCAGGGCGATCCGAGAAGATATAGGCCTCGCGACTCCCGACAGATGCGACGATCGGTGAGAATATGGGCCCTTGGCCCTGTTGGCTGTGCCGTTCTCAAGGAGAGGCTGTCGATGTTACCCCGCGTGTCACCCCGGATGACCGAGGGCTCGCGCTCTTTCGCGACAGCGCGTCGCGTTTCGTCGAGTCAGAAAAGGTTCTGCAGGATCCCAACGGGCGAAAGCAGCATACCGTCGGTCGAGAGATGTAGCGCCGGGCCGGCGAGATGGGTTTGTTTTTTCTCGACATGCCCGTCGAATTCGTCTTTGGTGGCGGCGACTTTCGTCACGAGGTGGTGTTCTACGAGGAACTCGCGCGTCGGGGCATCTCGGGCGTTGGCCAGGGTGTCCGCAGCACGTGAGCCCACTAAGTACTCAATTACGGCAACGACGAGCAGAGGCGGCGCTGGCTGCCGCGGCTCGCGAAGGGCGAGTTGATAGGCGCGATTGCCACAACTGAGCCCGGCGCGGGGTCGGATCTGCAAGTTGCGTGCACACGCGCCGTGCTCGACGGCGATCACTATCGAATGAAGGGTTCGAAGATTCTAGTCATTTACGGTGGGTAGGTCTCGTTGCTGATGCTGTTGACACGGATCAATCCCGAGGAGCGCAAGCGCGGTTTGTCGTTGCTGAGGGTCGAGATCGCCGATCCGCCGGGATATCGCGTCGGTCGGGTGCCCGACAAGATGGGCATGGTGGTGCAGGACACGGCTGAATTATTTGCCGAGGATGTACCCGTGCTGGGCGACTGCAGGCTGGGCGCCGGAGGGGGCCTCGGCCTGTACCAGCGGATTTACGATCTGCCTCACGAGCGGCGGGTGATTGCGCGCTGCGGCGTGGCCGCCATGGAGGGTACCACCGCCGAGACCTCGAAGTACGTCAAAGAAAAAAGCCTTCGGCCAGGCGATCGGTTACATGCAAATCGTGTATTACAAACTCGCAGAAAATGCGACCGCGATGCGCGTGGCACAGGTATTCGTCGATGACTGCATCGGTAAGTTGCTCGCTGGTAAGCTCGATACCGAGACCGCTTCGATGGCCAATTATTGGGTGACTGACATGCAGCAGCAGGGGATCGACGAATGCGTGCGGTTACATGGCGGTTACGGCTGTATGAACGAATATGTCGTATGCCGCATGTTCGCCGATTCGCACGTGCAGCGTATTTATGTCGGCACCAACGAAGTCATGAAAGACCACATCTCACGTTCAGTCTAGGGAGCAGGGAAGCATGGTGCTCGAACTCGTACCGACCGGCAAGGATGTGCCGAACGATATCAACGTAATCATCGAAATTCCGAAAGATGCGGACCCTGTCAAATATGAGGTGGACAAGGCGACCGGTGCGATCTTCGTCGATCGCATTCTCTCGACACCGATGCGTTATCCCTGCAACTACGGTTATGTCCCGCACACGCTCTGCGGCGATGGTGACCCGGCCGACGTACTGGTGATCCTGCCGTTGCCGTTGGTGCCGGGCTCGGTCATTCGTTGTCGACCGGTGGGCGTGATGATGATGCAGGACGAGGCCGGCTCCGACGAAAAGCTGCTGGCCGTTCCCGTCGACAAAGTGTTCAACGGCTATGGTCATGTGCATGACATCAGTCAGGTGTCCAAGCACTGGCTGGAGCGGATCGGCCATTTCTTCCAGCACTATAAAGATCTCGAACCCGGCAAGTGGGTGAAGATCAGTGGCTGGGGCGACGCGACGCAAGCGCGCAAAATCATCCTCGACGCCGTCGAGCGCTTCAAAGCATCTCCGGACGAGATGCATTATTGACGGTATGGATGGCTCCCCGGGTTGGACTCGAACCAACGACCTGCGGATTAACAGTCCGACGCTCTACCGACTGAGCTACCGGGGAAAGGTCGGTCAAAGACGGCGCGCATTTTCTGGAAAGCACCGCGGCGCGTCAAGTCGCGCCGAGAAATCGCCGCAGCCTGCTGATCGCGTCATGTAATAGATCGAGTCGGGTGGCAAACGACAGCCGCATGTGTCCGGGGGCGCCGAAGACACTGCCGGGAACGACCGCAATCCCGACCTCATCGAGCAAGGCATCGCAGAAGGCGGTATCGCTGCGATCGCCGCGCGTCTGCATCGCGGCGCGGATTTCGGCAAACGCATAGAACGCCCCGGAAGCGCGCAGACAGCTGATACCTGGCAGGGCATCGAGTGCCGGCACGAGATAATCGTGACGTTGTCGATATTGCGCGCACATCTCGCGCACGATCGCCGGGTCGGCGCGTAGCGCGGCAATAGCGGCCTGCTGCGAGATGCTCGAAGGATTCGAGGTGCTCTGTCCCTGGATGGTGGCCATCGCAGCGATGATCTCGGCGGGGCCGCCGCAATAGCCGATGCGCCAGCCGGTCATCGCGTGGCTTTTCGAGACGCCGTTGATGGTGACCGTGCGCGCGTAAAGATCAGGCACCACTTCGGCGAGCGTGCTGAAGGGCTCGTTCGCCCACCAGATCGTCTCGTACATGTCATCGGTGCCGATGATGATCCGCGGATGAGCGCGCAGCACTTCACCCAACGCCTGCCATTCACGGCGGGTGTACGCAGCGCCCGTCGGGTTCGATGGTGAGTTGATCAGCAACAAGCGGCTGCGTGGCGTGATCCCAGCCGCGAGTTGCGCCGCGCTGATCTTGAAGCCCTGTTGTGGACCGGTTTCGAGAAAAACGGGCTCGGCGTCGGCCAGTCGAACCATGTCGGGGTAAGAGACCCAGTATGGTGACGGGATCAGCGCCTCATCGCCCGGATCGAGTACTGCCAAACAAAGATTGAACAGCGTCTGCTTGGCACCGCAAGAAATCAGTATTTGCCGCCGTTCATAGCGCAGTTGATTGTCGCGCAGAAATTTCTCGCGCACGGCGTCTTTGAGTGCTGCGGTACCGCCGACATCGGTGTAGCGGGTCTGGCCGGTGCGGATCGCTTCGATGCCGGCGGCGGCGACTTCGACCGGGGTGTCAAAATCCGGTTCGCCCGCGGTCAGGCTGATGACGTCGCGACCCTCGGCCTGCAGAGCCGCTGCGTGCGCGGTGGCGGCCATGGTAGGTGACGGCTTGACGCGTTGCACGCGCCGCGAAACAGGAAAAGTCATATGCGGATATGATAGACCTTGAATGAGCGAATTTCGGCTTCAATCAACCTATCAACCGGCGGGCGATCAACCGACGGCAATCGCGGCGCTGACCGAAGGCTTGCGTAGCGGTCTTGCGCACCAAACCCTACTCGGCGTCACCGGTAGCGGCAAGACCTTCACCACTGCCAATGTGATTGCGGCAGTGCAGCGGCCGACACTGGTGCTAGCGCACAACAAGACGCTCGCCGCGCAGCTCTACGGCGAGTTCCGCGAATTTTTTCCGGACAACGCCGTCGAGTACTTCGTGTCGTACTACGACTATTACCAGCCCGAGGCCTATGTGCCCTCGAGCGACACCTACATCGAAAAAGACGCCTCGATCAACGAACACATCGAGCAGATGCGGCTGTCTGCCACCAAGGCGCTGCTCGAGCGGCCCGACGCCATCATCGTGGCTACCGTCTCGTCGATCTATGGTCTCGGCGATCCGCAAGCCTATCTTGCCATGGTGTTGCATCTGGTGCGCGGCGAAATTCTCGATCAAAGAAAACTGCTGCGCCGTCTGGCCGATATGCAATACACGCGCAACGAAGTCGATTTTTCGCAGGGTACGTTTCGGGTGCGTGGTGATGTAGTCGACATCTTCCCGGCCGAATCCGAGCGCGAGGCGCTGCGCGTCGAGCTATTCGACGAGACTATCGAGTCGCTGGCGGTGTTCGATCCGCTGACCGGTGAGATCAAGCGCAAAGTGCCACGCTACACTGTGTATCCCGGCACACACTTTGTCACGCCCAAAGATCGTTTGATCGGTGCCATCGACCTGATTCGCGAGGAACTGCGGTTGCGGCTAGGCGAGCTGCGCGCCGCCGACAAGCTGGTCGAAGCGCAACGTCTCGAGCAGCGCACGATGTTCGATATGGAGATGATGAAAGAGGTCGGCTATTGCGCGGGGATCGAAAACTACTCGCGCTATCTGTCGGGTCGCGAGCCTGGTGAGCCGCCACCTTGTCTGTACGATTACCTGCCGCCCAATGCTTTGTTGATTGTCGACGAGAGTCACCAGACGCTGCCGCAGCTCGGCGCCATGTACAAAGGCGATCGTTCGCGCAAAGAAACCTTGGTCGAATATGGCTTTCGCCTTCCCTCGGCACTCGACAACCGGCCGCTGCGCTTCGAGGAATGGGAGCGTATGGCGCCGCAAATGATTTTTGTCTCGGCGACCCCTGGTGACTACGAGGCGAGGCATGCCTCGCAGGTGGTCGAGCAGGTGGTAAGACCGACCGGTCTCGTTGATCCGGAAGTGGAAGTGCGGCCGGTTCGCACTCAGGTCGATGACGTGCTGTCGGAGATTCTGCGTTGCGTCGAGCGTGGCGAGCGCGTGCTGATTACCACGCTCACCAAGCGTATGTCGGAGGACCTCACCGAGTATCTCGATGAGCATGGGGTCAAAGTGCGCTACCTTCACTCGGACATCGAGACCGTCGAGCGTAGCGAAATCATTCGTGACTTGCGGCTCGGTGTCTTCGATGTGCTGGTCGGCATCAATCTGCTGCGTGAAGGTCTCGACATGCCAGAGGTGGCACTCGTTGCCATCCTCGATGCCGACAAGGAAGGTTTCCTGCGTTCCGAGAATTCATTGATCCAGACGATTGGTCGCGCAGCGCGTAACGTCAACGGTCGCGCCATTCTCTACGCCGATCGCGTTACCGGTTCGATGCAGAGGGCGATGGACGAGACCGACCGCCGGCGGCGCAAGCAGGTGGCCTTCAACGCCGAACACGGCATTGTGCCCCGCGGGATCGTCAAGCAAGTGGTCGATGTGATGGAGGGCGCGCGCAGCGAAGGTTTTGCCGCTGTCCTCAGCGGCCGCGGCGCCGGCAAGGCCTCGCGGGCTAGCTACAGTACGCGAGCCGGTGCGGGGCGCGCGGCCGCGGCGGCAGACAAAGATATTTTCGCGTTGCGCCCAGAACAGGCGCTGCGCCGCATGAAGCAGCTCGAAACCGAAATGTTCCGCCACGCGCGCAACCTCGAATTCGAGGAAGCCGCGCGCCTGCGGGACGAAATCGAGAATCTCAAGCGGGCCGGCCTTGGCTTGCCAGAGGTCAGGGCTGGATGAAACGTAGAACGGTACTGTGGATGGGCTTGGGGACGGTCGGCGCGCTCGCGGTGGGCGTGGCTGTCATGCCGATGCGACAGCGGTTGATCGGCGATGCCGAGGCACTCGGTCGCGCTGCGGGCTTTGCGCCCAATGCCTGGGTCAGCATCAATCCGGACAACACGATCACGCTCTTCATGCCGCGCGCCGAGATGGGGCAGGGTACGCACACCGGACTCGCGATGCTGCTCGCCGAAGAGCTTGGTTGTGTGCTCAGCGCCATTCGCATCGAGCCTGCGCCGATTGCGCGCGTGTACAACAACATCGCCGCAGTGGCAGGGTCGGCTGCGACCCAGCCTCTGCAGCCGACGGTCGTCGACCGCGCGACACAACATTTCATGTCGAAGTTCGCCCGCGAATTCGGCTTCATGTTGACGGGCGGGTCAAGCAGTATCGCCGACCTGTTTGTCGTGCTGCGCGAGGCGGGGGCGATGGCGCGCGAGACGCTGCGTGCAGCGGCGGCGCGGCATTGGAGTGTGCCCGTCAAAGAATGTGTCGCCCGTGCGGCGCAGATCGTGCACGAGAGCGGCAAGTTCATCGACTACGGTGATATTGTGGCGCTCGGTCCGGATTTGCTCGAGCCGGTGCACGAATACACCCTCAAAAAGCCCGCGGAGTGGACGCTCATCGGCACTGCGGCGAAGCGCCTCGAGTCGCGCGACAAAGTGACGGGGCGCGCGCTGTTCGCGGCCGACATCCATGAACCCGGCATGCTCTACGCTGAGTTTTCGCTATCGCCTTTCTTTGATGGCGAGATCGAGGTGTACGATGAGGCCGCGGCACGTGCCGTCCCCGGCGTCGTCGAAGTTTTGCAGATTGCGGCGGGCGGCGGGGCGCCGGCTGCGGTGGCGGTGGTGGCCGAGCAGCGCTGGCGCGCGCAGCGCGCCGTGAGCGCTCTCAATGCGCAGTGGGTGGCGGGTGCTGCCGGCCCGTTCAATCAGCAGGAACTTGATGCCAAGCTGCTCGCGGGCCTGCGCGATGACGCAGAGGTGGCGACCTACCAAGATGCCGGCGATCTTGATGCGGTCATTGAAAACTCCGGTGCGGTCGTGCGCGCCGATTACGAAGTCCCGTTCCTCGCCCATGCCGCGATGGAGCCGCTGTGTTGCGCGGTGAAATTCGACGACGATCGAGCGACCGTCTGGGCGGGGGTACAGATTCCGAACCTGGCGCGCAAGGCCGCCGCGCTCGCCCTCGGCCTTGAGCCCGAGCAGGTCACGCTCAACCCCTTGCTCGTGGGCGGCGCCTTTGGCCGGCGACTCGATGCTGATTTCGTCCGCCTTGCGGCAGCGGTGGCCCGCGCCGTGCCCGGTCGCTTGGTGCAGGCGCTATGGCGGCGTGAAGATGACATGCGCCACGATTTTTACCGGCCCGCGGTGCGTGCTCGCTATGCGGGCGTGCTCGAACTTGGACGCGGTCTGTTGATCGCGCTCAAGGCCCACAGCGCGAGTCCTTCGGTGATTGCGCAAGCCGTGCCGAGGCAACTTGGGCTGCCCGGAACTCCCAGCAAAGCCGATGTGGAGGGTGCCGTCGATCAAGGCTACGAAATTCCGAATCATCGGGTGCAGCACACCCACATTGAGTTGCCGGTGCCGCTCGGTTTTTGGCGCTCGGTCGGTCACTCGCAACACGCGTTTTTTCAAGAATCGTTCATCGACGAGAGCGCCGCGATCGCCCGCATTGATCCGCTCGAGTTTCGGCTGCGACATTTGCAAAGTCAGCCGCGGCCTCGGGCCGTGCTCGAGCTCGTAGCGCGCCAAAGCAACTGGAAGCAAGCGCCGGTCAATGCCGGTGATGGTAAGCCGGTCGCCCGCGGCATCGCGTTGCACGAGTCGTTCGGCAGTGTCGTCGCGGCCGTGGCCGAGGTCTCACAGGGCGAGGGCGGCAAGCCGCGTGTGCATCGGGTCGTCGTGGCCATCGACTGCGGGGTCGCCATCAACCCGAACCTCATCCGCCAACAGGTCGAAAGTTCGGTCATTTTTGGGTTGTCGGCGGCGCTCTATGGGCAGATCTCCATCAAAGATGGCCGAGTGGTTCAGGGCAACTTCGACAGTTATCCCGTGCTGCGCCTCGACGAGACTCCTGTGATCGACATCTCGATCATGCCGAGTGCATTGCCGCCGGGCGGCGTCGGTGAGCCTGCGCTGCCGCCAGTCGCCCCAGC
>Ga0208048_1001545_pt1 | contig 11683 bp, 7 predicted proteins | sample Malawi_45m_30L_FD_184163 | JGI IMG/M metagenome (GOLD analysis project Ga0208048, IMG submission 184163) | Freshwater microbial communities from Lake Malawi, Central Region, Malawi to study Microbial Dark Matter (Phase II) - Malawi_45m_30L... | ecosystem: Environmental > Aquatic > Freshwater >... | reverse complement strand
CCTTCTTCCGTATTCCATGGGTTGCGAGTCTTGCCGCCGAACCACTGGTCACCCATCGCCAAAGCACCGGTCGTCAGCTTGGCAACCAGCACGGCACCGGCTGCGGCCAGTCGGGCGGACACGGTGGCTGTCTGTTCAAGCACTCGATCACGATACTGCGGAGCACCCCAGGTGGTTTTCGTTCCGGCGACAGCCAGCAAATCCTTGGCACCCCACGGGATCCCGTGCAGCAATCCGCGATCGTGGCCCGCTTTCAGTTCGGCATCTGCCTGCCGAGCTGCAGCAAGAGCCGATTCTTCGAGCAGGCTGACGACGCACAGCAGCTGCGGATCCGCCGATTTCAATCGTGTCAATGACAGCTGCACCAGTCGTTCACTGGTCAGCCGCCCGGTTCGCAGCAGGACGGCCAGAGTGCGAATGGGCAGCCACGGCAGCGACTCATCCGTCACTTCACCCGGTGGCTCGACACGGACAAAGTCGGCTGCGGGGGACACGAGCCAGGGAGCGGGCGTTCGACCGGCTTCACGAGCCGCTGGATCGGCAATTTCCGGATCGAACCTCAGACATGACAGGGCAGCCGGCTCAAGTTTGACATCACGCAGTTGCTGCAGTTCCGCCAGCAGACTTTCGCCTGAACGAATCAGAACTTCCCGATCAGCCGGGGACAAGGTGAGTCCTGCAATCCATTCGGCATGGCTGATTTGTGCGTCAGTCAGGCGCCCCGTTTTAGCGGTTTCATCCGCCAGAGCTCTCTGAAATGTGACGGAGCCCGCTCCAAGTGCAGCGAAACGCCTCAGCAGTGAACGGCGAGCCAGCGATGAAGGGGTTACCGGAGCGGAAAACGACGGGCCTAAGGCAGCAGACATGAAAACACAACCTCGCTGGAAACAAAATGAAAAACGTCTGCGGCGGGGAGCAGGCTGGAAGTTCTAACAGGCCCGGGCAGCGAACTGCAACCCAGCAAAGGCTGACGATTACCAACCGGAGAAGATCGTTTTTTCGAACTGTCCGATGCAGGCACAGGACATCTACTTGCCGGCAACGGTCAGATAGATGCCTCCCACAGAGATAACTGCTCCGGCCAGCGCCCGCATAGAAATCGGAGTGCCAAAAGCGATCCTTACCAGTGGCAGCACGAAAACCGGACTGGTGCAGGTCAGAGTATTTGCAACGGCCAGCGGGGAATCTCGGTAGGCAATTTGACTCATCCAGATGCCAAGCCAAGGCCCGCAAATCACCGCAGGCAGATAGGTTTGCAGAATCGACCAGTCGAAGGCCGGACGAACTGTCGCGCGCAGCCGACCACTTAAACCCAGCACAATCGTCGAAAGCACCGCGGCAAATCCTACGCGAATGAACGTCGCCTCAAGCGGAGAACAGCTGGCGGAATCGGGGGATTCTGAGTCAGCAGTCGTGTGAGTTGCCAAATGGCTAAACATCGCTCCGCAGGCATTGCAAAGGGCTCCGCCCAGCCCGGCAAGGACTCCGCGAACAATGCTGGCTGGATAGTGCCCGGCAGTCTCGCCGGCGGAAGGCTGATCCGTAACCACCAGAAAAACGCCCGCCAAAGTCACACAAAGTCCGGCCAGTGCCTGCAACGACAACGATTCGGACATCAGCAGCCAGCCCGCAGATGTTGCAAATAACGGACTTGTTGTTGAAACAATCAAGGCTCGTCGCGGCCCCAGAATCTGCAGGCTGCGGAAATACAGAGTGTCACCGATCACGATGCCCGTCAGGCTGCTACACACCAGCCAGGTGACCGCCCGCAGATCAACGCTTAACGGAGAAACTCGCAGCAGCAACGCCTGCAGTCCCAGATGCAGCAGCAAAATACCTGTCGCGAGAATATTTTTACCAAAGTTGATCTGCCATGCCGTCAACCGCACCCGCGAATAAAACAGGCTTGAACAGGCCCACAGGGCCGCAGCAGCCAGTGCGGCCAGTTCGCCGGAACCCGGCACAATCGAATTCATGTTCTGGTTCACCTGCTGATTGGCGACAAGTCGAGGGAATCACCCCATAGTCGCACCAATCTCCCCCGACCTTACAGTGTCCCAGCATCCCCGACACCCTCGATTAACTTGCGGGGGATGCCATTTGGATGCGTCTGGAATCTTCCACCGTTGTGGCCTTTATTCGGTATGCACCGTATCCAAATGAGCAGAAAATTCCTCGCGACTATGCGTATTTTCCTGCAAATTTTCCTGTTGTTGCTGCTGGGCCCATCGCGTTTTCGCGTTGACGTGCTTGAGGCGGTACAGCGAGGCAATGATCAAAGTGAAAGCCTGCGGGGCAGTTACGGTCCGCCATCTTTTCAGCTCGTTTTCCGCGGTTTCTCACTGTTGCTGACTGGTTATCGCAGGCCGATCAAAATCTCAGCCAGGCTGTTCCGGTCACCTCGCCTGCAGGGCCACGCTGGGAACCTGGCGGCAGTCCTGCGGCGATTTTTCCTGTGCCGTCGGTCGGCGATGCTGACGCCCTTAATCAGCCCTCGCTGCTGTTGATTCCGCGTTATGTCTATGCTCCTGCGGTGGCCAATACCGTTTGCCAGCCCTGTAATCGGGATCGCAGTTTCGGGCTGCAGCATCCCGGATTTCAGTCACCTTTACGGCAGCTTTACCTCGATCGCTGTCGTCTGGCACTCCGCGAATGTCTGGAACTTTCCAATTCCGCCGCAACTGCCGCTCTCGACTCAGGCTCTTCGCCTGTGCGGGTTCCCGGGATTCTGGACACACTGGTCTCAGCCATGCAGCGGTCTCAGTCAGGCGATCGCATGCTGGGATTTGTGGCCCCAGCCCTTGCCACTGAATCTTAGCGTCTTTGTGCTCCACAACTTAGCCCGGCCAGTTAGCCGTTTCAGTTTAACGTTGCCCGGTTGCCTGGCAAGCCGTTTCGGCCGCTTGGCACACGGCAAAGTCAGTGGCAGCGACTGCACCTGGCATTTGCCGGCCTGCAATTGCTGACTCAAATGCGACTCACGGGCCACCCGTCTGGCTTTACCAGCGGCAATCTGTGGCCAGCCCGGCCTTTTCGTGCGGTGCTGCTCGCTCTTTCCGCGGGTGTGGTTCTGTGCGTTTTCTTCGCCCGACGATTTCGCAGCCCGGTGTACTAAGCGAGCAGAATTTGGCGGCTGGAGTGGTCAGCCGGGCTTGAATTTCGTAATCTGACCAATGGTTTCCGACCGCCTGAAGTCTTCTGCCGGGACATTTTCGACCATGCGCCCCGTGATTACGCTCTGCCTGCTGCTGCTTTCCACGCTCAGTCTTTCTCAACCTGGTTCCCTTTCTGCAGCAGATCCGGACCCGACACAATGGTTTTCGGTACCTGCAGCGGAAGGTAAATCTGTCTCATGGAGCCGCTGGGCGGTGGACGGATCGGGGCCTGCTCCCGATGCAGCGACGCTTTCGATTGTTTCCGATGTCCGCTGTTCCCTGTACATCAACGGTCAGCGTTTGCTGAAGTACGAGGTCTTTCCGGTGACTGATGGCACAGTCACATCCCGGGTGTTCGACGTGCAGCGTCTGCTTCGCTCAGGTCGCAACATGGTCGCTGTGGAGGTTCAGGGTGAGGCTGCCGGGGCAACCTTTGGTGTCCTGTTAAAAATCGTGCGTGGTGGCCAGACGGCGATTGCCGGTGGTCCGTGGAAGCAGGCACCGGCTCCGCCACCGGTGGGCTGGGAACAGACGGACTTCAACGATCGCGACTGGAAGGAACTGAAGCCGGTCACTGTCGCACCGTCTTTGGCTGCCGGTGTTCGAACCCCAGAGAAAGCCGAATCACCCGCTTTCAAGCGGACTGCTCGCAGGACCCTGCCATTTGAATTCCAGGACGGCGATCATGTGGTGCTGGTGGGTGCCACATTTGTCGAACGTGCTCAGCTGTCAGAACATCTTGAAACTGTGCTGACAGGCACCCTCGGCAACCGCAAAGTAACTTTTCGAAATCTGGGCTGGAGCGCTGACACGGTATTTGCGGAATCCCGCGGCATCTTTGATGCTCCTTCAGTCGGGTATCTGCGGATGGTAGAGCACATTCGTGCTGAAGAGCCGACGGCTGCGATCCTGTGTTACGGCCAAAATGAAGCTTTATCAGCAGGCATGAATCCCGAGCAGTTCGGTCGGCAGTTTGGCCAGTTCATCGACGAGTTGCAGGCATCCGGAATTCCCTGCATCATCGTATCACCACATGAACTGTTTCAGGCTCGGCCTCCGATTCCGTCGCCAGCCCGATTCAACTCGCGGATTCGCCTGTTTGCTGAGGCTGCCGGCAGCACTGCACAGTCACGTCAGCTGCCATTTGTTGACCTGTTCTCGAACTTCACAGCCAGCATGCAGTCTGTCAATGCGCTGCTTTATCCGGACAGTGCAGGGGCTGGCCACCTGGCCGACAATGGCATGCATCTGACGGAGCAGGGTTATGCCTGCGTTGCTATGGTCATTCGCGAGCGTCTGCTGGGAATTTCAGCAGCGCCGCCAGAGCTTGCCATTGATGTGGCTGCGGGGCAGGTGAAGGGGCAAAGGCTGGAGATTAAAGACGTCCGTTTCAGCGCTGACAGAAGTCAGGTCAGCATGCAGGTGAAAACACAGACTCTGTCACCGTTGCCGATCCTCGCACAAATCTCCAGCAACAACACCAAACAGTCCAGCTCAATCTTTGTGCAGTCAGGTTATGATGCATTGCGGCAGCTGATCCTGAAAAAGAACGAACTGTACTTTCATCGCTGGCGGCCACAGAACGTCACTTATCTGTTCGGTTTCCGCAAGCATGAGCAGGGCAACAATGCCGCTGATATTGCCCGCTTTGACCCGTTCATTCGTGAAGCTGAGCAGCAGATCCAGCAGGCTCAGCAGCCACAGTGGGTATCGGTGACAATCTCGTTGGCGCCTGCGGCTTCCAAATGAAACTCTGACAGCACTGGACACAGCAGATGGGATCGCGTGAAACTGTCGCAGCCTGCCCTGTCGCCCAGCACGGTGGTCACGCCTTCGCCGGCTTTCAGGGCCGGACTCGCGAAGGACTGTACCTCGATTCGCGTCGTTCCATGCTGAAAGCCGGGATGGCCGGCATGGCGGGGCTCAGTCTGCCTTTGCTGCTGCAGAACCAGCAGGCAACTGGAGCAGCCGGACAACGCAGCTCCACCGGGAAAAGTGTTATTCTGCTGTGGATGGCAGGGGGCCCCAGTCAGATTGATACCTGGGACAGCAAACCCGAACGGCCGTGGATCAATCGCGGTCCGTTTGGTGTGACCCAGACAAAACTGCCCGGTGTGGTGATCTGCGAACACCTGCCGCGTCAGGCGGCCATGCTGGACCACTTCACAATTATCCGTTCCGTGGATGCCCGTCACAGTAACCACGAACCCAACATGGTGTTTCAGACAGCCAATCTGGCGGCTGAACCCCGAGTCAATTCTGAAGCCGTGCGTTATCCGGCACTTGCGTCAGTGATTGCGAAACATCACGGTTCGAATCACTCTGCGATGCCCGCCTATGCTGCATTCATGAAGTCACGCTCGCACCTCGCATTCGCCGGGTATCTGGGCAAACAGTACGATCCTTTTATCTGTGACAAAGCGGCTGTTTTGCCGGTCTACAGCAATGTGGGCCGTGACACAGGCCAGGTCAGCGGCGGAGATCTGTTCCAGATGCCACGCGGACTCAATCAAACACGTCTGCATGACCGACTGTCACTGCTGCAGCAGTTTGACGTGCTGAAAGCCGGACTCGATCAGGATGGATCGATTGAGACACTGGGTGCTTACCAGCGTCAGGCCGTCGACCTGCTGCTGGGCGACCGTGCAAGAGCAGCGTTTGATCTGGAACGCGAAGATCCTGCTGTCAGAGCTCGCTACGGCAGTCACCTGTGGTGCCAGCAGGCACTGATTGCTCGCCGCCTGGTCGAGGCAGGAACAGCCTTTGTGACTCTGGATCTCAGTTATCACACGGCCTCCGGCACATGGGATACTCACGGAGACAACATTCCCCCCTATGGTGGCATCAGTAAAGGTTTGGGCCCGCTTCTGCCACTGTTTGATCACCTGCTGACCACACTGGTCTCGGATCTGGAAGAGCGCGGACTGCTGGATCAGGTGCTGGTGATTGCCATGGGCGAATTCGGTCGGACTCCCAACATGGGTACTCAGGACAGCACGGACGGCAGGAATCACTGGACCGATATCATGTCCATGTGCCTCGCCGGCGGCGGCCTGCGGCATGGTCAGGTCATCGGAGCTTCCGAGAAGGATGGCGGCACAATTCGGGAACGACCCGTGACTCCGGCAGATCTTGCTGCCACCCTGTTTCGCTATTTCCAGGTGCCACAGGATGTTCAGTACACGGATCATCAGGGACGTCCCAAGTTCGTGGTTGACGGAGGCCAGCCGCTTGCCGAGCTGTTCTGATCATGGGTCTCAAAGGCCGGCAGCCTGCCGCCTTTCGCTCAGCCTTTTGCTGCTGGTCGCAGTCTGTGTTCTCCGGTGCCCGGAAGTTCAGGCTCAGCAGACGGCAAACAGCCCGGCGGCGATGCCCGAACAAATACGGCAATTGCTAGCCCGAGCGGTAGCGGCAATGGATCGGAACGATCCGTCGGCCAGCCTGCAGTTTGCCAGCCAGGCCGGCGATGTGTGGCAAGCGGCGTGGCAGTCTGAGCCTGCAGTATTCAGCGATCTTGAAACCGCTGCTGCCGATGTCGTCGTACCGTTACTTGAGCGGCTGCTGGGACGATGGCGCGCAGGTGCGATTCCGGCTGACCGGATCGCCGAGGTGCTGCAGCGGCTGCTGATCAGCAGCGACAGCTCCCGAGTTGCACTGTTGCAGACTTCGCTCAAAGGGCCCGGCTATCCGTTTGTCCTTGAAAACTGTGGTGCGTTGATAGGTTCCAGGGCGGCTGTTGCTGCCAGCGTCCACACCCATTGGATCGCACGCCTGCGCCAGGCTTCTCGCACCACCAGCCTTAACCGCCTGATCCTGCTGTGGCTGCTGACTCACGAAGCTGATCGGCCGGCAGAGCAGGCTGAGATACTGCATGAGCTGGAGCAGCTGTCCAGCGCGGAGCTGCAACTCAGGAACAACGGTCTGCAGCTGGTGCAAATCGCCATGTGCGGCCTGCATTCGCGCAGCGCAGCAGTGCAGCGGCAAAGCCTAAACCTGGTGCAGAAACTGGCTCGCGAGGTTATCAGCAACGGCGGAAATGCGGTTCTGCTGCGAATGCTGCGGGACGCCTGCATTGCGGCTGCCCCGGAGGCCCGTCGCCTGGATTCGCCGGAACGCCTGCGGAATTTCCTGCGTCTCGCCGATTTTCTGATCGAACAATTTGCCAGCAACGATGACAGCAGCCCGGCCGAGCGTCTGCTGACTCAGCATTATTTGATCACCAGCCAGCTGTGTCTCGCCCATGAACAGCCGGCTGACGGGCTGCGACGATTTTCCCTGTTTCGCACACTGCAGTCTGATACCAGTGCGCTGACAGTGAACGATCTGCAGTTCTTTCTGCCGCTGCAGGCTGTTGATTCGCTGACGCCCGAGTTGCGATGGCAGCTGTTCCGCATGGTCCTCGACAGCGAACTCTGGCTGCTGACGCGGCAGATGACTCCGCAGGTGACGCCCCACACTTTTCCCGCAACAGCAGCGAAACCGCAGCAGCAACGCGACCTTCTGCATTCGATGGCTATTGCCGCCATCGAATGTCAGCAACAGCAGCGGCTGCAGGAGTTGTGGCAGGGCTGGTCCGTGCAGGGAGACACAGCCGCGGCTCGTGGACTGCAGATTCTTAACCAGCTGCAGGCAGAACCAGCACTCGCTAAAACGTCAGGCATTGCGGGGGGCTGGCTAAGCGATGAGACGCCCGAACAGGCAGCATTTGGCCCACAGACCGGTGCAGTGAGATCTGAGCGGAATCAAATTGTTACCTCAGATTTTTCCCGACACGCTGTTTGGCACTTTCCCTGGCCACTGACTGGCGATTTCCGAATCCTGAATCGCATGGCTAGTTCAAAACATCCACAGGCACTGCCAGGCTGGGACGGCCTGGCGCTGGCAATCAGCCCGGAAGGTACTGCCACGCTGCTTTCCAGTTCTGCGTCAGTGATTCGCCGCAGGCAGTCAGCAAGGCTCCCCGCACCCGGGGAAGCAGATCAGCAGAGCGTCATGGAAGTCAGCGAGCAGCAGTCACGGCAATTGCTGGCGAACACAGATTTGTGGACGCTCAATTCCGCCGGCGGTTCCAGCCCGTGGCTGTTTCTGCTGTCACTGCCTGATCAGCCAAACCTGTGGGACCTGAGCATCACCGGAACACCTCAGATCCCGCGACAGGTTGATTTGCTCAGTTCCGCAGATTTGCGTGGCTGGAGCAGTCGGGGCAGCGGTCAGTCACAGCCGGATTTGCAGATTGACAGTGCAACCGACGCTGGTGGTCAGCCTGCTGGCGCTCCCGACTGGCAACTGCAGGCGGGTGTGCTGGTCGCGCGACGCTCCCTGCAGCGATCCGCACCATTACCCGGATTCCCGCAGGATCCTCTGCCTGTCGGACGCCTCGTTTATCAGCGTCCGCTGCTGGCGGGTGACAGGATTATCTGGGAATTCGAGCACCAGCCAGGTCGCAGCATGTGCCATCCGGCAATCGGCAGCACGATCCTTGAAATTTATGCGGACGGCATTTTTCTAAACTGCCGCGAATCTGCGTGGTGGGTACAACTGCAGGGCTTTGGCGGACGACGAACTCAGTTGACCGCAGTCGGGCATACCGTGCCGCTGACTGCCGGCTGGAATCAGGCCGAGCTGCGCAGGACCGATGCGGGATTTCAGCTGGACATCAACGGTCAGCAGCAGTGTGACTTTTCGTGGCAGCCAGCGGATGCCAGGTTCGGCCTCGCGTACGCGCGAACAGCCGGTGAAATGCAGGTCCGCGGCATCCAGATGCGGGGCGACTGGCCCAGCCAGTTTCAGCCGTCCGATTTTCAGAAACTGCTGCAGTCGGCAGCCGGGCACGTCGGCAGCAACAGCAACTAACTGCTGCTGCCGACACTGCCGCGGAGAATGCTGGATTGTGCTGTGTGATGGCACAAACGCAGTGCAAACTGACCATCTTTTGCCTGGCAGATCTCGGGCTGGAAAAAACGAGCTGCATTTCAGCGTTGGCGTTCTGCGGATGTTCAGGAATCTGCGTTACACAGTTGTCCGCCAATGATCGCCGCAACTGGCTGCAGGCGGCAACCAGTGCTTTCAGTCTCAGTACGGAACAAAGTCATTGAGGCAGTCGCGCCTTCTGAGATCCCGGACACCGGCAGGCCCAGCAACTGTCGGGGCTGGCGGCTGGCCAGTTCCCACGTCCGCTGCAGTGGCAGTCCGGTTATCTGCTGATATCGCTGCACGCATTCCAGAGTTGAAGCACCAGAGCCTGCCAGAAACTGCCGTTGACCGGCAACGACGATCCGGCCGTCTTCCAGTACTTCGACGTCCACGGCAGCAGTTGTATGGCGACCAGCGGCACTGCCGCCGAAGCCGGAAACGTCAGAGGTCAGCACGATGCGAGACGGCGACTTACAGCGATGGATGCAGTTCAGCATGGCGGCGGGAACATGCCAGCCGTCGGCAATCACACTGACGGTCAGCCGATCGTCCGCCAGCTGCGGCCAGAAAATGTTGTCATGTCGCGGAATCATGCCGGCACAGCCATTACCAAGGTGAGTTCCCAGACTGGCACCCTGCGAAATCGCCTCCGCAATTTGAATAGGACTGGCAGCAGTATGCCCAATCGCAATCCGCACGCCGTCAGCCGTCAATGGCCTGATCGCGGTCAACACTCCAGGACAGTCAGGCGCTACGGTGATCAGTCGAATCAGGCCTCCCGCAGCATGCTGCCACCGCTGATACTCAGACAGAGACGCCGGGCGAACATGCTGCAGCGGATGTGCCCCGCGCGGGCCGTCGAGAGACGAAATCCACGGGCCTTCGACATGAATCCCGGCAATCATGTGGCGGCACAGGGCAGAAGAATCACGAGCCTGCCGTAGTACGCTGAGACCATGTTCAATGGCTGCTGTCGAATTGGTAATCAGAGTTGGCAGACAGGCTGTCAACCCCTGCTTTGCGTAATGGCCGAGCACCTCCTGTACGGCCGCCACTGTCAGGTCTGTACTGCTGAACCAGATTCCGGCGTAACCATTCACCTGCAGATCAAACAAGCCCTCAGCCGCCCAGGGAAGAGAGTCAGGATCGGCCGGCGAACCGATGGGCAGGATCGAGCGAATACACTGGCCGCTGATGTCGAGCCGGACGCATTCCCCGGTGGACAGCAGACGTACCTCGATTCCCGACTGACGACTCATTCTGCAGCTTCCAGCATTGATTTCAGGATTCGGACCGCATCGTTGGCAGCGGTCTCCGGCAGCAAGGCAGTACTGGCGATCCCCGAAACAACCCTCGTGATGTTGTGGTCGACTTTGCCCGGCTGCTGCCAGACTTGTGCCGGCGCGGCGGTCATGTAGATCGACAAGGTCTGATGCCCGGTCCCCGGACGTTCTCCAATGATGTGCAGCAGGATGCCAGAACTCTCTCCGCCACCGAACAGTATTTCACCGGTTCGATAGCCAGCTCGCACACGGCCGGATGTAATCACCAGATGCTCATCAAAAGGAGTCAAACCGGCCAGCGTCAGCTGACTGCGAAGTGCAGTCAGCAGCTGCGAAAGTTGTTCACCTTCCATCAGTGCCAGCGCATTGAGGCCATCAGAAATTGCAAGCTGCACCGCCACGGCTGGCGTCGGCATTCCGCGTCGCGCAGCCAGCAACTGCTGCAGCACGACCTTCGATTGGTCGCTCGGTTCTTCACCCGTCGCCGGGTGCAGGATGTAGTCCGTTCGATTCAGTGACCGAGTCGAGAGCGGAACAGCGCCAGGTATCGCAGCCAGGACCGACGAGTTCATCTCCTGCCAGATTGCTTTTCGCGACTGCTGGTAGATGCGATCGATTTCGGACTTGAGTTCGGGTTTCAAATCTTCGATCGCTGCACCGTGGCCTTCCGCCAAAAATACCCCGCGGCTGCGGACTTCAGCCATTCGTCGCGCTGCCTCGCTGCGAATCTCGGCATCAGCACGACGGTCACCCTTGCGGCGACAATACTGCAGATAGACGGCGGCCGGGTCACCAAACGCAGGCCCAGGAGAACCATCGGCACGGACCACTCCAAGACTCTGATAAAACTCCCACATGCGATCATCCACCCGGTACCCAAACTTGCGGCGGATATGCACATGATCCTGGTACCCGGTCGTCAGGTAGCCCAGCATCGGATCAATGCGGGTTGGCAGAGCCATCAGGTAGGCGGGATTGGCCGGCATGATCTGGTCAATGCACCAGCCCAGATCGTCCAGAGACACATCCATATGCAGGGTGGAGCACACGTCGAGGCCGATCGTCAGGCCATGCAGCTTGCCCATGGCAATATCTTCAAGGCAGCAGCGGACGAGCTGTTCTTTGGTCCGAAAGACCTCCGGGCCGATGAAGCCGGCAACATCATTCAGATGCACCCAGGGCTGATACGGGCTGCCGCTGTCGCTGAGTGTTCTGGCGACGTCAGCAGTCAGTGCGCGGGCGAATCCATATTTTCTGGATTCAAACACCACCATGTCGACACCGTGACCATGACCATTGGTGAAGTCAGCCCCCTGGCCGGTCTCAAAATAC
>Ga0208048_1001539_pt1 | contig 11696 bp, 12 predicted proteins | sample Malawi_45m_30L_FD_184163 | JGI IMG/M metagenome (GOLD analysis project Ga0208048, IMG submission 184163) | Freshwater microbial communities from Lake Malawi, Central Region, Malawi to study Microbial Dark Matter (Phase II) - Malawi_45m_30L... | ecosystem: Environmental > Aquatic > Freshwater >... | reverse complement strand
ATCGACGAGTATGTGTTTCCTTTCTTGACGCCAACCGATCCCTTCTGGACGGACTCACGAGAAGTTCTTTGGCATTTGAAAGCGCCTACTGTCGAGCGTCCGGGTGGCGCGAATTTGCCAGAGGCTTGGGACACCTCAACCGGCCGAAATGTCGTCGTCGCAGTGATCGACTCCGGAATCACGACGCATCTCGACCTCGATACCAACATTATTCGGGGACACGATTTCATCTCCGGCGACAATGGCGGAGGCTTTCTCGTTGCCAATGATGGTGACGGACGCGATGCCGATCCTGCGGACCCAGGCGATTGGATTGACGACAACGATCTCACCAAGACCGTGTTCTCCGGTGGAAGCTCGCCGTGCACCAAAGCAAATAGTTCATGGCACGGTACGCACGTCGCCGGAACAGTGGGTGCGGTGACAGGAAACAACGCGGGCGTGGTCGGCATCGCCCACGAAGGCAAGGTGCTCGTCGTCCGCGCCCTCGGAAAATGTTTCGGCTACGGCTCGGATATCACTGACGCCATCCGCTGGGCCGCGGGCGCGCAACCGGCGAGCGGCACGTGGCCCGATCTTGGCATTCCAGTCAATGCGTCGCCTGCGCGAGTCATCAATCTCAGTCTCGGCTCCACCAGCTCAAGTTGTTCGAACAGTCGTCAGAATGCCGTCACCGCAGCCCGCGCGATGGGCGCCGTCGTGGTCGCTGCCACCGGTAATAACAGTCGCGCCACCATCAGCTCTCCCGCCAATTGCTCCGGCGTGATCGCCGTGACCGCCCATACGGTTGAGGGCGATAAGGCAAGCTTCGCTAATTACGGAGTGGGTACGACTCTGAGTGCGCCGGGGGGCGGCTCGTGTACGACGTCAGTCTTAAATTGCCTTCCGCAAGGCAGCAGCGGCGCGACCGGAACGATCTGGCGTCTCATCGCCTCGACGACCAACGACGGAACCACGACGCCGGGCGCTGCTGTTTACTCGGGAAAGTCCGGTACCAGTATGGCGGCGCCGCATGTGTCAGGTGTCGCGGCGCTTCTGATCTCCGCAATGCCCACTCTCACTGTCGATAGCGTTCGAAATGTACTCGCTGCCAGCGCGCGAGAGTTCCCTGCCGGTACATTCTGCTTCGGCAAGGTCGATAATCCCTGCGGAGCCGGCATGCTCGATGCCGCGCGGGCCATACAGCGTCTTGCTGCACTGGCGCCCACGGTTACAGCACAGGTCAACGCCGCGCTTGTCGAAAATGGTTCGACAGTGACCCTGTCCGGGATGGCGACCCCCAAGGCGGGAGGTAACACCCTTTTCAGCTTGCGTTGGCAGCAGACAGCCGGCGCAACAGTGACCTTGAGCAGCGCGACCTCTGCTCAGACCACTTTCACGGCACCGAACGGTTCGCGAATGACGTTCAGACTGACCGCAACCGATGGCGACGGGTTTTCAGCGTCGCGCTCCGTAGACGTTCGGTCTAACGGCACGCCTGTGCTCGCTGCCTTACCCGCAATCTCCGCATCCGCTGGAAACACGGTGAGCTTCAGAGCATCCGCCACTGATCCGGACAACGATCCACTCACCTACAGTGCGGCGGGTCTTCCATCGGGCGCCACGCTGAGTGCTGGAACAGGTGAATTTTCTTGGCCGAACGCCACAGCGGGAACGTTTACGGTCACGGTAACCGCCAGCGACGGGCTCGTCACCAGCGCCCCTCAAAGCGTCTCGATCACGGTGACTGCCTCTCGTGGCGGAGGCGGCTCGCTCGATCTTTGGACTCTGTTGATGTTGATCGCCGCCTTGGCGTGGCGTCGATCGCTTCGACCTAACCGAACTACTTGAGTTCGGCGATCAGTACCCGCGACAGCTCAGCCATGAGCTTCAAACCGACGTTGTCCGGCGAATAATCGATATTAGGCATATCGTCGATCGTGATAGCGATCGCAATACGACCGTGCGGCGTGTAGACGATACCCACATCGCTTCGAAGCGCATCAAGACTGCCGGACTTGCTCGCCACTCGCCACTCGCCGCTGTAACGCCCGATGGCGTCCTTGTACTGCTGACGCTCAAGTACAGCGAGTAGTTCTTTTGAATGGGCTGCGCTCACCACCTTGCCTTGCTCCAACATCTCGAGCAGACGGACCATCTCTCGAGAGGTCGATGCGCCGATGCCGAACCGCTTGTTCTCAGGCTTATCCCCCTCCCGACTCCACCCCTCCGCAGGTTTGAGCTGGGTACCATCTCCGCGGACCTTGCGCATCGAGCGAGTTTGCGTGAGCCCCAAAGACTGCATAAAATCATTGACTCGATCCGCACTGATTCGATCGAGGATCAGGTTGGTCGCCGTGTTGTCACTGACGATGATCATCATCGTTCGAGCATCGCGCAGACTGATGGATTCTCCATCCGAGAAGTCGGTGAGTACGCCTGATCCGGAGACTTTGTCTTGTTCTCGGATCACAAGACGCTCATCCCAACGTGCCCGCTTCGCTTCGACTTCTGCGGCCAAGGCACAAGCGATCGGAAGTTTGATAGTGCTCGCCGTACGAATACGGCGATCGGGATCTATGCCGACCTCGTGGCCCGTATCGAGGTTGCGGGCATACAAAGAAACCGTTCCGCGAAAGTCCGTGAGCATGTCTCGAAGCTTGGTCTCGAGAAGGTCGGCTCCGTCCGCCCGCACGCCACGCGGGACCGCCCACAGCAAACTCGCCCATAACATCGCACGTCTGTTCATCACCATCCGCCTCCCTCGAGCCGCTCCGATATAATGCCTCGCGGAAGCGCCCGTAGCTCAGCTGGATAGAGTACTGCCCTCCGAAGGCAGGGGTCGTGAGTTCGAATCTCGCCGGGCGCGCCAACTCTCTCGGTCTTCACGACGATCACGCCCTATTCAGCACCCTGAAAACAGATTCTGCTCGGCTCATTGAGTGTACTCTGCACAGAGTCGTGGCAAGGCTAGGATGAGCGCAGAGGTCGCCTTGAATTGTGTGACCACGGCTTCCGGCGCTGGGACGCCTTCCCCCGGCACGTAAACCGAAAACACGGCGTCTCCGAACTGATCGAAAAAGACGATGCCACGGAGTGTCGTCGAGGCGCCGGGGATCTCGAGCAGATAGATCGATGCGTAGAGATCGGGTCGAAGATGGCCGGCGAGTCCCGGTCCTTCTCGGTGAAGATTGAAGAACTTGCTTCGGGTCGAGGGCTCGCCTCGTCCAACCGGCCCCTGAATCTCAAAAAGGTTCGGGCCCTTGATGATGAATGTCGTCGCATCGCTCCAAGTTTCGATGCTTTTCCAGATCGTCTGAAAATGGATAGCGCTCACCCCATGAGTTTGTTCGTGCGGCAACGCGCTCGCGACAAGGGCCTCCGGCATCTTGAGGGCTGCAGCGGTGGCACCCAGCGGCGCGGGCTCTTTTCCAGCAAGCGCCGTCCGAACGACCGCGATCTGCTCCGATGACGCGCACATCGGTGCGGCTTGCCCCTGCGCCTCAAGAGCCGCGGCAGCAACCACCACCGCCAGCATGACGAGCAGGCACGAAAACGTATTGGCTCTCGACATGTTACCCCCGAAGTCCGTCGGATCAGCCCACCCCGGCATTCTCATCTAGAAAAGCTCGCACGAGTCAGTGATCCGAATAATGTGACGTAGGCCCGTTCATCGCGCGGACGATCTCCTCAACATCGCCGCCCTGTAACCGATACGACATAGGAGGGGCGCTTCTCCCCGCTCGTGGACCTTCCGAGGATTCGGTCATGCTCAATCTGCCAGATCACCCCATCAGCGACCGTCATGCACGGGGACTGCGGCGTAATCTCGAGCGCCGGATCCGCGATCGGCGTGCTCGTTACAAACCCCTACGCCGACCCCAGAATTTCGGACCTCGGGTTCGGATGGTCCACGAGTTTTTATTCGACACTCTCGGTCACAGCAGAGTGATTATGATCGAGGGCACCCGGAAGTTTGCGATGTGGGGGTATTGCGAGCTGAATGAATATTGCGTGTATCAGTTGCACGGACACGCGCTGCGCAAACATGCGGATGGTGTGTGGAGCGAGCGATACGACTCCCCCCTGCTCGCGACGCCACATTTCTTCGACCGGATTATCCAAGGCTTGCGGTTCGAAGGGCACACGCTCATCACCACGATGATCGATGTCGTTCGTCTATTGATCGATCAAGTGGGGATCGACGAATCGGCACCTCTCGATCAATGGCCGACGTGGCAACACTCGAGCAGCGCGTGGTTCGCTCTCGACTATGGCCTCGCCGCGGGCGATATCCCGAACCATGGTGACGTGGTGCTACGTACGATCATTCCCACCGCAGGCTTGCATCCCGATCGACGTGAGGACTGGGAGGCGATGCGTGCCGCAGGGCAGCACGTCTCGATCTCGAGACTCAGCCCAAGCTGAGAGACTTTCGCCTGCTAACGAGTAAATCGGCGGGCATCGTTTCACCCCCTACCCCTCGACGGCCGTATCCGGTTCGGCCAGATCAGGAGCGGCGGGGCGAACTTGGTGGGGGTTTCGCTGCAGCGAGAATCCGGCCCAACCCGTGCGCCTGCCCCCCGGTAGCGGCTATACTCCGCCCCGATTTTCCCAAGGGCTTTTTGGATAACGTCGTGAGCAAACAGGACTCCCAGTTTTTCAACATCTTCAGCCTCGTGCTCGGCATCCTCATCGTCATCGCGATCTTGCTGTTCGCACTTGCACGCGCAGTGGGCCGCGATACCCAGAACGCACATCTCCTGCTCGATCCGAAGTACGTCGCCGACGTCGAAAAAAATCTCTCGACGGGTCGAGTTGCCGTCGCAGGACGAGATAATTCGGGGCTCGATATCGTTCCGGCTGCCGGCGCTATCGTTGCCGAGCTCGCTATTCCGACCGACGGCATCGGTGTGTATGAACAGGTCTGTGGCGCATGTCATCTCAACGGCATCGGTGGCGCGCCGCGCTCCGACGACCGCGCTGCTTGGGCACCTCGATTGGCACAAGGCAAACCCACTCTCTATAAGCACGCCATCGAGGGTTATACCGGAAAGGGCGGCGTGATGCCCGCGAAGGGTGGACGCACGGATCTCCCGGATGATCTCGTGAAAGCCGCTGTCGACTACATGGTCACCAAGGCGCAGTAAGCGCCCGTCGATCAAGACAGCGCCTGTCTCAACGCGACCGCCTCGAGTACATCGGCCTCGCTGATCGAGGACGATTCGCGTAGGTCTGCGATGGTTCGGGCGACCCGGATCAACCGGTCTTGGGAGCGAAGGCTTCCCCCCGCCGACACCCGTGATGACAGCAAGACTCGATGCGCGGCGTGATCGAGGCGACAGGCCGAGGCCAGCGCTTGTCCCGTCAAAGAAACGTTTAAACAGCCCTGTCGATTAAGTTGGCGTGCCCTCGTGGCGACGACTCTCGATCGAATACGCTGCTCATCGGCGATCGCTGCACTCTCCTCGGGACCATGTCGAGTTCGACGGTGTTCGGCGAGGTCGGCATCTCCCACTGACTCAAGCATCACCCTGAGATCAAGTCGATCGAGCAAAGGCCCAGATAATCGGGCTCGATATCGCTCGACCGATGCAGGCTTGCATCGACAGCGCCCATAGCGCGATCCGGTGTGCCCACAAGGACAGGGATTCATCGCAGCGATCAACTGAAAATGCGCGGGGTACTCGGTTTTCGCACCGACGCGAGAGATTGCGACTCGCCCCGTTTCGAGCGGCTCACGCAAAGCCTCGAGAACTCGTCGAGAAATAGAACGCCCCGATGGGCGACGGTGATCTCCCCCCGGCCCTGCCGACGCGCCCCCGCCGATGATGGCGCTCGCTGAGGCCGTGCGATGGGGGGCTCGAAATGGTCGTCGGACGACTTCGGGTAATGAGGCAACGGATAACGACAAGATCATCGCGACTTCGAGGGCTTTGTCTCGGGTGAGTGTCGGCAGCAACCAGGGCAGTCGCTCCGCGAGCATGGTCTTTCCACATCCGGGTGGCCCCACCATGAGAAGACTGTGTCCGCCCGTGGCCGCAAGCTCGAGCGCGCGCTTACCCCTCGTCTGCCCGCACACCTCCGACAGCCTCAATCCTTCGATCGCCGAATCACCACAAAAAAGATCGAAGAGCTGTTTGAAGAGCTCGCCGATATAGGAGACCTCTGGATTTCTTTGGCTACAAGTTTTTCGCAGACGGAGCGCAAGCTGTCAGCGATCACGGCTTCGAGATTCGGGCACCAGGTGAGTTCATGATGATTGCCGAACGGCAGGACGACCTGATGGCCATCGGCGGCCGCAGCCGCAGCGGCGGGAAGCGCACCACGAATCGGACGCAGATCACCCGATAAGCCGAGCTCGCCATAAAACTCGAGGGTGTCGAGGGCTTAGCGGAGCGATACTTGCTCGCTCGCCACCAGAACGCCGATTGCAATGGCAAGATCGAAACGACCGCCGTCCTTGGGTAACTCAGCGGGCGCAAGATTGATCGTGATGCGCCCGGCAGGAAACTCGAATCCGGAATTCGCGAGTGCAGCCCGAACTCGCTCCTTGCTCTCTTTGACCTCAGTGGCGGGCAAGCCGACGATGTTGAAGCACGGTAATCCCGCGCCGAGATGAACCTCGACATCGACACGGGGCGCGATCAACCCGACTTACGCACGACAGAGAATGCGTGCGACCGACATGACGGAGGATCAGTCGCGAGCCGTCGCCGCGAGACGCGCTTCGAGTTGCGCGAGTCGCTGTTCGACGTCTTCAAGCCGAGCACGAATACGCTCGAGCACTTTGGTTTGGGCCGTAAATTCGTCGCGAGCGAGCAGGTCGAGGCGAGCGAGATTGGCACGCAGCACGGCCCGAAAGTTGGCTTCGAGGTCATGACGCATGTTTTGGACGGTCGGAGGCATGCTCTCGAACAGCCGGCGGGCGAGATCGTCGACGCGAAAATCCATGGTGCTACCTCCTTTGCCCCCTATTGACGCAGGCGGTTTCGCCCGAAGCGCCAAAACGGTGCGCCAAACTCGAAAAAAGCCGTGAAAAAGACCCGAAACGCCCGGTTTGGGGCAGTCGGGGGATGGCATGGAATCTGCAAAACCCCGAGTGCAGGCCGGACGTTGCGAAGGATAACGCGACCTTAGGCTCTGCGCCGAGCGGCATTAGCCGCCGGATCGTTCGGTTTGGCACCCAGCTGGGTAGGCAAAGCGATGAAGGCGTGGCGATGAAAATGATCACCGCGATCATCCGGCCCTACAAGTTGGACGATCTGGAAATGGCCGTGGCGCAAATCGGGGTGCAGGGCATGACCGTGATGGAAGTGCAGGGATATGGCGCTCAACATGGCCATGCCGAGGTTTATCGGGGCGCGGAGTATCACGTCGATTTTGTACCACGTATGCAGGTCTTGATCGCTGTAGACGAAAGCATCGTCGAACCCGTGATCGAGGCCATCGCCAACGTAACCCGCACTGGCAAAGTCGGAGACGGCAGGATTTTCGTAACCAACATCGAACAGGCTATACGCATTCGCACCGGCGAAACCGGGGTGGCGGCAACTTGATTACACGGCGAGCAGGGAGAGAGACATGATGACGACGACCAAAGATTGGATCACTTCGATAAGCGGCTGGCATCGCAAGGCCATCGGGCTTTCGGCACTTGTGCTCGGCCTCTTTGCACCGGCGATATCGCTTGGACAGGATGCGCCCACTCCGGACAAGGGCGACGTCTCGTGGATGATGGTGTCGACGCTCCTGGTCGTGCTGATGACGATTCCGGGTCTCGCTCTCTTCTACGGTGGCCTGGTTCGATCAAAAAATATTCTCTCCGTACTGATGCAGGTGATGGTGGGCTTCTCCCTCATCGTGATCCTGTGGTGCATCTACGGTTACTCGATTGCATTCACCGAAGGCAGCGCCTTCATCGGTGGCACCGATCGGCTCTTCCTAAACGGCGTCTGGGATCCGGTCGCCGGAACCTTTGCCTACGCAGCGACCTTCAGCAAGGGTGTCGTCATTCCGGAAATCAGTTTCGTGGCCTTTCAGGCGACATTTGCGGGTATCACGTGCGCCCTGATCGTCGGCGCCTTCGCCGAGCGAATGAAGTTCTCCGCGGTACTGATCTTCATGGTGATCTGGTTCACCATTTGCTATTTGCCGATCGCGCACATGGTCTGGTTCTGGATGGGACCCGACGCATACACCGATCCCAGCGTCGTCGATGAGTTGAACTCAAAGGCGGGTCTGCTATGGCAATGGGGTGCGCTCGATTTCGCCGGTGGTACGGTCGTCCACATCAATGCGGGTGTCGCTGGCCTCGTCGGTGCCTATATGGTGGGCAAGCGTGTGGGCTACGGACGCGAACCCATGCCGCCGCACAACCTCGTGCACACCATGGTCGGCGCATCGCTACTGTGGGTGGGTTGGTTCGGTTTCAATGCGGGCTCAGCCCTCGAGGCCGGCAACTTCGCAGCCCTCGCCTTTCTCAACACCCTGCTTGCTACGGCGGGCGCCGTCGTCGCCTGGTCCTTCGCTGAGTGGGCGCTGAAGGGGCACGCGTCGATGCTCGGCGCCGCCTCCGGTGCCGTGGCGGGTCTCGTCGCGATTACGCCGGCAGCAGGTAACGTTGGAATGATGGGCGCACTCGTCATCGGTCTCGTTGCGGGTCCTGTCTGCCTCTGGGGTGTCACGGGCCTCAAGAGATTGCTTAAGGCCGATGACTCTCTCGATGTGTTCGGTGTCCATGGCATCGGCGGAATTTTGGGTGCCCTGCTCACGGGCGTCTTTAACAGCCAAAGCCTCGGCGGGCCCGGCCTCGTCACGGATTGGGTTACGGCCTCAGTGGGGTCGAACCCCATTGCCACGCAGGTATTGACTCAGGCGAAGGCCGTCGGCGTCACAATCGTCTGGTCCGCCGTCGCCGCGTTCATCGCCTTCAAGGTTGCCGATCTGATCGTCGGGCTGCGGGTCGCTGAAGAATCCGAGCGCGAGGGGCTCGATACCAACGAGCACAACGAGCGGGCGTACACCAGCTGAGATTTTTGAGGTTACAGTTGTCCCCTGTAAAGCCTGGGGGCGGCAATCGAAAGGTTGCCGCCCCGTTTTTTTCGTAGCGGTCTCTGCGGCTACCGAGCGGTAACGGCCTGCTAAACTTCCGGGCATGCAAGTCGGATTCATCGGGCTCGGCGCTATGGGTATTTCCATGGCGCGCAACCTCCATAAGGTGGGGCTGCTTACTGCAGTCTGGAATCGCTCCGTCGAAAAATCTGCCGCGCTTGCACTCGAGCTCGGCTGTCACGCCGCCTCGAGTCCGACTGAACTCGCGGAGCGTTGCAACATATTGGTTTTATGCGTCTCGGCAGATGCCGACGTGCTTGAAGTACTGCGCGCGGTAGTACCCGTCATCCGGCCGAATACTCTCGTCATCGACTGCTCCACCGTCAGTGCCGACACGGCCCGTACTGCTGCCGCCTTGCTTGCAGAACGTCGCGCTGCATTTTTGGATTGTCCTGTGAGCGGCGGAGTCGAGGGCGCACAAAAAGGCACCCTCGCCATCATGTGCGGTGGCAACACCGCAGACTTCGATCGAGCCCGACCCGTGCTCGAAGCAATGGGCAAGACGATCAGTCTATTTGGGCCGCATGGCGCGGGTCAGGCTACGAAAGCGACGAACCAGATTCTTTGTGCGGGCATTATCCGCACGGCAGCCGAAGCGATGGCGTTCGCACGCGCTCAAAAATTACCCCTCGAATTGCTCGTCGATACGCTGGGTAAAGGCGCGGGTAGCGCGTGGTACTTCGTCAATCGGGCCCCCAATATGATTCGCGGAACCTTTCCCGCAGGCTTCAGAGTTCGGCTGCACGAGAAAGATCTGCGTATCTGCCGAGACATGGCCGCTGCCTGTGGTGTCTCGCTTCCCGTCGTGGATGACATGCTGCGCGAATTCGGAGAGCTGATTCGTCGAGGCTACGGGGACGAGGATATCTCTGCCGTGTATCGACTCAAGTGGGAGTTGTTCGGGAACGCATCTTTCACGAACCCTCCAGAGAATGAGATCTCGGCCTTGCTGCGTCGTGTGCAGACCATCGCCATCGTGGGTTTAAGCGCCGATCGTACGCGTCCGAGTCATGGCGTCGCGCGATCACTACAGAGGTTCGGGTATCGCATCATCCCCGTCACACCCTCTGCCCCCGAAATCCTCGGCGAGCGTTGCGTACCGTCGCTCGATCGACTCGGCGACGTGCTCTCTCCGGGAGAGACTGTCGATCTCGTCGACGTGTTTCGACGGCCTGAACATGTCTCGGCTATCGTCGAGGACTGCATTCGTCTGAAGCTGCCCGCGTTATGGCTGCAAGATGGCGTCATCGACGAGGCTGCCGCACGACGGGCTCGTAATGCCGGGGTTTTCACGGTGATGGACCGCTGCATCTTCCGCGATCGCGCGGCGATGGGTTGATCTCAGAGCCCATTCATGACGCTTCGCTTCACCAAAATGCACGGGCTCGGGAACGACTTCATGGTTATCGAAGCGCGTCAGGGAGATCCGCTTCCCGATACATCAACCTGGCGAAAGCTGGCGGACCGCCATACCGGCGTCGGCTTTGATCAGGCCCTCGTGATTTTGCCGCCTCACCAACCGGACTCCGTCGCGTCCTACAAAATCTTCAATGCGGATGGCGGTGAAGTCGAGCAATGTGGCAATGGTGCCCGCTGCGTTGCTGAGTGGCTCAGATTATCAGCAAGACTCTCTGATCAAGCCGTCCAGATGGGCTTCAGCCTCGAGAGTCTTGGCGGTCGTATCGAGGCCCGCTTCGGCGAACCGGGGATGGTCTCGGTGAATATGGGAACCCCGCATTTTTTGACTAAGGGCAACACGACTCTCTCGGTTGCAAATCGAGACGTCTTGTTCACCGAAGTCTCGATGGGCAATCCTCATGTCGTCCTGCGAGTCGATGAGGTTGATGTTGCCCCCGTCGCAACGCTCGGTGCCCTCCTTGAATCTCATCCGAGATTCCCCAATCGAACGAATGTTGGGTTTTTGCAGGTGATCGATCGCGCCCATGCGCGATTGCGCGTCTTCGAGCGCGGAGTGGGTGAAACTCTCGCCTGCGGCACAGGAGCCTGTGCTGCGATGGCCGCGGGTCGTCGATCGGGTTGGTTCGGAGATGACGTAAACGTCCGTTTACCCGGTGGATCACTACAGATCAGCTGGCGCGGTGAAAACTCGGTACTCTGGATGACGGGCCCTGCAGCAGTCGCCTATCGGGGCGAAGTCGATTTTCTTTGAGGAGCACGAGGCCATGAGCAGTGCGGATGACGTTGCACAATATCTGAAGCAGCATCCAGACTTTTTTGACGCTCACCCCGAGCTACTCGAAAACCTTCATGTCCCGCATGGCGGAAACGGAACGGTGTCCCTCGTCGAGAGACAACTCAAAGTACTGCGCGAGCGGCAGGCGGCGAGCCGTGAGCGGCTTGCAGAGCTCGTTCGGGTGGCGCGTAACAACGATCAACTCGCGGAGCGAATCCATAAACTGATGCTGCGCTTGCTGCATACCCGAACCGCAGCCGACGTATGCGCTCAGGTCGAGGCCTCGATGCGGGAAGACTTTGATGTCGCCCCCACGCAGCTCGTACTGGAGCCCGAGAAACGCCCGATGCTGGAATCTCTGCTGTCGGCAGGCAAACCGCGTTGTGGTCATTTTTCAGAGGCGCAACGT
>Ga0208048_1001534_pt1 | contig 11720 bp, 13 predicted proteins | sample Malawi_45m_30L_FD_184163 | JGI IMG/M metagenome (GOLD analysis project Ga0208048, IMG submission 184163) | Freshwater microbial communities from Lake Malawi, Central Region, Malawi to study Microbial Dark Matter (Phase II) - Malawi_45m_30L... | ecosystem: Environmental > Aquatic > Freshwater >... | reverse complement strand
CGGTGGCGACCAGGGTCGACACCGCCGCGGAGCGCAGTCCGTCACGAGCCGGATCGGCGATCACCGCCCCACAGGGTTCGCTCGACCACTCTTCGACGGCACACTCGACCACGCGAGCACGCCGATGGCGAAGGTTGTAGCGAGCGTCCGCACAGGCCGACGGATTCGCTTCGACCAGCAGCACTTGGCGGTCACCGACGGCGATGGTGGCGGCGAAGAGTCCGATACCCCCGTACGCGTCGAGCAATGGACCCGGTCCCCACGACGCCGACGGTCCGAGAGCCGACGTCACCCGATCCACCAGAACCTCGGCCGCCCGGGGCGAGGACTGGAAGAACGAGGCGGTGCTCACGCGGAACTCGACGCCGTTCACCAATTCGAGGATCGTCGAACCCGGACCCCTGCCAGCCGAGGCGTCGAGTCCGAAATCCCCCGCCGGCTCCGCCCACACCACCACGGCTCCGACGTGATCACTCACACGAACGACGGCCTCCTCAGCCGAATCGAGACGCAGATTGGCGAACACGGGTGCCAATGCGGGGTGAGCAATCAAGCATCGATCGACCGCCACCACGTCATGGCTACGCCGACGGCGAAAGCCGATGCGACCCTCGTTGGTTCGAGCGACCCGAATGGTCGTTCGGCCACCTTCGACGGGAACGTCGACGTCGGGTAGTCGAACATCGGGGTTCGAAATGCGCCCGAGCCGGACCAATGACTCGTGAACGATGTCGCGCTTGATCTCGCGCTGCAACGACACCGCGGCGTGCTGCAGGTCGCAACCTCCACACCCCGCGCGCACGAATCGGCACGGGGGTTCGACCCGTTGCGGATGGACCTCGATCACCTTGGTCGTCGTGGCTCGGGCGTAGTCCCGCGATTGCTTGACGATGTGGACCTCCACCAGTTCACCGGGCAAGGCACCCTCGACGAACACCACGCGCCCGTCGTCGAGTCGCCCGAGTCCGTCGCCCTCGGCGACCACTTTCTCGATGCGCACGGTCGCCGTCGTTCGAGCCCGCTCGGTCGCCATCGTGCCGAGACTATTGGGGCTAGCGTGACGGTGTGGCCCTGCCGATCCAGATCGTCCCGTCCGTCCTACCTTGCGATTTCGCCCGACTAGGCGCCGAGATCGAGGCCCTCGATGCCGCCGGAGTCGATTACTTCCAATGGGACGTCATGGACGGACAGTTCGTTCCGAATCTCACCTTTGGTCCCGACATCATCGCCGCGGCTCGCAAGCACACGAAGAAGCCGTTCGAGGCGCACCTCATGGTGCTGACCCCCGACGTGCTGGCCGCGCGCTACGTCGAGGCCGGATGCTCGCGACTCATCGTTCATGTCGAGGCCTGTCCCCACCTTCACCGCACCTTGGGCAACATCTCTTCGATGGGTGCCAACGCCGCGGTGGCGCTCAATCCGCACACGCCCGTCGACGAGGTCGAGCACGCGCTCGACCTCGTCGACATGGTGCTCGTCATGACCGTAAATCCCGGATTCGGCGGGCAGTCGTACATCGCCTCCATGGAGCCCAAGATCGCCGAACTTCGCTCGTTGATCGAACGGCGTGGTTTGTCCGATCGCGTGAACATCGAGGTCGACGGGGGCATCGGCCCCACCACCATCGCTGGTGCCGTGGCCGCCGGGGCGAACGTCTTGATCGCCGGTTCGGCGCTCTTCCGCTACGGCGAGGGGCTGGAGTTCGCGGTCAGCGACCTGCGAGCCAAGGCCCTCGCCGCCCGCGGCTGACCTTCGTCAGGGTCGAGGCTCGCCGTCCCAGAACCGTCGACCGGACCGCCACACGGTGACCACGACGGCCCGCAACGTGGCCAATCCGAGCAAACCTCCAAAGACCCACAGGACCGGCAACAGGATCGCCCGCGCGAGTCGCCCCCGGGCATCGGACAACGGAGCCCAAACCCCACTTTCGACCGGTCCCCCGTCGACCGTGAGCGTGCGAACCGCATCCTCGATCTCGGGACAGTCGGCATCGGAACTGTTCATGCCGATGATCTGACTTCCGCCGAAGAGGAGTTCAGGGTCGCGCACCTTCGAGTACAAGGCGCCGGTCTCGGCGCTCACTCCGACGGCCACGATGTAGCCATCGCCGAGGGCGAGGAACCGGACATCTTCCCCGTAGAGCACATCGACCAGACCGCTGGCCTCGTAGCCCTCCAGGGTTCCTCCGCGCATCTGATCGATGCGATACCGCGCTGTGCGACGATCGGCGGCGACGATGGTGCCCACGAAGGTGGCTCGCACCGGGGTGGGAATCACACAAGAGGCCGGCACCGTGTTCGAGGGCGACGTCACGACCGTGGGGTTCGTGGTTCCGTCGCCAGTACCGGCCGACCCATCCTCGACGGGGACCTCAGTGGGGGGCGGATCGGTGACCGGGGGCGCCGAAGCCGAAACCGTCGGTCCCCACCAAGGCGAGATCAGAGTGAGCCCACCGACGAGCACGAGGGCAACTCCACCCACTGCTCGACGCGACGTCCCCATCGAGGACACGCTAGTGAACGCGCCACGCTGTGCGAGGGCGGTCGATCAACGACCCTCGAAGGAGGGAACGCGCTTTTGGATCCACGCCGAGATCGCCTCGGCAGTGTCCTTGGTGCTGAAGTTCACCGACTGCGCGATGCCCTCGTCATCGAGAGCCTCCTCCATGGTCACCTGCATGGCGTTGTTCAACATGCGCTTCGACTGTGCCAAGGCGATGGGTGGCAACGCCAGCAAGCGATCGCACCAGTCGGAGACGAAGGCGTCCAACTGCGCGTCGGGAACCACGCGGTTGATGAGGCCGTACCGATCGGCTTCGTCGGCACTGATGATGTCGGCGAAAAAGGCCAACTCCTTCGCCTTGTGCAGGCCGACACGACGCGGAAGGATCCACGACCCTCCACCGTCGAGGGACAGTCCACGCTTGGAGAAAATCTCGGAGAACCGGGCGTTGTCAGAGGCCACCACCAGATCACAACCGAAAGCGATGTTGCACCCTACGCCGACAGCCACCCCGCGGACCTTGGCGATGGTGGGTTGCGGCAGCCGATGGATGGCCAGAATCGCCGTCGTAATCTCGCGCATCGAGTAGTAGTAGTGCCCGTGTTGTCGGGCCTTGGTCTGTCCTTCGCGGGAACCGATGCTCGACAAGTCGGCACCGCTGCAGAATTCGTCGCCGGCTCCGGTGAACACCACCACGCGGTCATTACCGTTGTGCTGTATTTCGTTGACCACCTCGACGAGCTCCACCCACATCACGCCGTTGACGGAGTTCTTGCTCCTCGGACGATTGAAGGTGATGGTGACCACTCCGCGCTCGCGATCGACGATGAGGGTCTCGTAACTTTTGGCGACATCGCTGGAAGCGGACACTTGGTGGATGATAATGGCGTCATGGGTTTCAACCCCTATCGGAAATTCCGGGCTCGACGCGCTGACTACGTCTTCGTCGTGACCGCCCTCGTGGCCGCTGTGGCCCTCGTGGTCTGGGCCCTCACCGGCTGAGGCGATGACCCCTCCACGCCGACGCCTCGGCATTTGGGACGGTCTGTATGGCCCGGTCGAGGTGCGTCGGGTTCAGCCCTACCAAGCGTCGAAGGATTACGTCTGCCCCGGTTGCCACCAACGCATTCCGGTCGGAATGGGCCACTACGTCGCGGTGCCACGAGATGCGCCCGACTTGCGTCGTCATTGGCACTATTCGTGTTGGGACCGCCGCGTGGCATCCTGACTCAGAACGCTGCCTCGATCACCTCGACGACGGCCGACTCTCCGGTGCCAACGACACACGCCACGTCGAATCGAAGGCGAGCGTCGCGCACCCGGCGGTGCGACATCCAGGTCACGGCCAGGCGACGCACCCGGCGTTGCTTCACGATGTTCACGGCGTGAGCCGGTGATCCGAAGCGGTCGGTGGCTCGCGTCTTGACCTCGCAGAACACCAGTAAGCCGTCACGTTCGACGATGACATCGATTTCGCCCGCGCGACAGCGCCAATTCCGATCCATGATCTCGTAGCCGTGACGCCGGTACCAGTCGACCACCTTGTCCTCGCCTTGCGACCCCAGATCGCGATTGTGGTTCAGGCCTGATCGAGGTCGACCACGTCCTCGCGGGGCAGCTCCTCCACGTTGACGTCCTTGAAACTGAGAATCCGTACCTTGGGGACGAAACGGCTCTTGCGGTACATGTCCCACACCCATGCGTCGGTCAACTCCACTTCGATGATCGGCCGAGCACCGTCGCCGGTGACTTTCATGTCGACCTTGTTCGCCAAATAAAACCGGCGCTCGGTCTCGATGGCGAAGCGGAACATGCCCGCCACGTCCTGGTACTCCTGCGCGAGGTGAAGCTCGCGACCGGCCTCGAAATTCTCGAGATCGTCGGTGCTCAATGGAGGGGCTCTCGACCCGATGCCGTCTGATGACCGCGAAGCGGGATCAGAACTCGCGCTTCTCGCGGACTTTGGCGGCCTTACCGGAGCGGTCGCGCAGGTAGTACAACTTGGCCCGGCGTACGTCGCCTTTCTTCACGACCTCGATCTTGGCAACCGACGGGGTGTGCAAGGGAAAGGTGCGCTCGACACCCACGCCGTAGCTGACCTTGCGGACGGTGTACGTCTCTTGCACCCCCGAGCCGTGACGACCGATGACGTTGCCCTGAAACACCTGGATCCGCTCCTTGCCGCTCTCGACGACGCGTACGTGAACCTTCAGTTCGTCTCCGGGGCCGAACTCGGGGATGTCGGTGCGAATGTTCGGCTGATCGACGATGTCGGTGGTCTTCATGGGGTTCGTCCTCGGTGAGTGAACCGGATCACCCATGCGGGCACCGGCGACGGCTCGTCAAGGATACGGGCAGGCGGGGAACTCTTCCAACAGGACCTTTTCCAACTCCGAGAGTCCCCCACGGGCCTCGATCAGGTCCGGACGCGCCGACAAAGTCCGGTGGAGAGCCTGGGCCACGCGCCACCGCTCGATCAACGCGTGGTTCCCGCCTCGCAAGACCTCGGGCACGTTCCAGCCCCGAAAATCGGCCGGACGGGTGAAGTGCGGTTCTTCCAGCAGGCCCGCGGGTCCGAAACTCTCACTGATCGGGCTGACGGCGTTGCCCATGGCTCCCGGCAACAACCGCGTGACCGCCTCGACCACCATGCAGGCCGCCACCTCTCCGCCGTTCAACACCACGTCCCCCACGCTGATCTCGCCATCGCACAGGTGCTCGTGCACCCGATGGTCGATGCCCTCATAGCGGCCGCACAACAAACTGAATCCGACCCCCTCACCGTGTCGGGAGGCGAGTTCTTCGGCCAGTCGCTGGTCGAAACGGCGTCCCCCGGGCCCCAACAGGTACAGGGGGCGTGGTGGGTCCGCCGCTTCGACGCAGGCAAAGATGGGCTCGGCGCGCATGACCATGCCGGCACCCCCTCCGAACGGGGCGTCATCGACGGTGCGGTGCACGTCGGTGGTGTACTCACGCAAGTCGTGACAACGCAGATCGAGCAAACCGCTTTCACGGCATTTTCCGAGCAGACTCTCGGCACAGAAGGTGTCGACCAGGGAGGGGAAGATGGTGAAGACGTCGATGCGCATCGTCACTCACTCCTCGTCGTCGAAAACGTCGAACAAGCCGGCGGGTGGGTCGATGAGTGCGGAGTATCCGCCGGCGCCGTCGGGTCGGACCGACACGACGAAATTGACCGGCACCAGCGCGCCGTTTTCGAGTTCCAACAGATCGTTGGCCGGGTTCGCCACCACGGCGACGCAACGCCCGTGATGTGTGCCATCGACGCCAACGACGTCAGCCCCGATGGCTTCGTGCACCCACACCGCATCGGGGTCATCGATGGGCTCGGCCCAGATGACCCGGTTCACCAGCCGCGCGCAGGTGTCGCGGTCGCTGACACCCACCAGGGTCACGACCCAACGTTTCGGACCAGAAGAGAACATCGGTGTACTGGTGGCCACTTCGTACCATGAACCGGCCCACAGTCGCGCGCCACGACCAAGGCGCTCATCGCGGTCGGTACTGAGCCTGACGTGGATTTGGCCCCGCACCCCATGGGGTCTCCCAAATCGACCGACCTCCAACAGCCCGTCGGGGCGAGGGGTGGATTCCGATGCGGTGGTCACGGCTGATCCCGTGAACGCGGATCAGTCGACGAAGTCGACGTCGACTTCGTGGCCGTCTTTGACGGCGGCGGCGCGCACGAGTGTGCGAATGCTCTGGGCGGTGCGGCCACGGCGACCGATGACACGACCCAGATCGCCGGGACCAACCTTCACCTCGAGACGAATCCGATGACGACCCTCGGTCTCTTGCACGCTGACGGCGTCAGGATCATCGACGATGGATCGGACCACGTGGGACAACACGGCCATGGCCGTGGGAACGGCGATTTGATTCGTGTCGGTCATCGCGACGACATCACTTGCCACGGGCGCTGGTGAATTGAGCCCAGGCACCCGAGATCTCGAGGAGTTTCTTCACGCGCTCGGTCGGTTGAGCGCCCTTCATCAGCCACCGCACCGCTTTGTCGTTGTCGATACTCACAACCGACGGTTCCTCGCGTGGGTTGTACCGACCGATGATCTCGAGGAACGCGCCGTCACGAGCCGAGCGACTGTCGCTGGCGATGACGCGGTAATGGGGCTGCTTGGTCTTTCCGACGCGGGTGAGACGCAACTTGACTGACATGCGATGGTGACTCCTGACTGGGCGCCCGGACTTGGCCACCGGACGCGGAGAAAGGCTAACCGCCTCCCCGCCTTCTCCCACCCGAGCTACCGGGACGGGGGGAAGCCCGGAAACCCACCACCGGGGCCTCCCGCTGGACCGCCACCGAGTCCGCCGAGTCCGTCTCCCCGCACTCCGGGACCGGTCGAGCCGACCATTTTGCTTCTCTTGCCCTTCTTGCCCTTCTGACCCGGACCCATGGCGCCCATTCGCTTCATCATCTTTTGCATCTCGGAGAACTGCTTCACCAGACGATTGACGTCGGCGACGGGACGACCACTTCCCGATGCGATGCGTTGGCGCCGACTGCCATTGATGATCTCGGGCCTGCGACGTTCTTCGTGGGTCATGGAGCGGATGATGGCTTCCACGGGCTTCAAGTCATCGTCACCGATCCTGGCGTCCTTCAATTCCTTGGGCATGCCGGGCATCATCCCGAGCAGACCACCGAGTGGGCCCATCTTCTTGAGCGACTGCATCTGCTCCAAAAAGTCGTCGAGGGTGAACTCACCCTCCAACAACTTGGCGGCGGCTTCCTCGGCCCGATCCTTCTCGAAGGCCTTCTCGGCCTGCTCGATGAGCGTCAGCACGTCGCCCATGCCGAGGATACGGCTGGCCATGCGATCGGGGTGGAACTGATCGAAGGCGTCGAGCTTCTCCCCCGTGCTGGCGAAGGCGATCGGGCGACCGATGACCTCTTTGACGCTCAGGGCCGCGCCACCTCGGGCGTCGCCGTCGAGCTTGGACAGGATCACACCGTCGATCTGCAACGTGGCGTGGAAGGCCTCGGCGACGGTGACGGCATCCTGACCGGTCATGGCGTCGATGACGAGGAAGGTGTAGTTCGGGGTGATCTGATCGGAGATCTGCCGAATCTGCTCCATCATCTCGTCGTCGATGGCCAAGCGACCCGCGGTGTCGACGATGAGCACGTCCTTGCCCAGTCGTCGGGCCTCGGCCAGACCCCGCGAGGCGGTCCTCACCGGATCGTCGGGCTCACTGAACACGGGAACGTCGATCTGACGTCCGAGGGTGCGCAACTGTTCGACGGCGGCCGGTCGCTGAAGGTCAGCGCCGACGAGAAGTGGATGACGTCCCTGCGACTTGAACCAACGAGCCAACTTGGCCGAGTTGGTGGTCTTACCTGAGCCCTGCAAACCAGCCATCAGAACCACGGTGGGCGGACGGCTGGCGTAGGTGATCTTGAGGGTCTCCCCTCCGAGGATGTTGGTTAGTTCCTGATTGACGAGTTTGACGACCTGCTGACTCGGATCGAGTGCTTTCGACGACTCGATTCCGATGGCGCCCTCGCGGATGCGGGCCACCACGTTGCGCACGACGCCGACGTTCACGTCGGCCTCGAGCAATGCGGTACGGATCTCCCTCAAGACCTCGTCGACGTCGGCCTCGGTGAGGCGGCCTTTGCCTCGAAGGCGCTTGAAGATGCCGTCGAAACGGTTGGAGAGATTGTCGAACATGACGACGGCAGGTTACCGTCCGCTCGCGGCGCGGTTCCGATCGCGTTCCCCGTGCGAGATGGTCAGCCGACAGTCGAGGCGGTGACCACGTCGTCGACGATCGTCAGGTTCACGCGATCACTGCGATAGTCCATCGTGACATTGAAATCCTCTCCGTCACGCGACACCACGCGCACGTCCCAGCCCTTCGACTTTGCCGCGTCGGTGGCCTCGGCCTCGCTCGAACCGACGAGGGCCGCGGCGTCGGCGTCGGCGATCACCGCGTCGGACGGATCAACCGCCGGATCGATCGCCGGCTCGATCGCGACCGGATCCACGGCGATCGGCTCGGCCTGCTGCACGTATTCGTCGGGCAACGCCGACACCGTGTACCGCGGGGTGTAGCCGTATTCGTCCTCGGCCGCGATGAAGGAGTAACCGGGAACGAGGTAGATCGAACCGTCCTGGCCGTAGAGCATGACGAGTTCCTCCTCGACGGCCACGATCGTCACCTCTTGCACCTCCAACTCGACGGGCACGTCGGTCGCGGGCACGTCGGTTCCGGTGACTCCGACGACCGTTCCGTCGGCGACCGGCTCGGTGGGCACGGGAACGTCGGTGGCCGGCTCGGTGGCCACGTCGTCGATCGTCAGACCGACGCCCCCACGAACCATGGGATAGGGCCTCCCAACCTGCTCGTTCAGACGCTCGAGTCCCGCCGTGGTTCCGATACGCGGGTACTCCGCGCCAGAAACGATGTCACCGAGGAACCCGTTGGCCCAGGTGACGGCGCCCTCTCCACCGAAACCGATGGCGACCGTCAACGGACTGCGTACTCCGTCGATCAACAGGTAGCCGTACACACTCGCGCCCCACTCGTCGGCGTAAGTCTCGAGCACCATGTCGTCGGCGTCGAGTCCCATGTCCGACACCATCGTGGCGAACATCGAGCGCGCCTCGTCGTCAGAGGGCACGTTGGCCGGGGGTTCCGGGGTCACACACTCCACCGGCTCCGACGAGACCGTACCGTCGGGCGACGCCCCGATGGTGCAGCCCCGACTCATCATGGACTCGTCGTACTTCGGGGAGAAGTACCAGAAGCCCGAGGCATCACCAGACGCCCTGAGCGAGTCCGTGCTGAAGTCCTCGCTTCCGATGCGGTAGCCGCCACCCACGTCGGCGCCGAGTTCGACGACGTCCCCCGACACACCGAAGACCGATGCGATGGCGGTGACGTCGTCGGCCGAATAGGAGCCCGCCGACAACGAGTACGACGTGGCGTCGGAATCCAACGCCGGCAGATCCGCGCCGGCCACGAACCGCATCTGGTACGGGTTCGGCGCCCACATCTTGCTCTCGCTGGCTCCGGCGGCCATCTCGGCCGAGGCGTCGGGGGCGCCGCCGGAACCGCCGGTGACCACCAGCACCGGAGGGCCTGAGGTGTCCGGGTCGTCGCCGCACGCGGCTGCGATCAGTCCAAGGGTCGCGAACAGGGCAAGGGTGAGTGAGGGAACGTGACGATGCTTCATACCCATCAGACGTTGCCAGACACCGGTCCGGTTCCCGCCTGCTTCGGAAAGATTTTCGGCGGAAAGCGACGAACGGGACCGATGTCCCCGGAGCCTCAGGCGCCGAAAAGGGCCGCCACGAAATCGTCGGGGTCGAAATCCACCAAATCTGCGATGGTCTCGCCCAAACCCACCAACTTCACCGGGATACCCAGTTCGGTTTCGATGGCGAAAACGATCCCACCCTTGGCCGAACCGTCGAGTTTGCTCAGCACCACTCCGGTGACACCGGCGGCCTCGGCGAACTCGCGGGCCTGAGCGAGTCCGTTCTGACCCGTGGTGGCGTCGATCACCAACAGCACCTCGGACACCACGCCGGGTTCACGACCCGCCACGCGACGCACCTTGCGCAACTCATCCATCAGATTCGACTTGTTCTGCAGTCGACCGGCCGTGTCGCCCAGAACCAGGTCGACGCCCTTGGCCGCCGCGCGCTGAACACCATCGAAGATCACCGAACTGGGATCGCTACCCTCGTTGCCCCGCACCAACTCGGCGCCCGACCGCTCGGCCCAGGTGCCCAATTGTTCGGCCGCCGCGGCGCGAAAGGTGTCTCCCGCCGCCAACAGGACCGAGCGACCCGATGAAACTTGCTGCGCCGCCACCTTGCCGATGGTGGTGGTCTTACCTACCCCGTTCACCCCGACGAACAGCCACACGTTCACGTGACCGTCGGGAACGGTCTCCAGGTGCAACGTTCGATCGGCGCCGGCGAGACGACTCGACATTTCGGATTGCAGCGCGGCCAACAACGCATCGGCGGTCTCAATCTCTTTGGCCTTCGCGCGCGATCGCAGACCATCGAGAAGCGCGTCGGTGACTCCCACGCCCACGTCGGCCTTCAACAACGCTTCCTCGAGATCGTCCCACGTGTCGGCCGTGATACCACCGCGCGCACGAACGCCGCCGAACACACCGGCCATGGCCGTGGCGGTGCGCGCCATGCGCTCGCGAAACGACGGACGCGCGACGGGTTCGGGCTCTGTTTTCGATTCAGAACCGGTCTCGTCGGCGACGGTGACCTCGGATGCCTCCTCGTTCGATCGGGGAACGGTCACCGGTGCCCCGATCGTCGATTCATCGACGGGTCGGGGTTCGGTGAGCGGTGTCGTGTGCGGCGAACCGGAGCGGCGATTGAAAACCACCACTCCCAGTCCGAAGACCAGGGTCACCCCCAACAGGATCAGCAGGATGTGCTGAGCATTCATCGCGCCCTCAAGATGCCGCGGAGTCGGTGGACTTCTCGGTGATCACCTTCGACGAACCGCCCGGCTCCATGCTCACACCCAGCAGGATGTCACCGGCCTCCATCGTGCGCTTTTGATGACTGACGATGAGCAACTGCGCCTCGCGGCGGAATTCGTCGACGAGGTTCAAGAAGCGATGGAGGTTCACGTCGTCCAAGGCCGCCTCGACCTCGTCCATCACATAGAAGGGAGACGGGCGACTGCGGAACACGGCGAACAAGAAAGCCAAGGCGGTGAGACTTCGCTCTCCACCCGACAACAGACTCAACTTCTTGACGTTCTTTCCGCCCGGCTTCGCCTCGACTTCGATGCCGGTGTTCAACAAGTCATCGGAGTCGGTGAGGATCAGTCGACCGGTTCCTCCCGGGAACAGTCCACCGAACAACTCACTGAAGTTGCGGCTGACGTCAACGAACGCCGAGGCGAACACGGTCTGGATCTCGGTGTCGATTGCCGTGATGACCTGCATCAACTCGCGACGGGTCTTGCGTACGTCCTCCAACTGTTCTTCGAGGAAACGATGGCGCTTCTCGAGTTCTTTGAATTCTTGGAGAGCCAGCGGATTGATGGGACCCATCAGCCGCAAATCGCGCTCGAGATCGCGCGCGCGCGTCGGAGCGCTGACACCCTCGGGGAGTTCGGGCGACTCGGCGACTTCGGCGACCTCGGGTTCGACATCGAGATCACGTCGTAAGGTTTCGACAGTGGCCTCG
>Ga0208048_1001530_pt1 | contig 11747 bp, 12 predicted proteins | sample Malawi_45m_30L_FD_184163 | JGI IMG/M metagenome (GOLD analysis project Ga0208048, IMG submission 184163) | Freshwater microbial communities from Lake Malawi, Central Region, Malawi to study Microbial Dark Matter (Phase II) - Malawi_45m_30L... | ecosystem: Environmental > Aquatic > Freshwater >... | reverse complement strand
TCCTCATTATTCATCAGGGCAATTAGCTTCTGAGTCGCATCCTTCTCATCCTTCGCCACAATCGCAAGTTCTTCTTGCTCGATCTCTTGAAGCTCTGGGTCATCTCTCTCTCCGTAAGGTGAGAAAACAACGGTCGGAACGCCAAGTTGCAAGAGCTCAAAGAAACTCACGCCGTAGACCGTGACCGCATAGTTTGTTGTGCTCATTAGCGTCTGGAGCCCATTTGGCGCGAGGTGTTGTGTCATCCGTATCCTTGGCGTCTGCGGCCAGACTGGCGCCTGTGCGAAAGGCCCCGTCACCCAGTTCAACTCAGTGCCTTCAGGGAGGGAGGCATCCAAAAGAGCGGGCCAATTACGCCCCAGATTCGTGGCATCACTGCCACCGGTGAGGGCGAGAACTCTATGGCCAGGTCGCCAACGGATTGGTCTCGTGATCTCGTCCAGCAGAAAACAATCCCAACCGTAGACCAGTCTTGGGGGCAGAGATATGTCTGCTATGTTGTTCGGCTGTTGAAAAGTGGGTAGAAAGACCAAGTCAACTTGAGAGCCAAGCTCGAGGTTATCAACAGCGACAATGCTTGCGCCCCCTGTTCGAACAGCGGCAAGGCAATTTCTCAGGTCATCCGTTACTTGATTGGTAGGAATATCGACCACAAACACGTCGAAGCTATTCATGCCCTTCAAAACTTGCTCCTTGAGAGGTGGCAAAGACGAGATACATTCGGCCATATCAAAGTGTGCGAGGCCATCCTCCCCTTGAGGCACCACGACATAGATCTGCACAGTCGCTTGTAACCGGGACTCCAGAGCGCCGGCAATTCTTGATGCCCTTGAAAAGTGGCCTAACCCTATTCCTGCGCCAGCTTGGCAAAGTACGCAGGCACGCACTTGGCAACCTCAGCCGTCTTGACTAAGTGACTTACGGGTCGACTTCAAAGGGCGAAGACCGTCCGAGGGGTCAGCCCTCCAGTCCCTATCGAATAGCTCGGAGCTAACGGGCTCTTTCACACCGTTGCCGTCGGAACCGTATCCTTTGACCACGTCCGAGATGACCGCCGCAATCTGGTCGGGCAGCCAGCAATGGCCCGTGGCAAATTCATCCCCCGTCCCGTCAAGGTCGAGATGGAACTCGATCGTCGTCGCTCCCCACTTGTGAATGGCCCGATGGAGAACCGCTGGCTCAACGGTGTGGTCAGACCATCCAACGTTACAAGACGTTAACTCTCGTAATGTCTGTATCGCGGCCAGATTCGCTTCCCTATAAGGGGTCGGGTAAGCAGATGTGCAGTGAAGCAAGGTTGGAGATTCACACCCACTGTCACGGAGCACTTGAACAGCATGTTGAATCTCGGTGGGGGTTGCCATTCCTGTTGAGAGAATCACAGGCTTACCCGTCTCGGCACAAGCCTCCAAAAGATCGTCCCAGAGCAACTCGTAGGAGGCCACCTTAAAGAAGTCTACAAAAGGCTCTAGCTGCGTAACACCCTCTAAATAGAAAGGTGTACACCCAAATTGGACGCCACGCGATTGGCAGTGCGCCGCCAGTTTGGGAAGGAAGGAATGAGGCAATTCCCACTCTCGACGCTTTAGGAGATCGGGTTTTGCTCTGAGAGCCTCAGGAGAGAAGAGATGCTCTACCTTAAACAGCTGAAATTTAACGGACTGACATCCAGCGTCAGCTGATGCATCAATAAAATCAAGGCATCGCTGTAAGTCTTGCGAGTGATTGCTGGAGACCTCGGAGATAAAGTTAATCATGCTCTATCCTTTAACGTTACCGCCACCCGCAAGCCACCCGCCATCCACATAAAAGGTTTGCCCAGTGATGTAAGATGAGGCGTCTGACGCGAGCAACAAGGAAACTCCGGACAGATCGTCTGGTTCACCGAGCCGCCCTATTGGAATGACTTCAATAAGGCGGGCGTAGTGATGATCTTCGGCGAGAACATCTGCCGTCATTGGAGTACGAAAACGCCCTGGTCCTATACAGTTTACGGTGATTCCTTTTGGCGCCAATTCAATCGCTATCGTCTTAGCGAATTGAGAGATTCCTCCTCTACTGGCTGCATAAGCTGAAATGTTTGGAATTCCAATCTCCGCAGTTAGCGAAGATAACATTATAATTTTTCCATAATTATTCTTCAGCATCTTTTGGGCTGCAAACTTCGCACAAAAAAATGTCCCAGTTAGATTCGTAGAGATTACTTCGTCCCACTTGTCCTCAGGAAAGTCAATTGCTGGACGCCGAAACTGCACTCCCGCCGCAGTGACTAATATGTCCAATTTGCCGAACTCGTTCTCAACCCAGTTAAATATGTCCTCCACCTGACGTGAATCTGAGACATCTCCTGAAAGTCTTCGACAATCACCAAGCCCCGCCAACGAATCCACAGCTCTGTCAAGGCTCTCCGGGTCACGCGCAACCAGAACGACCTTCGCTCCTGCTTGGAGGAAGGTCTTGGCTATCGATAGTCCTAGAGCTCCAGATCCACCCGTGATTACTGCGACCTTACCGTTCAAAGAGAACAAGTCTTGAGCCATCGTTAAATGCATTGCAATCTCTGGTGATCTCCCCACCAAGCGTTCGTAGTCCAACCCCCATCAACTACCAGTCTTTGTCCGTTTATGTGGCCAGACTCGCCTGAGGCAAGGAAAGCAACCGTAGCGCCAATGTCAGCGCTTGAACCAAGACGCTTGTTCGGTGTGCGTGAGAGCATTCCTGGGAGATTGTTTTCATCCTGATCGATAAACCATTGGGTTCGTGGAGTGAGGATCGGCCCCGGGGCTACCGTATTTACGGTTACACCGAGATGACCCCACTCTACGGCTAGCGCTCGAGACAACCCCTCGACTCCAGCTTTAGCTGCGTTGTATGGAACTCGGTAGGGATAGGTGGCAACAGAATGAAAACTGGTGAGATTAATTATTCTTCCAAAACCAGTCTTGGCCATCGCAGTTCCAAACACTTTGCATGCTAGGAAAACGCCATCTAAATCGGTTGATGTAGTGGCTCGCCAGTCCGTAAGGTTTAAGTCCTGGAATGGTTTCGACGCTGCCGATACTGCGGCAGCCGTTACTAGAATGTCACTTTTGAAGCCCACGTTAGCAAGTTGAGAGGGGGCGGCATTCACCGACTCTTCCTTTGTAACGTCGCAAACAAGACACTCAATGCGACCAGTTCCTTTTGTGCCTAGCTGCTGCTTCGCTAATTGCAATTTTTCATGCGATCGCCCAATGAGTACGACGTCTGCTCCCATCTCAACTAGCGCCTTTGCGCAAGCAATTCCAAGAGAACCACTTCCCCCGGTAATAACCGCCCCACGCCCTTTGAGACTAAACATCTATAGTTTCTCCCAGGCGGGTTTTTTGCATAAGTATGCCCAAACATAGGAGACGCTGACACCGGGTTCCCCGACGATCGGGTGATAGCCCATCGGTATGGTGCCAAATGTATGGTCGCGAACAAACCACGCTGCGGCGACGGGAGTATTGTCTTCCCAGACGCCCTGCCCAACTTGGATCGCCCTACCGCTTCCGCCACGAATCAGGTAGAAAAATACCTCTTCAAATCCTTGCTCGAGATTCAACTCAAAATCATGAGGTAGGCTTGACCAAGTTCCCAAGCCTCGATGAGTTGTTAATCCTAGACGCAATTCTGGTGCAGGGCCATTGGGCTTCAGAAAATGATAAACGTCACGTTCGGAGTTACCACTGCCAACGACGATGTGGTGAGCGTCGACTTGCTGAATAACTGTCTCAAGTCCCTGGTGCCGATGAATCACTTTCTTGATTTCGCCGGACTGAAGGCAAACTTCAGCTGATTCGATTGGAGTTGAGAAATGGAGCACTGAGTTATCTCCTTTGGCCGACAATGTGGTCAACTTCGGCTCGTTAACCCATTCATAAGACATACTTTCGCTCCTTAAGATTTGTTAGGGATTTCTTCATGGCCAACATTCTGGAGTAGTCGCTTCCTAAGGCGAACTTCCTGCCCAAACAACTCGATGCTCCATCGGGAATCTCCGCAGTAACAACAGAATAGAGAGACGCGTCCTTGAAATCGAAGTATTTCATCCACATCTCAAGATCCAATGGGTGCCCAAGTGCCAACTGAACGGCTCCATACTGAAAGTCTGCTCCACGTGTCGGAGTAGAGGCTGAGCTATCCCACCCGCCCGACAGGCGGGGAGTGAGTTCTAGTATCACGGGCCCACCTCCGGTGAGCATTATGTCCGCCTTCAGAAACGTAACATATCGCTCTGAACCCATACCGATAGCCAAGCCCGCCCGATAAATTAGCTCATCCAACTGGTGCTTTAGTTCGATGTCATGGGATGCCGGGTTGATGTGACCCAACTCCACACCCTTGCTTATTGAAGAATTATAGAAAGAGGATAGCTCAGGGAATAAACGTATGTCTGTTGAGAAAAGTCGATCTACCCAATTAAGCCAATACATCCTCCCTTCCGACCAGAGGGTTTCAACGGACAATTCCGAAACACAGTCTATTCGGGGTACGAGGCATTCCTCAATAATTACCGAACCTGTTGTACCCGCGGTCACGGCACCGGAGAATAAATCCTCTGACAGGTCATCAGGGGAGGCAAGCATTGCGAATCCACGACTTCCTGAGCTATCAGTAGCCTTAATGACACAAGTGCGGGAGATTTGACGCAAATGATCACGAGCCTCTAATATGCTTGAGGTCACAAAATAATTCGGCTGTAGGATCTGCGCCTCAGTGAGTAGGGCTCGCGTCTTATGTTTGAGTCTGCACCTCAAAGATAGCACGGTGGAAACACCCGGAAGTTCCAGGTGCTCGCACAATGATGCTACGGTATAGTGACAGTCCGCTGCAACGGTGACTACGGCCACAATTTCATACAAGCCACTTAATTTATTCGCCAAGAAGAGATGGCCATCAATGTCAAACGTATCGATTGCCACAAAGTAATCTGCCAGGATCGCACACGAGCAGTTCGCATCGCCGTCGGTAATAATTAGTTTGTACCCCAGCGATCTTACGTAATCTGCACAGCGGACTTGCATAGGCCCACCAGCGATCAACCAAACTGCTTTTTCTCTCATTTTCTCAGGGGTCCTGAATAATGTATGCGTGAAAAATTTGACCAATCCGGGCCATGGTCGGACAAGGAAGGAAAATTTATACCTATATTGCTCGTTGAGAGGGCTTGAAAAGTGAAGAACATGGGGAGCTTTTTTATACTCGATTTATTAAAAAAGAGTTACTCACGAAAATTTGGGGTCTATCGTGGGCTTTATGCATAAGGCGAACAATCCTGTACAACCTCCTTTTAAAAAGCTTGGTACTGGAATCTTAGTAGTTCCTGAGAAGGGCATAAGGTACCTCGCTTGAAAAAAAGACCAATCTGTGCCGGCGTACATCGATCTTTTCTTGCAACGATAGTTGGGCGTTACCAGTACATCCTTGAATCCGTTCATCTCAAGCAAAGTCCTGAGAGATGCCCTTGTATATGGGTGGACGTGCGTTGGGTCATTCCAAAATTTACTCCCACAAGCCTCGATGTCTGGCGTGTCCATCCAGAGGGCACCTCCATGCCTCAGAATTCTCTTTATCTCATCGAGAAAGTGACCAGGGTCGCGGAGGTGTTCAATCACGGCCATGGCGACCAAGATATCAACCTTTTCGCTTGGAATAGGCAAGGAATCGGTTTCTATATTGCAGTCATTAATGTCAATGCCCTGGTAACTGGCCCCACGTAACTCAAAGGCTGCTCTTAGATGCTGATCCCCACACCCTAAGTCTGCGATGGACTTCCCATTAAGTGATTTAGGACCATCCTGAATGTCTAGCACGGTCAACAGAGTTTTCACTTCTCGCTCGCCCAAGATGCTGCGACTAGAGTCATCCTCTAGCGTGCGGACGCGATGTGTAAAGTAGTTAACTTTGCTACTCATAATGAAACAGATGGATGCTGGTCTACTCTTTCGTGAGCCGCTGAAATCCCGCGTGATGCCGTGGTGTTCCGAGCTCTAGGCAACCTGGATCAGAGGACAATTTTGTGAAAACATCATCAACAGCCTTGCTGTATTTCGATAAGGCTTCTTCGTCGTGCGCGAGCGAGGGTTTAAATTGACGAAACCCCAAAAATCCATGTTTCAACATTTCAATTGTGAATTTAGTATTGAGGCCAACAGAATCCTCTCCCTTGAAAGACATTGCGGCCAACGAAGGTAAACCCGAGATACCAATTCTCAGCCCCTTTCTCCGGGCATTCGATTGCCAGATTTCCTTCACTCTGTTGCCCGAGGCGATGATCCTATGCTCGACTTTATGGCGGACATATTTTTTAAGTGTCGCAATTGCTGCAGCCGGCCCAACCCGATCCGTCCAGTTGGTGCTGGATATGAACGTAGTTTGAGCGGACTGCATGACCTTTTCGGCTCCCAGCACAGCCGCCATGGCATACCCGTTTGCCATACTCTTGGCGAATACCGCAATGTCGGGGTAGACGCCGTAGTTTCGGTGGATGCCACCCGCGCACATGCGAAAACCGCTGGTGATTTCATCAAAAATTAGAACTGCGTCAATTTCACTGGCGAGTTCTCTCAGGTCCCTCAGATAGCCTGCGGGAGCATCTTCGCCGCGCGCAGGCTCAATTACAATCGCGGCAATGGTTTTTTCCCTGCCTTTTACCTTCTCTCTTAGAGACTCAATTGAGTTGGCATCGAAGGGAATAGCGGTGCCAGCGAGCCCTCTGGGAACACCATTGGGCTCAAGCCCTGGCATCAATTGGCCATCTAGCCCCCGCTCGTCAGCCAGATTGGCGGCCAGATACCAATCTGTCCAGCCATGGTAGCCACTGAACAACACGACATCTTGTTTGGCGTGGGCCCTTGCAACTCGAATGGCCATAGACATGGCCTCGCCCCCGCTTCTGCAGAACCTAGCCATACCAAACCACGGGTGCAGCTCAATAAGTGCCTTGGCAAGCTCGACTTCCTCTGGGCAATTCAAGGAACTATTCACACCCTTTCGGATGGCTGCGCACACAGCATCATCGACTTCATCATCGGCGTAACCCAGAATGCAGGCGCCGACAGACATAATCGACATGTCAATGAATTCTCGACCATCCAAGTCCCAGATACGGCAGCCCTTGGCCTTGCTGAAATAAGCCGGCCACACTTCCGGCGCAAACATCTCTGGGCGCTTGGAGAGCAATTGGCTTCCACCGGGGATTAGGGCCTTGGCCTCCCGGTAAAGCTTCACTCCCGAGGAGTTCATTAACTCTTCTAAGCTATACATGGCCCATCGCCTTGTCTTCTTGCAAGGATCGAACGTAGCCCTCATTTCTACCGATATGTTTATTTATCTGCAACCAGTCTGGGCTCTTACGAAGCAAGTCAAGCACATCCTCAGTTCGGAAAAAAGTATCGGGCGGAAATGAGTCGAAGATTCGGGTGAGCAACTCATAATCCTCCGGCTCATCCAGTGTCCAGCGATGATGGCCGATACCCATTCCATCGAATTTCCTAAGGCCCCCAAGCTTGAATAACTCCGAATGCTTTTCAATATAAGGGCCCACATGCTCCCGCTCCGAGGGAAGCTTAGCCTCGGCCCATGCCCGCTCCAGTGCGGCCATTGAAAACACAGAGCAATCGAGCCCATCGGGAAACTCTCCAGAGAGACCGTAGAGGTCGTATGACCCAGAGACAAAACCTTCCACAACCTCGGTTAGGATCTGCGGGTCAAGAGCAGGGCAGTCCGCGGTGATTCGCACCACGGCATCGGCCTTGGCCGATCGGGCAGTCTGAACATAGCGGTCCAAAACATCGTTGAGGCTTCCTCGGGCGCAGTTCACTCCAAAGCCGCAGGCCCAGTCTTCAATGGGGTTGTCGCTCGCGTCGGTGGATGTGGCCACCCACACCTCATTAATCAGGGGGCATGCACGGGTGCGCTTAACCACGTGGGCTAGCACAGGCTCGCCGGCAAGTGGCAGAAGCACCTTGTTTGGAAGCCGCCGCGAACTCATTCGGGCCTGAATAATCCCGATAACTCTCACTGCAGGCTCCATTGGGCGGGAGAGACAAGCGCCAGCGGCAGGTCTTTGAACGGCGCCCATGCTGCGTCGGGGATCACAAATTCACTGGGGTCACCGGCACTCAGAATACCAAGAAGTTGATCTTCGCTGTCCACACCAATCACCCACTTGTGAATAAAGCGCTGTTGGTTCGCGAAGGCCAAACACACCTCGAGTGGTGTCTTCTTGGAGGTCTCTACCAGGGTGTGCCAGGCCTCAAAAACATGGGTCCAGGGGTTGAAGTAGGAGGGTCTGCTTATATCGGGCATGAGCAACAGGCCCTGGAGGAAGACCGAGCGCGCATGCACTTCAATGTTTTTTGAGCGAAGGTGCGCCACTGCAGGGCCGGTGGTAAAGCGTTGATCAAAGACATTGCATGGCAACTGCGCTAGGTCGTATTGCAACACCCTCCAGCAATCCAACAACTCCTGCGGTTCGTAGACGGAGATACCAAGCTTCTGGATATTGAACTCCTCTTGGGAAAGGCGTAATGCTCGGGCCAACTCGGGCCCAAGCGGTCCGAGTAAATCCCCGGGCCTGTGTAGCAACAGGCCGTAGAGGTTTTCCTGTCTCAAATCTCGAAGAGCCTGAGCAACCTGGCTATGTACCCAGGCCGCAATGTCTTCCACTTGCGCGGGTAGGCCGGGCAATTTTGTAATGCAATCAAGCCCATGGCACCCCGCACTTCCCAGCACCCGCTGGCTCTCGCCGTACCCAATTGCGGTATCGATGGTGGTCACGCCAGATGCTCGGCAGGCGCCAAGGATCCTCTCAACTTCTTCTAGAGGGAGTTGCCTTTGGTTCTTAACCCCATATTGAAGACCGAAATTTGCAGTCCCCAGAGCAATCTGGCTTGCCTTCATTTCAAAGGGGCTCGAAGGCGGGGTCGATGTTCTTCTTGATGAGATCCCGCAGGGCCTCTACAGAGAGGAATTCCGTGTTGCTGCCCGAGTTGTAAGAAAAACCCTCTGGAACGTCTTTGGCTCCGTGGGACTGTGCATACTTTTTTGCCACGCCGTTCTTGAAGGGAAGAATCGCGTAGTAACCGCCTAGGTCGATGGTGTTGGGGCTGTCGCTCGAGGTGATCATTTCTTCATGTAGCTTCTCACCAGGGCGAATGCCCACCGTCTCGGTCCGGCACGAGGGCGCCACAGCCTTTGCCACATCGGTAATTCGGTACGAGGGAATTTTCGGTACCAGTATCTCGGAGCCATGCGCATTCTCGATGGCCCAGTGCACCATTTGCACGCCCTCGCTCAAACTGATGTTGAATCGGGTCATGTCCTCATGCGTGATGGGCAAGCGGCCTTTTTTTGCTTGATCTAAAAAGAATGGAATAACAGAGCCTCGCGAGCCCAAGACATTTCCGTAGCGAACCACTGAAAATTGGGTTGGGCGGGAGCCCTTGAAGTTGTTGGCGGCAATAAAGAGTTTGTCTGAGCAGAGCTTGGTTGCGCCATAGAGATTGACTGGCGCTGCAGCCTTGTCGGTGGAGAGTGCCACTACCCGCTTTACATCTGAATCTAGGCAGGCCTCAATGAGGTTTTGTGCGCCAAGAACATTGGTCTTGATGAACTCAAAGGGGTTGTACTCTGCTGCCGGCACCTGCTTTAAAGCGGCCGCGTGAACCACGGTGTCAATCCCCTCAAGAGCGCGTCGCAAACGTGCCTCATCTCGCACATCGCCCAAGAAGTAACGAATGGCTGGAAATTCATCTTCTGGGAACTCTTGGGACATTTCGAACTGCTTGAGTTCATCCCTGCTGAAGATCACCAGCCGCTTAATCGTCGGGCAACGCCTGAGGGTCTCGCGAACGAAGGCGCGCCCGAATGACCCGGTTCCACCGGTTAGGAGGATGGAGCTGCCGCAGAGGGTGTCAAAAGATCCCATGGATAAACTCACTTGATTGACTCAGCATCCATGAAGCATGAGTTATGCCAACACAGACCTCATGTCCTACAGCCACGTAGTCGCAATAATTTCAATGACTTCCGACTGTTGACTGTCCGACAGGTCCGCATAAATTGGTAGCGAGATGGCCTCAGAATAGAAGGCCTCCGCGGCAGGGCACAGCCCAGCTTTAAATCCCAGTTTTTCATAGTAGGGGTGAAAGTAAATGGGGATGTAGTGGACATTCACTCCAAAACCACGGTCCCGGAGTCGATCGAAAACGTGCCTGCGCTGTTGAGCAGGCACTCGAATCGGAAAGAGATGACGTGCCGACGAGGTGTACTGCGGAACCTTCTGGGTTTTGGCGACTCCGCTGAAGGCGCTCTCGTAATGAGCAGCCAGCGTCTGACGCCGGGCCACGAATGCATCCAATCGCATCAACTGCGAGCGCCCGAGAGCGGCTTGGAGGTCTGTCATGCGGTAGTTAAGACCCAACTCCAGCTGTTCGTAGTACCAGGGATCGGGGGCTACGGCCTCCATATGTGAAGGGTCCCGAGTGATGCCATGGGTGCGGAGGCGTGAAATTCGGGCAAACAGATCCGGGCAGTTAGTCGATACCAAGCCCCCTTCGCCAGTGGTGATGATCTTGACGGGGTGGAAGCTGAATACGGTGGCGGCGCTGAATTGGCAGTCGCCAACGGGTCGTCCCATGTAGCTGGCGCCTATCGCGTGGGATGCATCCTCGACAACCAGAAAGCGATATTCGTTGGCAAGGCGAGCAATTTCGGCCATGTGGCAGCTTTGTCCGCCAAAGTGTACTGGTATGACCAGCTTGGGCATGGGCAGGCCCAACCGCGAATGGCGCTGCAGCTTCTCCTCTAGGGCCAGCTCCGACATGCAGAGCGTTTGGGCGTCAATGTCTACAAAATCTACTTCAGCGCCACAGTAGAGCGCACAGTTGGCTGATGCCACGAAACTGTTTGGACTCGTCCAGACTTGGTCCCCAGGCCCTACCCCCAAGCCCAAACACGCAACGTGAAGTCCGGACGTTGCGCTATTCACGGCCACTGAAAAGGCTGCACCAACCTTTGCTCCAACGGCAGCTTCGAATGCAGGAACCGCCGGTCCCTGAGTAAGAAAGTCCGATTGAAGCACCTCGACGACCGCAGCAATATCTGCTTCGGATATGGATTGGCGTCCGTAAGGAATCATGCTTCTAGTTTCTCACAGGGATGGCCATTTAAAAGTTGGCATTGTGTTTGCTTTGGTCTGTCGCATCCAACCCCGAAGGGAGCGTAAGACCATGAACACCAATCTTTACCAAGAAATCATTGCAGCCCACTTGCCTGTTGTCACGGTTGAAGACCCAGGCCAGTGCGTATCGAAGTATTCCCCGGGTGAAATCCGGGAGACCATCTCAAAGCTCGTATCTGAGGAGCGCTTGGATCTAGCCAACGCACTCGGGCAGGCAGGTCTGGCGCTATATCCCCAGAGCGAGGATATCCTTGCGATTACCGGTCTCCTGGCGATGCTCAGAGAGGATTGGGAGGAAGCAGTGAGCCTACTTAACGAACTCCTCACTCTTCAGGGAGAGTTCGCTCCTGTCACAACTCACCTAATGTTTGTTCGTGCGCTCCGATGCGCTCTCGAACCTGCCGCCGCGTTGAGTGCGGTGATGTTGGCCCATGAGCACTACCCCAATCACCCAGAGCTTGAGCGTGAGTTTAAGGCTGTTTCGGCGCAGCTCGGCATAACCACCGCCTAATCGGCAATTTGTTGCCGGTTTATCGAC
>Ga0208048_1001527_pt1 | contig 11755 bp, 9 predicted proteins | sample Malawi_45m_30L_FD_184163 | JGI IMG/M metagenome (GOLD analysis project Ga0208048, IMG submission 184163) | Freshwater microbial communities from Lake Malawi, Central Region, Malawi to study Microbial Dark Matter (Phase II) - Malawi_45m_30L... | ecosystem: Environmental > Aquatic > Freshwater >... | reverse complement strand
CCGTCATCCGAAATTATACCCCCAGCCGATCCTCCGGTCTCCGGTTTCCCTTTGAGTTAATGCCGCGCTCCGGCCAACTGGCCAACCGATCAACTGATCGACTCTGTCCCCTAACCTAAAAATGCCTACCGCTCTCATCACCGGTTCCTCGCAAGGCCTCGGCCGTGCCCTGGCCGAACGCCTCCTCGCGGAAGGTTGGACCGTGGATGGTTTCGCCCGTGGGCCGCAGGACCTGACGCATGCCGCCTTCACCGCGCATGCTGTCGATGTCACCGACGAGGCTGCTGTGCGTAACGCCGTCTCGACCGTGGCCGCCGCTGGCCGCATCGATCTCTTGGTCAACAACGCCGGAGCCGCCTCGATGAATGCCTTGCTCCTCACGCCGGGTTCAGTCGCCGAGCAGCTCATGCGCGTGAATTACTTGGGCACGTTCCACTGTCTCCAGGCCGTCGGTAAGGTCATGGTCCGCCAGCGCGCCGGTCGCATCATCAACCTCACCACCGTCGCCGTCCCCTTGTCGCTCGAAGGCGAGGCCGCTTATGTCGCCAGCAAGGCCGCGGTTGAAGCGCTCACCCGGGTCGCCGCCAAGGAGCTGGCTTCCTCCGGCGTCGTCGTCAGTGCGGTCGGTTTCGGACCGATTGATACCGCCCTGACGAAGGCGGTGCCGAAGCCGGCCCTCGCGAAGACCGACGCCGCCATCGGCCGACCCGCAGGCACGACCATGGTTCAGGCCGTGGATTTCCTGCTCGCCCATGTGCGCAATGCCGAAGCGGGCAGGGTGGAGTATTTCGGCCGGGTTCCCTGAAGTGCAAAAGCGCAAACCGGCCTGCGGCCTGTGCAAAGGCGCAAAATTATTTCAAGGGTCGGGGCAGGGTAGGGGTAAGCATTCAAATTCAGCACCCGAATCTGAGCGTATACAGCGAGTGACTGATGACTTAAATCCGCCGGCCGAGACCTGTGACTTGAAAAGTTTTCTAGCCCCAGCCCTAGCTCTGGCTCTAGCCCTAAAATCACCTTTGCACTTTTGCACAGGAGCTCCGCTCCGATTTGCACCTCTGCACTGCCTTTAGTCTGGTCCTCGTGTCCTCGGGCCCACTGGCCCTCGTCCATGTCACTTCTCACCCGCCTTGCCGCCTATGCCGCTAAGCCTGCCCTGATCGGCGCTTGGGGCGAGTGTTCCTATGGGCGCTTGGCCGACTTGGTCGATGAAGCCGCTCGCGCCCTTGCGGGCTTGCGTCTGCCAGGTCCGGCCGCCGTCGCTGTCGTCGGGGGCCATGGTCCGGCGGCGACCGCCTGGCTGCTCGCCCTCGAAGCTGCTGGCCATTTCGCCGTGCCGCTCGCCGGCAATCCTGCCGAACACCCGGCGCGGCTCGCGCAGGTCAATGCGCAGTGGGTCGTGACCGCCGAAGGCTCCAAGTGGAATCTTCTGCCGCGGATCGATGAAGCCTCGACGCATCCGCTCTTTGCGGCCTTGCGCGACCAGAAGGCCGCCGGCCTCGTCCTTTTCTCCAGCGGGACCAGCGGCACCCCGAAGGCGATGGTGCAGGATCTCAGCGCATTGCTCGCGACCTATGAGGAGCGGCGTGCCAACGGTCTGCCTGTCCTTGCCTTGCTCGGCTTCGACCACATCGGCGGACTCAACACGCTCTTCGGCTGCCTCGCCGCCGGCGCCCCGCTCGTCGTCCCGTCGGCGCACTCCCCTGCGGTCGTCGCCGAGGCGATCGCCCGTTGCCGCGTCGCCGTCCTCCCGGCGTCACCGACCTTCCTGAATCTCCTCCTCATCTCCGGCGAGGCCAAGGCGCACGATCTATCGTCCCTGCGCGTCATCACGTACGGGACCGAACCCATGCCCGAAGGCTTGCTCGGCCGGCTCAAGGCGGCCTTCCCGCGGGTCCGCTTCATCCAGACTTTTGGCACGAGCGAGACCGGTATCACGCGGACCGAGAGCCCGGAGGGCGATTCGACCTTCTTCCGGTTCGAAGATCCGCAGCTCGAGTGGAAGGTCATCGATGACGAACTCTGGTTACGCAGCCGCACGCAGATCGCCGGCTACCTGAACGCCAGCAATGAACGCTTCACCGCGGATGGCTGGTTCCGCACGGGCGATAAAGTAGAGCAGGGACCTAACGGCACGCTCCGCATCCTTGGGCGCATGGGCGAGATGATCAATGTCGGCGGCGAGAAGCTCATGCCCGCCGAAGTCGAGTCCGTCGTCCTTGGCATTCCAGGGGTCGCTGACTGCCGCGCGCGCGGTGAAGCCAACACCCTCACCGGCCAGACCGTCGTCGTGGACGTCGTCGCCACCGTCGCCGACCGGGAAGCCTTGCGCTCCGCTATTCGCACCGCCTGCCGCGAGCGCCTCGCCCGCCATAAGATTCCGACCCGCGTCACCTTCGTTCCCTCCGTCAGCGGAGAGAGGATCAAGAAAGTCAGATAGCCAACCTATCAACCCCCTCGTCCGCCCGTGGATTCCCTCCCTCTGTACCTGATGCTCGACGTCCTCGCCGTCGGTATGGTTATTCTCGTGATGTTCCGGCGCATGGCCTTCTGGCATCCGCTAACTGCCTATCTTCTATTCCATCTGTACAGCTTCAGCTACCGCGCCTTCAAGATATATACGGGTTCGCCATTGATGTTCACCGGCACCCCTAACGCAGAGCCGATAACGGTTGATGAAATCAACCGCGCGATGCTCTTGGCCGACCTCGCCCTACTGTTTTTCGCCGCCTCGAGCCTCTGGGCTCATCGCATCTTCGAGGCCAATGCTTTCCAGCCGAAGGTCAGGGTTGTCATGAGCCCGCAGATCGCGCGCCTGGTCGGCTTTCTTTGCATGCCCCTCGGCGTCTTTTTCTTCTTTGGGCTCAGGTCGGGCGGATTGGAGATAACCTCAGACGATATGGCCGCCGGCTACGCGCAGGTCATCTCAATGTGGCCGATCGGCGCCCTAGGGCTTCTGGTCTTCGTGTTCGGCTTCCGTTGGCAACTGGTTATTCTCGTCTCATTCTTCCTAGGGGCAGTCGCGCTGCAGGGATTCAATCGATTCATGCTCATCTTGCCGCTATTGTTTTTTACGGCATATTACCTGCAATCACGTCGGCGGCGCTGGCCGACGGTACCGATTCTAATCGGGGCCGTGGTCATAGGATTACTCTTTCCGCGACTCAAGTACATCGGACAGGCATTAAAGTACGGCGACACCGAGGACGCGGTCAGCCACTTCACGCAGGCTTTTTCCTTCAAAGCCAAGGACAAGGCGGAAGAACTGACGGAAGAGTTCCTCGATCAGTTCGCAGGCGGGCTTACCTTGACCGATTATAACGGGCGCTTTTTCTACGGCTCCACCTATCTCGCGATCATCACCCTGCCGATCCCCCGTGCCATGTGGCCCAACAAGCCGGGCTTAGCGGATCATCTCCAGGAAATATCGACCTCGGGACGTAACTATGCCCAGCAAGGTCGCATCCTTACCTATCTCGGCGAGTCGTATCTCAACTTCGGTTACGCCGGGCTTTTCCTGATTCCGGCCTTGTTGGGTTATCTGCTCACTGCTTATTGCGTCTCGGCGAACGCCGGGCCTTTGCAGCGCCTACCTCGTTACGTATACCTCGTGGTCTTCATGGCGCTCATCCAGACCTTCCGTGACGGACTGCTTTCCATTTTCGTCTTCACCGTGGTCCATAACATGCCGATGCTCTTTACTGTCATTTTGCACAAAATCCCCGGCTTCGCCGTCAAATCGCTCGACCGACCGCCCGCCGATCCTTTGGCGGCGGAGGAGGAGGACGATGGTAGAGGCCCGGAGGCCCGGAGGCTCGGTTGATCAGAAAATGCAACGATAGTATCGAGTATGGAGTATCGGGGTGGTGCCTGCCTTGGGTAGGGACGTGATTGCCATCACGTCCGTCAGGCACCAAGGCGGACGCGATAGTGATCACGTCCCTACCTCAAGACACTCTCCAGACCCCGCCTATACTATACTCGATACTCCATACTCAATACTCTCGTTAGTCTGTCTTCGCCCATGATCCGCCACGTCGTCTACGAATGCCTTCCCGGTGCTTATGCGGGAGGCGTGCAGAAGATGGTGTTCGAGCTGGCTTCGGCGCAGCGACGGCTCGGAGCCGACGTCGAGATCTGGACGCCTGACGCGATCCGTGCGGGGTCGACCGAAGTCTTCGATGGCCTGCCGGTTTGCTATTTCTATCCGGATCCGCTCTTCGGCCTGGCGCGCTCTCGTCGCCTCAGCCGAGAGCTGGCGACTCTGCCGGCCGACGTTGTCTTGCATGCCCATAATACGTTCAACCCGCTGAACGTCCAGGTCGACCGTGCCGCGAGCGCCCGAGGCCTGAAGGTCTTCTTCAATCCGCATGGCGCCCTCGACCCGGCCTTGTTCTCAGGGTGGGATCTCAAGTCCGTCAAGAAGCGCCTCTACATCCGTTTCTTCACGCGGCCTAAGTTGAACCGCGCGACCGGCGTCTTCGCGCTCACGTCGCTCGAAAAGTCCCAGCTCGCCTCCTTGGGCGTCCGCTCGCCCGTTCACGTGGTCCCCAACGGCATCCGCCCCGTCGCGGTCGCCGCGCGGGAGGCCGGCCTCGCCTTGCGCGCCCGCCATGGCGTCGGCGCCACGGACAAGGTCGTCCTCTTCGTCGGTCGGATCACGCCCAAGAAGCGGATCGAGGACATCATCCGGGCTTTGGCCGAGTCGGACACCCATCTCTTCATTGCGGGTAATCCCGAAGCCGAGCCCGAATATGCGGGCCTGCTCAGGGCCGAGGTCTGCTCCGCCGCGTCCGAGCGCCGCGTCCACTGGCTCGGGTTCATGGACGAGGCCGCCAAAGCGGAAGCCTATGCGGCGGCGGACGTTTTCGTCCATGCATCGGAATCCGAGGGCATGGCGCTCGCCATCCTCGAGGCCATGTCGGCCGGCCTGCCCGTCGTCGCGACCCGCGGCTGCTATATGGCTGAAGCCGCGCAAGCCGGTGCCCTCGTGGAATGCACGGCCGGTCCGCAGGCCTTGGCCGCCGGACTCAGGCCCTTGTTGGCGGATCCAGATAAGGCGCGGGAGCAGGGCAGGCGAGGGCAGGCGTATGTCGCCGCGGTCCATGATTGGTCGGCGATCGCCCGCCGATCCCTGCGAATCTATGCCGGCGAAGGAGGCCAGGCCTGACCATGTGCGGGATCGCCGGATATGTCGGTCGCTTCGAGCCGGGCTTGCTCGGCCGGCTGAACCGCGCCCAAGGGCATCGCGGTCCGGATGGCAGCGGCGAATGGCATCACGCCGACGTCGGCCTGGCGCATGTGCGGCTGGCCATCCTCGACCTTTCGCCGAACGGCGCGCAGCCGATGGCCGATGCGACCGGCAAGGCCATCGTCAGCTTCAATGGGGAGATTTATAACTACCGCGAACTCCGTGTCGGGCTGGAGCGCGAGGGCGTCGTCTTCCGTGGCGACAGCGACACCGAGGTGCTCGCCAACCTGCTCGCCCGCGAAGGCCGCGCCTGCCTTCCCAGGCTGAACGGAATCTTCGCTTTCGCCGCCTGGTTCCCGGGTGAGCGTAAGCTCCTGTTGGCGCGTGATGCGGCGGGCGTGAAGCCGCTCTACTGGACCACGACGCCACATGGTCGGCTGTTCGCTTCCGAGCTGAAAGCCTTCCGGGGAGTCGACGGGATCGACTGGTCGCTCGATCCGGGGGCCGTCGCGGCCTATCTGACTTTGCTGTATGCGCCGGGCGATCTCACGCCGGCGAAAGGAATCCGGAAACTCACGCCCGGCTCCTATCTCGAATGGGGCGCCGACGGGAGTGGCCGGGGCGGTTCGTTCGTCGCCCCGCACTACTCAGCCGAAGTCCAGCCCTTCACCGACCGTCAGGCCGCCGAAGCCTGTCGCCATTATCTGGGCCAGGCCGTCCGCCGCCAGCTCGTCTCGGACGTTCCGCTGGGCGGCTTCCTTTCCGGCGGCGTCGATTCGTCCGCTCTCGCCCACTTCGCCTGCGCCGGGCTCGGCGATGCCAAGCGTTATCCCTGTTTCACCGTGGGATCCGCCGACTTGGCGGGCATGGAAAGCGAAGGTTTCACGGTAGACCATCCTTACGCCGAACTCATGGCCCGCCGGCTGGGCGCGCCTCTGCATGACGCCGTCTTGCGCGCTTCGGCGCTCGCCGACCTCGACGGCATGGTCTGGACGCTGGACGAGCCGACCGCCGACATCGCCGCCTTCACCGCCCATGCCGTGTGTCGCGAAGCCCGCGACCACGGGGTCAAGGTCCTCCTCTCGGGGTCCGGAGGCGATGACCTCTTCAGCGGTTACCGGCGGCATGCCGCGTTACGCTTCGAGCGCTATTGGGATTGGGCGCCGCGCCCGGCACGAGCGCTCCTGCGTCGCTCGGTCAGCGGATTGAAGGCCGGTAGCCCCCTGGGTCGTCGACTGGGCAAACTGTTCCGCTACGCCGATGCCGAGCCGGCGGAACGGCTCGCCAGTTACTTCCTTTGGATCGGCCAGGAGACGCTCGCCCTGGCGCTGAGCCCGTCCCTGCGCGAGAGCCTGGGCATCTATCGCCCCGTCGAGCTGCTGCTCCGCTCCCTCGAAGGACTTCCGGCCGGCGTGAGCCGGCTCAACCAGATGCTGCATCTCGACCGGGCGCATTTCCTGGCGGACCATAATCTCAACTATACCGACAAGATGGCCATGGCGTGCGGGGTCGAAGTGCGCCTGCCGTTCCTCGATCCCGATCTCGTCGCCTTCTCCGAGCGGCTGGCGGATGGGCGTAAGATCCGCGGGACCGAGGGCAAGCAGGTCCTGCGCCGCGCCTTGGCGGGAGTCCTGCCGGATGAGATCCTGACGCGGCCCAAGGCTGGCTTCGGCCTCCCGTTGCGCCAGCTGCTGCACGGAGCGTATGGCGAGCGCCTCCGCGAGCTCGCGCGCTCCGGTCGCCTCGACGCCACCGGTCTTTTCTCCGGCGAAGGCGCGGTCGCGCTCCTCGAAGCCGATCGCCGAGGCGAAGTCGACGCCACTTATCCGCTCCTCGCCATCCTCTGCCTCGAGTCTTGGGTAAGGCAGTTTGCGGGGCGCTGAAAGCGCAGAGTTGGAGGCCCGGAGGCTCAGAGGCTCGGTTAATCAAAGAGGCAAATAGAGTATAGAGTATCGAGTATTGAGTATCGGGGAAGTGTTTGCCTTGGGCAGGAATGCGATGACATCGCATCCGTCAGGCATCAGGGCGGCCGCGATAGTGATCACGTCCCTACCTATGTCCGGTAATAGCGGTTAGCGGTTGACGGCTGGGAACACATCAGCGCCAAAAGGGTATACAGGTCCTCGAGCCCTCAACTAGTCTGTACTCAATACTCCATACTCGATACTCACGTATGGTCTGAGCCTCCGAGCCTCTGGTCAACTAACCTCTAGTTCTGCCACTTTCCCTTGCCCACGTGCCCACGTGCCAACTTGTCCCCTGATTTAGCCCATGCACTCCTCCCTCTCCAACATCCGTCTCGCCGGGATCGCCGTGACCACGGGGTCGGTCGTGCGTGATTTCATCGCGGACGGGCTCGCCGCGGGCCTCGATCGCGCGGCCTTGGAGCGCACCGCCCAGACCATCGGACTGCGCGAGCGCCGGGTCGCCGCTACGGGTGTGACCGCCTTGGATCTCTGCGCCGACGCCACGGAGCGGCTGCTGGCCGAGATGGGACTGGACGCCACGTCCATCGACGTCGTCCTCTTCGTCACCCAGACGCCTGACCACGCGCAGCCGAACAACGCGTCGCTCCTGCATGCCCGGCTCGGCCTGAGCAAATCGGCGCCCGCTTACGACCTGTCCTTAGGTTGTTCCGGCTGGGTCTATGGCCTGCACCAGGCCTCCTTGCTCTGCGCGCATGGAGGCGCCGCGCGCGTGCTCTTGTGCGCGGGAGATACCCTCAGCCGACTGACGAATCCCGGCGACCGTTCGGCCGACCCCCTCTTCGGGGACGCCGGCTCGGCGACGATCGTGGAAAAGACTGGGCGGGCGGCCCCTTGGCATTTCGTGCTCGGTGCCGACGGCGCCGGCGCCGAGGCCATCATGATCAAGCAGGGCGGGGCGCGGCAGCCCACCGGCCCGTTGACCGAGCGCACCGATGCCGACGGCAATCGGACGCACGACGCCAACCTCGCGATGAACGGAGCCGACGTGTTCAACTTCACCCTGCGCGAGGTTCCGACGGCCGTGCATTCGGTCCTCCGCCATGCCGGCCTGACGCCCGAATCAGTCGACGCCTTGGTGCTCCATCAGGCCAACCGGTTCATCCTCTCCACGCTGGCGAAGAAGATCGGCGTCGCCGAAGCCCGCACGCCCATGGGGGTCGTCGAGCGTTACGGTAACCAGAGCTCGGCCTCGATGCCGTGCGCCCTCATCGACGGTCTCGGCGAGCGCCTGAACGCCGGCCCGCTGAAGGTGGCGGGTTGCGGTTTCGGCGTCGGCCTCTCCTGGGGAGCGTTCGCGGGCGAACTCGGCCCGCTGACCATCGCCCCCATCCTCGCTTTCCCGCGATGACCCGGACTGAAATTCTCGCCGCCCTCCGGGCCGATATCGACGTGCTCGCGCCGGCGGAGGAAGCGACCGTGCTCGGCGCCTTGCCGGGTTGGGACTCCTTGGCCATCCTGCTCGTGGTCTCGCACTGCGAGCATGCGTATGACCTCGAAGTCCGCGGCCCACAGATCCGCGCCTGCCACACCGTGGCTGATCTCCTCGACCTCATCGAATCCCTCTCATGAAGAAACTCCTCATCGTCGGCGCCGGCGGTTTCGGCCGCGAACTCCATGCCTGGGCGGCCCAGCATCCGGACTGCGGCCGGCAATGGCAGCTCGCCGGTTTCCTGGACGACAATCCCGACGCCTTGAAGGCTTTCGGCGCTTTCGCGCCCGTCCTCCCCTTGGCCGGACATCGTCCCGCCGCCGACCAAATCTATCTCGTCGGCCTGGGCATGCCCACGCTCAAGGAAAAGCTCGTCGCTCCGCTCCTCGGCGAGGGGGCGGAATTCCTGACCTTCGTCCATCCCTCGGCGATCATCGGCGTCCGCGTGACGCTCGGCCGCGGAGTGGTCGTATGTCCGGGGGCGATCCTCTCCGCCGATATCGACGTCGGCGAGTTCGCCATGGTGAACCTCAACTGCACTATCGGCCATGACGCGCGTATCGGACCGTGGACCTCGTTCAGCGCCCAATGCGACATCACCGGCCACGTCCGGGTCGCCGACCGCGTCTTCCTCGGTTCCCGTGCCAGCATCATCCCTGGAAAGAGCGTCGGCAGCCGCGCGGTCGTGGGAGCAGGAGCGGTGGTCGTCACGGACGTCCCTGCCGCGGTCACCGTCGTCGGCATCCCGGCGCGTATTCTTTGACATGCGCAACGCCCTGCTCATCTTCGGCTCGGTCCTGCTCGTGGCGCTGCTCGCGCTCGTGCTCGCGGCCGAATTGTCGCCCCCGCGTCCGCGCGGGTTCACCGGCGAGCTCGGACAGGCCTTGCCGGAAGTGACGGGCTGGACGCGTCGCGAGATCCCGATCGCCGGCAGTTCGGCGGCCATGGCCAGCGCGCAGGGCATCCTCAATTTCAGCCAGGCCAAGCAGGTGCTGTATGTCCGCGGCGGCACGCAGATCCTGATCTACGTCGCCTATTGGGAACCCGGCAAAGTCTCGGTCGTGGACGCCGGTTCGCACAACCCGGACTCCTGCTGGGTCAATAACGGGTGCGTGCGCATCGAGCGGATGCATGCCGTGCCGGGCAAGGTCGGGGAGCGGGAGCTGCGGCCCTACGAATCCGGACAATATATCGTCCCCAACGGCGGGAAGCAGAACGTCGCCTTCTGGCATCTCGTGAACGGCGAACCGAATCGTTACGAAGAACAGGAGGCCGGCTGGCGCAACGGACTGATCGGCCGTCTCGAACGCCTGCCCCTCGTCTGGAAGGACATCCGGGCCTACGGCCTGAATCAGAAGAACGAGCAGATGTTTGTACGCATCTCGTCAGGGAGCAGGGTAGAGGATTTATTTGCAGATCCCGCGAATGGAGCACTGTGGCAGTCGCTTGCTTCGCTTGGAATTTATGGAGATCAGAAGTGGAAGTAAAAATACCTCGTTCCGGGTGGCGGGTGGCAGCCCCGGGTGGCAGGTGGCGGGTGGATTCAGGTGGCAGGTCACTCCAGCTTATCCCCACGTGACTTAGGGAGATAATGAGGCGGTTAAGCATTCTGCAGACGACGGAATAGTCTTCGATGGCACGATCCGCCTCTAAAGCAGAAATCGCACCCAGTTTGCCAGCCACGCCTAGCTGGCTCTTACATTCTTCAGCGGAAGCGATGGCGATCTGAAAGAATCGAATTCCTTCTCGGCTGTACCTGCGTCCATCTCCTTCGGCGATATTGCTAGATACCGACAGGCCCGCTCGACGAATTTGATTACGCAGCACCCCATCACCTCGATACAGACGACCGTCGGTCAACCGGTAAATCTCCTCAGATAACTCGTTAGCCAAGGTCAGTACACGAAGTTGAATAGGGGGGCACACATAGTCAGACGTTTGCCCAAGCCTGTTTAGGTTAAACGCCAGACACTACCCAGCGCGACCTAGGCCCTTCCCGCCACCCGCCACCTGGGGCTGCCACCTGCCACCCGAGAACGGCGTGCATCTAACTATCCGGTTTCCGGTCTCCCTTTGAGTTCCGCATTTAGAAACTCACCTTTGCACGCTTAACATCATGCCTCTCCCCCGCATTTACCTCTCCCCCCCAGACGTCGGCTCCGCCGAAATCGAACACGTCCTGGAAGCTTTCCAATCCAATTGGATCGCGCCGGCAGGTCCGAATCTCGACGCGTTCGAGGAAGATTTCGCCGTCATCGTCGGCGCGAAACACGCCGTCGCCGTTTCCTCCGGCACCGCCGCCCTGCACCTCGCCCTGCGTCTCGCCGGCGTGGGCCCCGGCGACGAAGTGCTCTGCTCGTCGCTCACCTTCGTCGCGTCCGCCTCGCCCATCACCTATCTCGGGGCCAAGCCCGTCTTCATCGATTCCGAGGAGCTCAGCTGGAACATGGATCCGGCGCTCGCGTGCGCGGTCATCGAGCAGAAGGTCAAGGTCGGCAAGAAGCCCAAAGCGCTGGTCCTCGTGCACCTCTACGGTCAGTCGGCGGACATCGCCCCGATCAAGGCCTGTTGCGACAAGCATGGCGTGAAGCTGATCGAGGACGCCGCCGAAGCCCTCGGCGCGACGTATGGCGAAGCCTCCCCTGGGTCGTTCGGCCTGGCGGGCATCCATTCCTTCAACGGCAACAAGATCATCACCACCGGCGGCGGCGGCATGCTGGTCACGAACGACGCCGAGCTGGCCAAACAGGCCCGTTTTCTGGCGACCCAGGCGCGTGACGCCGCACCGCATTATCAGCATTCCACCATCGGCTATAACTATCGGCTCAGCAACATCGCCGCCAGTATCGGGCTCGGCCAGCTCACCCGGCTGTCGGGCAAGGTCTCGCGCCGCCGCGGACATTTCAAGGCCTACGCCGACGCCTTCCAGTCGCTGCCCGGCGTGACCATGCAACCCGAAGCATCCTGGGGTCAGTCGACCCGCTGGCTCACGTGCCTGACGATCGACCCCGCGATCGCTGGCATCACCCGCGAGCAGGTGCGCCTCGCGCTCGAAGCCGAGAACATCGAAACCCGCCCCGTCTGGAAGCCCATGCATCTCCAGCCTGTCTTCGCCTCCGCCGAGATGCACGGCGGCAAGGTCAGCGAACG
>Ga0208048_1001523_pt1 | contig 11769 bp, 11 predicted proteins | sample Malawi_45m_30L_FD_184163 | JGI IMG/M metagenome (GOLD analysis project Ga0208048, IMG submission 184163) | Freshwater microbial communities from Lake Malawi, Central Region, Malawi to study Microbial Dark Matter (Phase II) - Malawi_45m_30L... | ecosystem: Environmental > Aquatic > Freshwater >... | reverse complement strand
ATGGCTGGGATCCAACAGCCATCGAATGGCGAGGCATTCCTTTCGCCCGGTTACACCGTAGGAATCCTCTTACAAGAACCACCGCTTAATGAGACGAAGTCTGTGCTTGAGAATGTTCAAGAAGGTGTTGCCGAGACAATGGCCCTAGTCGCTCGCTTCAATCAAATCTCGGAGGAGATGGCAAATCCCGATGCTGACTACGACAAACTTCTTGCTGAGATGGGCGAACTTCAAGAGAAGTTGGATCACTTGAATGCTTGGGATCTTGATTCGCAGTTAGAACAGGCGATGGATGCGCTCCGTTGTCCCCCTGGCGATGCTGATGTGAAGGTTCTCTCTGGTGGTGAGAAGCGACGTGTTGCGCTCTGTAAGTTGCTGTTACAAAAGCCTGATCTCTTACTGCTTGATGAGCCGACAAACCATCTTGATGCTGAGTCGGTTCTCTGGCTCGAACAACATTTAAGTAAGTATGAAGGCACCGTCGTTGCCATCACGCACGATCGATACTTCCTCGACAATGTCGCGCAATGGATTCTTGAACTCGATCGTGGTCGCGCGTATCCCTATGAAGGTAACTACTCGACATACCTTGAGACAAAGGCCGCACGATTGAAGGTTGAAGGCCAGAAGGATGCCAAGCGCGCAAAGCGTTTGAACGAAGAATTGGAATGGGTTCGGCAGAATGCCAAGGGACGTCAAGCGAAATCAAAGGCCCGTCTTGCTCGCTATGAAGAGATGGCGGCAGAGGCCGAAAAGATGCGAAAGCTAGATTTTGAAGAGATTCAGATTCCGCCAGGTCTGCGTCTTGGAAATATTGTCGTGGAGGTCGAAAAACTAAGCAAAGGATTTGGCGACCGACTTCTCTTTGATGATCTTTCATTCACGCTTCCACGAAATGGCATTGTTGGTGTGATTGGTCCAAATGGCGCTGGAAAGACCACACTCTTCAAAATGATTCTCGGACTTGAGCAGCCAGATTCTGGTTCGATCAAAGTCGGCGAGACGGTTCGCACCTCTTATGTTGATCAGTCGCGAGCAGGAATCGACCCGAAGAAATCTCTCTGGGAAGTTGTCTCAGATGGTCTTGATTTCATCAAAGTTGGTGCGGTTGAGATGCCATCGCGTGCCTATGTTTCGGCCTTTGGCTTCAAAGGCCCGGATCAACAGAAGCCTGCAGGAGTTCTCTCAGGGGGAGAGCGCAATCGTCTCAATCTTGCGCTCACATTGAAGATGGGTGGAAATCTGCTTTTGCTCGATGAGCCGACCAATGATCTTGATGTGGAGACGCTGGGCTCGCTTGAAAATGCACTTCTTGAATTCCCGGGATGCGCGGTAGTCATCTCGCACGATCGTTGGTTCTTGGATCGGGTTGCGACTCACATTCTTGCTTATGAAGGAGACTCACAATGGTTCTGGTTCGAAGGAAACTTTGAATCCTATGAGGCAAATAAGATCGAACGTCTAGGTGTTGAGGCATCACGTCCACATCGAGTGACTTATCGAAAGTTGACCAGATGAAGCGCCACATCTACACAATGCTTTCGCGCTGGGGCGATATCGATGGCTTTGGTCATGTCAACAACGCCGCTTACCTCACCTATATCCAAGAGGCCCGTGTTGATTTCACTTGGTATGCCAGAAAGCGCAAGGGCGAAAAGCCTTACTTTTTGGATATGGTCGTTGCTCGCTCTGAAGTGGATTACATCGTCCCGATATACGATGGTCATTCATCGCTTGAGATTGCGGTCTGGGTCGGGCGAATCGGAAATTCCTCTTACACCTTGAAATACGAGGTGATGGGGCAGGGGGTTACCTATGCAAAGGCTTCAACAGTGCAAGTGACCGTGGATATGGAAACGAAGCGTTCTCGTCCTATTACAGATGACGAAAGAGCATTCTTGCTCGAGTTTCAAGAGGATGGTCACTAGATGTCACTGGTTTCAAATCTTCCTTCGCGCGAGAAGCGAGCGTGGTGGCGTGATGCAGTCACCTATCAGATCTACATTCGTTCATTCTCAGATTCAAATGGCGATGGCAAAGGTGATGTCGAAGGGATTCGCGCTCGACTTCCATATCTCAAGGCGCTAGGGGTTGATGCAATCTGGATTACACCGTGGTATCCATCGCCACAAAATGACCATGGTTATGACGTCGCTGATTACATGGATATTGAACCGGACTACGGGACTCTTGATGATGCGAAGCGTCTGATTGACGAGGCCCATTCGATGGGTATCAGAATGATTGTCGATATCGTCCCAAATCATTCAAGTGATCAACACAAGTGGTTTCAAGAGGCGCTTCGTGCTGCTCCCGGATCAAAAGAGCGCGATCGCTACATCTTTCGAGATGGAAAAGGTCCAAACGGAGATATTCCACCAAATAACTGGAATGCGGTCTTTGGTGGCTCTGCTTGGCATCGCATCACTGAGTCTGATGGAAAGCAAGGGCAGTGGTATCTCCATCTCTTCGCGGTAGAACAACCAGATTTCAATTGGGAAACTAGCGAGGTCCGTCAGTATTTCGAAAAAGTACTGCAATTCTGGCTAGACCTTGGCGTCGATGGATTTCGAATCGATGTCGCGCACGGCATGATCAAGGCCGAAGGATTGCCGGATCAACCTGCACCAGGATCGCCAGAGATGCTTGCTGCGGTCTCGATGCCATTTTGGGATCAAGATGGCGTTCATGAGATCTACCGCTCGTGGCGAAAGATCTTGGATTCTTATCCAGGCGATCGGATGGCGGTCGCTGAAGCCTGCGTCAGTCCCGCATCGCGGATTGCTCGTTATCTTCGCCCCGATGAATTAGCGAACTCGTTTAACTTCGATTTCCTTACTTCAAAGTGGGACGCGAAGACATTGAGAGAGCGAATCGATGGATCAATCGCTGCGATTAGTGAAGTTGGCGCACCCGCATCCTGGGTATTTAACAATCACGATGTCGTTCGTTCGGTTGATCGGTTCGCGCTGGGATTGACTTCATATACTGGAGATACGACTCTTGATCGCCATGGCGATGCTTCGAAATTGGATGTTCGTGTTGGTGTTGCGAGGGCTAGAGCGGGAGCGTTACTGATGTTGGCGCTACCTGGCGGCGCTTATATTTATCAAGGCGAAGAGCTGACCCTGCCTGAAGTTCGCGATATCCCAGAAGATCGACTGACAGATCCTCGCTGGAAGATGTCGGGATACACCGATAAAGGTCGCGATGGATGTCGGGTACCGATTCCGTGGACTATCAAAGAGGAGAGCGCCTTTGGTTTCTCTCATCAAAACACGATGAGTATCGAAGAGACTTGGCTACCCCAGCCGAAGTGGTGGGGTTCGTATTCCGTTGAATCACAAGAAAAGGATCAAGACTCGTCACTGGCGATGTATCGAAAAGCGCTTTCGATTCGGCGAAGTGAGAGTGGTCTTGGTGATGGACCGATGAAGTGGGTTGAACTCGGTGATGACCTGCTCGCCTTTGAGCGACCCGGAGATTTCCTCTGCGTCGTTAACTTTGGAAAGGAAGCGCCGCTTCCTCAAGGAGATGTAATACTTTCGAGTGGGCCACTTGATGGTGGAAAGATCCCATCCGATACAGCAGTCTGGATGCGCATCACTCATAGATGAGAACGAGTCGATGAGCACTACTGAAGTGCAGGCGAAGACGGTCAAAGTCTTAGCCTCCGCCCAAGTATTGAGCGGTCTCGGAACAGCTGGGACATTTGCTGCTGGCGCACTTCTAGTCTCTGAGATAACTGGTTCAGAGACCCTCGCAGGTCTAGCTCAGACAAGTTCTGTTCTCGGCGCAGCAGTCCTTGCTATACCTCTCTCATCGCTTACCGCGCGAGGAGGAAGGCGACTTGCGCTCTCGATAGGGCTTCTCGCGGGAACTATGGGCGCCCTCTTTGCGATTCTTGGTGGCCTCGAGGAGAACATCTTCTTGATGCTGACCGGAACTTGTCTTGTTGGCTCGGCATCGGCTGCCGGGTATCAAGCGCGATTTGCCGCGATAGATCTTGCTGATGATTCGAGCCGTGCAAAACAACTTTCTCTCGTTGTCTGGGGCGCAACGATTGGTGCTGTAGCGGGACCCAATTTGATGGAACCCGCTGGCGCGCTCGCCGAAAGCATCGGTTGGCCACGACTCGTTGGCCCATACATCGTCGCTGCCTCGTCACTCTCACTCGCGGCGATTGTGATTCAAATATTTCTCCGTCCAGATCCATACCTCTTGGCGCGAGAAGCAAGCGTTGATTCAGGTGAGAGACGCTCTGCTGTGAGACCCGCGCTGGCGCACATTCGTTCAAATCCACGAGCACTTTTTGCCATATTGGCAATATCGATAGGCCACCTAGCGATGGTTTCGGTGATGGTGATGACTCCGGTGCATATGGCACATGTTGATGTCACGCTCACAGTCATCGGATTGGTGATAAGCATTCATGTGATTGGAATGTATGCCTTCTCTCCGATTGTGGGTCAACTCAGCGATCGACTTGGTCGAGTTGAATCAGTTCGCGTCGGAGTTCTTATCTTGCTTGCTTCGATGCTCATCTCAGGATTTGCAGCCCCTGATGATTCAGTCTTGCTCGGGATTGGCTTATTTCTCCTAGGGCTTGGCTGGTCTTTTACTCTTATTGCTGGTTCGGCCTTACTCAGCGAATCCGTAGCGACATCAATGCAGCCCGCCTCTCAAGGAGCGAGTGATTTGATGATGAATCTCAGCGCGGCCGGCGGTGGCGCACTTGCGGGTTTGATTATCGGGACTCTGAGCTATGGGTGGCTCTGTTTCTTTGTTGCAATCCCAGTCATTTGGCTTGGTATTCGTTCACTGAAAGTCAGGCAATAGTCTTCTCGCTGTGTGCACAGAGCAAACCCTCTTTGATCGCATTGGCGGTCAAGAGACCTTTGAAGAACTAGTCTCACATTTCTACGCCCTCGTCGCAGTCAACCCGATTCTTCGTCCAATGTATCCCGATGATGATTTTCATGCCGCAGCCGAGCGACTGATGCTCTTTCTTATCCAGTACTGGGGCGGTCCGCACACTTATAGCGAGATGCGGGGTCATCCAAGGCTTCGAATGCGTCATGCTCAATTTCCGATTGATACCAAAGCAAGAGATGCATGGCTTACCTGTATGAAATCTGCCGTTGATGAGCTCAAGATTGGAGAGAGTGACCGTAAAGAGCTCTGGGATTATCTAGAGATGGCAGCGCATAGCTTGCTCAATACCGCAGATTCTTAACGCCAACTAGCGCGAGGCTCTATCTGCCCTTCGAGCGATTGCCTAACTTCAAAATCTCGCCGTTGCGCAGATACCAGAGCGTCCCGTCCTTATCGCGAATCGAAGTAATGCGTAGACCTACCGATTCAACGATGCCTCGGACATCAAGAATTTCCACTTCATCACCGACGCCGTACTGATCTTCAAGGAGCATGAAGAGTCCTGCGATGAAATCTCTGATGAGATTCTGTGAACCAAGGCCAACAGCAACACCGAGTACGCCAGCGGATGCGATCAATGGGCCAAGATCCATTCCAAGCTCGCTCAAAATTGTGGAGATGGCAACGAGTGCGATCACTGCATTCGAAACGCTTCGAAGAACTGTCCCTGCAGTTTGAGCGCGCTCCTTCTGGCGGTTTAGCGATCGGTTCTTTCCTGGAACGAAATCCGCGCTAGCCACCCGATTCATCGCTCGGGTGATTGCACGGGTCGCGACTTGGCGCAGGATGAGGGCCAAGACGAAGATGATCAGGATGCGAAGGGGCGCTCCGAGGAACCAGTCCAAGAGTTCTCGCCCGTTCAAATCCAAGGAATCCATGGCTTCCCCCGCTTCTTTGGGCCTGCTACTGGGATGGGACTTTATTGGAACTTCATCAAAATATCCCGATTTTGTGAGGTCGTTACGGCAATATATGCCCACCAGCACGAGCCACGCGCTGAGTCACAAGGAGTCCAAGACGTGTCAGGGAGAAGCAGAACACTCGTACTGAACGCCACCTACGAGCCACTAGGTGTCGTCTCTGATAGACGCGCGCTCATTTTAGTTTTGAATAACCGCGCTACTGCGGTCGAAGACTCGGGTCGAATCCTTCGTTATGAACGTGGCGAAGTCGCGCTACCTGCAGTTATCAGACTTCATAAATTCGTTCGAATCCCATATCGCCACACCATTCCGTTGTCGCGACGTGCGATCTTCGCTCGTGATGGCGGACGCTGTGTCTACTGCCAAGCAACTGCAACATCAGTTGATCACGTCGTGCCAAGATCTCGAGGTGGCGTCCATCATTGGGAGAACGTCGTCTCCTGTTGCCAGAAGTGCAATCACGTCAAAGCAGATAAGACTTTGAAAGAATTGGGGTGGAAGCTTCGAACTCTTCCTCGCGAGCCTGTCGGCTTTGCCTGGCGGATATTGGGTACATCACGTGCTGAGCGAAGTTGGATTCCCTATCTTGAACCTTACGGTGTCGCCAGCGCTTCGGCATAACTAGACTCTGGCCCCATGAGTTCACTTTTTCACACACTCGCAATGCCGTTGATATCTACCGCCGCAGGTATCCGACAAGAAGATGGATCAATGCCGGGGGAGCCATTGCCACTCCTTGACGGGCTTCTCTGGTTTCTTGTCGCGCCGCTTCTTATCTCGGGACTGGTCTGGATCTTTGTTTCGGCATCGCATAACCGCTATGCATCACCAGAGGCGCTCGCCCACAAAGAAAAAAAGAGCGATACGAAGCGAGACCTTCTTACATCAATCGAGTAGCAACCGATTAGACCGGTAAGGCTTCCCTTAGCGATCCTTTGATTTAACCTTTAGCGCACGCTCGAGCGCATCTCGCCCCTCAATGACGAGTCTTCGAAGAATCGTCGGCGCATCTTTACCTTCACCAGTAAGCCATCCATTCGCCTTTGCGAGAGTCGCATCAGCCACGATGTAGGTAGGAAAGAAGATCGAGACGATCTTGCTCGAGACTTCATAAGATTTTCTTCCCCAAACGTCAAGCAAGATAGAGAAGTACTTATCGACATACGCCTCAAGCAAATCTCTCTGCAGCGGGCGAGCAAATCCCGCTAAAGTCGCAACGCGCTTTGAGTTTGTGAGATCTCCTTCAATGGCCAACTCCCACGCTGCCGCTTTCGCCTCTCTATTGGGAAAGGCAGCAAGACAGAGTTGATAGGCATTTTCGCCAGTGACTGTGTTATCGCGTTTGAGTTCTGCATCGACTTCAGCTTGAGTGGCGATGCCCTTCTCTACGAGATTTGTGAGGAAGTGCCAACGCAGGTCTGCATCGACGGCGAGGCCCTTGATGCCGCCTGCGAGCATCTCGCTGATCCGCGCGCGCTGTGAGGGAGTGAATGCAAAAGTGGCAGCTCCCCGTGCAAATTGAAGTTGATGGTCGCTGCCGGGCTTCGCTGAGTCGAGCATCGCATAGAACGCACCAGCAACCTTTTCGCGAAGGCCATCACGATTCTTATCTGATGCATAGAGCTCGACCGCGGTTACAAGTTGTAGTGCGACGTTGGTGACAGTTGTGATGTCATCCTCGCCGGGAAGCCCTGCTATGGCGATTTCAACGAAGTCGGTGGCAGATATCTCTGCATCACGGAGCATGTCCCATGCAGCGCTCCAACAGAGCGCGCGAGAGAGTGAATCATCAATACTCCCGAGCTCTCGCTTCAAAGTCGCGATTGATCGCTCGTCGAAACGGATCTTGGCGTAACTCAAGTCTCGATCATTGATCAGAAGTAAGTCAGCGATCTCCTCTCCGGCAAGCCCCTTTACTTCAGTGAGCGCTCCAGCGAGATCGAACTCCTCCGATTTTCTCCGTGTCAAAACTTTCTTGCCTGAAACTTCCTTGAGGTCATAGAGGCCGACTGCAATTCGGTGGGGGCGAAGTTCCTTTGAACCCTGAGGGATGAGAGGCGCTTCTTGGGCGATCTTGATTGAGGCATAACGTCCACCGTTCTCTTCAATGACGGGTCGAAGCGTGTTGACTCCGGCGCTTTGAAGCCAGGTCGAAACCCAAGGATCAAGATCGCGCCCTGAAGTCGCCTCGAGTTCGACGAGCAGATCTTTGAGCGTGGTGTTTGCCCAGGCATGTTTTTCAAAATAATTACGAAGTCCCTTGATGAAGTTCTCTCGTCCTACATGTGCAACAAGTTGTTGTAAGACTGATGCACCCTTCGCGTAGGTGATGCCGTCAAAGTTGGCGTTGACCGCTTCGATATCGACCATATCTGCGACGATTGGATGAGTGGAGGTGAGTTGGTCTTGACGATAAGCCCAGTTCTTTCGCTCAGAATTGAATCCTGACCATCCATTCGTGAAGCGAGTTCCTTCAGCGAGCGCTAAGTAAGAGGCGAATTCGGCGAAGGATTCATTAAGCCAGAGATCATCCCACCATGACATCGTCACCATATCGCCAAACCACATATGCGCCATCTCATGAAGGATGGTCGAGGCTCGGCCGGCATACATCCGCTCAGTCACCTTGCTTCGAAATACCAGAAGATCTTCTCGGAAGGTGACTGCACCTGAGTTCTCCATAGCTCCCCAGTTGAAGTCCATAACCGCGATCTGGTCGTACTTTTCGAATGGATAAGCAAGTCCGAAGACTTTCTCGAAATACTCGAAACCTTCTTTAGTGACCGTAAAAATCTCTTCTGGGTCTAAGTGCGATGCAAGTGATTTGCGGCAGTAGATACCGAGATCGACTCGCTTCTGACCTTGATAGACGTCATGAACATGCGAGTAGGGTCCCGCTATCAATGCGGTGATGTATGTCGGAATTCGCGGCGTGGTTGCAAAAATCCAGGTTGCCTTTTCACCTTCACTCACTTTCGAAATAACGGGGCTATTGGAGATAACTTCCCAATGTTTCGGAGCAATTGCAGTGAGAGTGAAAGTTGCTTTCAAATCAGGCTGATCAAAACATGGGTACATTCGCCTGATGTAGGCGGTCTCCCCTTGAGAATAGAGATAGGCCTCACCATCTGCGGGATCGAGTGAATATTGAAGTCCTTCGCCATACTTGGAGTACTCGCCCTCGATTTCGACGATGAGATGGTTGGTGGTATCCACATCATCAAGAAATAGGGACTCTCCATCCCATTTAGATGGGTCAATCGATTTGCCGTTAAGTGTTGCAGAAATCAATTTCTGACCAACGGCATCGATAAAAGTCGAATAACCCTTCTTATTACAGGTGAAGGTGACCTCGCTACGAGCGATGAACTTCTCGCTACCGTGGGTCACATCCAGTCTCACAAGGTAGCTATCAACCGAAAGGTGCTTTGAACGTTCCTGCGCCTCTGCGCGTGAGATGTTTACTCCTGGCACGAGATTCCCCTCTAGTGGTGAATTCAGTTGAAAACTTCAAGTGGTTACTCTGGGTGGTGCTAAGGGGAGAACTATAAATGGGGCCAGAGTCGAGTTAAATGGCAGAGTAAGCGCCCATGGAACGCCCCTCGATACGAAGCTATCAGCTCCGCGGGGCGCGAATGACAAATGCACAGCGCCAAGCGATAGAGAATCACGCAGAACAATTCCTGATTGAGAATCCCACCTCATTTCACCCCCATCAACTATTTCCTGAGAAGAGAGAGGTAGTGGTGGAGATTGGTAGTGGCATGGGGGAGGCGACAGCGGAGATATCCCAGACTTTTCCTGAAAAAGGGTTTCTTGCTATCGAGGTTCATAGTCCCGGCATTGGTTCATTGATTCTTCGGGCAATCGCGCTAGAGCTAAGCAACTTGAAGATGATCAATGATGACTGTCACCTGATCCTCGATCTCATCGAAGATGGTTCAGTCGATACCTTTCATATCTTTTTTCCAGATCCTTGGCCGAAGACGAAACACAAGAAGCGGAGATTAATCAATGATGATTTCTCTCGAGTTCTCTCAACGAAGTTGCGAGTAGGCGGCGAACTTCGAATAGCTACTGATTGGCAGGAATATGCAGTTCAGATAGAGCGAGTTCTAGATTCAAACTCTCAACTTAGGGGTGGAATAGTTGAGCGACCCTCGTGGCGTCCACTCACCAAATTCGAATCACAAGGAATCGATAAGCGACACCTTGTGACCGATTTTCTTTACACCAGAATCTAAATTCGGCCATTCTCTTCGAACGAAGCAATCTGACCGATTCGCCTAACATGACGTTCATCTCCAGTAAATGCCGTCGCGAGGAAAGTATCAACAAGTTCTAGACAGAACTTTTCGAGATGCATTCTTCCGCCGATTGAGATTACGTTGGCATTGTTGTGTTCTCGGGCGAGTCTGGCCGTTTCAATACTCCAGACGAGAGCAGCTCGAACTCCTTTGACCTTATTCGCAGCGATTTGTTCGCCATTTCCTGAACCGCCAAGGACTATTCCGAACGATCCAGGATCAGAAGCAGTTGCTTGCGCGGCAGGAATACAGAAAACGGGGTAGTCATCGAGTGCGTCATATTCGAAGGGCCCGTGATCTTTGACTTCATGGCCTTGGGCTTTGAGATGTTCGATGATCTTGGCTTTGAATTCCAAGCCAGCGTGATCGCTACCGATATGTATTCGCATGCGGTGATTCTTCCAAAGAGTTTTCAAATCCTAGATAAAAACGACCGCGGTGCCATCGATTTCTCGAAGACACCGCGGTCAGCCCTGTTAGGAGGAGAGAAGTTCTTAGGCGTTATACCCCGTATTCGAAGTTGAAGAGGACTTTCCCTTCCCCTTCTGACCCTTCATACCGCCATGACCTCGACCATTACCTTTACCCATGTGGTCGTCGCCACCTGGGCCCATTCCTGGATGATCAAATCCTGGTCCATGGCCTCGTCCGCCAAGTGAACCTGGAACGCGATCAACAAAGAATGTGACGCTAGCGCTAAGCCCTGCCTTGAGAGTTGTGGCCTGTGCAGCAGTCAACTTTCCATCTGTGACACCCTGATCAATCTTCTTGGTGTGGAATGCAATCAACGCATCGATCAGCGCTTGACGTTTCGCACCAGCGATTGCACCAAGGCTCTCACCTGCTTTGAGGCGAGTTGTGATTGTTGCCGAATCCAAACCAATTGTGGTTGTGATCAGTTTCTGGAACTCGGTTGCCTCTGCCACTCGCGCTGCCTGTTCAGAAGTTCGCTGATCTTCAAGCGCCTTCTTGATCGCATCGATCTGTGACTGAGTGAGAGTTCCCTTGTCCTTGAGACCAGTGAGAACACCATCAAGGTTTCCGCCTGGACCTCGTCCACCGTGAGCTGCTGCAGCAATTGCCGAACCTGCGGTTAAGGCAAGTCCTACAGCTACCGCCATCGCTACCAGTCTCTTGTTCATCTATACCTCTTCGTTTTCCGATTCGATCTCTAGTGGTAATCCACCAAACGCCCGTAGGCCTGATGAGTTGAACTAAATACCCAAGTGCTGAACGGTCTAGGCATTTTTCCTGAGAGACATGTGTGAATTGGGGCGGCTGCCGACCTCTTCGGAGGGGATTGTCCGCCTTTTCCTCCCCGAAAGATAGGCAAAGTTCACCTTCTCTTTACAGGTGAGAAGACTCACCATTTTCGCCCAAATCACCGTTCAGTAGATGAGGACTGAGCCTATGAAGAATCACCTTGCTATCAAGTTTTCTGCCCTACTTTGCGTCATCACTTTCATGCCTGAAGATGCCGCGGACTTGATATTTTCCTGAGTTGAGTTTTCTAACACTGCCAAATTTTAGTGAGTTTCGCCTTCTTGTACTTTAGGTGCTCAGCATTTTCTTGATGCAGAAAATACTTCCGAGCTCCGACATTG
>Ga0208048_1001522_pt1 | contig 11769 bp, 10 predicted proteins | sample Malawi_45m_30L_FD_184163 | JGI IMG/M metagenome (GOLD analysis project Ga0208048, IMG submission 184163) | Freshwater microbial communities from Lake Malawi, Central Region, Malawi to study Microbial Dark Matter (Phase II) - Malawi_45m_30L... | ecosystem: Environmental > Aquatic > Freshwater >... | reverse complement strand
GGTCGTAGTAGGAGTCGCTGAAAGTTTTTACCTGGTAGTCGCGGGCCCGCGACTACCAGGTAAAAACTTTCAGCGACTCCTACTACGACCAAATCGTGCCGCGCGCTTTCAAAGTGGACCGCGTGGAGATCGATTCGCGTCTGCTCGATGATGGCGAGGAATCCGCGCCGCTAAAAAACGAAACGACTCCCGCACCCGCCCCGATCGACCTTCCCGCGGAAAATATCGCGGAGGAAAAAGCCGACGTGGTGGCCAAGCCGTCGAAACCCGGACAACTCGGCATCACCGAAGAAAAAGCCCCGGACATCGGCGTGGCCGCCGCCGAATCGCTGACCAAATTGGAAGCGGCCACCGCAGCGTCATTGGACGAAGACCTCGATTCCATGCGCGAGGCGCTCTTGGCGGACAGTCCCTCGGCCGCGGCGCGGCCCGCGCTCGAGTTGGCCACCGCAGCAGGACAATCCGGCGCGGCGGGTGAAGGCGACGTGCCCGCGGGCTACAGCGACCTCGACGGACTGCTCGCGCAGAGCGGCGGACTCACCGCATCCAACGCCCCGATCTTCATGCCGTCCGATGTTCTCTTCGGTTACGACGAGTCGTTCCTCCGCCCCGAAGCGGTGACCAGTCTGGAAAAACTCGGCGAGCTCATCCGGCGCAGTCCGCAGTCCCGCTTCCGCATCGAGGGACACACCGATTCCTTCGGCGGGCCGGACTACAACGCGCGGCTCAGCTTGGCCCGCGCCGATTCGGTAAAGACTTGGCTCGCGCAAACCATGGGCATCGATCCCTCCCGCATCGACACGCGCGGACTGGGCAGCACGAAGCCACTCGCGCCGGTCGACGGCACCATCGAGCAACAGCAACTCAACCGCCGCGTGGAAATTGTCATTCTCCGCGCCGACGGGGGGCGGTAAAAGCACCGCCCGCGCATGAGTTACAACCTCGAAAAAATTCTCGAGCGGGCGGGCGACGATCTCGACCGCCAGACCGAGGGCAAAAGCGCGACAAACTCGCTCGCCGCTTACCAGAGATTCAAACGTCTCGAGGAACACCGGCTGCGCCTGCGTATTTCGTCGGGCGCGGGCGGACGCGAGGTCGTCCGCCAGCGCAGCGATCTCGTCGACATTCTTTTCCGCCGGCTCTTCGCGCAGGTCTGCGAGCAGACCACCGGCAAGGCCAAGCCGGATGGTTTCGTCGTTGCCGCGTTCGGTGGCTACGGGCGGCGCGAAATGAATCCCTTCAGCGACGTGGACATTATGTTCCTGCACGCCGGAAAAAAAACCACGCCCCAGGAAACCGCAGCCGTGCAGGAGATCATCCGCATGCTCTGGGACATCGGATTCAAAGTGGGCCACTCGGTCCGCTCGGTCGCCGAAGCCATCAGCCAGGCCAACGGCGACCTGCAGACCAAAACTTCCATGCTCGAGTCGCGCTACCTCTGCGGCGACCGGGAACTGTTCAACAAGTTCCGCGCGGAGTTCGAGAAAAAGTGCGTCAAAGGACAGGAGGATGCCTACGTCGCGTGGCGCCTGCTCAACCAGCGCGAATTGCACGAGCAATACGGACGCATCGTTTCCATGCAGGAGCCGAACGTGAAACACGGCACGGGCGGTCTGCGCGACTACCAGAACCTGCTCTGGCTCGGCGCAATGCGCGCCGGGGCCAACACCACGGCGAAACTCGTGGAGAAAAAATTCCTCACCGAGAGGGAACGCCGCGCGCTGGAGAAGGGATACAACTTCCTCCTGCGCGTGCGCACCGAAATGCACTTCATCAACAAACGGCCGATCGATTCGCTCACGCTTTACCTGCAGGGACAAGTGGCCGGGCGCATGGGCTATCCGCAGAAGCACATGCTCAAGCGCGTCGAGGCCTTCATGCGCGATTATTACGAGCACACGCGCGACATCCAACGCGCGACGGAGACCGCCATCTACCGCATGGTGCCGGAGTTGGAACCCGCGCCTTCGGCCGGAATTCTCAAGGGACTTTTTGCCCCGCGCACGCCGCGCCCGGAGCATTTCGACGGGTTCTACGCCAAAAACGGCATGATCCATGCCGAGTCCTCGTCCATTTTCACCGAAGATCCGCAGCGCTTGATGCGCATGTTCCAGCACGCGCAATTGCGCCGGTTGGACCTGTCGCCCGCCCTGCGCGATCTCGTCCGCCGGCGCCTCGCGCTGGTCAACCGCACCTTCCAATACTCCCGCGCGGCCCGCGAAGTTTTCTTCTCCATCCTTTCGCGCAAGGGTGATGTGGGACGCATCCTGCGCATGATGCACGAGACGGATTTTCTCGGACGCTACCTGCCGGAATTCGGACGTCTCACCTGCTTGGTGCAGCACGAATTTTTCCACCGTTACACGGCGGACGAACACACGCTTGTCTGCATCGACAAACTCGACGAGCTGATCACCACGGAAAATCCCAAGCTGCGCGGCTACCGCGATCTCTTCCAGGAGAACGACGACCCGCCCACGCTTTATCTCGCGTTGCTCCTGCACGACACGGGCAAGGCCGAGCTTCGCCGCCACCACGAGGAAGCCAGCGCGACCATGGCCCTGAAAGTCGGACGCCGCCTGCAGCTGACTTCCAAACAGAAACGCGAACTCATCGCGCTGGTCGACAACCACGGGCTGCTCTCCAAAACGGCCCAGTCCCGCAACCTCGAGGATCCGGCGACCATCGCCTATTTCTGCGACATCCTGCAGTCACCCGAATATCTCGACCCGCTCATGCTCGTCACGCTGGCCGACGGACAAGGCACGAGCGACGCGAACTGGTCGGACTGGAAAGAGGGCCTTGTTTGGCAACTTTACCGCTCGGCCAGTGCCTATTTCGAGCAGGGCGCTGAATATTTCGAGAAGCGACGGGTCGATTTCGAGGAACTGAAGAAAGAAACGCGCGAAAAACTTGCCGCAGATTACGCCGACGAAGTGGAGGCGCATTTCGCGCAGATGCCCGAGCGCTATTTCCGCACGTTCAGCGCCTCGGAGATCGCCGCGCACATCCGCACCTTCCGCCGGTTCTACCAGCACGAGACATCCGAGGAAGGCAGTGCACTCAGCCCGGTGACCAAATGGATCCACCATCCCGAACTCGGGCACAGCGACGTGCTGGTCTGCGGTTGGGATCACCCGGGATTGATCCGCCGGATTTGCGGCGCATTCCTTTCCGCGCGCATCAACGTGCTCAGCGCGGACATCCACACGCGCACCGACAACCTCGTGCTCGACATCTTCCAAGTCTGCGACGCGCGGCACGAACCCGTGGCCTCCGAGCGGGACCAGAAGCTGATGAGCAAACTGCTCGACGAATCGCTGGCCGATCCCGGCTTCGATTTCACCCCGCACATCGAAAAAGCGCGGCAAAAAATAGGCTACCGCATGTCGCAGGAGGCGGAAATCCCCACGCGCATCTTCGTCGACAACCGCGGCCATCCCTCTTTCACCATCGTCGACATCCAAACACCGGACCGCATCGGTCTGCTCTACGAGCTGTTCGGCGCGCTGGCCGATTTGGGTCTGTCGCTCGAACTGGCGCGCATCACCACGGAGCGCGAAGTCGCTTTGGATACTTTCTACATCTACCGCTCGTCCGACGGAGCCAAACTTTCCGGCGAGGATGAGATCCGCGATCTGCAGCGCGCGCTGCACAAAGCCGCCACCGGCGCGGCCGAGGCAGTTGTATGACGCGCCACTGGCCGCGCATTCTTTTCCGCCAGGCCGCGCGCCATCTGCGGCACCGCAAACTGCTCGCGGCGATGAACGTGCTGAGCGTCGCGCTCGGGGTCTGCGTGTTCCTCGCCATCATGATCGCCAACCAGAGCGCGAACCGCTCCTTCCGCGCCGGGGTCGAACTCGTCGCGGGCAAGGCGGACCTCGAAGTGCGCGGACCACTCGACGAGGCGCTGCTCCCGCGCATCGCCTCAACGCCCGGCGTTGCCGCGGCCACCCCGGTGGTCAGCGGCATCCTCATCCTGCGCGATCACCCGGGCGAATACCTCCGCGTGCTCGGTGTCGATCCCTTCACCAATCCGTCTTTCGAAACTTTCCGCATGGTCCAACCGGACGGCGCGTCCGTCGACGTCGAGACATGGCTGCGCGAACCGGACGCGCTCGCCCTCACCCGCGAGATGGCCGCGCGTTTGCAGCTGAAGCCCGATGACGCTTTGCGCGTCACTTTTGGCGGACGCAGCGGAGAACTCAAAGCGCGTTTCATTCTCGTGCCCGACGATCCGGCGGCGCTGGCCGACATCCGGACGGCGTCGATGGACATCGGTTGGGCGCAGGAGTTTCTCGGCCGGACCGGAAAGTTGGACTCGGTGCAGATCCTGCTCAAGGAAAACGCAGATCCCTCGGTTGTTGCGGAAGCAATCGGAAGCCTTGTCCCGCGCGATGTGGTGGTCGCCGCACCGAAGCAACGCAGCGAGCAGATCGGCAAGATGATCTCGAGTTTCCAACTCAACCTCACCGCATTGAGTCTCGTCTCGATGCTGGTCGGCATGTTTCTCGTCTACAACACGGTGGCGGCCTCGGTCGTCCGTGCGCGCCGCGAGATCGGGATCTTGCGCGCCGTCGGCAGTTCGCGCGCCGAAGTTCGCGCGCTTTTTCTCGGCGAAGCGCTTATCTTCGGTATTCCGGGAATCATCCTCGGCATCTTGGCCGCATTTCCCCTCGCCGGCTTTCTCTCCGGAGCGGTGAGCGAAACAGTCAGCTCGCTCTACGTTCTGGTCAGCATCGAAAAATTGTCGGTCAGCCCGTGGCAGATTGCCGCGGCGGCCGCCGCGGGACTCGCCGCTGTTCTCGCCGCCGCGTGGGTTCCGTCCGGCGAAGCAGCCAAGGCCGAGGTGACCGGTGCTTTGCACATGGGCACGGTGATGGAACAGCACACCACACTGCCGGCGCGCTGGTTGCTCCTCGGCGCAATCGCCCTTGCCGCGGCCTTCGCCGCTTCATGGTTCGCGCTCAGGACCGGACCGGCCTTGCTCGGATTCCTCGCCGCCTTCCTCGTCATCATCGGTTTTGCCTTTCTCGTGCCCGCGGCCACACTCGTCGCAGGAAAGTTGTTCCAAGCCGGCGCCGGACTGTTACCGCAAGGCACTGCCTTGCGCCTCGCCTCGCGCAATTTGGTCCGTGCCATGCACCGCAATTCCTTGACCGTCGCCGCACTCATGGCGGCCATTGCCATGACTGTCGGAGTTTCCGTCATGATCTACTCCTTCCGCGCCAGCGTGGAGACATGGATCAACCGCACCATCCAGGCGGATTTATTTCTCACCCTCGCGGCCAACGAACAGGCAGGTTTCCACGCCGAGTTGCCCGGCGAATTGCTCGCCTGGCTCGAATCGCATCCGTCAACCGAATCGCTCGACACCTTTTACGAGAAGCGCGTTCCGTTCCGCGGCGAGGAAGTTTATCTCGGGATCATCCAGGGACGCATGCGCGGCGACCTCGCCTTCACCGGCGGCAACAGTGCGGAAAAAGCCGAGCGATTTCGTCAGCCCGGTCACGTTGCCGTGTCGGAAAGTTTCGCGCGCCGGCACAGCGTGAAAGATGGGGACAACTTGGAACTCGCCATCGCGTCGGGAACCGCCGAATTCAAGGTGGCCGGCGTTTATTCGGATTACACGCGCGACCAAGGTGTTATCCTCATCGACCGCCGAAATTACGTGGCGCATTGGCCAGCACCCGGAGTGCATACTGCGGGAGTCCATCTGCGCAACGGAACCGATGCGGATGCCGTGGCGGAAGAATTACGCACAAAGTTCGGGGCCGAGGCCGAATACGCCGTTTATGACAATGCCTCGCTGCGTGCTCGTGTCCTCGAGATTTTCGACCAGACCTTTGCCATCACCTACGTCCTGCGCACCATCTCGGTTCTCGTCGCCGTCGTCGGTGTTTGGCTCGGTATGGCCACACTGGTTGCGGAACGCGAGCGCGAGATCGGGATCATGCGTGCGGTCGGCGCCTCCGCCCGGCAGGTCTGGCGCACTTTTGTGGCCGAAGCCGCTCTCATCGGCGCCGTCTCCAGCGCCGTCGGCCTCGCCGCCGGTGCATGCCTCGCCATGGTGCTCACCTGGGTGATCAACCTCGCCTTCTTCGGTTGGACGGTGCAGTTGCGTTACCCGTGGGACCTCATGGCTTGGACTCCGGTCTGGATCATCGCCGCCGCAGCCTTGGCCGGACTCCTCCCCGCCGCCCGCGCCGCCCGGATCCCGCCGGCCATGGCCTTGCGCTCGGAATAGAAGCGCACGACGATCCTCGTTCGCTTGTAGCGGCGGTCTATGACCGTCGGAACATTTCCCCAATCCAAGGCACCGACGGTCATAGACCGCCGCTACACCCGCTGAAGATTTACCTTCGTGTCACAGTCCGCTCGTCACCACGACAAACTCGCACCCGGTCATCTTCGCGGACAAATGACGTATCGATGCCCTCGAGGCAACCACGCAGCGCGCGAACGTCGCGCGCGGGAGCGATCTCGACGCGGTTGCGGACAGTAAACACCTTCGCCTTCTCGCCGGACCGCAGTCCCAAAGCCTCACGGTCGGAGTAGGCGCTTATCTCGACTTCGCTTTGAACTTCACGCCCGGCTTTCCACGGAAGTGCACGTCTTGCGTCCACAACGTCGCATCACGCTTCCGAGCGACGGCATAGATGACCGAGTCCGCAGTCGCCAAATTCTCCTCGAGCCCCAGAGCGGCGGCTTCCATAGCCAGTTCGCCATCCAGATCGATCACTTCTCCCCTCTCCATGGCAGCCACCGCAGCGAACGCCGCATCCTCTCCACTCTCGCGCAGCACGACTTTGAAAACTTCGTAAAGGCAAACCGAGGGAACAAGCAAAGCCTCCTCATCCTCGATGGCCCGGGCAAAAAATCCCGCATTCGGCTCGCCGGCGAAGTAGGCCAGCCAAGCGGACGAATCGACCAGATTCACAGCCGGTCGTTTTCGCGGACAAACGACGTATCGATGCCCCTGAGGTAGCCGCGCAGCGCGCGGATATCACGCGCGGGAACAATCTCGATCCGGTTGCGGAAGGAAAACACTTTCGCTTTCTCTCCGGAACGCAGCCCCATGGCCTCGCGGACCTTTTGCGGGATGACGACTTGGAACTTCGGCGAAATGGTCACGGTCTCCATGCCGTCATACGATACTACGATCGATAGCTCAGTCAACAATCAGCGCCGATCCGCCAATCTTTGTGTGGCGGCCGTGCGGCTTTTTCCCCTTCCGCGAGCGTTCTGTCAGTGTAAATTTAGGGAAATGTCGCGCGTCAAAATCGACCCGGAGCTGCACAAGGCGAAGAAGCCGGACTGGATCAAAGTCCGCCTGCCTTCCAATCCGGTCTTTTTCTCGACCAAGGCGCTGGTTTCGGACCTGCGCCTGCACACGGTCTGCGAAAGCGCGCAATGCCCGAACCGCTGGGAATGTTGGAGTCAGGGGACAGCCACTTTCATGATCGCCGGCGACCGCTGCACCCGCGCCTGCGGATTCTGCGCGGTGACCACGGCAAAACCCTTTGCCCTCGAGCACGACGAACCGCAACGCGTGGCCGAGGCCGTCATGCGGATGAAACTGAAACACGTGGTCATCACAGCCGTGGCCCGCGACGATGTTCCGGACGGAGGGGCGCTGCATTTTGCGCGGACAATTGAGTCCATCCGTGAGCGCGATGCCTCGATAATCATCGAAGTCCTCGTCCCTGACTTCAACGGCAAGGACGACTCCCTGCGCACCGTGCTCGAAGCGGCACCGCATATCTTCAACCATAACCTGGAAACCGTCGAACGCCTCACGCCGGTCGTCCGCTCACGGGCCAAATACAAACTCTCCCTCGATTTCTTGGCCCGCGCCAAGGAACTGCGTCCCGATATCACCACAAAAAGCGGCATCATGCTCGGTCTTGGCGAAACGGAGACGGAAATTTTTCAAGCGATGGACGACTTGCGCGAGCACGGCGTCGAAGTCCTGACTATGGGGCAATACCTTCGCCCCACCCCGCAGCATCTTCCGGTCGTCGAATACATCCGTCCCGAGGTCTTTGATCTCTACGGCGAGATCGCGCGGAAAAAAGGTTTCACCCACGTGGCCAGCGGGCCACTCGTGCGCAGCTCTTACCACGCGGCGGATTTCAATCCGCTCGAAGGCAAAGAGAAATCTTCCGCTTGTAGCGGCGGTCTATGACCGCCGGCGCCTTTTCTGTTTCTGGGTTCCGGCGGTCATAGACCGCCGCTACAGCCCGCGATGAAGAAAGAGGACCGTAACATCGTCATCACCGGTATCTCGCGCGGCTGCGGGCGGGCTCTCGCCGAGTACTATTTGTCCAAGGGGCATCGCGTGGCCGGCTGTGCGCGTTCGCAGGACATCGTCGATGAACTCCGCAAAGAACACGGACCTTTGCACCACTTCGCCGCGGTCGATGTGTCCGATGACCATGCCGTGCGGGCTTGGACCTGCGACGCGCTCGCCCATTTCGGCGCACCGGACTTGCTGGTCAACAATGCGGCGGTCATCGCGGAGAATGCCCCGCTTTGGGAGATTCCGGTGCACGAATTCGACAACGTGATCGACGTGAACATCAAAGGCACGGCGCATGTCTTGCGGCATTTTCTTCCGGCGATGAACCACCGCGGATCGGGCGTGGTGGTCAACTTCAGCTCGGGTTGGGGACGCTCGACCTCGCCCGAAGTCTCCGCCTACTGCGCGAGCAAATGGGCCATCGAGGGAATGACGCAAGCTTTGGCTCAGGAACTTCCCAAGGGTCTCGCCGCGGTCGCGCTCAATCCCGGCATCATCAACACGAACATGCTGCAAAGATGTTTCGGCAAAGAAGGCGCCGCGCAATATCCGTCCGCCGAACAGTGGGCCAAGGCGGCAGGACCGTATTTGCTCGGACTCGGACCGAAAGACAACGGGCAGGCTCTGACGGTTCCGGGGATTCCCGTGGATTGAATAAATCTTGACGCGTCGGGCATTCTTGGCTAACCTGGCCAAGTATGGAAGCAACGGTATTGAAAGCCAAGAACACCCTCAGCCAACTCCTGCACAAAGCGGAACAGGGTGAAGAGGTGGTCATCCGCCGGGGTCGCAACGGTGCGCGCTTCCGCATCGTGCCGGTCAAGCAGGGCGCGCGCCGCACTCTGTCGCCCGCCCCGCAGTGGAAGGGACGCATCGCCTACTCGGACGAGGCGGTTTGGGAATCGGAGTGGAAGGGCGACGAGTGATTTCACACGTCCTCGACACCTGCGCGGTTCTCGATTTGGCCAGCGGACGATGGAGCGATCCCGTCGCGCGCGAGGCCTTGTCTGCCGCGGGCGATCCGGTCGTTCTTTGCGTCAGCGTGTGGGAACTCGCGCGCAAGCTGCGGTTGGGGAAAATCAAGTTGCCCTGTCAACAATCAGGCGTCGCCGCCTTCGCCGAAAAGATCGCCGCGCGGCACCACCTGCGCATTGTCTCGCTGGACGCTAATACCTGCAGTGAAGCCGAAATGCTGCCGCCTCATCACGAAGATCCTTTCGACCGCATGATCATTGCCCTGGCCGTGCGCGCCGGTTGTCCCGTCTTCACCACGGACCGCAAGTTTGGGGGCTATCCAGTTGAGATCATCCGGCAGAGGTGAAATACCGGAAATGCTGGCATGGTCCTCCTGTCATTCGTAAAATTCTCGCATGATGATCTCCGCAAAAATGCAAAAGGCGCTCAATGCGCAAATCGGAATGGAATTCGCCGCGGCCATGAAATACGACGCGATGGCCGCGCACTTCGAGGCCGAGGCCTTGCCGCAGGCGGCCAAGCGGTTCTTCAAACAGGCCGGCGAGGAACGCGAGCACGCGCACAAATTTCTCCGCTATGTGCTCGACGCGGGCGGACGCGGGCAAATCCCTGAAATCCCTGCGCCTCCCCACACCTACGAATCCTCTGAGGCCGCTGCACAAGCCGCACTCGACAGCGAGTTGGCCGTGACCAAATCGATCAACAAGATCATGGATTTGGCCATCGAGGAAAAAGATCACGCCACGGTCGCCATGCTCCAGTGGTTCGTCACCGAGCAAGTGGAAGAAATTGCCTCGGCCGACCAATTCCTGCGCCTCGTGCAGCGGGCCGGGGAGAAGAACATCCTGGCGGTCGAGGATTACTTGGCCGACACCGCCAGCGAGGACTGAGTTTCTCAGCTCTTCAGCCGCGCACGCAGGCCGCCGTAGCGCGAGCGGGTCTCGTTCTGACGCACGGCCGTCCCGAGCGCCTTGCGCTGGCCGGCGACCACGACGAGTTGCTTGCCGCGGGTCACCCCGGTGTAGAGAAGATTCCGTTGCAAGAGTAGGAAATGCTGCATGGCCAAGGGCAGCACGACGGCGGGGAATTCCGAGCCCTGGCTTTTGTGGATGCTGATGGCGTAAGCCGGTTCGATTTCGTCGAGTTCGCCGAAATCGTAGACCACGCGGCGTCCGTCGACTTCGACCGTGACCTCGCGCTCGTCGTGATTGATCGCCAGAATCCGGCCGATATCGCCATTGAAGACTTCCTTGTCGTAGTTGTTGCGCGTTTGCAGGACTTTGTCGCCCACGCGGAACTTCGTGCCGAAGCGCTCGATTTCGGCGCGGTCGGCGCGCGGCGGATTGAGCGCGGCTTGCAAAGCCGTGTTCAGTTCGCGGATACCGAGACTGCCGCGGTGCATGGGGGCGAGCACCTGCACATCGCGGACAGGGTCGAGACGCATCCGCTTGGGAATTTCTTCGCGCACGAGACGAAGGACGAGTTCGGCGATCTCCTCGGGTTCCTCGCGGTGCATGAAGGCGAAGTCGGCGCCCTTCTTCGCCTCGCTGTCGGGGACACGTCCGTGGCGGATATCGTGCGCCGCGCGGACGATCTCGCTGGCCTCGGCCTGACGGAAGATTTCGGTCAAACGCACGGAGGGAACCGCTTCGGTGGCGAGCAGATCGGCCAGAACGGAGCCCGGGCCGACGCTGGGCAATTGATCGGGATCGCCAACCAGGACCAACGATGCGCCGGCAGGCAGGGCGCGGCAGAGCGAGGCCATGAGCGGAACATCGACCATGGAAAATTCGTCGACGACCAAGAGGTCGGTTTCCAGCGGACATCCGGTGGTGCGCTTGAACCCGCCGGACGGCAAATACTCGAGAAGACGGTGGATAGTGACAGCGGGTTGCCCCGTCGATTCGCCCATCCGCTTGGCCGCGCGGCCGGTCGGCGCGCAGAGTTGGAAACGCACTTTTTTCGCGGCGAGAATTTTGAGCAGACTATCGAGCAGAGTTGTCTTGCCCACGCCGGGACCGCCGGTGACGACGACAAGACGCGAGGAGAGAATGCGGCGCAAAGCATCCTGCTGGCTGGGAGAGAGAATTTTTTTCGTCTTCTCCTGCACCCAAGCAAGGGCCTTGTCGAAATCGAGCGCCGGATAAGCCGGAGGTTGCGCGGCAAGGCGGAGGATAGTTTCAGTGATGACATTTTCCGCCGCGCGCAAAGCGGGCAGAAAGACCACCGGCTCGCCCGCGATGTCCTCGGCGACCAATTGCCCGTCGGCGATTTCGCGTTCGAGCGCACCGCGGACGACATCTTCATCCACACCGAGAAGCTTGGCCGTTTCGTCGAGCAGCACCGCGCGCGGCAAGCCGGTGTGCCCCTCGCCCGTTGCCTCGGAAAGAATATGCTGCAGTCCGCCGCGCGCGCGGAGGATGGAATCGTGCCCGAAGCCGAGTTTGTCCCCCACGGCATCGGCCGACTTGAAACCGATGCCGGGAATGTCG
>Ga0208048_1001518_pt1 | contig 11800 bp, 11 predicted proteins | sample Malawi_45m_30L_FD_184163 | JGI IMG/M metagenome (GOLD analysis project Ga0208048, IMG submission 184163) | Freshwater microbial communities from Lake Malawi, Central Region, Malawi to study Microbial Dark Matter (Phase II) - Malawi_45m_30L... | ecosystem: Environmental > Aquatic > Freshwater >... | reverse complement strand
CGTAGACTGCGGGGACAATATCATTGTCATCAACGCAGACAAGGTGAGATTTTCAGGCCAGAAAATGGGGGTGAAAGATTATTTCTTTTACTCCGGATATCCCGGCGGTAAGCGCCTGGAGACGGCCAAGGATCTGATGAAACGCCGCCCGACCTACGTGCTGGAGAAAGCTGTCCGTGGCATGCTCCCCAAAAATCGCCTGGGTCGTGAAATGTTTCGCCATTTGCATGTCTATGCCGGTGCGGAGCATCCCCATGGCGCTCAGAATCCCGAAAATCTAACCTTTTAATTCATGCCGCATACCAACACCATCGGTAGGAGGAAAACTGCCATTGCCAGGGTTTATGTAACCCCGGGCACCGGTAGCATCACGGTCAATGGCCGTCCCTACAACGAGTATTTTCCACTCGAAACCCTTCAGCAGAAGGTCAACAAAGCTTTTGCAGCCACCCAGAGCCTTAACCAATACGATGTCAAAGCCAATTTGACAGGGGGCGGTGTCTCTGGACAGGCGGATGCCTTGTTGCTCGCCTTGGCCCGTGCCTTGAACGAAATGAATCCCGATTTCCACGCCCCGCTCAAAGCCGAGAAGCTTTTGACCCGGGATCCCCGTATGGTGGAGCGCAAGAAATTCGGCCGTCGTAAGGCTCGTCGTCGTTTCCAATTCAGCAAACGTTAATCGGAGGAAAGACCATGGCACAAGTAACTCAACAACAGATGTTGGATGCAGGCGTTCACTTTGGACACCTTAAGCGCAAGTGGCATCCCAAGATGGCTCCGTATATCTTCATGGAGAAGAACGATATCCATCTGATTGACCTCAACCAAACCCAGGCCAAACTCGAAGAGGCCTCCAACGCGATTCGCTCCATCGTTCGTTCTGGACGTAAGGTTCTGTTCGTCGCTACCAAGAAGCAAGCCAAGGAAATCATTGAATCCGAGGCACAGCGTCTTAACATGCCTTACGTGACCGAGCGTTGGTTGGGTGGAATGCTCACCAATTTTGCGACCGTTCGCAAATCCATCAAGAAAATGTCCAACATTGACAAGATGGCCCAGAACGGCACCATGGCCACCTTGTCCAAAAAGGAAAGGCTGATGATTTCCCGCGAAAAGGAAAAGTTGCAGCGCGTGCTCGGTGGTATCGAAGATTTGAACCGCCTCCCTGCTGCCCTGTTCATTGTGGACATCAAGAACGAGCACATTGCGGTCAAAGAAGCCCAAAAGCTTAACATCCCCACCTTTGCGATGGTGGATACCAATTCGGATCCAACCCAGGTGGATTTTCCTATCCCGTCCAACGACGATGCAACCAAGTCCATTGCCCTGATTACCAGAGCGATCATGGAAGCCGTGGAGAAGGGAATGCAGGAGCGCAAATACGACAAGGACAGTGCCGATGAGTCTTCGAACGAAGGTGTTGCCGCAGAAGGTGGTGCAGAAGAGGCAGCTGTTGCAGCCGCCCCTGCAGCCGAACTTGCCGAAGATGCCGGTGAAATTGCTGATTCCGCCTCCGATGTTACGGAGAGCAGCGAGGAAGCATAAGACCGAATCCTTCGGGAACAGATTTTAACATTTAATTAATCAACCATGAACATTACCGCCGCTGACGTGAACAAGCTCCGTATGCAAACCGGAGCAGGAATGATGGATTGCAAAAAAGCCCTCACCGAGGCCAACGGTGATTTTGAAGAAGCGGTGGTGATCCTTCGCAAAAAGGGCCAGAAGGTCTCGGCAAGCCGTGCAGATCGTCAGGCCAATGAAGGAGCTGTGGTGGCCTTGACCAACGCGGATTCCACCAAAGGTCTTTTGTTGGAACTCAATTGCGAGACTGACTTTGTGGCTAAGAACGATGACTTTACGAGTTTGGCCCGCAAATTGGCCGAGCATTGCATGGCCCATCAATTGACCAGTGTGGAGGCCTTGTTGGCAACCAACATGGACGGATTGGCGGTTTCGGATCTGTTGGTGGAATACACCGGCAAGATCGGCGAAAAGATTGGGGTGAACCGTGTCGAAGTCCTGGAGAGCGAAGGGGTGGTCACCTACATTCACAGCAACGGTAAACTCGGTGTGTTGGTGGCTTTGAACCAGGCCTTGAACGAGTCCGTGACCGCAGCAGGGAAGGACGTGGCAATGCAAATCGCCGCCATGAGTCCTATCGCCGTGGACAAAAACGATGTAAATCCAACCGTCATCGAGAAGGAAATTGAAATCGGTAAAGACCAGGCCCGCGCAGAAGGAAAGCCGGAGGCCATCCTCGAGAAAATAGCCCTTGGAAAGCTTAATAAATTCTACCAGGACAATACCCTGCTGAATCAGGCTTTCGTGAAGGATAATTCGGTCAACATTGCTCAAATGCTGGGCAAGGTCTCGGCCGGTCTCACGGTGAAGGCCTTTCATCGCGTCGCCATCGGAGCCTAAAACGCGTATTGCCTCTTCCTCCAAGGATAAATTGGTGGATGGTGGTGGAAAGTGATGGAAATGGTTGGATTTTTGATAAACCAAATTCCTGAATGAAATACAAACGCGTTCTCCTCAAATTAAGCGGCGAGGCCCTGATGGGCGAACAACTATTTGGCATTGACCAAAACGTGCTCGATCGTTATGCGGGGGAAATAGAGGCCTGTGCCTTGCGTGGTGTTCAAATCGCCGTCGTTGTGGGGGGTGGCAATATTTTCAGAGGAGTGCAGGCTGAATCGGGCGGTATGGAAAGAGCTCAAGGCGATTACATGGGCATGTTAGCCACAATGATCAACAGCATGGCCCTGCAAGCCGCCCTCGAAAAGAAGGGGATCAACACCCGGCTGCAATCGGCCATCAAAATGGAACAAATCGCCGAACCTTTCATTCGTCGCAGGGCAGTACGTCACTTGGAGAAAGGCAGGGTGGTGATTTTCGGCGCCGGAACAGGTAACCCCTATTTCACCACCGATACGGCGGCTTCGTTGCGGGCGGTCGAAATTCATGCCGATGCCATCCTCAAAGGAACACGGGTGGATGGGATTTACAACAAAGACCCGGAGAAGCACACGGACGCGGTGCGTTACGAGCGCCTTCAATACAGCGAGGCCCTGATTGGGAATCTGCAGGTTATGGACATGACCGCCTTTGCCCTCTGCCAAGAAAATCGTTTGCCCATTGTGGTTTTCGATATTAACAGACCCGGTAATCTGATGAAGGTCATCGAAGGGGAAGAGGTCGGGACCCTGGTGAGCTGAGGGCATGACCCGTTGGTTATTCTGTTTGTTTTCATGGGGGACTGCCTTTGCCGGTAGCCAGGATTCTCTGCAGAAAGCCTACATCGAACGTTACGGGGATTTGGCAAGGCAGCACATGGCCCTTCACCGAATTCCGGCCAGCATCACCATGGCGCAGGCGCTGTTGGAATCTGCTGCAGGGACCAGCCCATTGGCCACCGAAGCGAACAACCACTTTGGGATCAAATGCGGCAAGGGTTGGGTGGGGGACTCCATCCATGTGGATGATGATCGGCCTCAAGATTGTTTCCGCAAGTATGCGCATCCGGATTCATCGTATGCGGACCGCGTGGTCTTCTTGGCGCGACCTCGGTACCGATTTCTTTTTGACAGTTTGTCGCCCACGGATTACAAAGCCTGGGCCTACGGTTTGAAAAGGGCAGGGTATGCAACCGATACCTTGTATCCGCTGCGCCTCATTAGTTTGATCGAAAGACTGAATTTGCAAAACTTGGATCAGCTGCCTCAGGAACAGATAACCTTGGATTCCGTCAAAGGAGGAGAAATCGCTCAGGCACCTGTATTAGAATCTAAGAATAACATTGATTTTCCTTGGCCACAAGCTGCCTTGCAAAAAGCGGTGGACGAGGGCATCGTTTATGTGACCCAAGAAGGTGACGGACCGTTGACGGTCTCTCAGCAAACAGGGGTACCGCTCTATAAATTACAGGCTTATAATCAATTGGAGCTTAACGCCACTTTGTTTCTAGCGGGGCGTGTGCTGGTGCTCAATCGCCATCGCTACCTCAAATTGCAAGAGACTTTGCTGAAATAGCCTCTTGTTAGCGAAGGTGCCAAACGGTCTAGGAAAGTTTGAGGCGGTCTTCGATCAAGGCAATCCAAAGGTGGATGATGCGGATATGAAATTCTTGGGCTCGGTCGGCATAGCCTTCGGTGGGAACCAACAGACATAGGTCGCTTTGCGAAGGCAGCGAACCGCCATTGCCCGCGCTGAGGCCGATGACCCGGAGGTTGAGAGAGCGTGCCTTGTGGCAGGCTTTGAGAATATTGGGAGAATTGCCTGAGGTGCTGATGGCGATGAGCACATCCCCGGCTTGGCCCAGAGCCTCAACCCCTCTTTCGAAGACGGCATCGTAACCCATATCGTTCGCGGCGCAGGTCAGGAACCCCGGATCGCTGAGGGCAATGGCGGCCAAGGCTCTGCGGTTCGATCGATAACGCCCGCTCAGCTCTTCGGCCAGGTGCATGGCATCGCTCATGCTGCCGCCGTTTCCGCAACAAATTATTTTGTGACCCGCTTCCAAGGCCTCTGCCATAAGCTTGGCACCTTCTTCGATGCCTTCCATTAACCCTTGGTCGCCGTAGAAGTCCAGTTCTAGGCGGCGCATCTGAGCAATCTCGCTATGCAACACAGGGTTCATGGTCGCTTTCCTTGACGAAATGCGTTGATGCCTTGGTCCAGGAAGTGGCGAAATTTCTCCGGGTCCGGATCGTAGGCGGCATGAGGGACCAATGAATTTCCCTCATGATCCAGGATCAGGTAGTACGGCTGGGAATTGGTGCCGTAGCGGGTGGCTTGCAAATCGGAGCATTTGGAGCCCAACCGGTCGATCCACTTGCCGCTGAACGTCGAACGGTATTGTTCCGAAGCAGGGAGGGCGGTTTTGTCATCCACGTACAGGGAAACCAGGACCACATCATCGCGGAGGCGCTGAAGAATATCGGGCAGGGACCATACGGTAGCCTCCATTTTGCGGCAATTCACGCAGCTGTGCCCGGTAAAATCCAACATGACCGGCTTATTCACGGTACGGGCATAGGCCATGGCCTCGTCCAAATCAAAGAAACAGGTAAGCCCATGCGGTCCATGCAGGATATCGCTGTATTTGCGCTTTGGGGTGGAGCCATCGACCTCGTCGGCCTGCGCGTTCTCTCCACTCTGCGGGTTCCCTCCCATCACAAAGTCTTGGGTCGCCATCGGCGGCAAGAAAGCATTGACGGCATGCAACGGGGCACCCCACAACCCGGGGATCAGGTACAGCGTGAAGGACAGTGCCCCCAAGGCAAAGGACATGCGGACCAACCCAAGGTAGGGCAAGGGGCTGTCATGAGCAAAGCGGATCATGCCGAGCAAATACAGGGTGAGCAGCGTGAAAAGCCCAATCCACAATACCAGAAAAATTTCACGATCAAGCAGCCCCCAATGGTAGGCTAAGTCCACGTTGCTCAAGAATTTGAGGGCAAAGGCAAGTTCCAAAAATCCTAACACTACTTTGACAGAATTCATCCAGGAGCCGGACTTGGGCAATTGCTGCAGCCACTTGGGGAAGATCGCAAAAAGCGTGAATGGCAAGGCCAAAGCCAACGAAAATCCGAGCATGCCAATGGCAGGCCCCATAAGGGCTCCCTGAACGGCCGCTTCTACCAAGAGGGTCCCGATGATGGGGCCCGTGCACGAAAACGAAACCAAAGCCAAGGTAAATGCCATGAAGAAAATGCCTGCCCATCCTCCCCGGTCCGCTTGACGGTCGGCACGGTTCGTCCACGACGAAGGAAGGGTGATTTCGAAGGCCCCCAAAAAAGAGAAGCCAAAGACCAGGAGCATCACGAAGAAGGCCAGGTTGAAATACAGGTTGGAGGCCATATCGTTCAGCGCATCCGATCCAAAAACCAGGGTAACCCCCATCCCCAGACTCACATAAATCACCACAATGCTCAGCCCGTAACCCAGCGCCTTGAAGAGGGCGGAGCCTGCGGTACTGGATTGCTTGGTGAAATACGAAACCGTCAAAGGAATCATCGGAAAAACACAGGGCGTCAGCAAGGCGAGCAGTCCCCCGGCAAAACCAGCCAGAAACAAAGCCAGCCATCCCATGCCGCCGGTACTTTCTTGGGGTTCTGGGCGGCTTAGTTTGGAATCTGAACGACCAGCTTTGGAATCTGCATTGCCTGGGGTGCTGGAGGCATTTTCCTGGATTGAGCTGTTAGCAGCGGCAGATTCTAGATTCTGTGTTGCGAACCCTTTCAAGTCCCATTTCAAGTCCCTTTCCTGCGGGGCCAGGCATTGATGATCATCGCAGGCCATGTAATAGACCGATCCCTTGACGGTTCCTTGTCTGGAGCGTATGCGCACCTCTTGCGCGAAGAGGGCTTGCCCGTCAAAGGAGCGCACCACCAGGCCATCAAAGAGCGGGGCAGCTTCTTCGTGCACTTTGGATAATTCCTTCACCGGCCCTAAAGCTTGCATGCCGTCCGGGAAGGCGAACTTGAAGACGGTGGGCTCCGGTCCGAATTGGTCCGGTCCAAATTTCATGAACTGCGAATACAAATGCCAACCCTTGTCGATGCGGGCATTGATCAGCAGCCTGGCGGTGCTGTCGTTGACGGCTTTGTAGCTCCAGGTCCATCGTACCGGATCCAACATTTGACCTTGAACGGTCAAAGAAACCATCATGCATAACACCACCAAAGCGGCCCATACAGCACCAAGGTATTTCTTGGGAAGGATTAAATTCATGGCGATGTTATTTGTCCCAATGACCCGATTCTACCACCTCAATCAAGTTCCCGTCCGGGTCCTCCATCCTAAAAAATTTCTTGTTGTTATCGTAATGACCTTCAGATAACAACGGATATTCACTGTCTTTCAATTCTTCCAGGTTGTTTTCAAATTCCCCTGGGCTGCATTCCACACTGATGAATTGGTTCACAAATTCAGCATCCGAGCTGCCAGGAAATTCTTGCCCACTCTTGAGTTGATGGCAATACAAGAGGGTAGAGCCTGCCTCAAATATGGCATGTTTGTCCTTGATGTAGGATAGGGTGGGAAAGGCACACAGATCTTGGTAAAACGCAAGGCTTTTGCGCAGATTGCGGGATTTAAGGTGAATTTCGCGAATGCAGGAAAATTGCATAAAAGGAGTTTTCTTGGTCAGCAGGTCTTGGTCTTAACCGGGCTTTGGGTAAAGATAGGAAAGACAAGTATTTTTGGAGAAATCTTCGGCACCATGCGCTTGCTCCCTATCCTCCTCCTTCTGGCGACGATCACCGTGTCAGGGCACGTCCAAGCACAAAGCACGGACCTAGATCGATATACCTCAGCGAAGGGCCAGCAGCGAAGGGCACGTTCCTCTTCAACCCAGGGTGATGGGGGGTATGGTTGGTCGGAGAGGCATCCTGAATTCATGCAGGAATTAACCACCGGGATCTACCTGTACCAAATGCCCTATGATCCCACAAATTTGTACGATTTGCCCCCACAGGTTTTGTTGCAGGGCTTCAATTATGTCCCCAGGTATGCCTTGTGGACCAAGGGGGACCTCTTGTCGTTGACCGCGGGGTCAAACTTGGGCCTAGCTATACAATTAAGCAATTTGGGTTCGGTTTTTATGATCAATGCGCCCCTGAGTTTGGAATTGAACCTTGGAAGGGGAAGCATGGCGGATAATGATGACCCGGTCGGGGTGTATGCAGGGCTGGGGGTCGAATACAATTTCGTCAACGATTTGTTGCCCAAAGCGTATTTCGATGCCAACGATAATTTGATCGAAAAGGTGAACAACCTTAGCCAGTGGGGTTTGCAATGGACGGCCGGAATCCGTGTACGGGTTGTGGGCCGACCCTATGTTCTTCGAATTTCACGTACCTTGGGCACTCCTTCGCAGAAGGTAATTTTAACTCATTTGGGCTTTGGGGTAAGCATGTTCTAAGTCCCACATCGCCGGTCTGCGTATTCCAATGAACGAAAAAAGAGCTTTATCGGTGGTGTTGGTGAACTACAAAGTTTACCGGTACTTGCACCTCGCGTTGCAATCCCTGGAGCAGTCTATCGCCTACTTGGATCGAAGACTGGCGACCGAGGGCAGTATTCCGGAGCAGTGGCCGCTTCGTGACCTCAGGCTTCCAGCCAGCGGATCCACCAATGTAGAGGTATGGGTGGTGGACAATGCCTCCGAGGACGGTAGTGAACCGCTAATCAAAGCGGCGTTTCCGTGGGTTCAATGGATCCAAAGTTCGGAGAATCTTGGATTTGCCAAGGCCAACAACCTTGCCTTGGCCCAGGCCAGTGGGCGATATCTCCTCATCCAAAATCCCGATACGGTCTTGTCCGAGTTGACCTTATGGAAATGCTGGTTGGCCATGGAATCCGATCCCAAGGTCGGTGCCTTGGGGGTGCGTATGGTGGACGGTCAGGGGCAGTTTTTGAGGGAGTCCAAACGGGGTCTTCCAACCCCGGAGGCTGCCTTCTTTAAGTTGACGGGATTGGCCAATTGGTTTCCCCGTCATCCCAGGTTGGCCGCCTATCACCTCGGTCATCTGAACCCTGAATCCGATCACGACGTTTCCATTCTGGCCGGTGCTTTCATGTGGGTGAGATCCAGTGTTGCTCAGGAAATTGGTTTGTTGGACGAGCGTTATTTCATGTACGGCGAAGACATTGATTGGAGTTACCGAATCCTTCGCGCAGGTTACCGAAATCGCTATTTAGGAACGAACCCCATCGTGCACTTCAAAGGCGAAAGCACGCGAAAAGAATCCATGCGCTATGTCCGCATGTTTTACGGCGCTATGATGGAGTTTGCAAGCCGCTATTATGGATCTTCCAAATCCTTTTGGCTGCATATGATGTTACGAATTGGTATCGCGGGGAGAGCTTCGATTGCAGTGTTCCGTCGTTGGTCGGATTGGGCCTTTCATCCCCTCCTTGATTGGGCAGGATTTATGGCCTTGATGCATTGGTTGACCCTGTATTGGGAGAACCACGTGAAAGTCAACGCAGGATTGGACTATCCCGCTGAATTTAAGCAGATTGTGCTACCCGCCTATGTGAGCATCTGGGTTGCAGCCGCATGGTTTAATGGCGCCTACGATAAGCCCTACCGTTATCACCGGGTAATCCGCGGGATGCTCACAGGAACCTTAGCCATTGGTTTTGGGTATGCCTTTCTTCCGGGGGAATGGCGATTTTCAAGGGGCCTGATTTGGGCAGGAGCAGGTGCGTGCCTTGCGTTTTCGTTGGTCTTCAAAGGATTGGTGAATATCCTCCGCGGCCGATCGGATTCCATCGGATCCGTACGGAAGTCAAGTCCGGTGTTGGGCATCGTCGAGAACCAACGAATGCTCGAACTATTCTCTTGGTACGCTCGCGATTGGGGTACCCGGTGGGTGGGCTATGTGGTCCCGGTTCAAAGACCGGAGGAATCATGCAAGGATTGTTTGGGGGAATTGAAGGATGCAAGCTTGCTGATGCAGTCCTTGGCGGTGGATGAAATTGCAGTGGACACGGAATCGGTTCCCATGGAGCAAACGATTCAACTCATGTTAGCAGTCCAAGAAATTGCACCCGCGGTCCGCTTCTACCCTCGAGGGATGCAAGCTTTGATCGGCGGGGGTGAAATAATCACCCACGAAAGGGTGGCCGGTTCGTGGGACATGGCAACCTGGCCCCCGGACTTTCAAAAGGACCAAAGAATACGCAATCGATTGGCTGCGATTTATTTGTGGATTTTGCAAACCTCTTCCTCCAGCAAATTGAAGTTGATTTACAGAGACCGTGCTGTGGTTTCCAAGCTTTGGAGAGGGTCCATGGATTGGTTGGGTTCCCCTCATTACAGTTCCACGCCTTGCGTATTTGACTTGGAGGTGATTCTTACGAGGCAAGGACTGAAGACCGCCACAGCGCTGCACTTGGGGATTACCCGTATGGTCACAGGTCGAGACCGGTGGAAGGTGTGGTCCTATGCGCGTTGGGCCGCCAAAGATTTGTGGCTCCCTTAAGAAGAAGGTTTACTTCGACGTGCAGGTTCCCTGACTTCGGAGGGTATAGAATGCTTTAATAAGTGGCCTTGACCAGGCGCATCATGCCCTTGGAATCCGATCCCACAAAAACGAATGCATCCTTGGACTCCATCCATGCCGTAGAGGGGTAAATTCTTCCTTGATCCTTGGGATTGGAAAACGGCTTAAAGAAAGAAAATCTTCCTTCGCTGTCCACATGAAGCAGAACCGTTTTGGCCTCTTTGAGGTTTTCGTTGTTCATGCCCTTCGCTTTGAAGGCCTGATGCCTAACGGTCATGTTTTCGGGTAAATCATTGTAGATCATTAAGGTCTGCGAGGGATGAGGCAGGCCGAGGATCCCCGTTGGCATATTCATGCCTTTGGGTTGAATGATTTGATCAATAGGATTTTCGAGATGCTTCTGAATACCCTGAGACCAAGTGCCATGCAGCGTTAAGTTCCCTTGGGCATAATGGGTGTAGGTGGCTTCCGCATCGGAAACCTCATCCGATTTCTTGCCGACAGGGACTTCTCTGTTTACGCGTTCGATGCAACCAAAGACCGTGAAACGGTCACGGTCAATTTCCACGATTTGATTGGAAAGATCCATGACTTCTTTGAGCTGCCTTTTGGGGGTACCGGTATCCCTGAATTTTTTGTTGAGCAGGTCTGCACTCTTCTTGAAGGATGCCGGAACTGCGTAGGAATGCCGATGAGCCGGTGTTGTATCGGAAGGGGTCCATTTTTGAAGAAGAATGGATTGAATTCCGGATTTGTAGGAAGTCGATAAGGTGGAAATGGCCAAAATGCTGGAGGCATCATCGGACCAACGCCCTTTCACTTGATGAACATAGGGGTATTCTTCGGATCGGATGGGCAATGCGGTGATGGATGCTTGAGGCAACGAAATCTTACAAAGGCGTTGATTCGATGCCAAAGATGGGGTGCTTTTAACGCCAGGTTTGGGGATGGAGACCAGGTCAAGGGTGATGATACCACGGTTGGCATCGCTGAAATCAGCGGTCAATACATTGGCGATTTGGTTTTCTACCGAAAGATTCAGGGAACGGTTGCAAAGGAGCTCCAGCTCAGAATCCCATTGTTTGCAGCGAATTCCCGCGATGGATTGACCAAAGGAGGAGGGTTCAGGGAAAAGGGCATAAACGACTTTGAGATCGCGGGAACATCCAAAAACCGGGGATATCAGGGGATCGGTTACCGTGCCGTTCCCGTTGATGCGTGCGGCTTCTACGGGCCCTTTTTGGAGGACGCCTTCCAGGGACAATTCCCACCAATGGTATTGGTCTTGGCGTAGAGCTTTGTTAAAACAATGCGAAAGTAAAATGATACGATTGCCTAATAGCCAAGCGCTTTTGAGCTGATATTTGAGTTTGGCATCATCCGAAAAATTGATGCGCAGGGATTGGAGTGGTGTTAAATCTTTGGCAACCGTGGTCAGCACAAACATGCCATTGGATTCCTTGGTAATCACCAAATACGTCTCTTTGACCTGGCCCAGGATTTGGACATATTGACCTTTGAGTTTGATTTCGGCGGGATTACCCATTTGAAAGTCCAATGGTTGAGCATTCAAAACCGTGCCGAACCCCAAGGAGGCAAGGAGAAATACGGAGACCAAGCGCATCCGTAAGGCCAAAATCGCAGGCAGGGAACGAAGCAGTGCAGGGGTTGAGGTCATGAGGTGTTTTCGTTAGTAAAAGGCCAATATACTGCTGATAAAGGCATAATCGGAAATTCTTTCTGGGTATAGTCGATGAGAATCGGTCGTCCGATCCAGGGAC